>Ga0207433_10008252_pt1 | contig 17042 bp, 15 predicted proteins | sample YelNatPaOPGAMG01_FD_187559 | JGI IMG/M metagenome (GOLD analysis project Ga0207433, IMG submission 187559) | Hot spring thermophilic microbial communities from Obsidian Pool, Yellowstone National Park, USA - OP-RAMG-01 (SPAdes) (version 3) | ecosystem: Environmental > Aquatic > Thermal springs... | reverse complement strand
TTCATCCTCGCTGATATGTCTATAACCCCTGAAAGTATGCCATTAGTTATCTGGGGATTCTGGTCATCAGGGGTATTGATGCCTGTCTCCCTCCATATATGGATAGAGTTCTGGATACATTCAGGATTGGCATTGTCATTATATGGAATAAGCCCATCAGGACGAAGGGGATTCGCCCCACCATCTGATTCCTCAAGGTGGAGGTGGGGGTAGGGAATAGGGGCTATGGTACCAAGGAGATCTTGAAAGGCTCTTATAGGTGTTCTATTTCTACTGTCACTTGAAATGCTTGAAACAGGGGTAATATGGCAATAATCAAATTTTTGTCCATTACTTATAACAATCACACAATCCCCCTCTTTATAAGCTTCTCCATCAAAAATTGAATAAACATTTGTCCCCGCTGGCTCCGCAATATCAACACCTGCGTGAAAACTTCCTCCGCCTCTACTTCTCCATTCACCTAAGGTTCCTGAAATTAGATGTTGAGAGGTGGTAACAGGAACAGGCCAGTTATAAGCATACGCCGATATTGAAATTAAACAAATCAAAAAGACGCAAAGAAAAATACCTTTGCTCTTCATTTTTCTCCTCCTTTTATGTCAATTTTGATAACTTTAATATCATTTTCTAATTCATCTTGAATATAAAGTTTGCTTTCATCTTTTGAAAAAATTATCTTTTTTATAGGAAACCCTATGTTACTAAGTTTACCAATTATTTTGCCTTTATTTATGAGATCAACAAAAATAATCTCCGAATATAAAATTTTAGTATATTCTTGATATCTTACATAAACGACTATATACCTTTGACTTGGAGAAAGGATTAAATTCGGCTCAAAGTAAAAACCATTTTCATCTATATACTTTGGTGGAAAGATGCTCATTCGTGTTTCCCATACAATTTTATCAGGAAAATTCCCATAATTTATAATGTTTATCTCCCTAATTTTTTTATTCCAATTCATCCCAATCAAAGAATTTCCTATTTGCTCAAATTTATCTATCCCAAAGCCTTCTTTTTTCCATATTAAATTTCCTCCTTTATCAAAAAGAAAAGAAGTATCTTTACCAATTCTTCCTTGATAATGACAAACATATATACTTTGAAGTGATAATATTCTTCCTTCAATCCCATCGCCTTGTGTGAGATTTACAGAAAATGTATGTTTCCAAATTTTATTTCCTGAAACCTCATACAATCCCACAAAACTCTCACTCCCTCTATAACCAGTAGTTGCATTTAAAATATATCTCCCATCATCAGAAATATCTATGTGCGTATATCTTGTCGCCTCCATCACTGCCTTTGTGCCATCACTGTGAACTATCGTTATTGGACACCCCCCACACTCAGGATCTGCAAATCCCAAAAAATACTCCCCATTTGGGCTTGGGGTTATTGAAAAGAAGTTATGCTTCCTTTTCCATAATTCATTTCCATCTTTATCCAGCATAACAAATTCTCCTTCCTCAACATATTCCTCTATATATTTTCTTATCGTATTCACCCCAATGTATTTATTCCCCTTTGAGAACTCCACTTTCGTCCAGCACCTCTTTTTATCTGGCTTATTTAATGGACACGGAAGCTTATATTCCTTTTTTACTTTCATATCATCATCCAGAAATTGTATAGAATCTTCTTTTAAGAATATTGACGCTCTCCCACTCTCCTCATCCAGTATCACATCCTTTACCCCCTCAGGGAGCTTTATTGTCTCAACAAGTTTTAATTCTATCTGCGGGGGTTCTTCTTTTACAGGAGTAGTTGCTGGCTCAGGAGTAGAAGGGATTTTTGGCTCAATAATCTTCTCACTTATGACAGGTTTTATTTCTTCTTTTCTCGTCTCTTTTTTCTCCTTTGGAACAACCACCCATATTCCAACCCCAATTATCACAAACCCTATTATCACAATTATTACCCTCTTCATCTCACACCCCCATTTTTAATATTATATGATAAAGAAAATTGTGAGGTAAATATACGCAATCCAAGGAATTTCGACTCGCACTCCCCTGTTGATGGATTACAACCTTTTGTGATTTTACATGTTTGGTCGGGACATTCCTTAGGTTCATTTATACAACCTGCTACAGAGTCACAGGAATCATCTGTGCAGAGGTTGTTATCATCACAATCTATTGGCTCATAAATACACTCCATTTTTGTGTCTATGCGTCTGCATTTATCCTCTGTGCAGACATTTTTGTCATCACACCCCGTTTGATGAGCGCATGTCTGCGTAGTAGCATCGCATATGTCCAATGTGCATGGGTCATTGTCATCGCAAGGATCTATCACTTTCCTCGCAAATTTATCACATTTAAGGCAAGCAGAACCCGGGAAGCTCGGATTGGGAAGAACTGTGCAGAAATCCTTTTCTATATAAAGACCCCGACATTCCTGAACGGTAGCTTCCTCACATGTAATGCACCCACCAGATATTCCATAACATTTATACCCACAGGTATAAGCATCATTTTCATCAAAACCCGCAACATGGATGAGTTCATGATACATGAGGCTTTCTCCCATAGGGCAATAAAAACTCCCATCTGGTTTCACATGAACTCTGATTACATTCTTACCAAGCGATGGCACACTTGCACAAAAATCACCATATCTAGGAGAAGGTGTGCAGTATATATTTACTGAGTTGAACTTTGATAAATTTGACCATACAGCCGAAAGAGCGCAATTACCTGTTTGGAGCTTTGCCTGGGCCTTTTTAAATGCGGGTTCTATCAAATCATCAAATAATGTTTTATCGCAATTGACATTTATTGCCGTCGGATCTTCTATAATCACTTGTAGGTTTTTGTTATTCAGATCTTCCAATTTTAATTTAATTTCCATAAACAATTCTTTTCCTTCAGAAACTTTTTTATCCTTTTTTCTTAGGTACATATATTTTGATCCACCAAAAACTGAGATATCATAAATTCCGGGGATAAGTCCTTTGATTGCGAAATAACCATCTTTGCCTGTCATAGCTATTCCTACATCGTTACCCAATTTGTCTATTTCGCTATTCTTTAATCCCACTGTTGCCCCCTCAATAGGCTTCCCCGTCTCTGCATCTGTGATAATTCCTCTTATACCCGTTGGGTCATCTGTTGGAATTACAAAGTCCGCATATGTGATCTTACCCGGCTCTACTTTAACCCCCTCTACCTTCTGCATCATATATCCGTAAGGCACTATCTCCAATGTTATATTCCTCGAGGGTGGAACCTGCGTGATTATATAACTCCCGTCTTCTTTAACCCTTTCACCCTCTCTCCCTCCTGTGCACCTATCAGGAACCTCCCTATTGGCTGTATCAAACCCCTTTGCACATATCCTTTGAACATCCCTAAATACAGTCTTCCCGTCTGCCCTATATACCTTCCCCTTGATTATCCCCCCCTTCTTAAGCCTTATCTCTGGCAACTCAACAACCCCACCTCTCTCAGGCATCTTCACCAGTATATCACCATGTGGAAAAGGAACATCTTTCACCTCCTCAGGATCGGGCTCTTTCTCCACATACCAACTTGGTAGATAAAAAGGGTCATCAGGAATGTAAGTTATAAAATATTTCTTTCCACCTATAAATGCAGGAGAGTGAAATCTTCCATCCTTATCCGTGTAAACCTTCCTTCCTGGTACCATCTCGTATCCAAATAGAACCTTCACCCCCTCCACACCTTTGCCCTCCTCATCAACTATCCTTCCCCTCACAAATCCTATAAACTCACCCCTTCGTGTCACCCAGGTTACAGTTTCGCCATCTTCCTTAAGCGGGGGTATCTCATCAACCGCTTGCCACTCCTCATAAACCCGGAACTTTTTTATTACTACCCCACTTGCTTCTAACGGTGTCATTCCAGCCGTTGAACAAAACAAGACTCCGTCATTCAGAGCTCCCCTTTTAGCAACACTATCATATGACCGCCCCTTTATAAGGAATATAACAGAGGTCATTACACCTATTGCTAAAAATCCCATCATCCCAATTATTACCCTCTTCATCTCACACCCCCATTTTTAATATTATATGATAAAGAAAATTCAGGGGCAAATATCTCATAACCTATAAATGCCCCACCCATTGGATCCCTTATCCCAACAGAAATCTCCCCTATTTTGATTCAGATAGTGCTCTTAAAATATAGAATCCGACGATACCTCCTATCCCCCCAAACACGATATTTGAGAGGGCAAATGGTAGAAGAAGGGCGTAGTAAAAATCAGGAACCTTCATAATTAAGGAAAGGAGAAAAAATATAGAAAATCTGAAAAGTCCCATAATGGCTCCGAAGAAAAGCAAAAATACCTTGCCCCTTCTCAACCCGAGTGTATGATTTATCAAATCGCTTATTATTCCTGGAAGAAACTCCCTGAAGAATACGAATATCCCGAACCTCTTACCACCTGTAAGGACAGATATGAAACCCATAATCCCTCCGAGTATTGTGCCTCCGTACCTGCCTTTTGAATAAGAGGAGGCAATCATATAGAGAGGGATTATAAGAACTCCCTTATAACCGGGAGCAAAGGGAAGACCTGGAAAAAGGGAAATGAGCCCTGAAAGAAAGTAAACGATGGAAAGGGCTGATATCAAACTCACATCTTCTGCCACCTCCTCAGAAACACCTTCACCGAAGTTCTTTCTTGCTTCCTCTCTTTTCTTCTTTAAAATCTCAACGAACTCGCCCACATCTCCCCTCAACATATCTCTAATGTATTTTCCAAAATTAAATCCCCCTTTTTCCTTATTGAAAGAAATGTTTTCAAGAAGAAGGGCTACCCTTTGAGAAAATCCAATTTTCTTTGCGAAGGATGATATATCTTTTTTATCACCTACTCTTAAAACAGATGTGCCAATAATTAATATGTAAATCCTTAAAGATATCCATAATCCTTCTTTGAGACCGTTTTCGTAAAAAGGAATAAAAAGTGTTCTCCATTCCCTACCTCCTTTCACAAAAATTGTGTAGAACAAAATCACACTTATAAAAAAGGGGATGGGCGCTACTATTGCTCTGAAAAAATTATAAAGCCTTTTTTCTGAAAAGTATAAGAATGGAAATTGAACTAAAAGAAGGAAAATGAGCCATAAGTCGTTCAATTGAAAACTCAAGACGGAAATAAGCATTAGATAGAAGATTTTTAATCCACCTCTTATCTCAGCGGGTTTCAATATCTATCCTGTATATATGTCTTACCCAATCTTTCCTTTTCAGAAACGAACCTCTCTGCCCTATCAGTTTGAAGGTTCCCCTGTGGGTCAGTGCGAGAATGAGGGAATTTCTATTTTTCTCCAGTTCCTGCCAGGAAAAATCCCTTCTTGAACCGTATGAATAAAATTTTACGGTCTTGCCTTTCTTTATACCGAGTTCATCAAAAATCTGGAAAAGAAGGACACCCCTCTGGATGTCCTTTAACCCTTTTTTCTCCTCAACCTCCGGGAACCTCTTGATAAATTCTTCATCTATCTCAAACCTTTTAATCCCATCTATCAGGACCTCAATTTTTACAGGGGGCGGTTGTTTTGTGGAAAAATCAACCGGTTTTCCTCCCTTCTCGCAGGAAAAAAGCAGAAGAAAAATCAAAAAAATTTTTTTCATCCTATCACCCTTATAGATTCAGGTTTTATAAGCACATAAACCCTTTTTCCCGATTTTATGCCCTGTCTTTCTGCCTCCTGAGGAGTAAGGAATGTTGAAATTTTTATTCCGCAGTCCATTACTACATGATAAAAGCTTCCTCTGAATGAAATCAAGGAGACAACCCCTTCAAGAATGTTAAAATTATTCTCGGAACCGGAAAGCACGGAAGAAATAATAATTTCCTGAGGGCAGATTGCTATTTTAAAAAATCCCTCCTTGTGCTCACCTGCTCTTCCCATAAAAAATTTTACCTTCCCATTGGTAAAGAAAACCCCATCTCCTTCAACATTTATACTTCCAGTGTATATGTTCTGATTGCCTGTAAATCTCGCCACGAACTCGTCCGCAGGGTTTTTAAAAATATCCTCCGGCTTCCCATCCTGCACAATTTTTCCGTTCCTCAAAATTATCACTCTATCACCAAGAGAAAACGCCTCCTCAAAATTGTGGGTTACATGGATGACAGGAAGATTGAGTTCATCTGCAATACTTTTAACCTCACCTTCAATTATTTCCCTCGTTTCCCTGTCAAGCCATGAAAATGGTTCGTCAAGAAGAAGAAGAAGCGGATTAGACGCGAGAGCCCTTGCAAGTGCGACCCTCTGTTTCTCACCTCCGCTTAAAGAATTAACATCCCTATCAGCAAAAGCAGAAATTTTCAATTTCTCAATAAGAGAAGAAATATCTCTCGTTCCTGCACCAAACTTTATGTTTTCAATCACATTCTTATGAGGGAATAAAAGAGGGTCCTGCATCAAAAATCCAATCCTTCTCTTTTCAGGAGGATAATTTGTTATTTCTACTCCGTTTAAGAAAATTTTCCCTTCACTTTTCCTGAAACCAGATATAACCTCAAGAAGCATGCTCTTGCCAGCACCACTGGGGCCCAAAACTACAAGGTATTCCCTCTTCATTTCAAAAGAAACAGGGCCGAGGACAAATGACCCTCCTGATGCCTTAACGCCTTTCAGCACCAGCATTTTTAAAAATACCCCTTATTAACAAGAATATCACAAGGCTTATGATGAGAACAAGGGCTGCTGCTGGTTTTGCATAACTTAAACCAAAACTTTCAAATCTATCAAATATAAGAACTGGAGCGGTCATGGGATGATAGGCAAGGATTACAACTGCACCGAATTCGCTTATGCTCCTCGCCCACATCGTCACCCCTCCTGTGATTATTGACCTCCATGAGAGTGGAAGGGTGATTTTAAAAAATGCCTTTAAGGGAGATGCGCCAAGGGTTCTGGCTACCTTTTCAAGCCTCACATCCACAGAGGATATCCCGTCCTTCACCGCATTTATATAAAATGGAGCACTCACAAAAGCCATTGCAACCATTATTCCCCATTCAGTTCCCACAAAACTTATCCCGATTTTATCAAAAATTTTTCCCGTCAGGAATCTCCTCCCGAATATGAGAAGAAGGGCTACACCTGCTGAAGAATGTGGAATCACTAAGGGAAGGTCAATGAAACTCTGAAGAAAGGATTTTCCCCTGAAATCAAACCTTGCGAGGAGATAGGCAAGAGGCGTCCCAAAAACAACTGCGAATGCGGTAGCACCGAGACCGCATCGAACGGTGAGAATTATTGACCTTAAAACCTCTTCCTCCGTGATAGTCCGAATCACCTCTGAGGGGTGTGTTCCAAGTATGAGTTTCAGAACCGGAAGGATTAAAAAAAATACCATCACCCCCCCCATCATAATGACTATGAAGTAGAAGACTATTCTCACAAACCTATTTTAACTCCTCCTGACTATATAATTCTTATGGATCAGATATTCCGCAACCGCAACTGCTCCTTTTGCAGCGCCAAGCTTTGTATTATGGGAAAGAAGGACATACTTTATCCCGTTTTCAAGGCATTTATCTTCCCTTATCCTTCCTATGATAACGGACATACCTCCATTTACATTTCTATCAAGACGGGGCTGGGGTCTCAATGGGTCATCATGAACCACAAAGAGTGCTGGTGGAGATGAGGGAAGTTTCAATGAAACATACTCCTTGCCATACTCCAGAAAAGCCTTTTTCACCTCTTCAACACTTGCCTTTCTTCCAAGTGAAACATAAACTGCCTCTGTATGCCCATCAATCACATTCACCCTCGTGCAAGTGGCAGAGACATCAATTGGTGCGGGTTTAATTTTTCCGCCCTCTAACCTACCCAGAATTTTGGCGGTCTCCTTTTCCACCTTTTCTTCTTCCTTATGAATGTATGGAATAATGTTGTCAAGGATGTCAAGCCCTATAACTCCTGGAGACCTTCCTGCACCGGAAAGAGCCTGCATGGATGTCATTATAACTTTCTTTATCCCGAATTTTTCCTGTAGAGGTTTAAGAGATGCGGCAAGCCCTGTTGTCGTGCAATTCGGAATAGGGGTTATAAAACCCTTCCAGTTTCTATTCTTTTTCTGAACATCCAGGAGACCAGCATGGTCCATATTTATCCCTGGAATAAAAATTGGAACATCTTCCTCATACCTGAAAGCAGAGGCTGTGCTTATAACTGGAACCTCTTTCGCATAAATTGGCTCTATTTCTTTTGCCACATCTGCCTCAACCGCAGTAAAAATAAGGTCAATGTCCTTCATGGGAAGGGAATCAGGGCTCAAAACCTCCATATTCTCTGCCCAGGACGGCATGGGCTCATCCACATACCACCTCAGGGTGAGGGTCTTCGGGTCTGTAAGCGCTTCCCTGTATCTCTTTCCCGCTGACCTCTCAGACGCAGCAAGACACAGGACTTCCATCCAGGGATGATTATCAAGAGATGGTAAAAATTGCTGCCCTGCTATACCTGTTGCACCTACAATACAAACTCTTAACTTCTTCATTTTAACACCTCCGCTATTCCATCTTTTATAACAATTGCTCCGTTCTGGTTTTCAACAATAAAGCCGAGAACGGTGATATCACCTTTTTTCTCAATAACCCATCCTTTCGTTGTAAGAGTTTCTCCGTTAAGCACAGGCTTTGAAAATCTAACTTTGAGCCTTTTAAGCCTTGTAGGGTCCCTACCAAGAACCTCATCTATTATTGCCTTCTGCGCTATTGCCATAGTGCAGAGTCCCTGAAGAATAATTCCCGGAAGACCAACCATCTTCGCAAAATTTTCGTCGGTATGAATTGGATTTCTATCTCCTGAAGCCTCAGCATATATTAGGCTCTGATTTTCCTTGAGTTTCATACTCTGAGAAAAAGTCGGGGTAGGATAGGTTTCCTCTTTCTCCTCTTTTTTTGCTCCCTTCTTTTCACCCCTTATGAAGAATGTATATTTTGCATCAAGAACCAGTTCATCTTTCTGGTTCCAGCTCCTGACATTTACTGAATAAATCTCACCTGTCTCTTTCTCAATAATTTCCGATATCTCTCCTTCGCTTCTTATTTCATCACCTGGTCTAACTACATTGTGAAAATACATGTCCTGCTCTCCGTGAACAAGCCTCGGCATATTCACATTTAATTCCTCATCAAAAAAAGAAAGTGCCACAACCGGTCCAGAGTAAACGACGCCGAACATAGGAGGCGCAATTATTCCTCCTGCTCTTGACTCATCAAGGAACCATGGATTGTCATCGTTATATCCCATAGCGTATGTCTTTGTGCCAAATGGAACCTCCGGAGACGGCTCCTTCAAAACCTTAAAGACTATTCCAGGCTTATATTTCTTACCCAGACATGCTTTATTCAATCCCATTTCTCTTCCTCCTTAAATTTTTTTTGATTATCTCCCTTTTCTATGAATTTTCAAGAAAAAGTTAAACCTTTCCACTTAAATAAATAAAAATAAAGTGCCCCCTGCTCGGGGGCTTTCAGAAAATTGAGGAGGTGGGAAGGGAATGGAGAGAGTGCTTTATTTTTACCAAATTTTAAAATTAGTATCAAGATAAAATTAAAAAGGCCCCCTCTTCGGGGGCCCTCTTAGGGAGGGGGGTTGGGTAGATGCGGGATGGCTTACCTATATCAAATTTCAAAATTTATGTCAAGAAAATTCTTAAATTTTATTCCTTTCAAAATCTGCTCTTTTATGTGAAGTCTGGTAATAGAAAAACTACTTATTTATGTAATCCCATCTCTTTTTCCGAAAATACGACTGCTTCAAACCTGTAGAGCTCTGTTCCTTCCTTTCCAATACAATCTGGAGGAAGTCCAGCCTTTCTGCAAACCATTTTTAGAAATGTATCCCTGTCCCAGTTTTCTTCAACGGGAACCTGTGGAAGGAGCACCCCCTGGTAAAATCCCCTTTTAACAAGAAGACCATCCCTTCCAACGACAACCTCTTCCGGCTTCTCAACCTTAATCATGTCTGAAAGGACTGAAATCTCAATATCAATGTCATTGAGTTCTTCGGGTCTGACAGGGAAAAACCTGGGGTCCTTTGAACAGGAATGAACCGTCATCTCCTGAACAGTCTTATAAAGGGGCATATCGCTTATCAACCTTCCGATGCATCCCCTCAGTTCTCCCTTTATCTTAAGGGTGACAAAGGCTGCTCCGATTTTCTTATTTCTTTCCCTCTTAACCTCAATCTCCGGAATCCTTCTGTTTTTCACATACTCGGTGAGGGTTTTTCTCGCAAGGATGAGCAGTTCCTTTTTATCCTCATCGGTCAACCGCTCTATGTGAAGTTCTCCCTTTCCTCCGCTCACTGATGGCTGATAAAAAGCAACAGCACTGTATCCAACCACATGGCTTTTATCACCTGCAGTATCTCCAGAATTGAGGTATTTCAATACCTTCATCTGCGGGTTCTTAAAATTGGAGAGATATTCAAGGAACACTGCAATTGGATAAATGCCACAGAATTGAATCCTTTCTTTCCTGTCCTCCTCAAGAAGCAAGAAGGGGTCAAGTTTTGAAAGGAGGTCAAGGGCTCTTTTATCCATCTCCACTGCTTCATCGTATGGAAAGTAATGGGACATATCGCTTGATACAACAAAAACTGTTTTCGGGTCATCTCCAAACTCCTTGAAAAGATAGGAACCTGCATTCTTTATTGTAGAAGCACTTAATTGACCGAGGACAATCGGAACAATTTTGAAATTTTTTAGCACTACCTGAAGGAATGGAAGTTGAACCTCAAGGGAATGCTCCATTGAATAAACCCCAGGGTCATCAATAAAAACATCTTTGTAGTTCAAGAGTTTCTTTACTGCTTCCACATCAATCGGAACATCACCTAAGGGAGTTTTATAATAATCTGCATTTATTACTGAAGCCCTGGTTGTAGGATACCTGTGGCTCGGAGCGAGGATGACAACCCTTGAAGGCTTAACCTTCAAAAGTAGTTTAAATCCATATCCTGCAACCTTTCCAGAATAAATATAACCCGCATGTGGAGATATTATTCCCAGAATTCTACCGTTTATCTCTTCAACCTCTGCTGAATTTATATATTCCTCAACCATTCCCTTTAGCTCATTTTTTCCTGCAGGATAAAAACCTCCTGCTACAACTGGTCCAAATGTCTTCATTGCTGAACCTCCTTCTTTTTTACAGGAGAAACAAAAAAGAATTATGACCAAACTCCATAAATAACCTCTCCGCAAAACTTGCACCTCCCATTTATTATGTTATTTTCAAGTATAGCATAACCGCTCCTTCTTATCAAAACCCTTTTACAGGAGGGACAGTATGTCCATTCAGATGGGGTTCCAGGGACATTTCCTACATAGACAAACTTCAAACCTTCTTCAAGGGCAATTTCTCTTGCCCTTTCAAGGGTTTTCTCAGGGGTAGGATAAAGGTGAAGCATCTTGAACATGGGATAGAACCTTGAAAAATGAAGTGGTGTCTCTGAACCCAGATTTCTCACTATCCACCTGCACATCTCCCTTGTTTCCTTTTCACTGTCATTAAGGGTTGGAAGAATGAGATTCGTTACCTCAAGCAAAACCCCTTCTTCTTTTTGAATCACGAGGGCATTTAAAACATCTCTCAGCCTTCCGTAGCATATCTTTCTGTAATACTCATCATTGAAGGATTTCAGGTCTGTGTTTGATGCATCCACATATCTGCAGAGTTCCCTCAATGGCTTCTCATTTATGAACCCTGCTGTAACCAGAACATTCCTCAAACCGTTCTCCCTCGCAAGAATCGCGGTATCACGGACAAATTCATAAAAAATTACAGGTTCTGTATAGGTGTAGGCGATTGATGGACATCCATACCTCTTTGCAAGGGAAACGACTGTTTCCGGGGGCATATCTGTGTTGTTAAGTTTTTCAGGAGGAACCTGAGATATCTCCCAGTTCTGACAGAACTTGCAATGGAGATTACAGCCCGCAGTTGCAATGGAAAAAATCGGAGTTCCGGGAAGCATGTGGAATATGGGTTTTTTCTCAATAGGGTCTATATGGACCGCGCACACCTTTCCATAAACAAGTGTGATAAGTTTGCCACCTATGTTAACACGAACCCTGCAATCTCCCCTCCTCCCTTCTATAAGTCTGCATTCCTTTGGGCAGAGTTTACATTGAACGATTTTTTTCTTCAAAAGGCTCATAGAACATTGCTTCTTTCATTGAAACCTGCCCTTCTTCAGCCTTCTTCTTGAGTTCATCAATATCTACCCTTTCACCCCCTGATGAACTTTCCTCTATAAACCTCTCCTGACTGATTGCGGAAAAAAAACCCAAAATCCACATACCCCCTATTATTCCGAGGAATTCCTTTCTATTCATTTTTTCTATTATAAACCATTGGAAAAACGGTGTCAATTAAGAGAAAAACCGCAATGAAGAACAAAAGGATGGCAATAATTCCCACAATAGAAAGTTTAAATTTAAGTATCAAAAGAACAAGAGCAGTTAGGGTTGTAAGGAACATGAATATCATCGGTAAAAGAATATGAACGGTCTTCCACTTATTCTTCCTCAACCAGGCATAGACAGTCAGGAGTGCGAGGGCTGCGAGAAGTTGATTGCTTGTTCCGAAAGCAGGCCATATAGCCTTCCACGCAGGAATTACATTACCGGATGGGTCCTTAAACTCAATGAAAACAAATATGGTGGGAATTATAAGGGTTATGAAGGTAGCAAGAAATCTGTTTACCTTCTCTATTCCTCCCATAAACTCCTGAAGGACATACCTGGCAATTCTCGTAGAAGCATCAAGCGTTGTAAGCACAAAGGCAGAGATTGCAAGAAAACCAAAGGCATGGCCAAAGTTATAGGATAGACCTATTTTTTGGAAGAAATTTCCCATGGCAAGAGAATAAATCTCCATCGGCTGTTTTCCTTTAAGAAAATCTCCAGTAAACATCATAACCCCTGAAAGGGCTATAAGGGCTACAATCCCCTCAAGGAGCATCCCACCATAGGCAATGAACCTCGCATGACTTTCCTTTGAGATTTGTTTTGATGTCGTCCCTGAAGCAACGAGGGAGTGGAAGCCCGAGATTGCCCCACAGGCGATGGTTATGAAGAGTATTGGGAAAAGGTATCCTATATCCGAATGAAATCCCTTAAAAGAAGAAGATTTTATATCAAACCCCCCAAGAAGAATTCCAAGGACGCCAGCAAGGACAGAAGCAAAGAGAAGGTATGATGAGAGGTAATCCCTCGGTTGAAGGAGAAGCCATACAGGAAGAACGGATGCAAAAAAGCAGTAGATGAGCAGCCCAACTGCCCATAATTTTTTTGAATAGAGATTTACAGGAAGAACCTGCCCGAACCATACCCCTAAAAATACAAGAATCACAAAAATAACAGAAATCCTAAACATTGGTAGTTTGAATTTATAAATGGAGAGGCCAAAAAGGACAGCCAGGAGAATGTAAAATATGGAGGATGTAGCAATTCCACCATCATCTACAAATGTTTCCGCTGTTATATCAGTAAAAATTGTAATAACATATATGAGGGCAAACCACACAAAAAGGAGAAAGAATTTTCTGCTCCTCTCATTTATATAGGTTCTTGCTATATTTGCTATTGAATCCCCCCTGTGTCTCATTGAAGCAGTAAGAACAGAAAAATCATGAACCCCACCAATGAATATGGAACCTATCACTATCCATATCAGTGCTGGGAGCCATCCGAAACTCATTCCCGCGATTATCGGACCTATTATCGGTCCCGCACCTGCTATTGCAGAAAAATGATGACCGAAGAGAACTGCTTTGTGAGCAGGAACATAATCAATACCGTCCTCCATTGTTTGAGATGGCGTTGGTCTTGAATCATCAATATAAAAATTTTTTGATAGAAAAGAGCCGTAGATAAAATAGGAAAGAACTATTATACCCACAAGAATGAAAAACAGAAGGGTTAGCATGGTTTTATTCTTTTACCTTCTTTTCCTCTTCTACCTTCTTCCTTATGTTGTCTTCCATAGTTTTGGTCAGGATATTGACAAATGGGGTAAAGAGCTCTATTGGGACCGGGAAAATGGTTGTTGAATTTCTTTCTGAGGCTATCTCTGTAAGTGTCTGGAGAAATCTCAACTGAATAGCGAGGGGATGCTTTGCTATGATTTCAGATGCCATTGACAGCTTCTCAGCTGCCTGGTATTCTCCCTCGGCACTTATCACCTTCGCCCTCCTCTCCCTTTCAGCCTCAGCCTGCCTTGCCATTGCCCTCTGCATCTCAACCGGAAGGTCTATGTGTTTAAGTTCTACTGCAGAAACCTTTATTCCCCATGGGTCTGTATGCCTGTCAAGTATTTCCTGAAGTTTCATGTTTATCTTCTCACGATGAGCGAGGAGTTCATCAAGTTCAGCCTCTCCACAAACGCTTCTCAATGTGGTCTGAGCAAGCTGGGATGTGGCATATAGATAATTTTCAACCTCTGTCATCGCTTTGTTTGGGTCAAGAACCCTGAAATAAACTACTGCATTAACCTTTACAGAGACATTGTCCCTTGTTATCACATCCTGTGGAGGAACATCAAGAACAACGGTTCTCAGACTCACTTTATAAAGTCTTTGAATGAGTGGCCATACATAGATAAGACCAGGTCCCTTCGGTTTCGGCCTTAATCTTCCAAGAGTAAATATCACACCCCTTTCATACTCATAAAGCCATTTTACTCCTGAAAGAAGGGCTACAAGCACGACAACAATTGCAACAATCCATCCACTCATTTCACACCTCCGTTAATTACTTATAATTCAGTTTATAGAGATTTCTTCTCCTTGTCAAGTTAACACAACTGAAGGCGATTATATAAACTCTCAGCCTTTTACCACTCCCGCAAGCAACCTGTCCAGCAACCTCACAAAAAACCTCCTTACCCTTCTCAATTTTCTGATTTTTATGAAAAGGAGGGTTAAGTTTTTTAAAAGATAGGCATTCTCCAGTCCCTTCACATATTCTGTGAGAAAAACCCTTTCCAGTCCATGAAGGTCCATCCTTGATATGTCAATTGCCCTTTTCAAAAATGAAGGCGGATTTTTCAAAATCCTCGCCCTGTTTATATCAATCAGATAAATTTTATAACCCTTGATGAGAAAATTGGACAGGTTCAGGTCCCTGTAATAGATGGAGATTTCATGGATTTTTCTAACGAGCCGGGCAATTTTTTTTATTATCTCTTTCCGAAATTCACCTTCAGACTTTAAAACTGCTTCGCGGACGCTCAAATGCTCTCCGATATCCTCTGTAACATAAATGTCCTCAACCACAAAGCCAATTTTCCTCTTTTCACAGGAAAGAATGGGTTTCGGTGTATCAATCCCATTCTGGAGCATATAAAGGGCTGTTCTGTAAGCCCTGAATGAAGAAGATGCTCTTAATGGACTGAAGACAAAAGAAAAAGGCTTTTTCCTTCTGAAAATTTTTATAAAAATCGGTGTCCCCTTAAAAAAGGTTCTTCCAAGGATATTGGGTTTCAGCCTTAAAACCTCATATTTTTTCTCTTTGATAATCTCCAGAACCTCCTGAACCTCCTCTCCATTGAGGGAAGAAATGGTCTTTTCTACAAAATTGTTAATCAAATGCTATTGCTGAAAAACTAACAGCGGAGCCGTCATCGGGAGAATAGGCATATTCGTAGGAAATAAGCCTTCCTTTTTGATTCTCAATGATTGAAAGGAGGGTATAAATGGGAGGGAAGCCACAAACCCTTGTCCTGTTTTTTATAGTTTCAATCTCTCTGAAAAGCAATGAGGGATTCCCGCTCTGGATGCTGTTTATGATTGCAGTATCTATTGCCTCCATTGCAGAAAGTTCAGAGATTCCAAGGGGCTGAGGGTCTCCAAATCTCGGTCCAAGATGGGAAAGGTCTGCAGCACAGATACAAAGGAAATCCCTTCCCTTTAAAACCTCTTTTACTGCTGAAAAAAAATTCTTAAAACTCTCATCCTCAGAGGGTTCAATGCCTTTTTCAACGAATCTATCAAAAGAATTGACAAGAAGGGGGATAACTTCAAAACCAGTTCCGTAAAGGAAACTCAAAAAGAGAAGGGGAAATTCAACGGAATGTTCATTTTTGAACGCAAATTCCTCCCCGCAAAGGTCCAAACCGCAGATTTCGTTAATTCTTTTAACAGAATTTTTGTCCGTCCTTATCCTTCCGAATGGAATAAGAAAATCCTTCATGGTAAGGATAAATGGAACTTCATCTTCTGCAAAGTGTGCTGTTCCGATGAGAAGGATAATTTCCGGACACCTCCTTTCCTTCAAGCATGAAAATCCTTTTGCATAAACGCTTTTACCCCTTTCAAGGTCAATATGGGGAACAATCAATGCCCTTCCGTTAAACTTTTCGCTCCCCCATGAGCTCATTATCCTTTCAATATAAATTCTCAATTCCCTTTCATCGGAGGGATATGCCTTTCCCATAAGAGCAGGCTCACGCACATCACTTGAACGAAATTCTTCCTCCATCTCCATTTTCTTTTTAAAGAACCTTTCATTGTTCAGTATGTAATTTTCATCAAGTTTTTTGATAAATTCCTCTATCTGCTCGGAAAAAAGCATAACTCCATATTTCCTCATCCATTCCACCTGAAGGTCCTTCAAATCCCTTGTTCCGTCCATAAGAAATATAAGGTAGAGAAACTCTTCATCAATTATGAGAGTATTTTCTGATATTCCAAAGGGGTCTCTCAAAATTACCTTTCCACCCCTCAGAGGGATTATTTCAATTTTTCTTACCTGTGGTTTATCCACCTACTCCTTTTCTTCAGACCTTTTTAACACCTCATCGTTCAAATTAGGGTCATCGGGAACTTCCATTGCCTGATAATAATTTTTCCCTTCAATCATGCTTCTCAAAAGGTTATAGAGGATATCACCTGTCCTCTGACCGAGTGAAACACTTTCTTCATACTGATTTGGATGTCTTATCACATCAAGCTTCTTCCCTGGAGGATTGATATCCCTCAGGTAATCTGAATAGAGATTCCATAAATCATCCATAAGTGCCTG
>Ga0207433_10008250_pt1 | contig 17048 bp, 12 predicted proteins | sample YelNatPaOPGAMG01_FD_187559 | JGI IMG/M metagenome (GOLD analysis project Ga0207433, IMG submission 187559) | Hot spring thermophilic microbial communities from Obsidian Pool, Yellowstone National Park, USA - OP-RAMG-01 (SPAdes) (version 3) | ecosystem: Environmental > Aquatic > Thermal springs... | reverse complement strand
TTCGCCTAAGATTTTACGCTTATCTGATTCAGAGATTTTTGCATACATTATTTGTGCCAATCCCCAAGCGATCGGCAAATCTGTCAAGTCAGAACCAAAGAGTATTCTATCTGCACCATAAAGCCTGACAAACAGTTCCGTCTGTTCCCAGCCAAGCAAAGGACAAGTGCAAATAAATAGGTTATCGTATTTTTTTGTAACCTCAGTGTAAGCGGTTGTTGTATGCCCTGTTATAAAACACGCATCGGGGTATGTTTTACAAAGCCTCTCTATCTGCCCAGCTGAACCCCAATTATGATTAAGAATAAACTGCTTGTGCCTGTTAGCAAAATCACATGCTACATCTACTAAATAACCTTCCGCAGGATAACCATGATAGTCATTGATGAGTTTTATCCCCTTCATTCCAAGCTCTCGCCCTCGTTCAAGCTCTTTTTTAACAGCGTTTTCGCCGTGATTTAGGTTGACAAGCGTAAATCCCACAAATCTATTGGGATATTGTTTGACGACTTTTGCGACTTCATCGTTGCCAAAGGTTTCGTCGCCGAAGACGCCTTCAAGACTGAAAACTAAACACTTTTGAATGCCGAATTTATCCATTTCTTTGACGAGATCAGCAGGTGTGTCTTGGACAACATGATGAGGAGTGCACCAACCGATATGCCCATGACAATCGTAGAATTTCTCGTCCCTCAATGACAGACGTTCTCTGACTGCTTTATGGAAAGGATCGATCGGTTCTGGCAGTTTAACCTGCTCAGCGACGAATTTAATATTTTTGTTCCAAGATAATAATTTTCTCAAATTTTCGCCAGCAATAAGAGAAATTTCTTCCTCTGAAATATCGGAGTAGTTAAGTTGCATTATCGGGACGCCGGGAGTGCGTTCGGGCAGTTGCGATCCCCAAACTAACCTTTCAGCTCCCCATTCTTTGCAAATAAACTCTATGCGATGATGTAGCCACCATGACGATATGTCAAATTTAAGATTTGGACATGCGTCAAGCGCTGCATATCCTGCACGTTGGCTTTTGTATGTGCGTTCCTCCGTGACGATCACTGGAAGTCTCGGAAACTTTTTGCATATTCTAACTACATTTGACCAATCAGTAGTATCCATGCCTCTTGCCCGCCAATTTATAGGACAGAGAAAAACTGGGACTTTATACTCTTCAAGCACTTCAAGCAGACTGTCAATGCCCCATTCGGTCAAGCGAATATCAAATTGACCGTAGAACAAAAATAACGCCCCAACGCCTAATTCTTGCATTTGATTGACAAGCTCTTGCGGTGGGGGAAGTTCTTTGCTTTGTGGCATAAGCCCTGCCCAGGCTGGATGAAGTCTTGGATAGTCTTTTGTCCTTTCTATTATCCTTTTATTTCCTGCCATAGGGTTAGTTTCGCGGGAGAGAACATCTATCACAAGTGCTTCGTGTATGCCAAAATGGTCCATCGCTGATATGATTTCCTCTGCAGTCTCAGGCTGTCCTTCTTGCTTATGAACATGGCGACCAAGATAACAAACCGCATCAAAATAATATATTTGTTTTGACATGATATATATTTTCCTTTCTTTTAACAGACAGTCCAGTTCAAATTTTAAGAGACTCTTAACCAGAACGATAACTTAACCAATGGTCTTCCCATTCATTATTCTTCCATTTCAAACGTTTTGCCTAAAATTTGAAATAGATTCTGGTCTACATCATGAAGCTTGTAGCTGTATCAAATAAAGCTAATGTGTTTTCCACAGAGACATCAGGCTTTATGTGATGGTCGGGACCGCAGATATATCCTCCATCTTTGCCTAATATCTCAATACACTTTATAACCTCGGCGCGCACTTCATCGGGCTTTGCAAAGGGTAGCCTTTGGGTGTTTATTCCACCAAAAAATGTGATATGCTTGCCGTACTCTCTTTTTAACTCTTCCGCAGACATAGGCAAAGTATGAAGCTGGACTGTTTCCCATACGTCAACGCCTATGTCAATCAGATCGGGCAAGATGGAGGTTATATCACCGCAGGAATGAAACCAGACGAATTTATCCCTTGATTTACCAAGCTCAAATAACTTGGCAAATCTCGGTTTGAGGAATTTTCGCCACTGTTCAGGAGAGATCATAAGCCCTCTTTGTGTAGCGAAATCATCACCAAGACACAATATCGGCATATAATCCCCACAGGCGTCTAATAAGCGTTTACAAAACTCGTATGTATGCTCAAAAACGTGATCTAAAACAGCCTCAAAGATAATTGGCTGGGTCAGCATCCTGATCATCGCTTCTTCCATGCCAAAAAGGTCACATACCTGACAGAACAATGGTTTCCAATACGGACCCCGAAGAGCATATTTATCTCCCCAAGCCTTTGCGACATTTCTCGCAGAGATGAAATCATAATTTGTCGGATCGGGATATGGATATTTCTCTATATCAGAAATGCTTTCCATATCTGCAAGCGGATTGAGACGATGTGTCCCATAATCACCAGTGCTTGGTGTTCCCCATTCGGTAAAATATATTCCATTTTCAGGCTCTTGAATTTTTCCGATATAATTAGCAGATATAATTCTACCATCTATACCAAGCCGATCTAAAACTGCACTTAGCTCTATTTTTAAATATTCGGCGATATTAGCAACATTCTCAACACATATCGCATCAACAGAGATTCTATCAGTAGGCTCATGACGGATTGTCGCAAGTTGACGCTCACGTGGATTCATTCATTCCTCCCTTTGATAATATGATAGAACTCTGATTTTTTATTTCCTCTTATTAATAAGGCAATTCTCTGCGATCTTTGCCGGGCCATCTTTCAAGACCACCAAAAGCATAAGGCAAGCGGTCTTCAAAAGTGCCAACTTCTGGCAATGGCTTTGAGCGACCTATCTGATACCAATAGGCCGTGCTTGTCCAATCACCTTGTCTATCATTTGCATGCCCATGCTCAATAGAGAACCTTAAAGATTTTTCAAAATATACAGGGTCTTCTATATGAAATCTGTATTGAGAATGCTTGCCTGTATAATCAGAATTTCCCTTAAAACTATATCCGTAATATGGCGTGCAATATGTCTGCGTCAAGATATTGTAATTCCATGCACCACAAAAATAGTCTTCTGTGCCTGTGCCGTGCATATTTGGCGGCCATTTTTCACCGTCAACGAAGAACATATCGTCACCTTCTCCCCACCAACCGGGTTCATTTGTGTCTATATGGAGACAACATCCGACATAATGTCCTTTCCCCTCAACATCAAGTATAAGGTAATTATCATCACCAGTTGTATTTAGATTTGTGCGGTCAGGCTTTCTAACGACAAGCTCTCTACGCCAATTAGCATGAAAGTTTCCGACCCCTTCAAGCGGTTTATCGTATTCCTGATAATCAATATAGAAATATAGAAAACTGTCATCTTTGGAGTCATTTGTAATAGTGATCTTAGCAGATTTGGAATATGGCATCGGAAACCAGCAATTCATCCCAAGCCAAAAAGCTTGTAATGGCAATGATTGAAAATAATTGGCTTTTGCATGTCCAAGACCGAAAAAATCACCGATAGGACACTGGACAGAGGGTGTTTCCTCACCATCCCAATACATTCGTAAGACAAGCCTTCGCAAATTATTATTGCCATCAGTTGTCGTCATCCAAATATGTCTTATGCAACCGGCACCCTGCATTTCTCCAAGCATAACTGTTGTCCCTGCTGGTATGGGCCAACTGTCGCCGTTACCTCCGCTTTTATCATAAGAAGACCATCTACGCGATCTGACACCTTTGCCAAGTTTTGCTAAATTCCCCAATGAAGCTATTCCTATTTCCATATTATCCTCCTAAAATATCTAATATTCACAGAATAAATGCTCATTGACAGTAAAGGAATTCTATCATATAATTGTCAAAAAGACAACAATAGTTTTTCATTCACGATAATGGCTTGCAGGGCAAGATTAGGAGGCAAAAATGAGCAGAATTATAGAATTACGTTATGGATGCAATCCACATCAGAAGCCAGCTAGAATATATGTAAAAGACGGCGAGTTACCTATCAGAGTGTTAAATGGAAGCCCCGGATATATCAATATGATGGACGCGCTAAACTCTTGGCAACTTGTTCGGGAGTTGAAACAGACACTAAATTTGCCATCAGCAGCGTCGTTTAAACATGTCAGTCCTGCGGGTGCTGCGGTTGCAGTCCCCTTAAATGACGTTTTAAAGCAATCATATTTTGTAGGAAATATTGAGTTAACACCTTTGGCTACCGCTTATGCACGCGCAAGAGGTGCAGATATGATGTCCTCTTTCGGAGATTTTGTCGCCCTAAGTGATAAAGTTGATGTTCCAACAGCGATGATGATCAGACGTGAAGTATCAGATGGCGTTATAGCTCCGAGTTATGATGAAGAAGCACTGAAAATACTAAAAGAGAAAAAAGAAGGAAAATATTTAGTCCTAGAAATAGACGAAAACTATAATCCACCTGAGATGGAGACAAAGGAGATATTCGGTATCACACTTGAACAACGAAGAAATGACGTTGTCCCAGATTTCAGCATATTAGAGAATATAGTCACCAAAAACCGAGATATTCCCGAATCAGCGAAGCGCGATCTCATAGTCGCAACAATAGCAGTAAAATATACACAATCAAACTCAATTTGCTTTGCTTATGACGGTCAGGTAACAGGCATAGGTGCGGGACAGCAATCAAGAGTCCATTGTGTTCGTCTTGCGGCATTAAAATCTGATACTTGGTATCTTCGTCAACATCCAAAAGTGCTTGATCTTAAATTCAGAAAAGGTATCGGCAGGGCAGATAGAAATAACGCTATTGATAAATATTTGCTTGATGACATAACAGAAGCAGAAAAGAAAGCATGGGAAGCAGATTTTGAGGTAGTTCCCGAAAGGCTAACCAAAGAGGAGAAGAAAGAATGGTTAAGCACTTTGACAGGAGTATCTCTAAGCTCCGATGCTATGTTCCCATTTAGAGACAGCATTGATAGGGCTGCACAAAGCGGAGTTAAATATGTCGTTCAAGCTGGCGGTTCTAATAGGGACGAAGATGTAATTGAAGCTGCTGATGAATATGGAATGGTAATGGCATTCTCAAAATTAAGACTTTTCCATCATTAATAGTGATAGTTCATAATATTATAGCTTCTTCAAGTTGAATATTGCCCGTATATAGAGCTTTACCGATGATTACACCTGTAACTCCGTAAGGCTCTAACTCCTTTATCTTCTTTATATCCTCTATTGAAGATACTCCACCAGATGCTATTATGCTAACACCAGAAACCGCTACTGCAAGATTTTTCGTTGCCTGTATATTTGGACCTGTTAGCATTCCGTCACGTGATATATCAGTATAGATTATCGTCTTAACTCCGCATTCTTTCATCTCAACAGCTAAATCAACTGCGATTTTTCCTTCTATTTCAGTCCAGCCTTTTATGGCGACTTTTCCATCTTTGGCATCTATCCCAACAGCGATTTTTTCGTCATAAAGATCGCACATCTCACTTACAAAATCAGGATTTTTCAACGCGGAAGTCCCTAAAATAACCCTATATACGCCAGCCTGAAAAACCTTGTCAATTGAGGACTCATCACGAATCCCTCCGCCTAATTCAATTGGAATGCTTACTGATTTAGCGATCTTCTCCACTATGTCCAAATTTTTTGGTTCACCTGAAAACGCACCATCTAAGTCAACGATATGCAAAAATTCTGCACCTTTATCTTCCCATTTTAAAGCCATAGCAACAGGGTCATCAGAGAAAATCGTTTCCGCATCAGCTTTCCCTTGAATTAGCCTGACACATTTTCCATTTCTAATATCAATTGCAGGTATAATTAGCATTTTTTATCCCCAATACTTTTCTATTTTCTGTAATTTTTGCAAATATTTTATAATTTTTTAACAAGTGATCCAAAATTTCGTAGTATTTGTAGTCCGATACTTTGGCTTTTTTCTGGATGGAACTGTGTCCCAAACAGATTATCCTTTTCTATCACAGAGGTAAAATCAATACCATAATTTGTCGTGGCAGAAATGACAGAATTATCCTCTGGGACGACAAAATATGAATGGACAAAATAAACATATGACCCATCTGGGACATTTTGAAATAATGCGGAGTTATGTTTTTTTATATTTATCTGATTCCAACCCATATGAGGGACTTTCAGATTATTGCTAAACCTGATAACCTTTCCTTTGATTATGTCCAAGCCCCTAAATAGTCCGCCTTCTTCACTTTCAGAAAATAAAAGTTGAAGTCCAAGGCATATTCCAATACATGGTTTTCCCTGCTTCACTGATTTACAAAAGGCATCACCAAGCCCAGTCTCGTTTAATCTTTTTATGGCATCTCCAAATGCACCAACACCGGGCAAGATTACACCATCTGCGTTGATTATTTCATCAGGCTTATCTGTGATAAAAACCTTCTGTCCTACATGTTCAAATCCCGCTTGAACACTTCGTAAATTTCCCATTCCATAATCTATAATAGCGATCATTTTTATATTATCCTTTTTAGGCTCTGGCAAATATAATATGGCGATTCCAATTATCGTTGTCTTGATAAGGATAATCAGACCGATAATGCGCTCCTCTGCTTTCTTCTCTGATAAGGGCACTTTCTGCGATGAGTTTTGCTATATCAAGCATATTTTGAACTTCAAAATTACTTCTTGCTTTTGGATTTAGATCACCATATTGGTCAAAGAAAGCGATAGCTTCTTCTAATTGCTCTTTGTTTCTTATTATTCCGACCTTTTCCCACATTGTATCTTGAATAGATGCTCTAAAAACGTTGAAATCAATGTTTGATGATAGGTTTTCTTCTCTTTTGTATTTAAGCGAAAAGACCGAATTTGGTATTTCAATATCAATATCATTAACCGCAGATTTTGCTGCTCTAACACCGAAGACAAGGCTTTCTAACAATGAATTGCTTGCTAACCTATTAGCACCATGGACACCTGTGCATGCGACCTCTCCACATGCGTATAACCCTTTAATATTGGTCTCTGCGTTGAGATTTGTTTTTACTCCACCCATCATAAAATGTGCACTAACTTGGACTGGTATTAAATCTTTTGATATGTCTATTCCATAATTACTGCATTTTTCGCTTATAGTCGGAAACCTATTTTTTATAAAATCTGCGTCAAGATGCCTCAGGTCAAGATAGACGCATTTAGTATTCGTCTTTGTTGTTTCTGCAACTATTGCTCTGCTGACAACATCTCTTGGTGCTAATTCCGCAAGCTCGTGATAAAAGGGCATAAACCTTTCGCCATTTTCATTGACTAATATTGCTCCTTCACCTCTAACAGCTTCTGATATTAAAAATCTTGGCGCACCTTGAACATAAAGCGTAGTAGGATGAAATTGGACGAACTCCATATCGGTCATCTCACATCCCGCTCTATACGCTATGGCGTAGCCGTCACCTGTTGCAACTTCTGGATTAGATGTATGACGATATATCTGACAAAGCCCACCAGCAGCAAGGATCGTCGCTTTTGCAATTATAGCCGAAAGACGAGAGTTTTCCTCGTCCCATAATATCGCGCCGTAGCAACGATCCTCAAACGTTATAAGATCAACGACAAATTTGCGGTCCAAGAAATTGATATTATTAGACTCTGATGCCTTTCTGATAAGCACTTTCTCTGTTTCTGCACCAGTAGCGTCACCCTTAGCATGGATTATACGTCTTTGACTATGTGCTGCTTCCATAGTAAAAGCTAATTTGTTATCATGTTTATCAAAATCTGCTCCCCAAGAGACCAACTCATCAACACGGTCTATACCTTCTTCTACCATAACCTTAACCGCAACTTCGTCACAAAGACCGTCACCAGCTTTTAGTGTATCCTCAACATGAAAAATTACCTGATCCCCAGCGTTTTTGGCGACGGCTATACCTCCTTGTGCATAAAGTGTATTACTCTCTCCGAGTTTGTCTTTTGTGATAAGGATCGTTTTCCCATGTTTTCCTGCTTCTATCGCTGATCTGAATCCAGCAGCTCCTCCGCCTATCACCAAAAAGTCAGTTTTAATAATTGACAACTCTGAGAGATCAAAATTCGCTATATATCTGACACATTGACGAGTAAATCTTAAGTCGTTATTCATAATTCTTTTCTTTGTTAAAAAGATTAAAGTTTAAAATTCACTTTATCTAAACAATTCTTTTACTTTGTTTTAACATTTTAACAGAATATTAACATATAATTCAATACAAAAACTTAATATACTGTTCAAAAATCAAGAAATTCTTGATCTACAAATGAGAATATGATACTATCTTTTATGATACTATCTTTATAGATAAGAAATAACTCAAAAGAAATCCAATATATAACTATGGCATACTTTAAAAAACTATTCAAGCAAATAAAACTATGATTAATATATTATATTTTGCACATACAGGAAAACATATCGGCGGTGGAGAGACACAGTTATTTGGATTGCTAAAAAATCTTAATAAAGATATGTTTAGCCCAATTGTGATATGCCCAAACTCAGGAGAATTCTCTGATCTATTAAAGACGCTCAATATCCCAATTCTTATTTGCCACTTGCCGGGATGGAGAAAACTTATATCATTCAAAGATTTAGCTTCCTTACGTCTGTTAAAAACAATATCAAAATATCAAATAGATTTAGTTCATGCGTCTGATTTTTGGTATAATTACTACGCTTTACAGATAGGAAAATTGCTTGGCGTTCCAACTATAACTCATGTTCGTAATATTATAATTCCTAATAATACTCATAAATATTTATTTGACCATTTCAATAAAGTTATCGCAATATCGGAGCGAATAAAAAATAATTTAATAGATGGGGGAATAAGTCCAGAGAAAGTTGAATATATAGCTGATGGAGTTGATCTAACAGAATTTCAGCCAAATCGTAATAAAATCAATGTTTTACGTCGTGACTTCCGACTGCGTGATAAATTAATAGGTTTAGTAGGGAGAATTGAGCCATTCAAGAGACAGAAAGATTTCATGTCAATAGCTGCAGAGGTTGTCAAAAGACGCAAAGATGTCAGTTTTTTGCTTATTGGTGATACTTTGAAAAGATACGATAAGTATTTAAGAGAAACAATCTCTGTTGTTAGAAAATATGGCATATATAAATATGTTGTCTGGACTGGTTATCGCAGAGATATGCCTGATATTCTAAATTCTTTGGATATTCTTGTTACATTGTCAGGTGGGTCTGTTACTATGGAAGCACGAGCTTGTGAAACACCCGTTATTATGTCTGATAAAGCAAAACAAATAAATTTGATTTGTGACGATGGGACTGGTATTCTTAATGTTCCAGATAATATTAGCGATTTATCAGAAGCAATTTTGCGTCTATTAGATGATGATCAACTAAGAACAAAGATCGGAAAATCTGGTAGGAAACGTGTTGAAAACTTCTATGATATGAGAAAAACTTCTGAGGATACGCAGAAAATTTACAAAGACTTGTTAGGGATAAATGATTGAGTGTTTTTACATAGCCAAATTAATATGATAATAATATCATCATCATAGCATCAAACCTAAACGAAGGGGATTTTAATTGTATTTTCCAAAGGGAAACTTTAATGGACTTTTTCAAAAGATTAATTTATTGACCGAACAGAAGCGAGGTTATAAAAATGATTGATCAAGCTCTTTATTATATCGCAACTTTGACTTGTGCATATTCTATGGCACAGAGTGTTGATATTCCTAAGTGGCAACCTTATGATTTTTTGTTTAAAAGCGAAATTGAACATCAAAATCCATTTAAGGTTATATTTTCCGCAACAGTAAATAAGCCTGATGGCACAAGTTTTTCTATACCCGGATTTTACGATGGCGATAAGACATGGAAGATAAGATTGTCTCCTACAATTGAAGGACCTTGGTCCCTGCAGACTCACTCAGACGACCCGTTTTTAGACGACAAAATCGCATTTTTTACCTGTATCCCTAATAGTCCCAAAGTCCATGGTGGATTGCTCGTTGATACGTCCAATCCATATCATTTTATCTATGAAGATGGAACAAGATATTTTATGATGGGCTATGAATGCGATTGGCTTTGGGCTTTGGATATGGACGACCCTAACTTGCCAACTATTAACTCATTTCTTGATAAACTCGTGTCATACCGATTTAATAACATAATACTTAATGCCTATGCACACGATACATCTTGGGCTAAGGGAAAGACAGTAGAATATGACTATGGTCCTCCGCCAAAATACGCATGGGAAGGCACAAATGAAAACCCGATATTTGATCGCTTTAATCTTTCATATTGGAAACATTATGACCGAGTTATTGATGCGATGTATCAACGGGGAATTACTGCTCACATAATGATAAAAGTCTATAATAAGATGGTCAAGTGGCAGGCGAAGGGAAGTGAAGAGGAAAACCTCTATTTTATTTGGCTTATTGCGAGGTATTCTGCTTATCCGAATGTTATATGGGATTTCTCAAAAGAAGCTAATAACGAGAAAGACCTTGAATATAAACTTGGCAGATTTAAATTTATACGAGATCATGATCCATATCGCCGTTTGCTTACTAATCACGATGATAAGGCGACTTATGACACAGGAGTTTATAATAAAATCCTAGATTTCCGATCAGATCAACAACACAGTCATTGGCACGAGAAAATACTAAGTCAAAGAAAGCAGAATGTTTGGCCCGTTGTGAATGTTGAATTCGGATATGAACACGGTCCCAAAGGTATTGATGATAAAACTTATGGCGTAGCACAATCTCCAGAGGAAGTCTGTCGGCGTGCATGGGAAATCTGCATGGCAGGCGGATATATCGCATATTATTATACTTATACCGCTTGGGATGTAATTAGACCAGAGGATACTCCCCCAGGATATGCTTATTTCAAATACTTGTATGACTTCTTCAATCAGACCGAATATTGGCTTATGGAGCCAGCAGATGAACTGGTAAGTGATGGCTATTGCTTGAGAAATAAAAATAAAGAGTATATTGTTTTCTTGAATGAAGCCAAAGAATTCAAGATAAAGTTAGAAGACGGGATTTACGTCGCTCAATGGTATGATATATTTAATGGCAAATACATAGACGCAGGAAAAGTATCAGGTGGTGAAGTTGAGTTTATACCGCCATCAGGCTTTAACAGTTTTCCAATAGCAATTAGAATAGTGATCAGTGATCAGTAATCAGTAATCAGTAATCAGTAATCGGTGATCAGTTATGTAATACGGAGATTATTATATAGGCATTAAGTTAAGAAAACTAAACTTTGGACAATTTTGAGTTAAAAAATATTGTTAGTTAATCAGATTTATTTTTAATAGCAATAGAAAACCAATACTTAAACGTTAGAAAGACCCTTCACTTCGTTCAGAGTGACACATAAATGTCATTTTGAGTTTATGTCATTTTGAGCGAAGCGAAAAATCTCAATGGAAAAGATCATTAAAGTCTCCCTTTGGAAAAGGGAGATTTAGAGGGATTTTCTAACTAAATATGCAATTATAATTTGTAAATTGTCCAAACATTGGTAAGAAAATAGATAAAAGAAAATGGATAAAAGAAAATAGATAAACTAACTTCCCTTATCTCAATGCTTATGAGACTATCATATAAAAGGAGTTTAAAATGTCTGATACAACGAAAATAGAAGAAGCGGTTGAGTTTGCAGAAAACCCAGAACCGAGATGTCCCTGTGTGCTTCTACTTGATACATCAGGCTCAATGCAAGGATCTCCTATTGAGGCATTAAATCAAGGACTTATAACATTTAAGAACGATTTGGTTAAAGACCCGCTTGCCTCTCGTCGTGTGGAAGTTGCAATTATAACCTTTGATAATGTGATCAATATAGTGCAAGATTTCATAACCGCAGATAAATTTGAACCGCCAATTTTAACCGCACAAGGTCAAACATTTATGGGAACAGCGATTAACGCTGCGCTTGATATGATACAAGCCCGTAAAGCCCATTACAGAGCTAATGGCATAGCATATTATCGTCCATGGATATTTATGATAACAGATGGAGAGCCACAAGGCGAGCCTCAGGATATTATAGAGCAAGCAGCAAGACGTATCAATGAAGATGAAGCTAATAAGCGAGTCGCTTTCTTCGCAGTCGGCGTAGAAAATGCTAATATGGAGAAGTTAAAGACAATATCCGTTCGCACACCGGTGAAACTTGTCGGTCTAAACTTTACAGATATGTTTATATGGCTATCACGAAGCACTCAGGCGGTTTCGCATTCAAAAATAGATGATCAGGTAGCACTTCCACCTCCCGGTTGGGCAACTGTTTAGCAAGAAAAATAGTAACAATGCCTACCATTTATGAATCTCTATTAATTAAAAACGAGAGATGAACTATCCTGAAAATTGATCCGATCCATATATTAACTCACCTAATATCCAATATGAAGGGAGAATTGGATGGGCGATGACAATGTAGTTAGCAAACATAATTCATTGATAAATTTTATATTCTTCGGTTTTTTTCTCTATCTCTTTTTTGTGAGCATAGAGTTAATGGAAGTAGCATTCAAGGGATTTGGCAAAGGGTTTGCTGAACAACTCATTGCAACAACTTCTAATCCTTTCGTAGGATTGTTCGTCGGAATATTAGCGACAAGCATAGTGCAGAGTTCTTCAATGACTACTTCCATGTTAGTTGGGATGGTAGCTTCTGGAATGATAACTATTCCTAATGCCATACCAATAGTTATGGGAGCTAATATTGGGACAACTGTTACAAACACAATCGTGGCTATGACATCTGTAACACGAAAGCAAGAATTTGGAAAAGCGTTTGCTTCTGCAATAGTTCACGATTTTTTTAATATACTGACCGCGTTGGTCTTAATGCCGTTACATTTAATCACACAATCTCTTTTAGGTAGGGGAGTTTTACAGATTTTAGCAGAATGGTTAGCAAACGTTTTTGCAAATGCAGGTGGGCTAAAATTTGCCAGTCCGCTTAGAGTGATAACTGATCCAATTATTAAACTTTTATATGATTATTTGTTCCCAACGATACTCAGTCCCTTCTGTCAACCTACGGGATTAGGGCTTGCGATATTCACATTTGTATTTGCATTAGGACTGCTTTTTCTGGCTTTGACTTATATGTCAAAAACCATGAGATCAGCGATAATGGTCAAAATAGAAAACTTGTTAGATACTTACTTATTTAAAACAGCTACAAGAAGCTTTATATTAGGAATGATTATCACAGCCATAATACAAAGTAGTTCTGTAACTACTTCATTGATTGTCCCTTTGGTAGGTGTTGGCATTTTAACATTAGAACAGATTTTCCCTTATACTCTCGGCGCAAATATAGGAACAACAATAACTGCCATACTCGCATCATTAGCTATAGGAAGCTATGTTGGTATTACTGTGGCATTTGCTCATTTATCCTATAATATTTTAGGGACAATCATTTGGTTTCCCTTAAAAATAGTCCCTATAACTATGGCAAGAAAAATGGCAGAATTAACCGAAAAGCACAGGAAAATTTCGTTAATCTATATGATTGGAATATTTTATGTAATTCCAGGTCTATTAATATTACTTATGAGGTGAAAATTAGATGTTAAGAGAGATATTAAACATTCTCCGAAAAGAAGACCTTCTTACTCAAGCGATGAAAGAAGTAGGGAATATGATCGCTATAAGCGAATCAATGTTTAGAGCTGCAATAGACGCGGTTATTGGATGTAAAGAGTCATACATAGATATATATGAGAAAGATAAAGAAATTGATGAGTTTGAATGGGATGTAAGACGGAAAGTCATGGAGCATCTGCTTCTTAGCGACAAAAAAGGTGACGTGTCTGTTGCCCTATTTCTTACGGATGCGGTCAGAGATATAGAGAGAATCGGAGATTACTCCAAAAATATATTTGAATTGACAAAAATTTGCTTAACAAAGGTCGTAGTTAATGATATTCATGCCAAGTTTTTTGAAGAGATAAAATCGCAGATTTTAGAGATGTTCGCTCTCATTCAAAGTGCATATAGTGAAGGCGATGTGAAAAAAGCCGAGACCGCCATAGAACTAAGGTTTCGGGCATCTAAAAAGTGCGATGAATTTCTTAATTATTTGGCGTCAGAAGAGGGGCTTCAGACTGAATATACAATCATTTATACTCTGCTTTCTGAGTATCTGAAAAGGATCATCGCTCATTTGAAAAATATCGCTTCAATTATAGTCAATCCGTTTCGCAGAATGGAAATTAGGGCAGAAGAAAGCAAAAAGCAATAAGAAGTTAATAAAGCTTTCTTATAACAATGTATAAATATGACAAAGACAATGTTTGTATATTATTTTTTGATTTGGCAAAACTATGCAATTACAGCGTCAATCCGACAAAACACCGATATTAATAGAGCCAATATTAGAACTTGGTGCAGGCGGAGAAGCACGCATATATGCTTTAAGACATGATACTTCCTATGTAGCAAAAATTTATCACGAACCCGCAGACGAAAAAGCCCAAAAGTTATTAGTTATGCTATCTAATCCGCCTTATGATCCTATGGCATCAGTTGGGCATACATCTATCGCTTGGCCAAGCGATCTGCTTACAAACAACGGCAAAATAGTCGGCTTCCTGATGCCAAGAGTTATCGGAATGAAGCCGATTATTGACTTTTACAATCCCGGTGCAAGAAGAAGGCTTTCTCCGCTTTTCAACTATTTATATTTGCATAGGACAGCTCGCAACCTCGCTTCCGCATTTAGGGCTTTGCATGAAAGCGGTTATGTGATTGGCGACGTCAACGAGTCTAATATCCTTGTCTCTGAGACTTCGCTTGTGACGTTAGTTGATACTGATTCGTTCCAAGTCCACGATCCGAATAGTGGAAAGACATATCGCTGTCCCGTAGGAAGACCCGAGTTTACACCTCCTGAATTACAGGGAGAATATTTTAGAGATGTGGATAGAAAGCCTGAACATGATCTATTCGGTTTAGCGGTTATAATATTTCTATTGCTAATGGAAGGGACGCATCCGTTTGCAGGCATATATCGTGACTCCGGCGAACCACCTCTCTATGGAGAACGCATATCATCAGGGCATTTCACCTATAGCATTAGACGAAAAGTCCCGTATCGTCCAGCAAAATCAGCTCCGCCTTTTGAGATCATTGATCCGCTATTGGCACAGTTATTTATCCGATGCTTTGAAGACGGACATAAAGACCCAAGTATCCGTCCATCTGCCCAAGAATGGCAAAATGCCCTGCAATCCGCAGAGGGAAATCTGATAACGTGCTCAGATAATAGCCAGCATAAATACGGAAGCCACTTGAAAAAATGTCCTTGGTGCAAAAGGGCATTAGACTTAGGCGGACGAGACCCTTTTCCATCAATTGATGATGTGAAAAAAGGTCTGCATTTACAACCCGATCAAACTAAACCTATCAGAAGGATAATACAAAGACCTGCTTTGGTTGTCCCTCGCACTAATCCTGTAAGAACATTTTATCGTTTCAATCAGACAAAACATAGATGGCAAAGAAATATCCGTATCATAATGCTTGTGGCATTTATAATTCTGATGATCAATATTTTAAGCCCAAACACTTTTCGGTTTAGGACTCATTATCTACAAAAATCGCGTGTTTCATCGTTAGTAGGACATACAGAATCTATTTCCTCATTAGCTTTTTCTCCCGATGGTTCAATGATCGCAAGTGGTAGCAGGGATAGCACTATCAAGTTATGGGATTCTCAAACAGGTCAGTTAATAAAAACACTCGCAGGACAAAGGAATTTTATAACTTCGGTGGCATTTTCGCCTGATGGTTTATCAATAGTATGCGGTGTTGAATGGTTAGAAGGTGAGTCAACGATCCGTGGTGAAATTCGTATATGGGATATAAGACAAGGGGAAGTTAAACAAAGGTTAGTCGGACATCAAGGGGCAGTTTTATCTGTATCGTATTCTCCCGATGGAAAGATGATCGCATCTGGAAGCTCGGATAAAAAGGTAATATTATGGGATGCTCAAAACGGAAAAATGTTGAATGTATTAGAAGGACATCAGGGAATTGTAAAATCGGTTGCATTCTCAAATGACGGAAGATTTCTTGCGAGTGGTAGCAGTGATCAATCTGTCCGTATATGGGACCCCAAAAATGCTACATTGATTAAAACTTACATCAGACCTTATCCTTCTCCTGTCAATTCTGTTGTCTTTCTGCCTGATGATACCTCGCTTATATATGCTTGTGCAGATAGAACCATCAGAATTAGGGATTTAAGGATAGGCAAAATAAAAAAAATGCTAACCGACTTTAAAAGCGGTATAAACTCAATCGCTATTTCTCCGAATGGCAAATTTTTAGCTATCGCTAATGCTGATAGATCATTAAGAGTTTTGGATATATGGCAAGGAACTAAGGAAACTGTCTCTTCCTTCAATGATGAGGTAACAGCTGTCGCTTTTTCTCCCGATGGGAAATTGCTTATTGCTGGCACGAAAGATGCAAATATTAAGATTTGGAACGTCTTTGACTATTCATCATTCTGGCGAAATATCAGCCTCGGTATGGATTAAAGATCAATTAAAAATTAGCCACAGAAGCACACGGACACACACAGAAAAATTAAAGGGTGATGATAAAAATGCTAATAAGAAAAGCTATTATCACAATTGCTATTATTTTTCTATTCTTCGGCTGTGCAAGATTTCAACCTAAGCCATTAGAAAAAAAGGACGAACAGCAATTGCCGATGCCAACGATAGAGTTAAAGCAACAAGAAGCCCCTAAAAAAGTAACACCAAAAATGATTGAAGAATATGCTATGGTCCATCAGATTTCTGATATGAAAGTGGCAGAATTTTATCTGACACATCCTGACTATGCAAAAGCTAATCCTTATATTCCAACAAGCGAAGACTTAGCTTATTATGAAAGCAAATTTCTTGAGAGAATGTATCCTAATTTCAGAAAAGAAGTTGAGAAAGACGGCTTTGATA
>Ga0207433_10008249_pt1 | contig 17048 bp, 9 predicted proteins | sample YelNatPaOPGAMG01_FD_187559 | JGI IMG/M metagenome (GOLD analysis project Ga0207433, IMG submission 187559) | Hot spring thermophilic microbial communities from Obsidian Pool, Yellowstone National Park, USA - OP-RAMG-01 (SPAdes) (version 3) | ecosystem: Environmental > Aquatic > Thermal springs >... | reverse complement strand
AGATAATGAAACATATAAAAAACTTGGTATTGAAATTTACGAACCTGATGAAAATGGTGTTTTACAACGTAAGTCAATAAAAAAATTGATTGACAATGTGTTTGAAAAACATATACAACCAAATTTAATCCAACCAACTTTTGTTGTTGATTATCCTGAAGAACTTTCACCTTTAGCAAAATATAAGTTTGAAAACAAGAAAATTACTGAACGTTTTGAATTTTATGTTGCTACAAAAGAGGTTGCGAACGCGTATAGTGAGTTAAACGATCCTGTTGAACAATACAATAGGTTTGTTAAACATACTGATAAAGAAGAAAAAATGGCAATGAATTTAGAATTTATCACAGCTCTTGAACATGGTATGCCACCAACCGGGGGGTTGGGTATCGGGATAGACAGATTGTGTATGTTACTTACAAACAATAATTCTATACGTGAGGTTATTTTCTTTCCTTTGCTAAAACCTATAAAATAGTTTTTATAAATTATGAATTACACACTATATTTATCTTTCAAATATTTAAAACCGCAAAAAGATAAATTTTTTTCTTATTTATCTTTAGCAATATCTATCTGTGGTATAGCGATAGGTGTTGCAACACTTATTGTAACACTTGGTGTAATGACTGGTTTCCATAGAGAGATAAAAAATAGGTTGTCAATGTTGTATCCAGATATAATAGTTACTTCTCATTACGATATTTCAGAAGAAGTGTTGAAAAATAATAAACAAATATATTCTTATTCACCTTTTTTATATAGTCAAGTGATATTAAAATTTGGTGATAAAGTTTATACTTCAGTAGTTAAAGGAATAAACTATGATACAGAAAAAAAAGTTGTAAAAATTGACAAACTTATAAAATGGTTTGATGATCCCAAACTTGATAAAAAATCTATTGTTTTAGGTAAAGAACTTGCAAAAAGTTTAGGTGTTTCTTTTAACGACGAAGTTGTTATGATATTACCAACACAAGTTCAAACACCATTCGGTAGTTTGCCTTTAACAGAAAAATTTTTGGTTAAAGGAATTCTTTCTTCAGGTATTTATGAATATGATAACAATTTATGTTTTATTGATTATAATGTTGCAACAAAAATTTTTTATGACAATACAACAAACCAACTTAACGCAGTGAAATGCTTGGGAATAAAAGTTAATAATGAAAAATCTTTATACGATGTAGTTTCGTATTTAAAAACAAATTTACCACCGTTAACGAAAATTCTTACTTGGATTGAACTTAACTACAACTTTTTTACTGCATTAAAATTAGAAAAAATTATGATGATTATTATCGTAAGTTTGATAATAATTGTAGCATGTTTTATGATAGTTTCCAATCTTTTACTTAAAGGATTACAAAAAAGTAAAGATATTGGTATTCTTTTAGCAATTGGTGTTAGTAAAAAAGATGTACGAAGAATCTTTTTTCTACAAGGGATAGTTATCACATTAACAGGAATTTTGTTAGGTTCTATTTTAGGTTTTACTCTTGGTTGGTTAATAAAACAATATCAGTTTGTCAAATTACCAAAAGGTGTTTATTTCATTGATAAAATACCAGTATATTTTTCATTACCAGACATTGCAATCACTCTTTCTATTACAATTATCGTTGGATTTTTAGCATCGTTGTATCCATCATATAAAATATCACAGTTTGACCCTGTTGAAATAATTAGGTATGGATGATTAATTATGCAAGAAATTATTTTGTTAAAAAACATTTATAAAAAATATAAAGAAACGCCAAATTGGGTGTTAAACAACATAAACTTTGGTGTTGAAGAAAAAAGTTTTGTTTTTATATGTGGCCCTTCTGGAGTGGGGAAATCAACTTTGTTACATATATTAGGTCTAATGGATAAACCTACACAAGGTGAGATATGGTTTTTTGGTAAAAAATTAGATTTTAACAACGACGATATCTCAAGTTTAAGATTAAATCATATAGGTTTTGTGTTTCAATTTCATTATTTACTTGAACATCTTACAGTGAAAGAAAATATTCTTCTACCACGATGGGTAAAAAACAGAAAAATGTCATATAATATTCCTGATTATGTTAAAGAATATATTGAATTTTTAAGAATTGAAAATTTGCTTAATAGATACCCATATGAACTTTCTGGTGGAGAACAACAACGTGTTGCTTTAGCTCGTGCGTTGGTTAATAAACCAAAGATAGTTATCGCAGACGAACCTACTGGCAATCTTGACCAACAAAATGCGTTAAATATCGTTTCTCTAATGCGTAGTTTAATAGATCAGTATGGTATAACATTTGTTGTTGCAACACATAATTTACAACTTACAGAATTTGCTGATAAAGTTGTTCATTTGAAAAATGGCGAAATTGTGTGATAGTGTAGATTATAAATGAAAAAAATTGATAAAGATAAATTTTTTATGCAAGAAGCATTAAAGGAAGCAAAAAAGGCATATAAAAAAAATGAAGTACCAGTTGGTGCTATTGTTGTATATAACAATAAAATTGTTGCAAAAGCTCATAATCTTAACATAACCACAAACGATCCTACTGCACATGCTGAAATCTTAGCTTTAAGGAAAGCATCTAAAATATTAAGAAACTATAGATTACTTGATTGTGAAATGTACACAACATTAGAACCATGTCCAATGTGTGCCGGTGCAATGGTCTATGCAAGAATAAAACGTCTTGTTTATGCAACTGAAGATCCTAAATCTGGCTGTTGCAAAAGTGTTTTAAATATTGTAAATAATAAAAAACTAAACCATAGAATTGAAGTTGTCTCAGGTGTTTGTAAAAAAGAGGCAGAAAAATTGTTAAAAACATTTTTTAAAAAATTACGTAGTAGGTAATATTTTATTAACTAATAACTCTAAACTCTGAACTAATAACTAATTCCGGGGGTGATACGGGCTCGACAGAAAGGTAAAACAACTTCTGTGCAGGCAGTGGTTGGCCGAAGGGCCACTATAAAAATCGGCCAAAGCATAAGTGCAAACACTTATGCATATGCTGCATAATTAAAGCAGCTATATCCTGATGAAAAGCCTGTATCATCAGGATGAAAGAGACAGGCTCTTCCTGTAAAGTTGCCCTTGGCTTTACAGGAGAAAACTTACAAGGGATAGGTGTTAGAGGCTGAGGTAGGGCCTAACTAACACCGAAATTCATACCTACCTCCGCGTGTCTCACCGCGTTATGTGAGGCTAAGCCTGTAGAACAGAAGTTGTTTACTTTCTGGACGCGGGTTCGATTCCCGCCACCTCCATTATTTTTATATCTTTTTATATCTATATCTATATCTATGAACTTGTTAATAAAAATACTGATTATAACAAACGGTCTTATCATATTTTATTTTTTACAACTTGTTCTTTATGGTTTGTTATCTTATAGTTATTATTTTCGTAAGAAAAAAAAGTTAAACTTTTCAATAGAATTGTTAACAAAATTAGCCCGTTTGAAAAACAGTGAACTACCTTTTATTACAATTGTTATTCCAGCTAAAGACGAAGCCGAAATAATAGAAGCAACTATTGATAGGTTTTTATCTCTTATTTATCCTAAAGACAAACTTTGTATTTTAATTGTTTGTGATGAAAAGGAAATTTTAACAAAACCGTATGAAGAAACTACTCAATATAAAGTTGAAAAAAAACAACAGTATTATAACAAAATTTATAACACAGAACTAATAAAATTAACTTCTGTACCAGCAAAATTTGATGGTAACTATAACGGCCTTATACTTAACACACCAGTAAAATCTACTAAACCACGTGCGTTGAACTGGGCTTTAAATTTTGTTCCACAACAGACAGAAATACTTGGTTTTTATGACGCTGATTCTCATCCTGATCCTGAAACTCTAGTGTATGTAGCTTATAAATTTCTTACAAAACAACCAAATGAATATTTGCTACTTCAAGGACCTGTAGTACAGGTAAGAAATTATTTTTATCTACAACCATTTAACAAAATTTATGCTATAGCACAAGCTATAACTCATGAATGGTACTTACCAACACTTTTAGCACATTTACCGTTTATTGGTGGAACAAATTTTTTTATAGAACCACATTTAATACATAAAGTTGGTGGGTTCAACAAAAATGTTCTTTCAGAAGATTTAGAATTAGGTTGTAGGTTATTTATCAAGACTAACGCATGGCCTGAGTTTATGCCTTATATTGCAACAGAACAAACTCCGCCTAATTATAAATCCTATTTTGTCCAACGTGTACGTTGGGCAGCTGGGTATGTCCAAACATTGAAAAGTTTGTTAACAGAAGAAGGTTTTTTAAAAAAACGGTTTATTTTATCATGTTTGTTATTATTTTATGGTATTTTACCTTGGTTTGTGGGACAAATATGTATTGCAAGTGGGATAAGTCTTTTATTTATTTATTTGTTTGGTATTTCAAAAATTATTCTACCAACAAATGTGAATATAATTTTAATATCTATGAACATAGCATATATTTTGTTCCTTGTTAGTTATTACACTTACGCAATGAAAAAAATTTATTTAGTATCAAAAAACAATGAGAATAAAAAAGGTGTATTAAATAATATTAAAGAATATCTTACATTTTTGTTAACACCTGTTGCAGCAACTTTTGGTGTCTTACCATACACTTATGGATTTTTAACATCTATGTTTAACAATAATATGGATTGGAAAAAAACTACGCGGACTATTGAAACTAAAAATTAAATGTTGTAATTTAAAACTTGTTGTTTACTATCAACTAATACGGGCGCGTAGCTCAGCTGGCAGAGCGGCGGACTCATAATCCGTTGGTCGGGGGTTCGAATCCCTCCGCGCCCAATCTGTCTTAACCCCTATGCTTCTCACACAAGGGAACATTTCCCTTTCCTGTTATGTCTTATTTTATAGGGATCTAAAAATCAATGGATGTGATTTATATCACATTAGGTTGACAAAGAATATTGATTTTTCTATTATTTAACAAACAAAACTTGAATGTATTTTTAAAAATTAAAAAATAAGGAGGGAATAAACATAAATATCGTCATATATATTCAGTTTTGAGATATACGTTCGTGATATGGTTGGTAAAACAACGAGTTATGCACATACTACTGTTCCTCTACCATCAGTTGTTAAAGCAAATTGTGATTGGATACCTTTGTGTAAGATTGATATAACTACTAATACAGGAAGTGGGAGTTATTTATTAACTGCGGCAACAATTACTATAAGAAATATATCAAACTTTGATTTTTTTGAAGATATATCAAGTATAAGATTGTTCTATGATGACCAAAGTGGAAATTATACTACCACGTCTACTACAACTTGGGATGGTAGTTCTAAAGAAAGTTTAGTCGATGTAGCACCAGTACTTATTTCTTCAGGGATACAGGCCGGTACTCCATATTGGAAAATATATTTTGAATTTACTGGAGGAAACAGAAAAAATGTTGGTTCTTCTCCTAATGTGTGGTATACATTATATTTTTGTATAAAAACATCGGAACAGATTACTAATAACGACCAATTTTCTTTGCGAAACATAGCAGGAGATTTAGTTTTAGATGTTAATGGTAATATTGAAACACCGTCATTGCCTACATTTACTAAACTTACTGCTGATACTTTACCACCACAATTTGTTGCTGCATATTCGCTAAATCCTGAAAACGGTACTACACTTACTGTCTATAATTATGATACTTACAATATTTATACCACTACAACCGATGCTAATAATCCGTATGCTAACAATGATATAAATATAAAAATTAGACTTACTGAAAGTATTACTACATTGACAGACAATGGTATTGTACCACTTAATGATTTAGTTATTTTAGACACTACAGGTATTGATGGAGGTAACCCGTCTAATATAAAATCTGTTTCATATTTGGGTTCAAACGAATTTCGTATTGATTATACTATAATACAAACAACTGTTAACTCGCCTACAACTGCTATACCATTAAAAATAAAAGTTCGTGATGCTGCTGGAAATGAAACAGAATTTGACGATTCGTTCCGTTGTTTCATCGACAGGGCAAAACCTTCTACACCTGTGATTTTATCACCATCTGCTGGAAGTTGGATCGGCCCTGATTATCCACAACTTTCATGGACTGAAGTAAATGAACCAAATATATCAGGATATTATCTTATTTTTTCTACTTGTAATATAGTTGAAGATTTTCTTACAAATTCTGACCGAGGATATCAATGGGTTTCTAATACTATTCTTACAACATGGGGGTATAATGATGGCTCATGGTCCAGATATCCACAAGCAGGGACACAACAGTACTATTGGGCAGTCGCTGCTATGGATAAAGCTGGCAACATATCTTTTTCTCAACCACAAGTGTTTAAGTTTGACGATATAACCCCTCGGTATTATAACGCGTTACCAAACAACAATGCTATTCTCTCTTACTCTACACCTACTATAACTATAGATGTTGATGACACACATAATGGTGAGATACTTTCTGGAATTGATTTTACAAAAACTAAATTTTATGTTAACAATTCTGAAGTTGTATTCTCTACTGTACAAGTTACTGTTTCTACGACCACTATAAAATATGTCCCTTCTTATTTACCTGATGGACAAAATTTTGTGAAGTTAAAATTGTATGACAATGCTGGTAATAACTTAACTTATAACTGGAGTTTCTATATTGATACAACAAAACCTGTATCAGCAGATACAGACAACGATGGATATTCTGATATTGATGAACAACTTGCTGGGACAAACCCACAAGATCCTTATTCTTATCCTTCTAAACCAAAAGGCTTCTGGCCATTACAAAATATTGTGCTTAATGCAAATTATTTCAGTTCTACAGGCGGAACGATTACTTTAAGGTTAGACGATATTAAAGTTAATAATTATTGCAGTGGTCTTGATGTAAGTTATACAACATCGTCAGCAGATAAGATTGTTATAACTCATGTTACTAAAGGAACACAAGAAAATTGGGTGTATTTACCACAAAGAAGTTGGGTTGGCACTTCTTCTGCTACAATATGTGTTCAACTTGCAAGAGTGTTTGCTACAAACGGTTCTGACGATGGTGAGATACAAGTGAAATACAAAGTTAAAGATAATGTTGGTAATGTATCGGATTGGATAGTCAGAAGATTCTATTATGATACTACAGCACCTATGATATCTACAGTAACAATACCTACAGAAACAGGTTCTGAAACATCAACTTTGTTCAAAATTTATGTTGTTGACAATATAGGTGTAAAAGAATCTTCAGATGCAGTAAAACTTGTTGTATGGATTGATGGAACAAAATATGAATACGATATGGTAGCAGAATCTGATAATATTTATAGCAAAACTTTAACTTTTAGCGGTGTTAAAGGAACTATTCATTATTATTTTGTTGCAAAAGATAAAGCTGATAATACAAAAGTTTATCCACCAAATGGTGATGGTTATGAACTATATGCGTTGCCTTTAAATGTAACAGACCAAACACCGCCTAAAACTACTATATATCAGATCAAAACTTTACAAAATTATACTGTCGTAGGATTAACAACAACATATACTTCAACTGGTAGCGGTAATTTAGGGATAAAAACACAGACACCTGTTATTTACCAAGCACCAAATAATGAATATAAATTTAATCTTATTCGTGCAACAGTACCTGCTGAAGCGATCTCTGTAAATTTTGAATACAAAATTTCAACTTCGACACAGTGGACATCTATTCCTTGTGTTAAAACACAAGAAACCGTTGGATCAAATCCTGTATGGGAAGTAGTGTTTAATGCTGTAGATTTACCAGCAAATATATATTATGATATAAGAATAGTTGCAACTGATACTAATGGTAATACTTACATACCTACTGATATTACTGATGCTGGTTATGCAAAAATATATTTATCTTCGCCATTAAAGCCAAAAACAAAAATTGATACTGCTAAACAGTTATACGTAAAAGATGCTGGTGTTGTTTCACAAACAAAACTTTTGTTAAACGCAATAATCTCTGGTAACAACCTTGATGTGAACAAAGTAAAGTTTCAGTATAAAAAATCTACTGAAACACAATGGCAAAATATTGGTGAAAATGATATAGCAACAGGAACTACTGTTACGTTTATATTAAAAGAACAAGAATTGCCATATTTACAAATTATGAACGGTGTTTCATTCAGCACATTTACTGAAATAAAATTAGATTTCACTGGGGGTAATAATTATGACAAATATGATACTTATATGAGAAAAGAAGGTGATGTTTGGACTGCTAAAGTATATTTTGTAGATATCGGGACTTATACCTACCAGTTTGTTTTCGCAACACCACAGGGTAATAAAACTTTACAATATTATGACCCACGAAGATATTTAAATTCTTCATCAAACTATATACCTGTATCTATGTTTGCATATGAATGGGATTTATCCGGGTTACAATATGGGGATTACCAAATACGTGCAGTTGCTGTTGATAAGTTTGGTCAAGAAGATGATACACCTGAAACTATATCAATATCTTATGTAAATGCAAAACCTAATAAACCTGTTATAACACAACCTACTGATGGACAAAAAATAAAACCTGGTAGTTTATTAGAGATAAAATCTGATGCTAATGATACTTATGTTTCTTCTGTTATTCTGCAATATTCTGAAGATGGACAAAACTGGATAAATCATTCAATAGATACATCAAAATCTGACGGATGGAGTTTTAGTTTCGCTATACCACAGACACTTGCAGAAAAAATGTATTATTTCAGGACAATATCGTTCGCTACACCACCTGATTGTTCTGAACCATCAGATGTGGTAAAAGTTGTAATTGATGCTACTGCACCACAAATAAAATCTTTCTCTGTATTAGATGGAACAACTACTGTTACATCACTTGATTCTGGTAAAACATATATATTAAAAGTTGAAACTTTAGATAATGATATTTCTACTGTTACATTTACTTTATCAGGTATCTCAGGTGAACTTTCACCAAATAACGGTGTTATATTTACTATTTCTGGTGGTAAAGGGACTGAAACAGAACCATATTATTATCTGTGTTCATTCAAATCTACTAATACTGATAACACAACTGGTAACATAAAAGTGACATTATATGATACAGCTGGAAATTCTGTTTCACAAACAATATCTGTTTTAGTAAAAGATGTGACACCATCAGTTACTGTTATAAACAGATATAAAAACACAACAGCTTCATCTTGGTCATACCCAAATACTGCATCGTTCAATTATATTGGTATAGGAACTACACAGTTTGAAGTAACTGTATTAAACTTAGATGGTGGGACAGTAAAACTACAATACTCTACTTCAACAACTGGTGTGTGGAATACTATATCAGAACAAAATTCTGCATCAACTATAAATTTCTATTGGTCACCAACTATTGCTGAAGGGATATACTATCTCCGTGTAGTAGCAATTGATAATGATGGTAATGTTGATACAAATCCTCAAATATTACCTATAGTAATTGATTTTACTATACCTAAAATATCAGAAATTTCTGTTTCACCAACAGGAACTATAGATTGTTCACAACTATTTACTATATATGCAAAAACTTATGATACTGATGTAAAATCTATGGAATTACAATATCTTGACCCGTCAAATAATAATTGGGTCAGCGTAAGTGAAACAACAAGTGGACGACTTGTTGCTTTGATAAAATCTACTCTTACTCCAAACACTGTCGGATTACAAGAAACAAGATGGGATTGTATTGCACATGGTCTTGTCCAACCTACTACACTTAAGTTCCGTGTAGTACCTACAGATTTAGCTGGTAATTACTCATACCAACCTGAGTATTCAAAACAAATTGATATTTCTTTTAACGATACTTCGGCACCAGTTGCTGTAATCTATAATCTTAACACAGCAAATATTTATGCACAAACTGCTGATGCTAATATTAAGAATGTATTGTTCCAATATCGTGTTGCAGGTGATACTAACCCATGGATAAACTTAGGTGTTCAAACATCTGCATCAGTTATCTATGGCAACATAGGGAAAATATGGTCTTCACCAACAGATTTATCTGTGCTTCCTACTGGGATATACCAACTTCGTGCTATTGCAACAGATATGTTCAACAATGTAGATGAAACAAAAGCGCCTGTTATAACTGTAGTTATCAAAGTAAGTGATACTGGATATAAAACATATTATTCACAAAAATCTGATAGTATATCATTAGGTTTAAAAGATGCTATATTTGATAACAACGATGTTACACTTACATATGAAGTTGTTGCAAAAGAAGGATTAACTTCACCACCAAAATTGAGGTTCTTAGTTTACGATGGACAAAATTATATAACAAAAGTTGTCTCAACAGAAGGTAGTGGGAATATTTATACTGGTAATGTAAAAATAGAAAACTATTTAGGAGCTTCATCTAATCCATGCAAAATCTGGGTTTCAGCAGAAGCAGAAACTGTTTCGGGGACATCTGTATCAGAAGTTGTACCAGTATCAATTTCACAACCATCAAGTTCTCCATCCCTTTCTAATCATGACTATGTTACATCAATATCATATAGTGGCACATCATTAGCAATGCCAGCATCATTACTTGTTTCTAAAAAAATTCAACCAAATATACCTCAATCACAATCATCGTTGTTAAAATCAACAGGACTTTGTTATGAAATTAAACTAAGTAATAACATAAAAACTTTACCACAAAATGCATACTTAGATATCACTATAAACTATTCTGATGCTGATGTTATAAATCTTGACGAAGACAAACTTGGTATTGCATACTGGGATGAAGAAAAACAAATGTGGTCTTCTGAAGGAATTACAAATGTTTCTTTAAACACTACTGCAAACCAAATAAGTTTTAGAACAAACCATTTATCAGCGTTTGCTATAATGGAGATAGATTCTGTTCCAGAGATAGAAATTGAATCACCAAAAGAAAATGGTTTTTCATCTGTGAATCCGTTGATATCTGTAAAAGCAAATGACAAGTTCAGCGGTATTGCTGAAATAAAAATTGTAATTGATGGTATTGATTATACAAATATGATAACCAACATTGCTGCATCTGATGGTATTGACAACAATTTTGATGGACGTGTTGATGAAAAAGGTGGCCGTGATGATGATAATACTGATGATGAACAAGCATTCAATACTTTAACACCAACTTCAGCACGACTTGTCTCAAGATTGCCAATTAATCTTAAACAAGGTGAACATACACTTACTGTTTCTGCAAGAAATCAACAAGGACAAAGAACTGTAAAAACTATAAAGTTTAATACTCCAACACAACTTGAGTTTGCTGGTGAACCGTTTAATTATCCTAACCCGTTCAATCCAAGAAAAGGACAAACTGCAAAAATTGTACCAAATTTGACAAAAGATGCTGAAGTTACTATAAACATTTACGATTTTGCTGGTGACAAAGTAGCAACTTTGGGTCCAAAAATGGTTTATTCATCTGGTTCAGGTCCTACAAACACGTTTGAATGGAACGGTACCGAAGATAAAACAAAGAAGTATCTTGCTGATGGTGTATATTTTGCAGAAATTTCTGCTACTGACGGTACACAATCTGTTCGCAAGTTTATTAAAATTGCTATTACATCTAAAGAATAAATCTTTCTTTTATCAAATAAGAAAAAAGTAGTAGTTGTACCCTTTAGGGTGTGCAAAAGAAGTGATAAAAAGGACAAAATTTTATTTAAAAAGGAGGATTTTATTCAAATGAAACAAAAACAAATAATGTTGTTGTTAGTATTATTCTTGATATCGTACATAATTTATTCAGCAGAAACAATTGATGCGTTATCAGTTTTTAAACTACCAGTTGGTGCAAAACCTATAAGTTGTGGTGGTGCGTATAACGCTGTCAGTGATGATGTTAACAGTATATTTTACAACCCGGCAGGGTTGGGAAATATTGAAAAATTTGAGTTTACTACAATGATAGGACTACTTTCACTTGATAGAAGTATTAACATAATAGGTATGGCTATGCATATGAACTTCGGTACAATAGGGTTAGGTATCTTAAATGCAGGTGTTGGAAAAATTAGTAAATATATTACTGAAATAAAAGAAGGTGAGTTTAATTATCAAGCAAATAGTGTTTTTATCTCTTACGGGAAAAATTTACAACAAATAAATATCGGTGTTAATTTAAAAATTATTTTTGATAACTTGGATGATTATTCTCGTACTGGATTTGCATCTGATGTTGGTATAATCTCTGATGTAAGAGATAATTTATCAATAGGTGTGAAAATACAGAATATTATAGGTATTATAGGAAACGATGTTCCTCCGCTTGTCGTGTCTTTAGCTGGGAAATATACACCTATAAAACTACTTAATGTTTTATGTGATGTAAATTACAATTTAGAATCTGAACAGTTTAAACTAAGAACTGGTATTCAATATAATATCGCGAGATCGTTATATTTGGGTTGTGGACTAAACGATAAAGAACTTTCGTTTGGTATAGGAATAATTCTAAACAAGTTTAACATATATTATGCGTTTTCTATGGACCAGTTTAATACAAATAATTTACATTTTGTTTCTTTAGGTATAAAATTTTAGTATTTCTTGCCTTTCGCATCGGACCAAATTAATTGTCTTGTTATACAAAATTATTCTTTCTTGTCTTGTATTTTAAATTTAATTTTTATAAAATAACAACTTATGAAAAAACAAAAAATACTTTTTTTGATAACTTTTGTAAGTTTTTTATTAACTGAAATTTTTGCACAAAAAATATCAGAAGTTGTTTTCCAAGGGTTAATAAATGTAAAACCTTCTGAGATAAAATCTAAAATAAAAACGAAAAAAGGAGATTATTTTGTTTCTGAAAACATAAGTGAAGATGTAAAAGAACTTTTGTCAACAGAATATTTTGATAATGTAGAAGTAGAATTTGATACAACAACAAGAAGACTTGTGTTCAAATTTTATGAACGACCTATAGTAAAAAAGATCGAGGTACGTGGTAATAAAAAAGTGTCCACTGGTAAAATCAAAGATGAAATACCGTTGAAAGAAAAAGAATTTTTCTCAAAGGGGAAATTAGAAGAAAGTAAGGCGAAAATTTTTGATTTATACGACGAAAAAGGATATCTTTATACTACTGTTGATACAGAAGAGATTTTGAATTCTGAAAAAAACCAGGTTAATATTATTTTTCTTATAAACGAAGGAAAAAAAATTGTTGTAGATAAAATAGAAATTTACGGAAATAAAAACTTTTCAAAAAGAAAAATTCTATCCTTAATGGAAACTAAAAAAAATAAACCGTTCAGAGAAACAAAATTTAATAATGATATACAAAAAATTGTACAGTTTTATAAAGACGAAGGGTTTTATGATATAGAAGTTTCCACATCACAGATTGAACAAATTGATGAAGAAAAAGTTAAGGTAGTAATTAATATAAAAGAAGGGACAAAATATAAAATTGAAAAAATTGGGTTTGAAGGTAACGAAGTATATTCTAATAAAGAAATAATGAAAGTTATTTCGTTGAAAAGAGGGAAGATTTTTAAACAGTCGGATTTAGATTCGTCTGTACAGTCTATCTCTGAATTGTATGCAGAGAAAGGATTCTTACAAGTAAAAGTTGAACCTGAGATTATCAAAAATGTTAATCTAGGGACGATCTCAGTGGTTTTCAAAATTACAGAAGGGCAACAAATATATGTTGATAATATTTATATTGAAGGATTACAAAGTACTAAAGAGTTTGTAATAAAAAGAGAAATTTTGTTAAAAGAAGGTGATGTAGCAAGTAGTAAAAAATTGAGAAGAAGTGTTGAAAAAATTTATAATTTAGGTTTCATTGATGAAGTTAATGTTGATTTCCAACCTGGTAGTACACCAACATCTGTAGATCTTGTATTTAATATAAAAGAAGGCAGGCCTGGGATGTTGTCAGCAGGAGCTGGTTATTCTACTGTGGATCAACTAGTTGGTAATTTACAAGTGTCTCATTTGAACCTTTTTGGTAGAGCACAAAGGTTAAATCTGTTATGGGAATTTGGCCAAAGAAGAAAAAATTATGAAATTTCATGGACAGAACCTTGGTTTTTACAAAAGCCTGTTTCTTTAGGTGTCTCAATTTATGATTTGACAAGGATTAGAGAATATTCTACCGAACCTAATGCTTATAACGAAGAACGGCAAGGTCTTGAACTACGTGTGGGTCCACGGTTGTCTGATGTTTTCAGTTTGTTGTTTTCATATTCATACGAAAATGTTATTATACTTAACTCAAAATTTCCTGAAGATATACCTGAAGGGAAAAAACTTACTTCGTCAATTGCAACACAAATTATTTATGATACACGAGATAATATATTTGATGCAACAAAAGGTACAAGACAATCTTTGTCATTACAAATTGCAGGTTGGGGGTTGTTAAGTGGTGATGTGAAATATTACAAACCTATTATTCGTTCATCTGTGTTTATCCCAACTTTTTGGAAGTTTGTTTTATCGTTTAATACAACTTTAGGATATATTGAAGGTATTGAAGGGTTTGATTTGAACAATGCGAAGTATGAAAAATTTTATGTAGGCGGGGCAGAAACTGTCCGCGGGTATGCGTATCGAATGTTAGCTCCAGAAAATGGTGGAAGAATAATGTTTGTGTTTAATACAGAATATAAATTTCCTATTGTACAAGAAAATAAAAGAACTATACTACAAGGAGCTATTTTTTATGATATAGGTGGTGCATGGAACGAATTTAACGAAATTGATTTTACAATAGGTGCAACTGAAAAATGGACCGAATATGGTCTTTGGGATAACAAACTTAAACATTCAATAGGTTTTGGAATAAGATTTACAACACCGGTCTTCCCAATACGGCTTGACTGGGCATGGGCGTTGAATCCAAGAAAAGGTGATGATCCTTTACGTTTTTGGTTTACTTTAGGACAAATGTTTTAAATAAACTCACAACTTAAATTTTAAAATCTGAGGTAGAAATTTATGAGATTTGGAAACTTTTGTTTATCTATTCTCTTTACAACTTTTTTATTAACTTTATCTTATCCTTTGTTCAATATAGAAATACCAACAAAAGATATTACTGTGATACGTATAGGTGTGGTTGATATGAACAAAGTTTTAAATGAATATCCTTTAACTCAAAAATTACAACAGGATATAGATAATTTTAAACAAAATAAAATGGCTGAGATTGTTTCTATTGAGAAAGAAATAGAAGAATTGATGAAACAAAAACTTGTTATCAACACAGAGATAGAACAACTTAAGACACAACTTGCTCAGATTGGTGTGTCAGCAACAACTTCAACAATAATTTCTTCGGAAAGTATTTCTTCCACAGAATTTATACAAAGTTCTACTACTGTTGTTGCACAATCTGAACAAGTTGAACAAATTAAAAAAAATATTGAAGATAAGCAAAAAAATCTTCAACAAATTGAACAAGAAATTAATACAAAAAAACAAATTGTTAAACAAAAACAGACCGAGATTGAATCAGAGATTGAAAAAATGAAACAAAAAACTGAAGCAGAAATTTATGCTGAATTATATAAAATTATAAAACAGATTGCACAACAAGAAGGATTAAATGTTGTGATAGATAAGTCAGGAATTTTGTATGGAGAACCAGAAATTGATATAACAGATAAAGTTTTGAAAAAAATAAAATGAAATACAAAAAATTGTTTTCTCAGATAGAAATTGAAGGTGTTGGTATTCACACAGGAAAATTTTCAAAGATAAAATTGAAACCAACTGATAACTCATCTATAAATTTTGTAGGTAACGATTACACATTTATAGAACCAATATTAAATAATGTTGTTGATACAACACAAGCAACTTCCTTAGGTAAAAAGAATATAAAAATTCTTACTGTTGAACATCTGTTAGCAGCAATATATTGTTTGTATATTAACAATATTGAAATTTATGTAGATGGTAAAGAAATACCTGCTATGGACGGTAGTGCAGCAATGTTTGTTGAAAAAATTCTTTCAGCTGGGTTAATAGAAACAGATAAAGAAATAAATTTTGTCACAATTGATAAACCGTTTAAAATAAATATTGATAAATCGTCGTATGAAATCTTGCCTTCTCAAAAATTTATAATAAGTTGTAAAATCGTAACTACAAGGTCAAAATATTTGAATAATAAAGAAGTATCTGTTGAAATTACACCTGAAAATTTTATTTCACAAATTGCTTATGCAAAAACATTTTGTTTGTTAAAAGATGTAGAGAAGATACGTTCAAAAGGGTTAGGACAAGGAGGTAGTCTAAATAATGTAATAATAATTGATGATGACAAAGTTGTTAATCCTGAGATTCTAAAATATAAAGATGATGAACCTGTCCGTCATAAAATACTAGATTTTTTAGGAGATCTAGCTTTAACAAATATTTATTTTAAAGGAGAGTTTAAAATTATTAATCCATCACATTATACGAATATTGAGTTTGGTAGACACTTGTTAAAAACTATTTATTCATAGGAGGAGAGGTAAAAATGAACGAAGTAACAAATATTACTAACATAAATTTACCTTCTTCAGAAAAAGAACGTATTGTTTTAGACTTGGAACAAATCAAACAAGTAATACCACATAGAGAACCTTTTTTGTTAATAGACAAAGTTGAGATTGTTGAAAAAGAGAAATCTGCTATTGGTTATAAATATTTGACAGGGAACGAAGATTTTTTTAGAGGTCATTTCCCAGGCAATCCCATAATGCCTGGTGTTTTAGTAATTGAATCTATGGCACAGACAGCTTGCGTACTTTATCTTTCAAGACCGGATCTTAGAGGTAAATTCGCATATTTTATGTCTATTGAAGAAACAAAGTTTAGGAAACCTGTTCGTCCAGGAGATTTGCTTGAACTAAAAGTTGAAGTTGTTAAAGCAAAAGAACGTGTGGGTAAAGTTAAAGGTATAGCTTATGTAAATAACAATGTAGTAGCAGAATCTGAATTTATGTTTGTATTAGTAGAAGTT
>Ga0207433_10008248_pt1 | contig 17049 bp, 13 predicted proteins | sample YelNatPaOPGAMG01_FD_187559 | JGI IMG/M metagenome (GOLD analysis project Ga0207433, IMG submission 187559) | Hot spring thermophilic microbial communities from Obsidian Pool, Yellowstone National Park, USA - OP-RAMG-01 (SPAdes) (version 3) | ecosystem: Environmental > Aquatic > Thermal springs... | reverse complement strand
GTGGAATTGAATATTTTCACACAAAAGACCCCGATAGGCTCGAAGCCATAAAAGCCGAATTCCAAAAACTTGGAGCAAACATTAATGTTCGAATGGAGAATGAGGTGGAAGTTTTGGATTTTGATGGCAAATCAAAATTAAAAAGCCTTAAAACCATTGAGTGCGACTCGCAGAACGATCATCGCGTGGCAATGTCACTTGCCCCTTACGCTGTTTTAGGGAAAAAGGTAATCATGGATAATGCAAGAATTACCAGCAAGTCGTACCCAACTTTCTGGGATGAAATTAAGAAGTTAGGATTTGATGTAGCGATTTTGCAGTAAAGAAAATATCATCAATAACAAAAAAGGGTGGCATTGATGTCACCCTTATTTTTTCGTTTTATGCACGTGCTACTTTTTCCAAACTAAAGTTCCGGCAAGCATGTCGTGTAATGCTTGTTTCTTTTGTGTAAAGCCGGCCAGAATGTATCCAATCATAAAAATCATACTTGAAAGAATTTTGCCGAAATACCGGCCTGTGGCACGGGCAAACGAAATCCTATTCCCCTCCAGGTCGGTAACAATAATGCCCAAAGCTATTTTGCCAACAGTTCCCTGAAACTTTGATGACTCCATTAAGGCAAAGTACAACCACATTATTACAATTAACAGCAAATAGGTAACCATGGCTGCACCAATAAATGCACCCGCCATACCAATAGCCTCAGTTTCATTAAATCCATTCGAAGCAGCTGAAGCTGCCGAAATTCCAATTAATGCAAGGAATGGCACAACAACAATCCATTGAAATGCTCCAATAATGATAGCATCAATCAGGTACGCAAGAAAGCGCCACCAAAAACCGGCATACTTTAAGTTTTCCATAGCACGTTAGGTTTAAATTTAGTTAAAGGTTAATATTATCAAAAGCAATTTAATAAATTATTTTGATTCTCAAAAATTTACCGAAATTTTAAAAGTTGCATTAGCTCAGCGTTTTCATCAAAAACTTTTTAATTTCGATTTTTAAAGGAACTATCACATTAAGGCAACGAAATCGAAAAATAATAATCACGCCCAAATGAAAACCTTAAAAAGGTTTACTTCAACTATTTGCTTTTAATATCGAACAAATACTCAATAGCCTCTGGAAATTCTCTACTCCAGAACCATTCTGCATGCCGGCCATCGGGTGAAATTTTCAGTTTGAGGTAATCCTCATCGGAATAACCAGCTTTGTAAAGGTGATACTCTAGGGTCTTAATATCGTTAACCATACTTTCACTTTCCTTTCCACCGGCTAGTAAGTAAACTTTATGTTCTCCTTTGCGCTTATACTTTGAAACATAGTCGAAAACTTTAGGGGAAAACCAAAGGGATGGTGAGAAAACGCCAACCCTTCCAAACGCTTCAGGATACTTGAGCCCAATGTAAAGCGATATAAGACCTCCCATTGAACTACCAATAATAGCGTTGAATTTGGGATCGGGATTAGTCCGAAAATTTTTATCGATAAAAGGTTTGAGTTCCTTTGCAACAAAGTAAGCATAGTCATCGCCATTGCCGCCAAAGCCAAGGGAATCGTTCCGCCAAGGGGAATACTCGTTCAGGCGCTCCTTACTGTCGTTGTAAATGGCTACAACAATGGCAGCAAAGCCTCGGTTGGAATACAAACTGTCCATTATCTCGTCAACGCGCCACTCCCCAGCAAAAGAGGTAGCCTCATCGAAAACGTTTTGTCCATCGTGCATGTAAATTACCGGGAATTGCAACCTCTGGTTATAGTTTGGTGGCAAGTAAAGGCGGATAGCCCTTCGGCGATTAAGTTTTTTCATCTCTAAGGTTGAGGGCAAGAACCTCACGTTAGGCGATGCTGTTGATTTTCGTTGTACCACCTCAAACATGTCGCGCCAGCCCTGTACTGTTATTCTTACCGTATCGATACCGGGAAAGCAAATCCTATTCCTTACATCTTTTCCATTGGAACTAACCTCTACCTTTTGCCAACTGCCCCGCGAAAGTTTATACTCAAAGGTGTCCTTTACTTGAGGCAATTCTAACACAAAATGTTTCCCCTGACGTGTAAATGCCATCCTAGTATCATGTGGGTTCCAGCCATTAAACTCCGATGCCATAAAAATTGTGTCATCTGTTCGGGTCTTGGCAGGTAATGAATCGACAATAAAGACAACCTGTGCATTTATCAGGCTCGCCAGGTGAACCAAGCCCATTACCAATAGGAACTTTACCTTCATCTGTAAGAGAGTTTTCATTAAAAACAAAGGTAACATAAATAGCAGTTGTAAAAATAGCCAAACAGTTATATCTTTGCAGAAATAAATGGCCCCGTAGTTCAGCTGAATAGAACGTCAGATTCCGGTTCTGAAAGTCGGGGGTTTGAATCCCTCCGGGGTCACTTGAAAAAGCCAGCCGAAACCGACTGGCTTTCTTTATTGGAAAAGGCTACGCTAACCCATAAGCCCGGAGGAATCATGAAGCGCAGCGGAACTAATCCCTCCGGGGTCACTTGAAAAAGCCAGCCGAAACCGACTGGCTTTCTTTATTGGAAAAGGCTACACTAACCCATAAGCCCGGAGGGATCATGAAGCGCAGCGGAAATAATCCCTCCGGGGTCACTTGAAAAAGCCAGCCGAAACCGACTGGCTTTCTTTATTGGAAAAGGCTACGCTAACCCATAAGTCCGGAGGGATCATGAAGCGCAGCGGAAAAAATCCCAATATAAATTAAATGTCAAGGCTGGTTTGAATTACCTTACAGGTAATAAATTAACAACCTTTACGTTTATTATTAAATTTCGTTGTATGAATAACCTGATCAAAGAAAATCTCGATAATCCTGAAATATTAGAGCAACTTTTCAGGAAAAACAAGAAGGATTTTGAAAAATCATTTTTTGAAATTTATCCCGAAATCTCAGATAATACAGTAGCAAAATACTGGTATTTCAGGCTAAAAGCCGATAAAAAATCATTATTTGATATTAGCATAAACGAAATTGCCCAAGTTGTAATTTCCTGTTTGATAGTTAGCATTATAATGCTGATTCCAAAAGTATTTGGATTTAACCCTAATGAAAACATGTTTTATGAAAGGAACTTAGCATTAACGGCCATTTTTGGCGTTATCCTATTCACGTTAATCAACAAAAAACATAATTTGAAAAGTGTTTTATTCACCATTATGCTATTTATTGTTTTTGCAATATATGTAAATATTATTTTGGTCAATACTGGTAGTTCAAGCATTCTGGTATATATACATTTACCAATACTTGCATGGTTTGTGTATGGTATTGTTTTTATCGAATTCAAATTAAGCAATTACGAAAAACAAATTGAATTTATAAAGTATAATGGCGATTTGGCTGTTTTGTATGGCATATTTGCCATAGCAGGAATAATTCTAACAGCTTTTACTATTGGACTATTCAGTGCCGTTGGCATAAATGTAGAAAAATTTTATATCGAACTAATTGTAATTCCTGGGGTTGTTTCTGTTCCAATAATATGTTCATTCCTTATTCAAAAATTCGAATATCTATCAAATAGAATTGCACCAATTATTGCCAACATATTCAGTCCTTTGATACTAATCACGCTCTTAATTTACCTTATCACCATATTGGTAAAAGGGAGTAATCCCTTTATTGATAGAGATTTTCTAATTGTTTTTAACGCAATGCTTCTGGGGGTTATGGCATTAATTATTTTTTCACTTTCGGAGCGTCCTGAAAAATCTACCAGTAAGTATTATTCACTAATTTTCTTTTCCCTCTCTGCTATTGCGTTAGTAATAAATATCATAGCCCTATCGGCTATACTTTTTAGAATCACAGAGTATGGTATAACCCCAAACCGTATGGCAGTGCTGGGTTCAAATCTTCTTTTTTTCACACATCTCATTCTCATAGGATTTAATTTAGTAAAAGTTTTACAAAAAAGACAAGACTTAAATGCCATTGAGCAAGTAACTGCAAAATTTTTACCTTACTATAGTATCTGGTTAGTATTTGTGGTTTTCATCTTACCAATTATTTTCAACTTCAGATGAAAGATTTTGAATAGGAAAGAAAATAACAATATTTAACTAATCCGTTAATTCAAAAACAAATAATTTAGCACGAATTTTAAAATTAAAAAACATGAAACGGATAGTTACTACTTTAATCATGCTATTTGCAGCAGCAGGTTTGTATGCGCAAATTTTTGTTGGTGGTAATATTGGTTTTAGCACTACCGGTGGGAAAATTGAAAACGGCAATACTTCCGTTGATAAGGTTACTCAAACCAACTTTTCATTAGCCCCCAAGACAGGCATTTTTCTGTCGGAGAAATTAGCTGTTGGAGCCATGCTAGGCTTTAACCTACAAAATGAAAAAACTCCCGGCAACCCCGATGTGATTGATCGTACCACCACAATCGGATTAACACCATTTGCCCGCTACTACGCCATCACTTTCAATAAATTATCGGTTTTTGCACAGGGCAACCTGGGCTTATCGTATGGTGTTGAAAAGCACAAGGTGGGCTCAACTACTACTACCGGCCCCAAAACTACAACCATAGGATTAGCGGCCTTCCCAGGCATTTCCTATAAATTAACCGACAAAGTTGACCTTGAAGCAGTAATTGGTGGTTTTAACTTCAACTTTAACCGCGTTTCGGTTAAAAACAACAATACAACAAACATTACCAATACCTTTGGCATTGGTGCTAACCTCGATGCCATTGCAACTACTGGATTTATTACAATCGGTGCTATTGTTAAACTTTAATGTTGAAACAGAAAATATATGAAGGGACGTTACCGCGTCCCTTTTTCTTTTTCTGCCTTTTTACTATTTTTCCTATACTCCTTGCAAACCGTGGTTAAGCCACATTCCGAGCACTTTGGCTTTCGAGCTGTGCAAACATAACGTCCGTGTAGAATTAGCCAGTGATGGGCTTTGGGGATTAACTCCTGTGGAAAATTGTCCATTAACTGCAACTCAACTGCCAATGGCGTTTTGGCATTGCTTACCAAACCTATTCTGTTTGCAACCCGGAACACATGCGTATCAACTGCCATGGCTGGTTTATCGAACACTACCGATGCAATAACATTGGCCGTTTTTCGGCCTACACCCGGAAGGCGTTGCAAAAGATTGATATCTGAAGGTACTTCACCGTTAAATTCCATTATTAAAGTCTTAGCCATTCCCAGTAGGTTTTTGGCTTTATTGTTAGGGTAAGAACAACTTTTAATCAACTCGTAAATGTCTTCAACAGTGGCATTCGCCAAACTTTTAGCGTCGGGAAAGTGTTTGAAAAAGTTAGGGGTTATTTGGTTTACACGCTTATCGGTGCATTGCGCGCTAAGTATGACTGCCACAAGCAATTCGTATGGATTGGAGTAATGCAATTCGGTTTCGGCTATGGGACGGGTTTTCTCAAAATACTCGATTACAAAACGGTATAATTCCTTTTTTGAATTCATCTTATTTCTCTTTAACCCCAAAATTAGATTAAATTGATTAAACCTATTTTGTTTCCACCGGCTAAACTCCTCTTAAAATATTTCTGCCTCCCCATTTTTATCAGCCTATTTGAATTTGTCAATTCCGGAAATTCCGGTTTAACTGTTCACTTTCCACTATTCCTCTAACTTCCTTTAAGTTACTCTAACTCCATCACATTCTGCACTATTCCGATTCATTCCGATTCATTCCTCTAAAATCTTACTGCCTCCCCATTTTTATCAGCCTATTTGAATTTGTCAATTCATAACACTTCGGTTTAAGCAAATGTTGCACAAATTGCTAACTTTGCAATTCTGAAAAACCCAAAAACATTGGCATTAATTTACCTACAGGCCGAAAATATTTATAAATCGTTTGGCGATTTGGAGGTATTGAGCGATATCTCGCTTAGCTTATTCCAAAACCAACGCACAGCCCTAGTTGCTCGAAATGGTTCGGGGAAAAGCACATTGCTTAATATTCTTGCCGGTTACGACACCCCCGACTCAGGCAGAGTTACATTGCGTAACAACATTAGTGTAGGCTATCTACCTCAGGAACCCAAACTCGATTTAACAAAATCGGTTTTGGAAAATGTTTTTAATTCCGATGATGCCTTTTCGATTGCTATTCGCAATTACGAGGTTGCCATACAGTCGACCGATAAAAAGGCATTGCAACATGCCATTGACGAGATGGACAGGCTTAACATTTGGGATAGGGAGCAAAAGGCAAAGCAAATCCTGTCGGTACTGCAATTGTCGGAATTCAACCTACCGGTTGAGTATTTATCGGGCGGTCAACGCAAGCGAGTTGCGCTTGCTGCGGTGCTGATAAGTAACCCCGACCTACTTATCCTCGATGAACCCACTAACCACCTTGACCTCGAGATGGTGGAATGGCTGGAAGATTTCCTTACACGGTCACAAAAAACATTGCTGATGGTGACCCACGACAGGTATTTTCTCGACCGCGTTTGCAATGATATTATTGAGATAGATCAAAAGCAGGTTTATACATACAGCGGAAACTACTCTTATTTTATTGAAAAGCGCGATGAGCGCATTAGGGCAAAGCTGGCAGAAATTGACAGAGCAAGCAATTTACTCCGACGGGAAACGGAATGGATGCGCCGCATGCCACAGGCCCGTGGAACTAAAGCCAAGTATCGCATCGACGCTTTTTACAAGCTCCGCGAAACGGCTCAACAAAACATCCACTCCAATGATGTTGAAATAGGTGTGAGTGCCTCACGACTGGGCAAAAAGATTATGGAGGTCAAAGGGCTTTCGAAAAGTTTCGATAGCAAGGTAGTCCTAAAAGATTTCAGCTACACCTTTAACCGCTTTGAACGGCTTGGGATTGTGGGAGCCAATGGCACAGGCAAAACCACATTCCTTAACCTGATTACGGGAACACTCCCACCCGATTCCGGTGTAATTGATCCCGGAGCAACCCTCAAAATTGCCTACTACCGTCAAGGAGGGATGGATATCTCGGAAGATGCCAAAGTTATTGATGTGGTGAGGGAAATTGCCGAGGTAATTACACTTGCCAACGGCAAAACCATTACTGCATCGCAGTTTCTGAACAATTTCCTTTTTACACCCGATAAGCAGCACACCTTGGTTCGCAAACTTAGCGGGGGCGAAAAGCGTAGGCTTTACTTGCTTACAGTTCTCATGCAAAACCCTAACTTTTTAATACTCGACGAGCCAACCAACGACCTCGATATTTTTACGCTCAATGTTTTAGAGGATTATCTGATTAACTTTCCTGGCGTAGTAGTTGTGGTGTCGCACGACCGCTATTTCATGGATAAATTGGTTGATGGCCTGCTGATTTTTGAAGGGGATGGCGAAGTGAGCGGTTTCCCTGGAAACTATACCGAATATCGCCAATGGTTGAAAGAGCAAGAGAAAAAAAACCAAAACGAAATACCACAAAGGATTAGAGCTGAAAGTAAACCATCACCACCTGAAAGGAAAAGGAATAAATTAACCTACTCCCAAAAGAAAGAGTTGGAACAGCTCACCATTGAGATAGCTCAGCTCGAAAAGGAAAAGAAAGAGATTGAAGACTTGCTCAACAGCGGACAACTGAGCGCTAAAGAACTAACGGAAAAGTCAACCCGATTCAGCGAAATAACAAAGTTGCTCGAGGATAAGGAAATGCGTTGGTTGGAATTAAGCGAGATTGGTGAATAGCAACCTCAATCCTCTAATTCGAATCGTAAAACCTTTTGGGTTTCATCATCAACCCTAAACCTATTGTCGATTCGGTGACCAATTACCCAAACAATTTCGTTGGCCGAGGTTAAAACAAAAACCTTTCCCTTATCGGCAAGGGGCAACTTGATATCAACCAAGAAATCGCTAATTTTTTTAAACCCAGTCATTCCCAAAGGAATAAACCGGTCGCCTGGTTGCCATGGCCTTATGGAAAGCGGAAACTCAATTTTTGCAAAATCGAGGTTTGCCACTTTTGGACCTTTCTCCAAGGGGAAGCCCTTGGAATAATCATTTAAAGTGATATTTAATTTTATGGGGTGATCGATATGCCTAGTATTGGCATCAACCTGAACCAAATGGGGCTGGAATATTTGCTTGGGTTGAATAATAAGTTGATTTCTATCGCGGAAAACCACGTGGGTATCGGACTCCACCTTGCTCCCGGTTGAAGATTCTAAAAGGCCATAAACCTCACCTGCCATGGCAGGTGTATAATTGAAGTCGGAGAGAATATCGACTAAAAAAAGATTTGCTGCGGGCTCACTTTTAAGTTTTTGAATATCAAGATATACTACACCTCTATCTTCGTGTACAATTTCCTTTCGGATATGCAATAGTTGCCTTTCAACAAGCAATTGAGCCTCATATAGATGTTGGGAAGTTTGATAAATCGAAATATCAGCCGAAGGGTTTAACTCCCGTAGCAAAGGCATTACCTTATGCCTTATGAAGTTGCGCTTATATTTAATAGTGGCATTACTCGAATCCTCACGGTACGAAATTTTATGCAAAGTGGCATATTCTTCAATTTGGTTTCGAGTAGCAAAAAGCAATGGACGAATAATATTTTCATTGATTGGCTTAATTCCTGTAAGCCCTCTTAAGCCAGTTCCCCGACAAAGGTTGAGCATTACTGTTTCAACCGAATCGTTTAGGTTATGGGCAATGGCAATACGGGTGTATTTATGCTCCTTACAAATCTCGTCAAAGTATGCGTAACGTAACTCACGCGCAGCAACCTGAATGGAAAGCCCATTCTCATTGGCATATTCCAGGGTATCGAATTTAATGGAATGAACCGGAATACCATTCATAAGGCAGTGGTAACGGACAAACTGCTCATCGGCATCCGATTCCTCGCCTCGCAGGCTAAAGTTGCAGTGCGCAACACCAACACTGAATCCAGCATGCGTTAGTAGGTGCAAAAGCACCATTGAGTCAATACCCCCGCTAACGCCAACCAGAATTTTGTCCTGATCGGTTGCCATTTGGTGCATACGAATATAATCAACTAACCTACTCTGCAACATTAATTTTTGCGTTTAGGGTTTCTAAAATGGCTTTTGCCTTAACTAAGCACTCCCTATATTCAGCCTCGGGTTGGGACTTAAAGGTTATTGCCCCACCAACTGTAAATGACAAATAACCATTGTTTCTATTATAAAGCAAGCTACGAATTACCACGTTAAAATCAAAATCGCTGTTGGGCATAAAATATCCCACTGCACCAGAATATAAACCTCGTTTTGAACGTTCAAAGTGTTCAATGAGTTCCATAGCCCTAATCTTTGGGGCTCCCGTCATCGAACCCATTGGAAAAGTTACCCGAAATGGTTCGGTTGGGCGAAGCCCATCGGCCAACTCGCACGAAACGGTAGAAATCATCTGGTGCACCTGTGGAAAAGTATAAATACCGCACAACTCATTCACCCTTACACTACCGCGCTTAGCAATTCTTGATAAATCGTTACGAACCAAATCGACAATCATAACATTTTCCGCTCGCTCTTTGGGATCGGATTTTAACCGCTCAATTTTAATACTATCAGCAACTTCGGTTGCCATGCGCGGTGCCGTACCCTTAATGGGTTGGCTAAATAGCCATTTCCCATCGCGACGAAGGTAACGCTCAGGGCTGGCACACATCAGAAACTTATCGTTTACCCTAAGAAATGCGCCAAAAGGTGTAGGCGATTTTTGGTAAAGCCTATTGAATGTTATACTTGGCGAAAGGTGCACATGGTGTGAAAAAAACTCCTGGCACAGATTCATCTCATAAACATCACCACGGGCAATATGCTGCTTTACTGCGCTAATGGTTTTTAGGTAATCGGTATAGGTGAAATGCGATTGAAAAACAATAGGAACTTTGTACTCCGTAACATCATTATAATCAACATCAAGTCGGTCAATTAACTTTTCAATATCTGTCTGTGATGTTTCATTCTGATAGTATTGAAATTCAGCAGTATTGTTGTTGACTAAAACTAAAATCCTTGGCGTAAAGAAAAACATGTCAGGGAAACCTATACTATCGGGTTGTTTTGATTCAAGGTGCTCGATTTGGTTTTTCAGATCGTAACCAAGATAACCAAAAACCCAATCTTTATTCATCCTTAGAAACTCATCGAGTTCATCGAAATGATTTGATAATGGATTACAAATGGAACGAGTTCCAATAGCAGCAGCAAGTTGAAAACGACCGGCAAGATTAGTTTCCGGTATAGGAAATCTATCGGAACCCCTAAGCAAAATACCATCCCCTGCCCTCTCAACTTCAAGGGCAAGGTTACTTGCGAACCTTTCCAGATTTTTAACCCTGTAAGTATACGATTTGCGCATAAGCGCAAAGGTAGCCATTTATGGGTTCAGGAAAAAATTATGCTTAATACATGATAAGCAATTTTAAATGCTTTATTGGAATTAATTTCCTTGGAACTGCTTCACCATATCAACCACCGTTTGTTCAAACGGGGTATAAACCAAACCTAACCCCTGCCTACTACGGTTAGTATTAAAGGCTATGCGATGACCTACATTACGGGCAACAAAGCGGGGCGACAAACCAAATAAGGGGCTCACCATGTAAAGCAACCATTTAGGAGCTGTCATTTGAGGGAGTTTGTACTGAGAGGGAAAATTCTTATTAATAATTGTTACCAGCTCCATGAAGTTTGAAACCCGCTCAGCAATGATGTAACGGCCTTTTGCATTAGGGTTTTCAAGAGCGAGCACATGGGCCTTAGCCACATCGCGCACATCAACAAAGCCAAAGTAAAGCTCTGGGGCGCCAAATCGATACTTCCCGGAAAGTAAGTCTTTCATGATTTGAAGGCTTTCGGAATTGGAATTTCCCGCAAGGGAAGGGCCAAGAACTAGGGCAGGATTGATAACCACCAAATCCCAATTAGTTTGTTCCGCATTAATTCGCCAAGCTTCCTTTTCGGCCTGAACCTTTGAAAAAGAGTAAGGTTGATGTTTTAGTGAACTTGTACTATTGAAATGCTCCTCGGTAAACTCAGATAATCCCTGTTCTTTCATGTCGATATTATCGCCATGAACAGCAGCCACACTTGATGTTAGTACAACCCTTTTTACCGTGGTCGATTTATTTGCTGCACTTAGAACATTCCTTGTACCCTTAACAGCAGGGTCAACCAAATCGAGCTGGGGATTTTTGAATCGAAGGGTAAATGGCGAAGCCATATGAATAATTGCATCGGCACCTTCGGCTGCTGAATCGAACGCCCCATCGATAAGCAAATCGGCCTCAAAAAGTTCCAGCAAGGAATCGGAATTGGGTAAACCCTGCAAATGCTGATACTTTTCTTTCAGGCCAAACGACCTAACTGGCACCCTTACACGGTAATTCTTTTCAAGCAATTCTTTTACAACCCAAGAGCCTATATAACCGGTTCCCCCAGTTACGAGTATAGTTTTTGCCATCATACTAAAATTTAAAGTTATGGAAGAAACAAAAAAACACGAAAAAGGTTTTGCCCTAAATGCTATTCATATTGAAGAATGTATGGTTCTTTTACCCTGAACTGTTCAAAAGTCCTTCGGTTTTCAGTTGAGATAAACCAATATGCAACATCGGCATCGGCCGGTAGTGTTGGGTAATAGCCTATCCTAAATAGAAAGGTTGGGAAAATAAGGCTCTCGTTCTTTAGCCTTAAGCCAATACCAAAACCACTGTAAAGGGTATTCTGGTAAATCAACTCGTCGGAACTACCCACCATGCCAAAATCGGCAAAAACAAAAAAAGCAGGTCGAAAACCATAAATATAGTGAGGCGAGTACATCATCGACTCAAAATTAAACATCAACCTTGTTTGGCCGTAAAGGCTCGGACTACTCAAACCACGTACTCCATAATTATTGCTTAAAACTACGTACTCCCGTTCCCCATCAAAGCGTGAAACTCCACGTGTAAAATCATACCTTACAAAGTGTCGGATGTCGTTTCTACCAATATGGTAAAGATTGGAAAAGTACTGTGCCCTTATGTTAATAACGGCCTGCTCAACTTTAGGGCCTTCGGCAAGATAACCACCTAACCGCGATGAAAGGAACAAATAACCGACTGGTGTAATTTCGGCAGCCGACAACTCCCCACCAATCAAAAAACGACGCTGAAAAGAACTTTGCTGGATACCGCTTGTAACCTGAATTTTAAAACCAACCGGAATGTCCTCAGTGTTGCCAAAACCATAGTACAAACTGGAACGGTAAATATTTTGGTTTGACAAGCCCAACGATAAAACATAGTTTTCCTGCGAGTGGAAAAATGGATTTTGGTAAATGGTCACAGGCAAAGCCTTAAAAAAATCTTTCCGATTATAGCGTACTGCCAAAACAAGGTTAAAAGGAGCTCGAGTGGTTGACCTTGGGCTAACACGAATTGAACGACCAATCCAGTAATCTTGCGATTGATAATTAGTTTGAATAACTGAATCGCTGGTGAAAATCTTGTACGGTTCATCGGACTTTACAAGCTCAACACCTCCAGCATACTTTGTTTTTGATGCATAAAAATCACGATTAAATTTCATTAAGTAGGTTTCATGCGCATGCCCTTTTCGAATAAAAAAGTTACTCGAAATGTATGAACCAAAATAGTTTGGCACTTCAAATTCACCCAGATACGACCACTTATCGGGAAATGCCTTATCGTAAAATGCAATGGTTTTAGCTCTAATTCCTAACCCGGCAAAGTTCCGTTCCGATAGCGCGAACTTCATCCTTTCTGGTGATGAGTACTGCATACCAACCGACATTGTCCACCTATCCTTGGTTATTACAAAAACACGCACCAGTCCAGTATCGCTTAAGGTTTGGATTAGAATATTGGCATCTTCAAAGTAATTACTTTGACGAAGGAGTTGCTCTGTTTCAGCCATATCAAATGGGATTACCTTGTCGCCCTCTTTGAAAAGTAAATTGTTTTGAACAATCCTTCTCCAAGTTTTTATGTGTAGCTTGTTTCCGAATTTTTCAATGTTCCTCTCCGGTGCAATGGTGGTATCGTAAACCGAGTAGCCAAATGCATCAAAACGGACAATGCTTACGTTCGATATTACCTTGCCTTCATAACTTAAAAAACGAGTGACGGCCTCCTCGTTGGTCAAAGGAACGTTTTTAGCACCTTGACGTCCAAACCATTTATACATGGTTTGGGAAATTTTAACCTTTTTTCTATAGCTGCTATCGGATTTAGTGATATTACTGTCAGCTTGAGCAAAAGTGGAAATACTATAAAACCCATGAACAGAAAAATAAACCATCATTACAAAGGCAATGATGGTTTTATTGAGCATTTTTGGAAATAGCCTTAACTCTGTCATTTAGGAAATAATAAACTTACTCCTTAGCAAATTTCTTAGCATTAATTTCGACCTTTAAAATAAAGAAGAAGTTTTGATCGTCGAGCTGAAGGAATTGGTAGTTTAAAGGCTCTCCGGTTTTACGGGCAATATCAATCAAACCTAAACCGGCTCCACCCTTATCGGAAAGGTTTCCTTCGCGTATTTGTCGCTTATACATCTCCTTTAGTTCGTCAGGTGTTGCATTGTTTACAGTAATTAAAGCGTTTTCCAGGTGATCTTTATGCTTACGGGCAACCTTATTTGATGTGATAATGTAGTAAGTATCATGCTTCTTGCCAATGATAAAAAGGCCTTTCCCAATGTTGCGTTCCTGAATTTCATCGGAATGCTTATTCATATTTTGCAGCGTTTCAACCATTACATGGTAAACCTTTCGCTGAACCGATCGTTCTTCGCTATTCTTTTCCATATCTGACTCAGCCATCGATGTAAACATCTTTGTAATCTCATGGCTAAATTCTCCAAGGTAAACCAAGGAGAAACCATTGTCAATCATTTCGTCGTAAATATTTGAGACGGATTTAATGAAATTGAACGAAAGATTCATACCCCTAAAATTTTATATTGCTTTCAAAAATAGAATAAAAAAGGTCGGAAAGCAAACCATCCGACCTTAATTTTTTGGTTTACAGGCCAAGCAACTCCTTTCCCTGAATACAGTTAATATCACGCGGGATGTTAGCTTCAGCAACCCTATTCAGGTCGGCCTGAAGTTCAACGGGAATAAAACCCTTTTCCTCAAAAAGTTTCTTTACCCCAGCATAGTCGCCATTGCCCTGAAGGGTAAGAATATCTTTAGCCAGCGAGTTCATGGCCTCGGTCATCTTATCGAAATTGATGCGATATGTTCCTGACTCGGGCAAGCGTTCGAACGCGCCACGCTCTTTTAGGTAGTTAAAACATACCATGTTTGCCTTGCCATGCGACGATGCTGCACCAAATCGAACTGAACGAAAAATGCCTGCAACAAAGGTCACGTAGTTGTCCATCATATCCTTTTCAGGTAATTCACCCATTTGAGCCAATTGCGAAACCATGTAAAGGCCAAGGATATCGGCCTTCCCCTCTTCCAATGCAGAGTGCATTTCCTTTAAGGCTTCATGTACTGTTCCTTTTCCATTAACAAGATTTTTAATGCCAAGCCCATGCCCTACCTCGTGGAACATTACATTTTCAAAGAAAGCGTCAAACTTAATGTGATCACGTTGGTCCTCGGCTATCAACATATTTCCAATGGGAAGTAGTATTTTTTCGAACTTAGCCTTCATGGCATTCTTAAGCTGCAGCTTGCGGCTACCCTTTTCCAGGTGTACACGGGGATCGTTAGGCAGGTTGATGGCAATAGTTTTACTACCTGAGTTGCAATCGCCAGCATAGTAGGCAACTTCATAAACCCCCAAATCTGAATCGATACCGGGCTTTTCCTTTTTGTATGCGGGTTCAACCGGTAAACTTTCCTGTAGCTTGGGAAGCAAGGCAGCAAACCGATTGATTTTTTGAGTCCAATCCAAATCCTTTATAAGAATGTACGCTTCGTATGCGGCTTTATAGTTGAAAAGTGCATCCTCATAGTTTTCGATTGGCCCAACAACAAAATCGATTTTGTTATTTTTCATATCCATCCAGGCCAAATCGCTGGCGTAGTAATCGTCGGTTTGTAAGGCATCGGCACGTAAAGAAAGATACTTCTTCAACCCTTCATCTTCAGCAAGTTCAGCTGCTTCCCGAAGCAAATCGGCGGCTTTATCAATTTTTTCCTTGTAGGCAATATGATAAGGTACCGATTCAAGTTTGCCATCGGCATTCCGGACAATCACCGTGTAAAGACTGGTTTTATCGGGTGCCTGAAAGGCTTCAAACTCCTCACGGGTCATATCCAATGGATAAAAATTAGCACCTAAAGGTTTTTCGCCATAGCCTTCAACAAAGGGTTTATTATCGTTTAACCTTTCCCATGGCCCATAGTTTATCATCACAAAATCACGTGTGGCATCATCGGTAATCTTACTTAGCAATTCCTCCTTATTCCCATAGGTTTGAAGCCAAAAAAGTTCATCCATGATTTCGGCAACATCAAAAAAAATAGGAAGCATCTGCTTTTCCTTATCGGACAAGTTGATTATATCAACCCTGAGCTCAACCGGAGCAAATTCATTGACCTTTTTCTGCATATCGGACACCTGCGATTTTTTATTGTTGCAACCGTAATTTAAAAGTATTGCAACAGCGGCTAGTAGTAATGTTATTTTTCTCATACCCAAATTATGTTGATAGATTATTGTTCCTTTTCCTCTAAAACATCATCAGAATTAAACCTAAAGCCCAAACGTTTACCGGTTTGAAGCTTTGCATTTTCAATTTTGGTATTTAGCTGAACAACCGAAGCAATTTTAACCACATCGTAGGGTGGAACCAGCAAGTCGAATTCCAAAGCATACATTATAGCTGTTTCGATGATTGTTCTTAACGATTTTTTATCGATTATGGAAGTACCAAAGTTATTGTAAAGGAATCCCATTTGGCGTTTCCCTTCTACAAAGTAGTGATTTTCCCTGTTAACAAAAATACGACCAATAAGATATCCTAGGTCATCGAGCCTGTTGTACTTAAACGAATCGGCCAAAAAGTTGTAAATATTAATTATTCCACAGTAGGAGTTTAACACATTATCGGAAACATACGACAACTTCCAGATGCTGTGATCGCGGTCAAACTCAAAAACATTGGTATGCATGCTAAAAATAAGCAGGTCGCCTGCAACCTTTAGCTCTGCCTCATACTTTCCCCTGTCGTTATACTCCAGCTTAACCCTTTTGTCGTAGCCTTTCAGCTTATCGTTAAAATCTTCCTCAATTTCCTTAAGCACTTCCTTGATTAAACCAAAAACCTCAAGGGTATTATCATAAATCTTTTGCTTAATAACAGCTTTCTCGGTAAGTAGATATTGAATTTTTTGCTGTGTGGTTTCGTTTTCCATATCAACTTAGTTTAAGAATTTCAAATATACATCAAATATCAAAAGTAAGCAAAGCAAAAAAGGCTGCCAAAAGCAGCCTTTTTTTTAAAATATTGAATAAAAATTAGTAAGCCTGAGCAAAAATAGCCCTTCGTTTCGATGGTTTGCCTGTAACAATACATTTTCCATCTTCTTCGGGCATATCGAGTGGGATGCAACGAATAGTTGCTTTGGTTTCCTCTTTGATTAAAGCCTCGGTTTCAGGCGTTCCATCCCAGTGAGCCATTACAAAGCCTCCCTTTTCGGCTATTACTTTCTTGAACTCATCGTACGAATCGACCTTTACGGTGCTACTTTCACGAAATTCCAAAGCACGCTTGTACAGGTTCTGCTGGATGTCGTCGAGCAAAGCGACTATTGTATCGGTAAGGTGCTCTTGTGCAACAAACTGTTTTTGAAGGGTATCGCGGCGAGCAACCTCGGCAGTTCCCTTCTCAATATCTTTTGGACCAATGGCAACCCTTACAGGAACACCACGCATCTCATGTTCAGCAAACTTAAACCCGGGCTTATAGTTATCCCTATTGTCGTAATAGGTTGTGACACCCTTTGAGTGAAGTTGTGCCCTAAGCTTTTCAACAACCTGGGTGATAGTTGAAAGTTCTTCGTCGTTCTTGTAAATGGGTACAAAAACA
>Ga0207433_10008245_pt1 | contig 17056 bp, 9 predicted proteins | sample YelNatPaOPGAMG01_FD_187559 | JGI IMG/M metagenome (GOLD analysis project Ga0207433, IMG submission 187559) | Hot spring thermophilic microbial communities from Obsidian Pool, Yellowstone National Park, USA - OP-RAMG-01 (SPAdes) (version 3) | ecosystem: Environmental > Aquatic > Thermal springs >... | reverse complement strand
ATCCTTCCTTTCCCTATTAATTCGCAGCAAGCTCTTAAATTCTACCTGATTATCTACCTTCCTCATAATTTGTCTGAAAACCACCTCAAAATGCTTTAAATCCACTGACCCTCCATATACCTCCCAAAGTTTCTTCAAATAATCAAATATATCACCATGTCCCTTCTTCGTTCCTTTGAAAAACTCTTCAGCTACTTCGAAATTCAACTTATTAGATGTTCCGTGAAAGCGACGCATAACTTCTTGCGTTCCCCTTTCCCCTATGCTCTGGGCAGCCACTATGCCAGCTGGATAACCTTTCGGTGGGAATTCGCCCGATGGGTTAGCCAAATCCCTTCCATAGCATTTCTGACATATCCCTCCTTCCGATTTGCAAGTTATCGGTGAACGGATACTAATAAAATCACAGCTTGCATTTCTAATCTTTTCCAAATCCCGTTCCTCTATAATACGCCCGGCTTCCAAATCAGCAACTTCTTTTGCTAAAACCCTCCCAACAATGTTTTCACAAAAAACGATCGGGATTTTAACCCCCTCGCCGTCGCCACAATCCTCATCAACTATGTACACATCATAAGTGCAATAGATTAATTTTCTGTAAAGATAACCCGTCTTTGGAGGTCCCAGCTTCTTATCCATTATCTCTTCTCTTGCATATTTTGCAGCGGAAAAGTATTCCTCCCTGGTTAATCCCTTCTTATATGAGTTAGGTTTACAATTTAGAGGAATAACGGCACCACCAACCCTTGCAAGCTGGCTTTTATCGCCACGAGCACCTGAAATCGCTATAATTGCAACAGGGTTTCCTTCTGTTTCCAACCCCTTCAATATTTTCCAAATTTCCTCCCCACAAAAATCCAGCAAATCTTCCCTGAGTCCCTCCAAATTAACAGAAATATTCTTCTTCGATTTTATAAATGCCTCAATAACTTGTGAGTCAAGCTCTGGGATATCAAATATTGAGAAGCTCGGAGGTTTTTCCGTTGCCATTTTAAAACCGATTTGCGTTATTTTATCTAAAACAGAAGCTATTTTTTCCCTTGACTTTCTATCCAATATAGCTCCCTTCAACCAATCAGCCACAGCATCCCGCAGATTGGCTTTTGTAATCGGCTCAGCGAAATCCTTATCAAGAAGTTTTTTAAGTTCTTCTCTACCCTTTTCCTTTTTAGTAAAGATATACCAACCTAAAACTATGTCTTGGGTGAGATGAAGGAGTAGATTCCCATCAGCCGATGAGAAGAAGTTAGAAAAAGGCGTCATTTTCTTTATAGCTTCTTCTTTCGCTTTTTCGTTGATTAAATGATAGAAAGCCATTGTATCACCATCAAAGTCAGCATTATATGCACCACATATTAAAGGATGGATGCCAATCACCCATTCTGCCCAGTTGGCTGATTCATCCGGTTGAAAAGCTTGGATATTATAGCGATGGAGAGTGGGAGCGCGATTTAGGAGGAAAACCTGGTTTTGCCAATTTTCTATCTTTCTCTGCGCATCTTTGGGGAGGCGGAATTTCCCAAATTGCAAATCAGGACAAGGGACAATAACGGCTCTCCCTGACCAGTCAATCCTTTTACCGAGCAAATATCCTCTAATCAAACCCGTCTTGCCAGATATTTCCGAGACCAAGAAATTGAACAATCCGCTTACCGCGCCCTTTTCGCCCATAAGAACCCTTTCATACTTACTTGTAAGACCAAATTTCCTTCCCTTAATGGAAATAAACGGTCTATAAGCAGGAGGAACAACAGGAATATAGTTTAAATTATGACCTTTCCAGTTCGGTTTTCTATTTCCTTTAAATTCAATATAACCCATCGTTTTTCTATCACTTGAATCCTCTTCATCAAAAAACCCGGTATTTTTTATTATCTCCCAGTTTACTGGTGGATTTTCGGGCAGGCGAACGATTTTCAATTTTGAAAGTTTATTTGGCTCAAATTGCTTATTCTCAAAATCCTCAATTCTATATTCCTTAGTAGCTCCGTTTTCCTTCATAACAAAGACTATATCCATTAGCAATGCTCTCAAATACATTACGAAAGCTTTGAATGATTCTGGAATACGCGGTTTTCCATTTAAATATTTAGTATCTGACCGGAAAGTAAGAAGTTCCTCTAAAATGTAGGGAACATCATAAGCTTGTAAAGCCCAAACCTCCATTTCTCCAACCTTTTGACCGCCCTCATAAGCTTTTCCCGCTGGGGGTTGAAGAGTTATTGAGAGTTTTTTACCCGTGGAACGATAGCTATATTTTTCCTCCGCAAGATGATTTAATTTGAGTATATATTGATAACCCACCACTACTTCCGCCGAATGTTCATTACCTTCTCTATCCTTCCACTTTACTATACCCTTTCCCTCCGCTAGACCTGTTTCCTTGAGCCAGTCCTGCAAGGATTTAGCATTTAAATTGAAAGAATCCGTGAAAGGAGAAAAGGTTAAACTTCTGTCAATCTTTTTCGCTACCCAACCCCAGTGTGTTTCCAGCAATTGACCCGGGTTCATCCTGGAAAGAACTCCTAAAGGATTTAATAATACATCTATTTTCGTTCCATCCTCCAGTTGGGGCATTTCATCATTCGGCAAAATCAAAGAGACAACGCCTTTATTTCCGTGCCTATTAGCCAATTTATCACCAACTTGCAATTTTTTCTCAACAATTTCATATCCGTTCTCCCCTTCTACTAAATGAAGAGAGGTAAGCAATTCGCTTGCCCTCTCGCTGACAACTATTGCGTCTTCGAAGTTATAACCATACCACGGCATATAAGCAACTAACAGATTCACACCTAAACAGAGCTCGCCCTTCAAGGTAGCTGAGGCATCAGCTAACACTTCCCCTTTACTTATCCCCTCTTTAAATGCCAAGACGCTACCCTTCCTTACCTTTTCGCCTTTCCTTACCGCTACTTTAAAACCCTCTGGTATATTTTTTTTGATGACGAAATTTTCCTTCCTTATCTCTATAATCTTATCCCCAATTTTTTCTATCATCCCATCAGATTCAGCAATGAGTGCCAAATCCTCGTTGATACGATAGAAACTCCCCGTTCCCGGCAAAACCCCTCCTATTGGAATCAGTTCATAACTTGATGGCTTATCTTCTCCATCATATTTTACAACTATTTTATCTTCATCCATTGAAATTATCTCTCCATTTTTCTTTGCTATTATGCATAATCCACTTTCCTTGCCCACTTTCTCTTCATAGCCAGTTTTTATCAATGGAGGCTCTCTTTTAAGAAGAGGAAGCGCCTGTTTCATATATCTCGCTCCCATTGAGGCGCGATTCATGTCATCGTGAGCAATGAAAGGAATGAGTGAGGCGCTTATCCCTAATATTTCCTCTTTTGACGGATTGATATTTTCACCATCATTTGTTGAGGAGCCAAGTGCAAAATGGAGGTTTAGACCAATCCTCTCCGATTCCGGCGTTTCAATTGGGCAGAAGAACCCTTTATGAGAAGGATGGATTTCCCTTTCTATCTTTTTGCCATGGATATCTCTTATCCCCTTGATGCCGGTGAATGTAACACCCCTTTTCTGTGAAACCTCTGAGAGGGGGTTTGTCTTATCAAGTGGTCGCAACAAAGAGCTATTTCTCAGATACCTCTCAAAATGGTAGGTAAATTGAAGCGGAACGATTGATTGAAGATAGGAGGAAGCTATGGTTAGGTTTTGGGCATTTATTTTCCCCAACAATACCTTTATTTTCTCAATTGCGAAGTTTAGCGCTTCTTCCAAGAGTTTTCCAGGCAGGATGATATCATAATTTGAAAGATTACCAATATCTTTAATAATTTTATTTACTTCCTGTTGGATTTCCTCCTCTGAAGAGCTCGTATTCCCTTTTTGAACGAATTTTTCTATGAGTTCTTCCACTTTTTTACTCGTTCTATCCTTGTTTTTGCTTTTCTCAAACTTTTTTATTTCCTTAGCAAGTGTAGTTAGCGGTTTAGGGCGAATTTGGGAGATAAGCACATATTCTAATAATTCGTCTTCGCCGAAATAGAATGTGAAACGAGAAGTAAAAGCAGGAAGCTCTATGACGAGCGTTATATCCGTTTCTTGTGTCGTTTCTTGTGTTGCTGAAGAGAGCTTGCCCTCCAATTTAATTCTAAAATAAAGGGGCTTTTTACTTCTAATGCATTGAATCTCGTCTGGCTCCTCCGTTTGGAGACTTACAAATCTCAATTCGTAAATTCCTCCCCTTCCCACTTTCCATGGGACACTCTTCTTCAATAACCTCGGGAGCTTTTCCCTGAAAGCCTCAAGCGATTTCCTTTGTATCTCCATCAAGGATTGCATAATATTTATTTCTCACCCTCTTTTTTTAACGATTTTTCAATTTTTTCTTTCATCTCCCTCCCGCCATATTTAATTTCCCACCTCGCCCATTCCACTCCACATACTTTTACCTTTTCCCACCATTCTCCTTTGTTTACCTCACTAATATTATTATAACATAAATCCTCCATTTTTGCTTTAAGCTTTTCCCCTAAAATATCGTCAATATTCTTGCCCGTTATCACAAGAGCATACTCCTCATCCGGCAGAAGCCAAATCTCGCTCCTATCATCATTGTGGAAATATTTTATTAATTTGTCGCTTCCCTGAACCCCTGTGCTCTCTTTATAATTTCTATTCCAAGCAACATAAATAGCGAAAGGAGCGTTATTTTGTGGGAATGGAAGCCTTAACCACATATTTTCTGGAACATCTAGGCTTGTCTCATTGAAAACGATGCTGTCAAAGGGAAAGTCTTTCAGATAGTCGGAGATTAAAATGTATTCTTTCATAATATCCTCATAAGACAGGATGCACTGTTCAAGTGCGATTTTTATGAGACTTTTTTCTTCATCTTTGTCTTTCCAATCCTTTTCAGAAGGAAGAAAATAGCAGATGTTCACCTTTTCATCATTATCCTTATCTTTTCTTATCTCCACTTTACTAAAAGTTGTATGCTTGAGATAGTGGTGGGGTTGCTTCGTAAGATAGAGGATGTGTTCCGCTATGCTATCCCATTCTTCCCATAACTCTGGGGAGAAGACCTCTTTTAACCCAGCTACTATTTCCCTTTTCCTCCTCTCCATCTCATCTAACTTCTTCTCATATGCTCTTATCCCCTCTTCATTCCTATCGATCACCTTTACAGCTAATTTATAAAAACCATTATCTGCCTCTTTATCCTTGACCCATTCTCTGAAATTAGCGTAGTAATTCTCCATTTCCCCGAGAATTGCTCCCTTTTTTTGTAAATATCTCAACGAGCCCAATTTATTCTCTATGTTTTTCTTTTCTTTGCTCAATTCTTCAAGATAATATTTGGCTTCAAACCAGCAATTATAAATCCTTTCAATGGAGGTTTCCCTTTTCCCCACACGGTTCTCCTGTATATCAATAGCGTCTAAAAAGCGCAGCAAAGCGGTGGCTTTGCAAAGGTCTGTTCCGTCTTCGTAGCAAGATAGGCTGATAGGATGTTTTTCAGAATCCACTTTTAGGAATCTAAAATCATCGGGTGAACGGACGAAAAGAAGATTGACGCCAAGGTGTGCTAATTTTTGTTTCCCCATATCATCAAGAGGAGCTTTTTTAATATGATAGGCGCAAACAAGAGATGTTTTGTTTAGTATTTCCTTGTCTTCAAATTCAGGAAGATAAACATCCGGATGTTCAATTATATGTTTTCCACTTATGAGGGAATGCATTTCCCGCACATAACTCGCTTTTACCTCTGCTTCATAGCCTTTGTGGCCGATGTCGTGGAGCCAGAGACTGCAAGCTGTTATGAAAAATAGATTATTTGCCGCGAATTCTATTTCGTAACTATCATTTAATTGGTTGAGTAGTTTCCAGAGGTTTTCCGCATGCTGATAAGTATGGTCAACGATGTGAGGTGTTTTGGTGTTCATATACAAGAGGTCCTTTTGCTTTCTCCAAAGTCTCAAGTAGCCTATGAATTTTCTCCTACGATCTTCCTCAATTTTCTCTACGAATGAACCTATTTCCCTGTGGTAATAATCATAAATGAAATAGGGGAGGGCGATAAGACGATGTTTTGGTATATAGCGGTCAGCTCCCATTCTCATTGCCTTCTCATAATTGACTATGTCCAAGCTCTTTGAAAGGATAAAGATTGAGGAGCTTTTCCCTATTTTAAGATTATAAGTATGCCTGTTAATATTGTTTGCTTTTATGGGAGACTTTTTAGCTTGAAGCGTTTGAAGAAAGTCGAATCCCGTTTTTTCTTTCTGAGAGAAAAAGAGGTCCAATAGGACGATATCTATCTCTATTTCGTTATTGTTGTTAGCTGATAGTTCTCCCACTACCTCTACTTTTATCTCATCGTTGTGCTCGGAGGAAGACTTTTTCTTGTCGTGCTCATTCTTGGGGAGGTATTCGGTGCAGAAGAATACAAGACTTGGGCATACTTTGCCTTGAAGAATTTCAAATATTTTCTTCAAGGGCTCCAATTTATCATCTACAACGAGGATGTTTTTCTTTAACTTCTCTATTCCCTCGTAATGTGAGAGGAGGAAGGCGAAGTCGAGGGACATATAGAATTTGAAGATATCATCCTCCTTCCTTGGAACCAAAGATTGAGCAAGTAAGCCATGTTCCCCTTTAATCCTCTCTTCTTCAGAAGTGAACCCTTTATTTAATTCCTCATATATTTTTTGGTCGTCAGTCGTTGTTGTTTGCCCTGTGTTTACCCCTTCCATTGCGCCTTTCAGGTCAAGCCAAAGATCTTTGATTTTTCCCCATTGAAGGGAAGCCTTTAAGGAAGCCTTCATGGATTGAGATAAGTTGCGAATCTTTTCAATTTCTTCTGGGAATTTTATGAATGTTGATGGGTAATGATTTAGAATAAGGTTGAAAGCTTCGTAGGGGTATTTTTCACCAATTTTCCTACGGGGAAATTTCGTGAAGATGAAGAGGAAAAAGGTTTCTGGATTAAGATATGAGTTAAGCTTGTTAAATACTTCATCTGGTGTTAAAAATGCATCTGGGAAAACTATAATGGCGTTATTTGGGATGTTTAAATTTATACATTTTTCTTCAAATAAATCCCTTCCAAGTTTAATAACTTTGACCTTTTTATTACACATTGCTTTTGTCCTCTGAGACTTCAATCCGTATATTATCCAAGATATTGTTAAGCTCTTTCAACCATTTTAAAAAATCTTGGCAGGTGATGTTATTGTTTAAGGTTTTTATTTTTTGGGCTTCAGCTGCTTTACCTGTCAATTCTAAAAGAGGGAGCAAAGCCAATCCTTGGGGTAAAGATATATTTAGGCTTGCGTTATTTTCCTCTTTTCCTTCCAATATGAATTCAAGCTTTGGCAAACATTCCTCGAGCTGCCCTTTTAGATTTTCGTTATTGATCTCCCCTTCATGGCATTGAATTGCTAAATCAAAGAAGAGAGAGTTTATTAAAAATTTGTAGTGTGTCAATTCAACCACTAAATCCACAGAGTTAGCTTTTAACTCATCCCAAGATGGAGTTAAAGAACTATTTGGGCGTTTACAGCTATTGCTATTTCTTTTTGTATTGCAGAAGGAAGAGCTCGTTAGGCGGGTTATCACGCAAAAAGGATAATTTTGGGGATCACAAGGACCAGCTCCCATAAAAAATCTGAAACGAAGATTTTCATAGTTACTTTGTAATCTTTCTAAAGTTGTTCTCTTTGCACCAGGATTCTCATCCTTTTGGTGGGAGAAAATTATTATCTCATCCTTTTTATATACTTTTTTTTGATTGAAAACTTTTTTAAAATCATCCTCGTTTATTTCATCGCAATGTAAACAGATAAATAGAATGTTATATCCATCATTTATTTTCTTTACTAGAACCTCGAATTTCCCGTTTACAAGTTGAGCAGAACAACCATTAAAATTAAGTTGTCCATTGTTTGTCTTACAAGGCCAATTACTCATTCCGGTATAACCCACTAATACTAACCATTTATTCATAAAAATACACCTCCTTCACGAGCCAATTAACGCTTTAACTAAAGCATATTTTATCCCCATTGCAGGGGAATATGGTTCAAGGTCCTTGGCTCTCTCAAAACATTTCTCAAGATTCTCAACAGGAGTATATCTCAATTTCCTCCCGATTTCTTTAAAGTCGTCTGGAGTGTTTTCGCCCTTGAATCTTTCTAACCACTGCCTCCCTCTACCTGTTGTGACGATGATAAAATCATATTTGGAGAGAACATCACCACACCTCTTCCAAAACTCTTTTATTGCTTCCGAGTCTCTTTTATTCGTCAAACTTTCTATCAAGCTCAAATGAATTACCAGGAAGTGTTTCCTATTTAGATTGTTTTTCTTTTCCTCAAATTCTTCCTCTTTATAGCAGTCCACACCCAGATTTTTCAGGAGTTCCTGCTGGTTATTCTCCAAATTTTCAAATTCCCCGAAAATTCTATTATCAAAAATATCCATTTTAACCCCCATAATCTCCAATAATTCTGATTTGAGAGGCTCATTTCCAGGGGTAATGATCGATGCGCCTTGAAATTTTGCCATCACACCGTCTTTTCTAATCCTTATGAGAATCCATCCTTCGTCCTTGGGAGTGTCTGATGGATGATGGAAGAACCAAAAACGAGGTGTTTGTGGTTCGGTACAACAATCCCCATTCACCTTATTTGAAAAGAAACACCATCTATCAAACCCTTCGCCTCTTATGCATAATCCTTGGGGGTATATTTTCTTCACGAATTCATTCACCCATTTTTCGTAAAGTTTTCCAAAATCTTCATTATTATCTTTTTTGACACAGCGTATAAATGTAGATTTCCAGAGAAGCTCGTTTTTCTCCTCCTCATCTTGGTAAGTTACTATTCTGTATCTACCCAAGGGCGCTTCCTCTCCTTGCGTTTTCTTTTTATATTCGCTCCAGCTTATGACATTTTCACCTTTCCAAAGCTTTACCTTCCACACCACACAGCAATGCTTATTATTGGCTTCTATTACTTCAAAATCTATTAGCTTTTTCTTGCCACCGTTCTTTTCCTCAACCTCAACAAATTGTCTCTCTGTTTCAAGGAAATCGTAGCCAAGGAGCATTCCAGAGCACAGGATATTTTGTGATAAGCCACCCATATTAGCGCTTTTATCTTCTCTCAATATTCCCCACTTATCCATCTTCTCCCTAATATGCTTCTCTAATTCTTCTTTAGATTTTACATCTTTTTGGGGAAAATCAATCCAAAAAGAAATCTCGTAAAAATCGCTTCCTTCGTCTTTTATTTCTATATGGAATGGAATAGATTTGTCGCAACATCCATTAGGTCTCTGCAAATGCTTAACATTCCTCAAGATATTCTCAATAATCGTGTAGAGGGCTTGCTGACCTACAACCCCCTCTGGGAGGAACACATTGTAATTTATTAAGGCATCCCTACAATTTATCAAAGCACGAAGTTTAGGGCATTCTTTCAACATTTTTGATATCTCCTCAGAGGATTTTTCTTTAATTAGTTTCAAATTTTCAAAGATATCTTGGGATTTCCCCAATTCCCAAGGGTCATTACCGCTTTTAACAATAAATTTAACATCTTCCCATCCCTCATCTTTACCGATGCTTTTACAGAGCAAGGTATTTCTCATAAATTCCGAGAATACATCCCAAAGATTTTTAATCTCTCCTCCCCAGAGAATACCTCCCCTTGATACTGCGTTCCAAAATGCGCTCTTATCTTTAAGATAAGTAAAAAAGAGCTCTTCTTCAAATTTATCTTTGCCAATGAGATTCTTGATATTCGCAAGTGAATGTGCTCCGATATTATGTGCATATGATTCGACGAGAATTGCAGCGCCAGCGGCGAGTCTATTTGTTCGCTCCAGTATCGCTGTAGACTCGTATTTCAAAAGAACTGAAGATAACCTGTTGATTATATCCTGGGCGGTGTAAATGCTTTCCTTATCTAATTCCTTTTCCCCAACTATGAACAAACCAGCAGAAGGTTCACCTCTTTGCTGAACCGAAGGAATATAATGCCTATTCATTCCAGTTAAGCAACTTAGCACATATGTAAATAGGAAGCCATCAATAAAGTCATTTTCATCTAAAACGATTTCGTCTGGGGTGTCATATTTTGAAGGAAAGCCCCACGCATAGAGATAGTTATTATAAATATTATTAAAAATATTATTATTATTGAAAATATTTTTGATTTCAACTATTATTTTCTCTATTCCATTCAAAATTTCCTCCTCCTTCTCATTGCCTTGAGTCTGTATTTCTTCACCAATTTTTAATTTTTGTATTTGTCCTTTATATTCGTCTATTTTTTCCTTTAATTCCTTAAATTTACATATCACATTTTTATTAGGTCCAAACCAAGACTGAGGCTTGGGGAATTTAGCTCTTACAATCATATCATCGATTTCAATCTTTGGTTGCTGTAAATCTTTATCAAAAATGATAAGCATTATAGGTCTTTTTCTGCCTAAGGATAGGGAGGTTCGGGAGAAACGAAGAGTTTTAAGCGGAGGACGACCTTTTTCAACTGCCATATATAAGTTTGTATCGATTACACTAAGGTCGCTCTTTTCCTCTTTTGCTAATGAGAAATTAAAAACCAAATAGTCTTTAAATAAAAGATTGTAAAAGGAAAACGCTAAATGGGACATCCCCTTTTCACACAAATCATTTAACCATTTTTTGGTTTCGTTTTTAGAAATAAAAGCATTAATGAAGTTCTTGTAGGCTTCTTTTATCTTCTCGCCCTTTTGCAGATACAATTCTTTAAAATGAGTGTTGATGTCCTTCCAAATCCCTTTTGGCCCCTGACAATTTAATTTGTCAAGCCAAGGATTATAAAGATATTTCCTCAGCTCTTCACACAGAGACATAGCTCAAATTCACCCCTCTTTATAACTATAGGCTCGTCTTTAATAATGGAGACATTTTCTTTAATAACCCATTCCTTCATTTCTTTATAGAGTGCCAATCTTTGCGGCTGGTTAAGCCCTGTTCTTAAAGGCGTGAATGCACCATATTTTATCCACTGTAAAATTTCTGAGAATTTTATTCTCCTTTCTAGGGGCAAATTTATCTTGTGGCAGGAAACTTTATACCCCTTGCTTGAGAGAAGATAATCAATGGCGTTCTGGTAGTTCAAAGGGGAAATCTCCGGCTTTTTATGATTCTTTTCCAGCTTTGATTTTAGTTCATAGTAATGTAGCCAAAAATTATGCAGAATTTTTTGGTCTTCCGGGAAAGGAATTTGGGGGAACTCTCCACTCATCCAAAAATTGAAAGGAAAGATTTCTCTCAGAAAGGCGATACATTCTTTCGAATGAAAGTCACATTTGTCAAGAAATATTCGCCAATCCGACAAATAATGGAGTATATAAGAGAGAATGATAACATCAAAGAATTGCTCAGGATATGGCCATTTCCCCTCAGCATCCAATATTTGATAAACTAATTTCCCCTGTATCTTTTCCTTCATTTGAAGAGGTAGATTTTCTATTCTTCTCTCCAACTCCTCAATCATATATCGCGAATTATCAAAGCCATAGATAGCGAAATTGTATGGATGCCCCGTTATCGCTAAAGGGAGAGCAATTCTCCCATAGCCTATACCTGGTTCTAAAATTTTTAAATCCCTTTTTCTTTTCAAAGCAAGCTGAAATAAACGAACCATCTCTTCTGCAAGAATCAAGGAATTCTTGAAATCGAGTTGCTGCGAATAGCGAAGAAGCAAAGAAAAGGCTTTTTTACTTTTTACATAGGGATTTATGCTTGTCATATTATTTTCATTTGGGTAGAGGTATGACCTTTCCATCTTTATAAGTAGCCATTATCATTTCAACCTTTATATCTCCATTGGGGGAAAATGAAATTGTCCCTGATACCCCTTTGAAATTTTTTATCTTCGTTATTTCTTTCTTAAGTGTTAATACATCTATGCTCTTTGCCCTTTTCATCGCACTTGCCAAAACTTTAATTGCGTCATAGGCAAAACACTCGGATTGGCCTGGCAGACTGTTAAATTTTTGCTGATAGCGTTTTGCAAATTCCTTTCCCTGAGGGGAGAATTTCCCGGCTCCCACGGTAGTGGCGCAAAATACTGCATTGTTCGTTATCTCTGGAGGTAACTTTTTCACAAGCGAGGTAAGAAAACTAATTTCACCAAAGAACCGGACATCTGGCATAGCCTCTTTGGCTTGTTTCATTAGGGAGACCGTTGGGATGCTCCCATATTCCAGTATTACTATATTTTTTATTTTTCTGGCTTTCACTTTAGCAATTTGGGTGTTGAAATCCGTTTGCCCAGGTTGAATCGCTTCCCTTATAGCTACATTTATTTTCCCCCGAATTCTTTGCATCAATGCTTTTTCCCATCCTCTCCCGGCTTCGTCTTGAATAACGAAAAGGGCTATAGGGGTTATTTTATGAGAAACGAGATACTCCCCAAGCGTTGACATTTCCTGTTCAGCGCTTGGGAAAACCCTAATAGTGTATTTTGTGTTTGTTAACAAATCGGGATGAATCGTTAGACCAAGATGTAAAACCTTATTTTGCTCTGTGATGGGCTTGATTGCCATAGATACCGGGCTTGGAGTGCTGATGATTATTTTTATTCCCTCCTGAGTTATGAATCTCTGAGCGATTGTAACTCCTTCCTTGGCTTCGCCCTTATTATCTCCATAAACAGCCACAAGCTTTTTGCCATTAATTCCTCCTGCCTTATTGATGTCCTCAATAGCCATCTCAACCCCTCTTTTGTTGAGTTCCCCGAATATAGCCAGTGGACCGGTGAGGGGGAAGTTGACCCCTATCTTTATAGTCCCTTCGCCAGGGTCTATTTTTGATGCGGAGACAGGAGTCCCGATAACACCCAAACCAACAAGCAAACAAAGCACTACCAATAATAACCTCTTCATCTTTCATCGCTCCTTTCATAGATTTTTTTAGATATGCTTCCCCAATCTTTCGCTTGGAGAAGCTGGTCTGGTTCTTCAATTATAGATTTTATCTCCCCATCAAGCAAGACGAGAGCTGAATCGGCTATCTGAAGGGCGAAGCGAGGATTTTGTTCAACAAGTAAAACCGCCGCTTTAAGCGACTTATTTAGCCGATAGATTGTGCTCATTAATTGGGGCAAGAGGTCAGGGGAAAGCCCAGCTGATGGCTCGTCAAGGAGAAGAACTTTTGGTTTTTTAAACAAAACCATAGCTAAAGCCAACTGCTGCCTCTGTCCCCCAGAAAGAAGACCAGCGGATAGCTTCCTTTTCTCTTTTAAAATGGGAAACATCTCGTATATCTCCTCCCTAACTCTATTATACTCATCCTTTGATATCCTGGAAGCGCCTATTTCTAAATTCTCCTCCACGCTTAAACTGGGGAAAACTTGCCCCCCTTGCATAAAATATGCTATGCCTTTTTTCACCCTCCAGTGGGGAGGAAGGCAGGAAATATCATCATTATCAAGTAGAATTTCGCCCCCTTTAAGTGGCAAGAGCCCTATAATGGTTTTCAGGAGAGTTGATTTGCCTGCTCCATTCGGACCAAGGATAGCGTAAATCTTCCCTGCTTCAAAGCGGGCGGAGACCCCTTTGAGAATCAACCTTTTGCCATATCCCGATTGAATATTCAAAAGTTCCAGCATTTTTCTTTTTTAAATTGTATAACAAAAAATTTTATTAGTCAACACCTTTTTTGGGAGGAATGTTAAGCAAGGATAAGCTGAAATCAATGGCGAGGAAAGATTGGATTTCTTCTCTTTGGAAGAACTCCTCGGTAGGTCCGGAGGCAACTATTCTTCCCTCGTTCATAAAATGAACAATGTCCGCTATATCAAGAACAGCTTGCAAATTATGTTCTATGAGGATGATTGTTTTGCCATCATCAGCTAGTTTCTTAAGGAGAGGAAGAATAGTGGAAACCATTTGCGGGGAGAGCCCCGCTGTTAGCTCGTCAAGGAGGAGCACTTCCGCCCCTTTTGCCAAAAGGCAAGCGATTGAGAGGAGTTTTTGCTCACCAAAAGAGAGGTCTTCTGCCTTGTAATGCGATTTTCCCTTCAACCCAATCAAGGAGAGAAGCTGTTCTGCTTTGTCAAGATTTTCTCTTTCCTTATGTCTTAATTTCCCGAAATTGATAAGAAAGGCGAAGGGATTTTCGTCATATTGAGATGGGAAAGCGACAAGGATATTTTGAAGAAGATTTAGATTTTTGAATATTCTCGCTTCCTGAAAGAGGAGAGAGATTCCCTCCCTTGCCCTTTTCCATTGTTTCCAATGGTTTATCAGTTTGTTCTTATAGATTATCTCGCCCTCATCAGGAGTAAGGAGACCAGCGATGATATTAAACAGAGTTGATTTACCAGCTCCATTCGGTCCAACGATTAGGGAGATTTCCCCCTCTTTAAACGAGAGAGATACATTATCAACTGCCCTTATACCATCAAAGTATTTTTTAATGCCTCTCAGTTCTAATATCGTCATTGCAGTTTATATTCACCCCCTAAACCTTGAGGGCGGAAACGCATCAAGATGAGGATGAGGAAACCATATATAATCTGACGAAGGTTGGCGGAGATAGAGTCGGGTATGTGTAAGGAACGCAAAATCTCCGGCATTATGATGACGAAAATAGTTCCTATTAAAGGTCCCCTAATGTTTCCTGCCCCACCGATAAGAACAGCAGAGAGTATGAAGAAGGACTCACTAAGGGTAAAGCTAGTGGGGTCAATGTAATGCATATAGCAAGCAAATAGAGCACCTGAAACTGAGGCGAAGCCAGCGGAGAGGGCAAAGGCGGTTATTTTCAAATAATAGACCCTCTTCCCCAAAGTGGAAGCGAGAAGCTCGTCTTCTCGTATTGCTTTTAAAGTTCTACCGAAGGGAGAGGATAGAATTCCCCAAAAGAGGAGAAAACAAATGGTAAAAATCGCGGTGCTTAGCAAAGCGAACTTTAAAACAGTGTTTATCTTTATACCCAAGATGCTTGGATTTGGAATATCGGAGATTCCATACGGTCCATTCGTTAAACCCAACCAGTTATAAAGGATGGAAAAGATTATAATCTGAAAACCGATTGTGGTAAGATAGAAGTAGTCCTGCTTGAGACGAAGGGAAAGAAGAGAAGGAAAGAGGCTGATAAAAACTGAAAGAGCAATTCCGATTATAATAGAAATAGTGAAGGGGAAATGCAATTTCATCATTAAAAGAGCGGTAGCGTAAGCACCAATACCATAGAAGGCGGAATGACAGAATGAAACGAGACCGGAATACCCTATCAAAATATTTAAAGAAAGGGAGAGTATGAAGTAAATAGATATCATAATCAAGAGGTGGAGGAAATAGTTCACAGTTCCTCTACCCTCCTTCTTCTTGCCAATATGCCATATGGTCTAATCAATAAGAAGATGAACAAGAGCAAGAAGACGAAACTATCAACCCAATTTCCTGAAATTTTCCAGATAATCAAATTTGATAAAGCGCCCAAAAGAATTCCACCGGCAAGAGAGCCGAGAAGATTTCCAACCCCTCCAACAATTACAGCCACCATTCCTATGAGGAGAAAGGACATACCCATATGAGGGTCTATAGCGGAATCTAAGGCGTGAAGAACTCCACAAATACCACAGATAAAGGAGCTTAATAGAAAGATGGCGAGGCGAAGCAAAGGCAGATTTATTCCTAAAGCAATTAGGAGCTGGGGGTTATCTCTAAGAGCCCTAATGGTTTTACCAAGCAAGGTTTTTTTCAAGGAAAAGAAGAAAAGAATAGATATAACGAGAAAGGAAATTATGAAGCCGAGTTGAATAAAATTGAGAGTTGCCTGTCCGATTGTGAATTTTGGAGGAAGTGTTTCAAGAACGACTTTTGGCTCATTGCCAAATATAAGAGCTATGATATTAACCAATACGAGATAAAGGGCCAAAGAACTAATTACAATGATATCTGGTGAAGCATTTTGGCGCTCTAAGGGGCGATAGATGGCCATATCTATGAAAATGCCGATAAGAACGGTGCAAATCAAGGTTATTAATATGGAAAGTGCGATGTGAAGATGCAGTAGGGAATAGAAAGTATAGAACAAATAAGAGGAAGCTACGAATATGGCTCCATAAGCAATATGGAAGATTCTTGTTGTGTTATAGACAAGTCCAAATCCCAAAGCCACCAGGGCATATAGCGAACCGCTAACGAGAGAATTTAACAATATTTGCAATATCATTTTTATGTCCTCCTTCTCTACACCATAAGAACTTGAATTCCATCTTTCTGATACAAATTTTTGTTACACATTTTACCTCGTAAACAAGATGTGATTACAAATCATTGAGAATTGTATCATAATCACCCAAGATGACAAACCAATTATTTTGAACTTCTTTTCCCTTCTATGGATGATAAAAATATTGAAAAAATTCAATTGTGATAGTAAAATAAATAATTATGAAGAAGGTAGTTATTGTTGAGTCGCCGGCGAAGACGAAGACGCTGAAGAGTTTTCTCAAGGACGGCTTTAAAATCACCGCCTCTATGGGGCATATACGAGACCTGCCCCAGAGAGCTTTGGGCGTGGATATTGATGATGGCTTCACTCCTAAGTTCGTCATCATCCCCAAGAAGAAAGCCGTCGTTGAGAAGTTAAAGGAGGAAACAAAGGACGCAGATGTTGTCTATCTCGCCTCCGACCCCGATAGGGAGGGAGAGGCAATAGCCTGGCATCTTGCCCATGTTCTAAAACTTAAAAATCCCCTCCGCATTGAGTTCAATGAGATAACAAGAGATGCTGTCCTTGAGGGATTGAAGCATCCCCGCCCAATAGATATGAATCGGGTTTACTCCCAACACGCCCGCAGAATTCTTGATAGAATCGTCGGTTATAAGCTCAGCCCCCTCCTCTGGGATAAGCTCGGTTTCAAGACCCTCTCCGCTGGAAGGGTTCAGTCCGTTGCATTGCGTCTCATCTGCGAGCGGGAAAGGGAGATTCAGGCTTTCGTCCCCGAGGAATATTGGACTATTACCGCTCGCTTGACCTCTCAAAGGGAATATTTCCCCTTTGATGCCATCT
>Ga0207433_10008242_pt1 | contig 17059 bp, 13 predicted proteins | sample YelNatPaOPGAMG01_FD_187559 | JGI IMG/M metagenome (GOLD analysis project Ga0207433, IMG submission 187559) | Hot spring thermophilic microbial communities from Obsidian Pool, Yellowstone National Park, USA - OP-RAMG-01 (SPAdes) (version 3) | ecosystem: Environmental > Aquatic > Thermal springs... | reverse complement strand
TCAGAGTTGGTCTGCAATCACCTCCGCGAATGCGACGGGTCCATCCACCGCCGCAATTCCCGCCGCTAGCGCGGGCGCCGCGCCGGAGGCCTCACCCGGAATTCCCGGCATGCCAGGGATGCCGATGCCCGCTGCGGGAGAACGCGGCGCGGTGCTCAATTACGGCATGCCCCGATACGGGTTCAAACCCAGCGTGATACCGAAAAACGTTGTCATTTAACGCAACAACCTTGCCCCAAAGCCCTATAGGACAACCCCACTTTGGGGGAGTGGTTCGGTCGACCTTCGTGACGCACACAGGTACGGAGAACCGTCAACGACCGACCCTGCCGCCACGCAGGTCCTGTTACCTAACACGACCAACCTTTTCTGTCCGTAGCCCATGACATACCGGCCACCGGCCCCGGCGAACACACGCGCAGTGCGCGATTCGACGAGCAGCCGGTCCCGTGGCCAGCCAACCCCGTCGAGCGCAACCCTCAGTCCCGCTGCAACACTTCGGGATTGGCGATGCGGATGGGTGCACCGTCCAGCCACGCGACCACTGCGTCGACGGTGTCGGTGTAGAACGCGCCCAGCATCTCGCGGGTGGCGTATCCGAGGTGTGGAGACAGCGTCACATTCGGCAGCCGCCGCAGCGGATGGTCCGCGGGAAGCGGTTCGGTGTCGTAGACGTCGAGGCCCGCCCCGGCGATGCGCCCGGATTCGAGTGCGGCGAGCAGCGCCGCCTCGTCGACGATCGGGCCCCTCGACGTGTTGATCAGGTAGGCGTGCGGCTTCATCGCGCCCAGCTCGGGGGCGCCGACCAAACCGCGGGTGCGCTCGGAAAGCACCAGATGGACCGAGACGACGTCGGCTTCGTCGAACAGCGTCGCCTTCTCGACGCGCCGGGCGCCGGCGGCCGCCGCCGCCTCCTCGGTGAGATTCTGGCTCCACGCGATGACGTCCATGCCGAAGGCCTTCGCATACCCGGCCATGCGTCTGCCGGTCCTGCCGAGACCGAGCAGCCCGAGCGTCTTGCCCCACAGCGCCATACCCGCGGTGGCCTGCCAGCCGCCGTCACGCATGCGCCGGTGCTCTTCGGCGAGATGGCGCACGGTGGCGATCATCAGGCCCCAGGCCAATTCCGGTGTGGCGTCCCGCACCGACCGGAACCGCGGATTGGCAAAGTCCGAGTGGGCAATTGCGACACCGCAGTCGGTGGCCGCGGCCATGTCCAGGTTCGGCAGGCTGGTGCCGACGATGGTGACCAGCTTCAGGTCCGGCAGTCGTTCGAAAAGATTGCGCGGGAAGGCCATCCGCTCGCGCATGGTGCACACGACATCGAACGGCCGGAGCGCCCGGGTGGCCTCCGCCTCGCAGAGGTGGCGGTCGAAGACGGTAACGGAAGAGCGTGTCTGCACCGGCGACCAGTCGGCGACGTCGAGGGCGACCCCCGCATAGTCGTCGAGTATCGCCACCCGGTGCATGCAGTCCCTCCCTGGCGAGGTGAAAAATTGTGGGGGACAGCCTAGCCCACCTGGTGGGCGGGCGCGGGGATCAGCGGTGAGGAATGCCGGCCCGCAGGGCGACGACTTCTTCCAGCAGACCCGCGGCGTAGGCGACGCTCTTGGCGGCTTCGGTCATCTGCCCGCGCAGCTCCTGGCACCTCGCGACGCATTCCGGCGTCAGAATGCGCCGTAGGTCCTCGACGAGCGTGTCCACCGTGGTGGCCGGAAGTTGCCTCTCACAACCGACGCCCAGCCGGACGACCGCGTCCGCCCACATCGGCTGATCCAACCAGAGCCAGAGGATCAACGTGGGAATTCCGGCCCGCATGCCCGCGGCCGTGGTACCGGCACCCCCATGGTGAATGGCCGCGCGGCATGCCGGGAAGACCGCCGCGTGATTCACCGCGGCGACGATCTTGACGTGGCCTGCAGGCTGGACGCCGCTGAAATCGTTGGGCCCGCTGCAGATCAACACCCGCTCGCCCAACCGCTCAGCGGCTTCGCTGACCATGCCGACCATGTCGGTGGCGGAATCGATCGGTGTGCTGCCCAGGCCGAAATAGATCGGCGGCGTTCCCCCGGCAATCCAGGACAGCACGTCGTCGTCGGCATCGGTCGGCAGCTCCAGGGTGAGCGAGCCGGCGAACGGCCGCCGCTGGGCATCGGCTTCGCTCCACTGGTCGGCCAGCTTGGACGCGCAGAGGTAGTCGTAGGTCTGGATCTCCAGCGAACCCGCCGCGGGGGTCTCCGGCAGGCCCAGCGACTCGCGCTGGGCCACCTCGGCCTGGGTCCTCAGGTTCGAAATCACCCCCCCGGACGGCTGTAGCTGCACCGGGAAGAAATGCAACGCGGCGAACGGAATTCCTTGGTAATCGGCCACATTGGCGGCGAGGCCCTGCTCGTTCATGCCGGCCAGCAGCAGGTCGGCCCCCGCCGCCAGCGAGACCAGGGTGGTGGTCTTCTCCGTCGCGACCTGCAGAAGCTCGTCCATGAGCGCAGGCAACGCATTCAGCGGGTTGTCGACCTGCCGAACGAAGTTCGCGGCCGCGTTCATCCGTTCGCGCGTGTCCCTGCCGTAGGTGGCGGCGACCAGCCCGGCGGCCTCGACGAAACCGCGCATGTCCGGCGGTACTGCCATGGTCACGTCGTGGCCTCGACGCATCAGCTCGCGACCGATGGCGGCACAGGGTTCGATGTCGCCGCGGCTTCCGTAGGCTGCCAGCACGACTTTCATGAATGTGACCCGCCTCGTCTGCTCGACTGCCTCATCGCCACTTGATCCCGCAGCCGATCGACGGCCGCTGATCGGGATCGACGGCCCGCCCGGCGAGCACCGCGTCGACCGCGGCCCGCACGTCGGCGGCCGTCACGGGCTTGCCGTTGCCGGGTCGGGAGTCGTCGAGCTGGCCCCGGTAGACGAGCCGGCGCTCGCCGTCGAACACGAACGTGTCGGGGGTGCAGGCCGCGGAGAACGCGCGGGCGACGTCCTGGGTTTCGTCGTACAGATACGGGAACGTCCAGCCGTGGCGGTCGGCCTCGGCGGCCATCTTCTCGGGGCCGTCCTGCGGGTAGGTGGCGACGTCGTTGCTGGAGATGCCCACCATCGCGACCCCGCGGCCGGCGAGGTCGCGGCCCAGTTCGGCGAGCCCGGCGGCGACATGCTGGACGTAGGGGCAGTGATTGCAGATGAAGGTGACGACGAGCGCGGGCCCGGTGAGCTCGTCGCGGCCGACCGTGGCGCCGGTGGCCGGCTCGGGCAGCGTGAACGGCGGAGCGGGTGTCCCGAGGGCGAGCATCGTTGACTCGATGGCCATGCCCGTCACCCTAGCGGCTGCACCTACCCGGTGCGCGACGGCGGGAACGGACGGCGTCAGGTGCGCGGAGCACCCTGGGTGACCTTGTCGGCGGCGAATGCCGCGGCCTGGTCGGTCATCCCGGACTGCACGTAGGAGACGTGCGCCATGATGTTGCCGCCGCCGGTGCAGATCGGATCGTCCGGGGCGCACAGGCTGATCGTCTTCGCGGCGTACAGCGGGCTGATGGTCGGCAGCGGCTGGCCGCCGTAGAGCGCGCTCGAGAAGCCACTGGATGGCTCGCCGAACAAAGCGACCGCGGCGACGTGGTCGGCCACCGGGGGCGGCATCTGGGCGGTGGCCAGGTCGATCACGGTGGCGCCCTGGGAGTATCCGCCGAGCACCATCCGGGTCTTGGGGCAGGTGGCGACGGTGCCCTGGATGTGGGCGCTCGCGTCGTCCGAACCGGCCGAGGAGCTCCCGTGGTAGTCGTCGTTCGCCGGGTACTCGACGGCGTAGACGCCGACGGACCGCCCGCTGAGCTTCGAGGTGAGCGAGTCGACGAATGCCTGGCCGACGTTCCCCAGGCCCGGGTCCTGATGGGTGCCGCGGGCGAACACCACCTCGACGTCGGAGCAGGGATCCGCGGAAGCGGCGGGAACGCCCAGGGGGACGCTCAGCAGACCCCATGCCGTCGCCACCAGGACACCGAGGATGCGGGCGAGTCTGCGTGCGCTCATTATCGAAATCCTGCCACACCGTCGGCGGCGGCGATTTCGGTGGCCGCGCCGACGCGCGTCCGTCGGGATCGGGATGCCTGCGGGGCGGCACCCACGACAGGACGGCCGGCCGGGCAGCGGGGGCTCATCGCCGGCGGCAGCCGGGGCAGGACCGTCGCCTGGTCGACGCGATCCTGCGGCTTTTCGACGCACGTCTACTTGAGGGCCGAAATTCCAGATTTTCGTGCCGCGATTGCCTAGTGTTTGGCTTTACCGGCGCGTCGTGGTGCCCGGTCGCCGCCGATCATGCGGTGTCACGCGGAGCGCGAGGACCAGCAGACGTGAGCTTCTTGACGTTCCCGCCGGAACTCAACTCGTCGCTGATGTTCTCCGGTGCGGGTGGGGCGCCGCTGTTGGCTGCCGCCGCGTCCTGGGACGGGTTGGCCGCCGAGTTGGGGTTGGCGGCGCAGTCGTTCTCCTCGATCACCTCGGGGCTGGCCGGGCAGGGCTGGCAGGGCCCGGCCGCTGCGGCGATGCTGGAGAGCGCCACCCGCTACGCAGGGTATTTGAGCGCGGCGCAGGCCCAGGCCCAGACGGCGGCCACCCAGGCCCAGGCGGTCGTGAGCGCCTTCGAGTCCGCCCGGGCGGCCATCGTGCACCCGCTGGCCGTGGCCACCAACCGGAACGAGTTGGTGCAGTTGGTGGTCTCGAACCTGTTCGGGCAGAACGCGCCGTCGATCGCGGCCGCCGAATCCGAGTACGAGCAGATGTGGGCCGCCGATGTGGCGGCGATGATCGGCTACCACGGCAACGTGTCGGCCGCGGCCGCCCAGATCGCGGCCTGGCCGGCCGCGCTGCAGGGGCTGTCGGCCCAGCTTTCCGGCGCGATCGCCACGAACCCGCTGGCCGCGGCGGCGGGTTCGGCGGCCGCCGCCAACCCCGTCGCCGGGCTGGTCACCAACCCGGCGCAGACCCTGAACGCCGACATCGGCCAGGCCGAGCAGACCGTGATGAACCTGATCAACGCGCCCACCAACACGTTGCTGGGGCGTCCGCTGATCGGCAACGGCGCCAGCGGCGCCAGCGGCACGGGGCAGACCGGCCAGGCCGGCGGGATCCTGTGGGGCAACGGCGGCACCGGCGGCTCGGGCGCGGCGGGACAGCCCGGCGGGGCCGGCGGTGCGGCGGGGCTGATCGGCAACGGGGGTATCGGCGGCGCCGGCGGGACCGGCTCCTACGGCGGGCCCGGGGGCCAGGCCGGATGGCTGTTCGGCAGCCCCGGCACGTCCGGCGCCAACGGCACCGGCGCGCCGTCCGCGACGGTCCCGCTGACGATCTATGGCCAGACCGAGCCGATCGTCTACGCCTCGGTCAACGGCGGACCGAGCGTGCCCCTGCTGGTCGACACGGGATCCACCGGCCTGGTGATCCCGCTGCGCGACGTCGGCATCTGGAATCTCGGCCTGCCCACCGGCATGGGCATCAGCGGCTACAGCGGGGGACTCGACTATCTCTACCTGACGTTCAACACGCCGGTGAACTTCGGCGGCGGGATCGTGACCTCGCCGACCGCCGTCGACGTGCCCATCTTCTCGTGGCCGACGAGCCTGGCCAATTTCCCCACCTCGTTCAGCCAGTTCTTTGCCCCCGACGGGGTGGCCGGCGTCATGGGCATCGGGCCGAACGCGGGCGGCCCCGGGCCCAGCAGCCCGCTCACGGCGTTGCCGGGCAGCCTCAGCCAGGGCGTGCTCATCAACGAGACCAACCCGACATCGGCCAGCCTGACATTCGGGTCGGCCCCGGCGAACCTGACGCCGATAGCCACGGTCAGCGGGGCGCCCATCACCACGTTGGGCGTGACGGTCACGCCACCGGGCGGCAGCACCTCCACCATGGATTCGGTGCCCTCGATCATCGACTCGGGCGGTGTGCAGGGGACCTTCCCGATCAACGCGCCGTCGGGAACGGTCGTCGACGTCTATGCTCCCGGCGGCACGCCGACGCTGTTGTACTCGTACACCTACAACGGCACCGCCACTTCCATTCCCCAGGCTTACTACCCGACATATTATCCGGGGATCATGAACACCGGGGCGTTGCCGTTCCTCGAGCACGAGGTGTATCTCTCGAACGCCGGCAACGGGTCGATGACCTTCTACTGAGGCGCGGCCCCCGGGACTAAAGGGCGTGAATTGCCTTGCGTGCGAGGCACAGTCACCGATGTGCCGCGCTTTCTTTGAGTTTGACATGCCGGTGCGGCAACGGCCCCGGGTGTTCGCGTTTCCCGTCGTACGATCCGCGTTGCGGCAACAGCGGATTCGGCGGGAAGGACGCTTCGGGATGAGCTTTTTCACGTGGCCCCCGGAGACCAATTCCGCGCTGATGTTCTCCGGTGCGGGCGGGGGCCCGATGTTGGCCGCGGCGGCATCGTGGGAGGGGTTGGCCGACGCGTTGGGTTCGGCCGCCCAGGCGTTTTCGTCGACCACTTCGGGCTTGGCCGGTCAAGCCTGGCAGGGGCCGGCTTCCGCGGCGATGCTCGCCGCCGCTACCCGTTACACGTCATTCCTGACCGCCGCGCAGGCTCAGGCCGAAACGGCCGCGACCCAGGCGCAGGCGATCGTCGGGGCGTTCGAATCGGCCCGGGCCGCCACCGTGCACCCGCTGACCGTCGCCGCCAACCGCAGTCAACTCGTGAGTTTGGTGGTCTCGAACCTGTTCGGGCAGAACGCGCCGGCGATCGCGGCCGCCGAAGCCGCATACGAACACATGTGGGCCGCCGACGTGGCCGCGATGATCGGCTATCACGGCGGCGTCTCGGCGGCGGCCGCACAGCTGTCGGCCTGGCCGGCGACCCTGGAAGGTGCGTTCGCCGAAGCCTCGGGCGCACTGGCCAATCCCGTCGGGGCGTTGCAGGTCGAACTCGGCCGGGCCGAACAGGCCGTCATGAACACGATCAACGCGCCCACCACCACGTTGTTGGGGCGCCCGCTGATCGGCAACGGCACCAACGGCGCCAACGGGACGGGGCAGCCCGGCGGACCCGGCGGGATCCTGTGGGGCAACGGCGGAAACGGCGGCTCGGGCACGGGAACACAAGCCGGAGGGGCGGGCGGCCCGGCGGGGCTGATCGGCAACGGGGGGACCGGCGGCGCCGGCGGGTCCACCGCATACGGCGGTGCCGGCGGCATCGGCGGCTGGTTGTTGGGCAGCAACGGCGCCATCGGCGCTCCGGGCGCCGACGCCCCGCAGAACGTCACCGTCCCCCTGACGATGTACAAAGTCGTCGAACCCATCGTCTACGCGTCGGTCAACGGCGGACCGAGTGTGCCTTTGCTCCTGGACACCGGCTCCACGGGGCTGGTGCTTCCGCTTCACTACGTCGGGATACAGCATCTGGGCATCCCCACCGGGTTCGGCACGAGCGGATACAGCGGGGGACTGGGGTATTTCTACCTCACGTTCCACGGGCCGGTGGATTTCGGCAACGGCGTCGTCACCCCCTCGACCGCGTACAACGTCCCCATCTTCTCCTGGCCGACGAGCTTGTCCGCATTCCCCACCTCGTTCGGCCAGTATTTCGAACCCAACGGGGTCGTCGGCGTCATGGGCGTCGGGCCCAACGCGATCGGCCCCGGCCCCAGCAGCCCGATCACGGCCCTGCCGGGGAGCCTCGGCCAGGGTGTGCTCATCAACGAGGTCTATGGGACGACGCCCTATCTCGACTTCGGCCCGGCTCCGACGGGGATGTCCGTGCTGGCCACGATCACCGGGGCGCCGATCAGCGATCTGTATGTGACGGTCGGCGGCCCGTACGCCAACCCGGCGCAGTATCCGACCTATCGGGCCGGCTCGATCATCGACACCGGCGGCGTGCAGGGAACCCTCCCGTCGTTCGTGAACGCCCAACCGGGGCAGGAGATTTACGTCTACGCACCGGGCAATCTCACGACGCCGCTCTACGCGTACCACTATTACAGCGACTACTACCCGATCACGGTGCCCGGCGACGATCTGATGAACACCGGGGCGCTGCCCTTCCTGCTGCGTCCGGTGTACCTGTCCAACGGCGGCAGCGGCTCGATGACTTTCTACGTATGACGCGGGGTGGGCCGGCCCCAAGACCGCGCCTAAAAGGCGGCGTAGAACGCAGCCGTTGCGATGGCCAAGACCCCGAGAACGGTGCGCAGGACGGCTTCGGGGAACACTGGTTGCAGTCGGGCGCCCACGTAGCCTCCGATGAGACCGCCGACGCCGGCGGAGATGCCGATGGCCCAGTCGGGTCCGATGTCATGTCCCGGATTGGTGACGGCCAGGATCGCGTAGGTGAACGCCCCGGCGATCGAGGTGACGAAGGTCGATGTCAGGGCGGCCGGCGCGACGGTCGGGATCGGCAGCCCGCGCCCGACCAGGATGGGGCTGAGCAGTGAGCCTCCGCCGATGCCGTAGATTCCGCCGACGACCCCGACCACCACGGCCAGCGCGGCGATCGATCGGTTTGACGGCTCACCCCGCGGCCGCCGCCGGGGCGGGCGCTGAGTTGGTCTGGGCAGGCACAGCCAAATTCCGAGGGGCAGCAGCAGCACCGCGACGACGAGGCGAAACAGCCGCGGCCCGGGGATGAGGAAGACCCGGATGACGGCCCCGCCGATGACGCCGGGCACGGTGCCGGCCAGCAGCAGCGCGGTCAGGGGGCTGCCCAGGGGCGCCCGGGCCCGATAACGGGCCAACGCTCCGGGAATGGCGACGATGTTGAACAGCAGATTCGTGGGGGTGACCGCGGGGTTGGGGACGTGCAGGACGCTCATCTGGAAGGGCAGCAGGAAGACCGCACCGGACACACCCACCGGCGCGGCGGTGACGGCGAGGGCCAGGCCCGCGGCGAAGCTGACGAGCGCGGATTGTGCGGGCGTCATTCCCGCACTATCCCCGAACCGGATGTGTGCGGGCAACTTCCGACGCCCGGTCCGGCCGCACAGGCCCGCACCGATCCAACGGTCGCGGTTTCCGCCGGGCGCCGCGTGAAATGGCTAACATTTCTCGGCCCGTGAAGGCCGCTGAGCTGCGCCGATGCCCTTCTCGGCCGGCACGGCGCTACTGACATGGGTCTAGTAGCTTGAATTCAAGATTTTTCCAGCCGCGCTGTCATAAAGTGCGAACACCGGCCGTCGTGATGGTTCCGATCGCTGTGGTCTCAGCGTGAGAAGCCCGTGACCGGTAACAGGTGGGGTGTTGTGGAGGGGAAGGACACCAGCGGGGATGAGTTTTCTGACGTCACCACCCGAGATCAACTCGCTGTTGATGTATTCCGGTGCGGGTTCGGGACCGATGCTGGCCGCGTCGGCGGCCTGGGACGGGTTGGCCAACGAGTTGAGTTCGGCGGCCCAGTCGTTCTCCTCGATCACCGCCGGTTTGGCCGGCCAGGCGTGGCAGGGGGCCTCGTCCGCGGCGATGATGGCGACCGCTGCCCGCTACACCAACGTGCTCAGCACCGCCTCCGCCCAGGCGCAGACGGCCGCCGTCTCCGCGCAGGCCGTGGCCGGTGAGTTCGAGGCGGCGCTCTCGGCCGTCGTGCATCCCGAACTGGTGAGCACCAACCGCAACCAGTTGGTGCAGTTGGTGATCTCCAACCTGTTCGGGCAGAACGCCCCGGCGATCGCGGCCACGGAGGCCGAGTACGAGGCGATGTGGGCCAAGGACGTGGCCGCGATGGTCGGCTACCACGGCGGCGTGTCCGCCGCCGCGGCGCAACTGCCGACCTGGCAGGCGGCGGTGCAGGGCGCGTCGGCCCAGCTGAACGGCGCGGTGGCCGCCAGCCCGGTCGGCTCGGCGCTGAGCTCGCTGACCTCGGCCGCCAACGGCGGCTCCGTCGGCGGGGCGCTCACCAGCGCCGAACAGGGCGTCAACGTGGCCGTCGGCCAGGTCCGGTCGGACATCATCGGGGCGATCAACACGCCGACCGAGATGCTGCTCGGGCGTCCGCTGATCGGCACGGGAGCGACCGGGGCGGCCGGCAGCGCAGCCAACAGCACCGCGAGCAGCGGCGCCGTGATCAACTCCAACGGCAGCGCAACCGTTCCGCTGACAATCGTCGGCGGCACCGAACCCATCGTGAACGCGTCCGTCGGCAGCGGCAGTGCTGTGCCGCTACTGGTCGACACCGGGTCGACGGGACTGGTGATTCCCTACCAGGACGTCGGGGGAATCTTCGGTTTGCTGAGCAACGGCCTGCCCACCGGCTTCGGCTTGGGTGGCTACAGCGGGGGATTGGACTACCTGTATGCCACCTACAACATGCCGGTGAATTTCGGTGGCGGAGTCGTCACCAACTCGACCCCCGTCGACGTCGAACTGTTCGCTTGGCCGACGACTCTGCAGGGCTTCCAGAACTACGGCTTCTCGTTCCAGAACTTCTTCGCCGGCGACGGCGCGCAGGGCATCCTGGGTGTGGGCCCGAACGCCGGGGGCCCCGGGCCCAGCATTCCGACCCAGCACTTCGCGAACTCGTCATGGGACCAGGGGCTGCTGATCAACGAAACAGGCTCGAATCCGTCGTTGAGCTTCGGAACACCGGCACAACTCGGGTTGACCAACCCCGTGGCGGCGCTTCAGGGTTCGCCGATCACGAACCTGCAGGTGAGCGTCAACGGGGCGAGCCCGGTGTCAGTTCCCTCGATCGTCGACTCCGGCGGTGTGCAAGGAACCTTCCCGACATCGGTTCTGGGGAATCCGCCGACCGGGTCGACGATCGAGATCTACAGCGGTTCGGGTACACCGCTGTACTCCTACACCTACGAGGGTGGGTCCAGCGCGTACTACCCGACGCCCATCTCCAGCGGCCTGATGAACACCGGGTATGCGCCCTTCTCGTTGTACCCGACCTACATCGATTACGGGGCCAACACCACCACCCTCTACTAGGCACACGGGTCGGCTGTTGCCGCTCGGTTTCACCCCGCGCGCAGGCCGGGTGCCCATCACGTCATGGGGTGGGTGACGCAGGACGCCGTCGCGATCGTTTCGGCGTTGCTCGCCGCATTCTGGGCGGCGGTGGGGATTTGCCAGGCTGGAACACCTGATGACGGCCGCAAGGACGGGGAGTCCGTCGCTGTCAGTAGTCCGCGAGGTCCTCGCTCCAGCGCACGCCGCGAGGTCCTGGTGGTCGCCACGATGACCCGCCCACTTGGCGCGTTCACAGATCGTTTCGTCGAACACGGTGGTCGCCGGGCACCAGCCGTCCTGGCGGGCCCGCGGGCCCGGCCCGCGGGGCCCACGCCTGCGTGGCTCGGGTAATCCGCGCCACCGAGCGTCACGCCAGGCCATCAGTGCGTCGCAATCGCGTTGATTTGTAACCGGATTCGCCCGATCAGCCCATCCTCGACATCCATGTGGAGCACCACGGGATCCAAAGTGACGGTGCCGTGCGCGTACTGCAACATCGCCGGCATTTCCCGGACGCGGTCGACGAAGTCGTCGATGAAGGTGCGGTAGGCGGCGACCGGGACGTCCAAGAGTTGCGCCATATCATCCAGCAGCGGCGCATATTCGCTGGAGACTGCGAAGCCGCGGCAGCGCTCCCACCATGCCCAGGAATCGGTCGTGATAGTCCATCAGCCGGTTGGCGGTGTGCACGATGCCCTCCGCGTCCGCGCTGCTCTCGTCGCCGGGCTCGCCGAACACCCCGACGAACGCCGGGGTGAGCATGAAGTCCTCGACATGCTTGATCAGCGCGATCATTTCGTCCATGCGGTCGAGGACGAACCGGCCCACCTCCGCGCCGCCGGCCGCACGCTCGCCGCTGGGAGCGGCGTAGCCGAGCTGATCGTCGCGCAGCCGTGACCGCAGTCTGTCGCGTCGTTGCACCAGCACGGACGCGAACGCCGCCCACCGCCAGCACGGCGGCTTCTCCGCCAGCAGGGTGTCCAGATCCGCCTGCGTGTGGACGATGGTCGCGGTCTTGGGGTAGTCGGCGGCCCTGTCCAGCTCCGCTCTGATGTCGGGTTCGGGGTCGACCCGCCTCATCATCTCGGCGCCTTCGACGCCGTAGACACCCCGGGCGTCGCCGCGCTGGGCCCAACGGTCTTGCTGGTCGGCGCGGCGCGCGAGTTCCTCGTTCGCCCACGGTGACGCCGCGCGGCGGTTGGCGCTCCTGGCCGCCCGGGCCCGAACGGCGTAATACAACCCGACGCAGGCCGTCAGGGCTACCAGCCACCAAAAGACCGTCATGCCACCCTCCCATCGACGACCGTTCGGATCATCCCGCAGACCGAACGGTACGTCGTGGCACCGACAGGATCTCGCATCGGCCGCCGACGTTGTCGTTGCTTCTCCACGACATGCGGCCGGCCCGCGAGCGGTGGGCAGATCACGCCGCGCTCACCAGCTTGAAAAGCCTTCAGCCGCAATCCCCTTCGAGGATCGGCCACATCGTCGTCTGCTGCGCGCGCCAAGAGTTGTACCGCCCGTTCCCGCGCTCGAGCCCCGCGGCGATCTGCTCGGGGGGAACACCCAAGTTGTCGGCGCCGCAGACCTCCTGAGTCGGGTCCGGGCCATCGTCCGCGCTTGCCGGACTTGCCGATACCACCATCGCCGGTGCCATGGCACTTACCACCATAAGCGCCGTCAACCGGCCCACAAGCTGTCCGTACCCCATACGCCGAACCGTACAACGCTGGAATGCGGGAAGACCCCATGCCGGCTGGAAATTTGCCGGAAACCGGCCGCCCGAACCGGTGCACCACACCCACGAAACGACACACCGACGACATCGCCACAGCCCGAACGGGAATCGGAACCGCGCGACGCGCCGCCAGTGCCGCGATCTTCCCGATACCTGTTCGCGGGCCGACGCGCCGCCGAAAAGTTGTCGGACCGTCCGTGCACACTACGAACGAGTAGGAGTACAGCCATGGATGAAGAGGACGACGACGTCGGCGCGACAGCCGTCGTGCCGCCGTCGACTCAGGCCGCACCGGAACTGGCGTGGTCGCTCGACGACGACGGCGAGGCCATGCCCGTCGAGCGCCATTCGTGGCGCCTGGCGTGGGCGCAGGCAGCGGTCTTCGTGGCGCTGGGCGCGGTGTGCGCGTTCGCGATCGGCGCTGTCGGGTGGGTGCTGGTCCGCGGGCACGACGACTGGCGGCAGGCGCCCCCGGTCGCCCACCGGCCCGGCGAGGTCACCCAGACCCCCGCCAGGAAGGCGCCCGCCGCGCTCGCCGCCCCGGCGACCGTCACAGTCGAGGCGACCCCGCCCACCGTCACCGTCAAGGCCACCCCGCCCACGGTCACCGTCAAGGCCACCCCGCCGACCGTCACCGTCGAGCCGGCCCCCACGACCGTGACCGTCCCGGCCCCCGCCGGCACGATCCACTTTCCGCTGCGGTCCAGCGATGCGGCGCCGCAAGCGATCGACCCCGCCGCCGATCAGCGATTCCTCGACCACATGCGGTCGCTGGGCTACGTGATCGTCAACCCGCAGCTGATCCTGCACAACGCGCACGAAGCGTGCCGGCTGCTCCGGCAGGGCGACTCGGCCGAGCAAGTCGACCAGGAGATGGCGGCGCGGATGGGTACGAACACAGCCGACTCCCTGCAACTCGTTTCCAGTGCGATGCTGGCCTACCCCGACTGCTACTGATGCCGGACGCGCGGGTCAACGGCCGCGCCACCGGGGCTTGCGTTTCTCGCGCCACGCCCGAAGCCCTTCGGCCACATCCTCGGTCGCCGCGGCCACCTTGCGCATGGTCTCACCGAAGCGCACCGACTCGATCCAGCCCATGTCCGCGGCCCGCCACGCCACCTCCTTGGTGGCGCGCTGGGCCAGGGGAGCGGCCTCGGTGAGGGTGCGGGCCCACGCCTGAGCCTCGGCCTGCAGGTCGTCGGGTTCGACCAGCTTCCACACCAGCCCGACCTCCTTGGCGCGCTCCGCGCTCATCGGCTTGCCGGTCAACAGCAACTCCATGGCGTTGGCCCAGCCCACCCGCTGGGGAAGCCGGATGGCCCCGACGATCGTGGGCACCCCGAGCGACACCTCGGGAAAGCAGAACGTGGCCTCGGTGCTGGCGATGACGAAGTCGCAGAACAGCACCCCGGTCACGCCGTAGCCGATGCACGGCCCGTGCACCGCGGCGATGGTCGGCTTGAACAACTCCATGCCCGATTCGAAGGAATTGATTGTCGGCTTCTCCCAGAACGTGCCACCGAAAGTGCCGACCGAACCCTCGCCGTCCTTGAGGTCACCGCCGGCGCAGAACGCGTCGCCGTTGGCCGTGAGGATCCCCACCCAGGCGTCCAGGTCGTCGCGGAACCGGTCCCAGGCCGCGTTGATGTCCTGGCGCATGGCCCCGTTGATCGCATTGCGCGCCTCGGGACGGTTCAGGGTGAGGGTGGCGACATGGTCGTGCAGCGCATAGGTCACCAGGCTCATAGCTGCACCCTAGTGGCGCCGAATGCGGGTTCTGCGGACGGGAAGTGCGCCGCGACTTCCCGGCGACTTCCCGGCGACGCATACCCTGGCTCGCGTGGCCGAACCGACCGTCAAGGAGTTGCGCGAACGCCTGGACGGCCTGACCCTCCGCGACGCCGCACGCCTGGGCCGGCGCCTGAAGAACCTTCGCGGCGCGGGGCCCGAGAAGCTGCGGCAGCTCGCCCGCCAGATCGGCGCAGCCGAGACATTAGTGGCCAACCGGCGGGCCGCGGTCCCGACGATCACCTACCCCGACCTGCCGGTCAGCGAGCGGCGCCGCGACCTCGCCGAGGCGATACGGGAGCACCAGGTCGTCGTCGTCGCCGGCGAAACCGGGTCCGGCAAGACCACGCAGCTGCCCAAGATCTGTCTCGAACTCGGCCGCGGCATCCGCGGAACCATCGGCCACACCCAGCCGCGCCGGCTGGCCGCGCGCACCGTCGCCCAGCGCATCGCCGACGAGTTGGGCAGCCCGCTCGGCGACGCGGTCGGCTACGCCGTCCGGTTCACCGACCAGGTCAGCGACCGCACGCTGGTCAAGCTGATGACCGACGGAATCCTGCTCGCCGAGATCCAACGTGACCGCCGCCTGCTGCGCTACGACACGCTGATCCTCGACGAGGCCCACGAGCGCAGCCTCAACATCGACTTCCTGCTGGGCTACCTGCGTGAGCTGCTGCCGCGCCGTCCCGACCTGAAGGTGATCGTCACCTCGGCGACCATCGAGCCGCACCGCTTCTCGGCCCACTTCGGTGGCGCGCCGATCGTGGAGGTGTCCGGGCGCATGTACCCGGTGGAGATCCGGTACCGGCCGCTGGAAGTGCCCGTCGCGTCCGGCGCCCAGGACGATCCCGACGACCCCGACCACGAGATCGTGCGCACCGAGACCCGCGACGAAATCGAGGCGATCGTCGACGCCATTCACGAACTCGAGGCCGAGCCGCCCGGCGACGTCTTGGTGTTCCTGTCCGGCGAACGCGAAATCCGCGACACCGCAGAGGCTTTGACCGGCCTCAGACACACCGAGGTGCTGCCGCTGTACGCGCGGCTGCCGACCGCCGAGCAGCAGAAGGTGTTCGCCCCGCATACCGGGCGTCGCGTCGTGCTGGCGACCAATGTCGCCGAGACGTCGCTGACCGTGCCGGGTATCCGCTACGTCGTCGACCCGGGCAACGCCCGCATCTCCCGCTACAGCCGCCGCCTCAAGGTGCAGCGGCTGCCGATCGAGCCGATCTCGCAGGCGTCGGCGGCGCAGCGGGCCGGCCGGTGCGGGCGGGTCGCGCCGGGGGTGTGCATCCGCCTGTACGCCGAGCAGGACTTCGACTCCAGGCCCCGCTACACCGACCCCGAGATCCTGCGCACCAACCTGGCCGCCGTGCTGCTGCAGATGGCGGCGCTGCGGCTGGGCGCCCCACCCGGTTATGTCGAGGAGTTCCCGTTCCTGGACCCGCCGGACCGGCGCAGCGTCCGCGACGGCGTGCACCTGCTGCAGGAGCTGGGCGCGTTCGACGCCCGGGGCGCGATCACCGACCTGGGCCGCCGGCTGGCGCGGCTGCCCGTCGACCCGAGGCTGGGCCGGATGATCCTGGCGGCCGAAACCGAGGCGTGCGTGCGGGAGATCCTGGTGCTGGTGGCGGCGCTGACCATCCCCGACCCCCGGGAGCGGCCGACCGACCGCGAGGAGGCGGCCCGCCAGAAGCACGCCCGGTTCGCCGACGAGAACTCGGACTTCCTGTCCTACCTCAACCTCTGGCGCTATCTGCGCGATCAGCGAAAGACCCTGTCAGGTAATGCTTTCCGTCGGTTGTGCCGCGACGATTTCCTGCACTACCTGCGGATTCGCGAGTGGCAGGACCTCGTCGGGCAGCTGCGCGGCATCGCCCGCGACCTGGGAATTATGCAGGGCATCGCCGAGTCCTCTGACGCGCGGCAGCCGGCCGACCCGGCCCGGGTGCACGCGGCGCTGCTGGCCGGGCTGTTGTCGCACGTGGGCATGCGCCGCGAGGACACCCGCGAATACCTGGGCGCGCGCAACTCCCGGTTCGTCCTGGCGCCCGGCTCGGTGCTGACCAAACGCCCGCCGCGCTGGGTTGTGGTGGCCGAGCTGGTGGAGACCAGTCGCCTCTACGGGCGGACCGCCGCGCGGATCCAGCCCGACGTCGTCGAACGGGTCGCGGGCGATCTGGTGCAGCGCAGCTACAGCGAACCGCACTGGGACGCCAACCGCGGCGAGGTGCTGGCCTTCGAACGGGTGACGCTGTACGGCCTGCCGCTGGCGGCGCGCCGCCGCGTCGGGTACGCCCGCGTGGAGCCGGCGGTGGCGCGGGAACTGTTCATCCGGCACGCGCTGGTGGAAGGGGAATGGCAGACCCGCCATCACTTCTTCGGCGACAACGCGCGGCTGCGAACCGAACTCGAGGAGCTCGAGGAGCGGGCCCGCCGCCGGGACCTGCTCGTCGGCGACGACGACATCTACGCGTTCTACGACGCCCGCGTCCCCGCGGAGGTCGTCTCGGCGCGGCATTTCGACGCGTGGTGGAAAAAGCAGCGGCACACCACACCCGGCCTGCTGACGTTGACCCGCGACGACCTGCT
>Ga0207433_10008234_pt1 | contig 17068 bp, 13 predicted proteins | sample YelNatPaOPGAMG01_FD_187559 | JGI IMG/M metagenome (GOLD analysis project Ga0207433, IMG submission 187559) | Hot spring thermophilic microbial communities from Obsidian Pool, Yellowstone National Park, USA - OP-RAMG-01 (SPAdes) (version 3) | ecosystem: Environmental > Aquatic > Thermal springs... | reverse complement strand
ATCTTCCACCTCAGAATACAATAAAAAGACTTTTCGCAAGCGTTGCAGGTCACGATCCGCTATTGAACCTGTAATTTCCCACTTAAAACAAGATTACCGCATGGCCAGAAACTTTTTAAAGGGAACCACCGGGGATGCCATAAATACTATGCTACGGTATGTAAATTATTTTTTTCATTTTATCTTAAAGCTTGTCAGAAGGATTTTTTATCCTGAATTTTCTTTTTTTTATGCTTGATGAAAAAAAGGCATTTTTTCAGGGACGACTATTTAATTTTCGGTAATGCTGTTTCTTTTGTAGCCACTAATGATTTTATTCGGTTTATCATTCTGCTTAAGCTGTCAGAATTTTTGCAAGCTTCGTTAATATTCCATTTTTCCTGAATAAATGGCAAGATTGCTGTATTATACTCCGGACCTTTTGAAGCACCTTTTTTAGGGGTCAGTTGTTTTTTAAATATTGGGTTCCTAATTTCTTTTATGAGGTATTGTGTAAGAAAAATACTTGATTTGTATTTAAAATCCATTTCAACTAAAGCTTTGCTACCTCCTTGTTTTTGAGGAGTAGAAATAGGGATTAACTTAATATCAACTCCATAAAAATCAGCAAAGCCTTTTCTATCGGCCATTAACCATGCTTCACCTTCGTCAACTGCTATGTTAAAAATAAACTGTTTATGTTTACCTGTTGGCAATAATTCCTGCAACAATTGCGGAGCACAAGGGGTTGCATCTAAATCTATAAGCAAAATTACCGGATACTCAGCCGACAATTTATTGAATTCGGTTATCTTACTTTTTATTTGACCTCCTCGTGCAGGTAACTCTGAAATAATCTCAATATTATTGGAGCAGTGCGAAAGAATTCGTTTAATAATTGCCCGTGTTACATCATCCTCGCCAGCAATATATACCTTCATAGTTAAAAAAAATCATAAACTTAATTGAGACATATTTTCAATATTCTTAGGTTTTGTATATGGAATGACAGCATCGGCAATAGATAGACCTGAATTAACTATTTGAAGAATTTCATTAATCTCTGTTAGTTTTTTTACATCTGTTCCTTCAGAAGCGTTGAGTAACAAAATGACTTCATCAGGTGAAATGCCTGTATTTGCAAGTATATCGTAACTGTGAGTTGTTATTAGTATTTGTTGGGCTCCTTTTTTTGACCGTTGTATTTTGGCAATAAATTCCGGAAACTGAGCAATAATTGCTGAATGAAGATTTATTTCAGGTTCTTCTAATAAAATCACCCCATTACTGTCAATTAAAGCAAATAAGAAACCAATTAAGCGAAGAGTTCCGTCTGAGAATTGGTCTTCCTGCTGTTTGCTTCCTTTCGCTCTCCAATGGATATATCTTGCCTCGATGTGAGGTACACCCATATTATCTTTAATGAATTTTAATTCTTTCAATTGAGGAACTGCAATTTTTAGAAATTCATTAATTTTTTTAAAATAAGAATTACGAATTCGTTCATTCATTCTAGCTAACTTTTCCAAAAAATTTCTACCATAATAATCTTCTTTCGTGTATGTTTGTAATGCAGAAGAAGATTCTCGGACTAACTGTGGAATTATATTCAAATATTCAATATTTTGAAAAAATATTTGTAATTCTCTGAACTCACGATTGGCATTTACTTGCTCTAAATATGTATATTTCAACGTTTCCTCGTCTTCGTCTTTGTTTTGAGCACTTCTTTTGCAAACATACTTTTGTTTTTCATATGAAAATACTTCCTCTTTAACTATTTTAGCCTGACTTTTCATAATACCGCCTCCGGTATGCTGTAAATCAAGATGATAACTCCACTTTGGTTTATTTTCATTTGGTTCTCCTAATTCTACCGTTAAAGAAACATTTGTTGATTTTCTGGCTGCAAGACAACGAATTTTTTTAATTCCCCCTCTCTCTTCAACAGCTCTCTGTAATCCGCCTGCCTGTTTTGATATATCACGAAGAAAACGCAGTGCATCAATAAAATTGGATTTACCTGATGCATTGGGCCCAATGATAAAACAACGTTCAACTAAATCCACTTCACAATTTTGAAAGTTTTTCCAATTATGAAGTTTTATTTTTTTGATAATCATATTGTTTAATTTTAATTTTTAATCAAAGATACTGCTGTTACGATAGGAATAAAGCCAACCATTTTGACAATAAATTTAGTGATAAAATTAGTATTATTTTTCTGATTTTTTCTTGCGTAAAAAAATATTAGTTAAGATTGCTTAAGGAAAACTTTAATGTAATGAGATTAAGACACAACACCCCCCATTACGTCTTAAAAAATGAGCAATGTGCTTTGGTGTGGTAGGTCGCTTTGGCTTTGTTTCTGCAGGGTTGATTCCAATGAAATGAGACCAAAGCTTTGTCTTATGCTTTAGTTGTGTTTAACTCACTTCGGAGATTTTCTCTTTTACCAGCCTGGCAGCTTCTTCCAGTGTAGTAGCCGGAAAGACCTTTAATCCGGAATTGTTGATTAATTCTCTGGCTTCCTGTGCATTGGTTCCCTGCAGGCGAAGGATAACCGGTACGGGGATGTTTCCGATAGACCGGTATGCATCTGCTACTCCCCGGGCTACACGGTCGCACCGGACAATGCCTCCGAAAATGTTGATAAGAATGACTTTCACATTGGGATCCTTCAGGATAATCCGGAAGCCTGCTTCCACAGTCTGTGCGCTGGCTGTTCCGCCCACATCCAGAAAATTGGCCGGCTCTCCTCCCGAAAGTTTGATCATGTCCATGGTAGCCATGGCAAGTCCCGCTCCGTTGACCATACAGCCAACGTTTCCGTCAAGTTTGATAAAATTGAGGCCATGGGCCGAGGCTTCCAGCTCAGCCGGATCTTCTTCGTCAGGATCGCGCATTTCTTTATATTCCGGGTGCCGGAAAAGGGCGTTGTCGTCCAGATTGACCTTTGCGTCGGCAGCATAAATCTTCCCGTCAGAGGTTTTTACTACCGGATTGATCTCGGTGAGCGTTGCATCCGACTGAAGGTAGGCGGAGTACAGAGCCTTTACAAAGGCCAGCATTTCCCGGTGGGCATTGCCGTCGAGGCCAAGTGTATAGGCTATTTTTCTTGCCTGAAAATCGCATAGCCCGACAGCAGGGTCAATTTCTTCGCGAAATATCAGATGCGGAGTTTGCGCGGCCACGCTTTCAATATCCATACCACCTTCAGGAGAATAGACCAGGATATTCTTCCCGCTGGCCCTGTTGAGCAGGATGCTCATATAATATTCCTTTACCGGTTCCGCCCCCGGATAATAAATTCCCTGCTCCACCAGGACTTTTCTTACCAGTTTTCCTTCCGGCCGGGTTTGATGAGTAACCAGGCGCATACCCAGAATGGAAGCGGCATGCTTTTCCGCTTCTTCAGGAGAGCGGGCAATTTTTACGCCTCCGCCTTTACCTCTTCCTCCGGCATGAATCTGGGCTTTAACCGCCCATGTGTCTGTACCGGTAACGGAACCAATCTCAAGGGCAGCTTCTTTTGCATCCGCTGCACTGATAATGAGCCGCCCTTCAGGAACCCTGACGCCATAATTCCTTAAAATCTGTTTTGCCTGATACTCATGAAGATTCATACTTCAACCGCCTTATAATCACCGCGCTAAACTTACGATTTTTTTGTTTATCGCCGGCCCTTATAAATTTTTACCTTTCGGTTTTTTTTAATTTTTTTCTGCGCAGATTACCGGAGATATTTCTCAGAATTGAGGCCGCATTGAGCATAAAAAAATGCGCAATGTGCCGCAAGGGCCGCTTTCATTGCGTTTCAGCGGGGTTTGAGGGCAAATCCGGCAGAAAAAATCGGACAGTTGGCATTTAACCTAAATTCATCAATTGAGTTTTTCAATTGACGAATTTGAGTTAAAGAAACCCTGTATAAGGAAATCGAAGCAAAATCAGGGTTTCACATTGCGGTTCACCCAGTATAATAATAAAATGAAAGCGTTCCTTCAGGCACATGGAACTTTTTAAAGTTCGTCAAATGGGTTTATTCATTGCCGGGTGGGTAATGATACCGGTATTTTCTGTAAAGAATCTGCTGGTTTCGTAACGAAGTTTCTTTTATTGCCACGATGTGAAATTCCTTTGGAGTTGTCTCCGGATCCGATGGCGGGAATTGTATGATGCTTTTGCCGCCGGTTGTTTTTAATTGTCTGAGATTGCGGTTAAGATACCTTCCTTCGGTCAGTTCTCCCTGGTAAAAGGTTACATTTCGGCTTTCGTCGGAGAGGCTGATATAAAGAATTACCGCGTCGTTTAATCGTTCCGGCCTTACTACAACGGATGGTTCTCTGATAAGCCTCCCGCTTTCGGTATATTCTTTCAATCCGGTGCCAGGCTGGCCTTTTTTCCAGGGTACTTCAGCCTGAAGCTGGCCCGATTCATAAAAAAAACGCTGAATTCCGTCGATGAGGTTCTGATGGTATGGGGTAATTCTGTAAGGTTTCCCTGAAGGATAATACCAGACTGCCTCTCCTTCCTTCACATCATTCCTGTAAGGTATGCGGGCATGAACTCCCCCTTCTTTGTAGTAGTTCACAGCCACACCGTTCCTCAATCCGTTTGCATAATACACTTCTGAAAGCAAGGCTCCGTTCCGGTAAAAATTTTTTGTAAGCCCGTTTCTCAGTCCGTTTTTCATCTGGCTTACCGACTTAAGTGCTCCGTCTTCATAATATGCCTTGCTCAGGGTTGTGTCGCTTCCGCTGGCAATAGTATCCGTTTCCTGTTCTTTGTTCCCCAGTATCACGGAATTTTTGCATGAAGAGGCCAGCATAGCCAGAAGAATAAGAAAAATGATACGGTGCATGACGTCCCGGTTAAAATCTCTTTTACCAAAGGTAAAGGAAATGCAGGAAGAATTAAGCATGCTATATGACATTACGAACTGATTCCTATCAGAAAATAATTCCTATATTTGCGGCACTTGTTAAAAATGTATTCATAATTAGGAATAACCAATATTAACGAACATGCGCAATAAAGGAGCTATTCAGCTGTTTACCATCGTATTTATTCTTGTTTGTATTTATCAGCTTTCCTTCACGCTGGTTACCCGCAAGGTAGAAAAGCAGGCCAGGGAGTATGCACAGGGAGACCCGGTTAAGCAAAGGAATTACCTTGATTCTCTTTCTTCGGTGCCTGTCTATAATCTTGGCGTTGTAAAATACACCTATGTTGATTGCAAGGAAAGAGAGATACAGCTTGGCCTCGACCTCAAGGGGGGTATGAACGTAATTCTTGAGGTGTCTGTGGAAGATATGCTTCGTGCACTTTCCAATTACAGTACCGACTCCACTTTTAACAGGGCAATACGCCAGGCAAAGGAACGTCAGAAGGTAAGCCAGGCCGATTTTATCACCCTCTTTGCCGAGGAGTTTCAGAAGATTGATCCCAACGGCAGTCTGGCGGCCATTTTCAGTACAGTTGAACTGAAAGACAAAATCAACTTCCGCAGTTCCAACGCTGATGTTATCAAGGTATTGCGGTCTGAAACCCAGGCGGCCATTGACAATGCATTTAATATCATTTCAAACCGTATTGACCAGTTTGGTGTGGTGAATCCCAAGATCCAGAGGCTGGAAACCCAGGGTAGAATACTGGTTGAATTGCCGGGGGTAAGCGAACCCGAACGTGTGCGCAAGATTCTGCAGAGTACGGCAAATCTTGAATTCTGGCTCACCTATGAAAATTCCGAAATATTGCCTTCATTGATCCAGGCCAATAGCCGGCTCAGGGAAATTCTTAAGGCGGAGAGGGCAGCTTCTGACAGTCTGAAGCAGACGGCAAAAAAACCGGCGCAAACCCGGGAAGAAAAGAAGACCGAAATCTCCCTTCTGGAAAAGCTTGAGAAGGACACAACAGCAGCTGATACGGGGATATCGGGACTGGAAAGCTGGAACCAGCAGAATCCGTTGTTTGCCGTTTTGCGTCCCAATATTGACCGGAACAACGCGCCTCTGCCCGGATCTATGGTAGGTTTGGTGCATGTTAAAGATACCGGCAAGCTCAACTATTACCTGAGCCTTAAGCCTGTCAAGGCTATCCTGCCACGGGATGTCCGTTTTCTGTATTCAGCGAAACCCTGGCAGAATGATCCTTCCGGAACACTCTATGAAGTGCATGCCATAAAGGTAACGACCCGTGACGGCAGAGCCCCTTTGTCAGGGGATGTTGTTACTTCAGCCCGTCGTGAATTCGGACAAACCAAAAGCTCAGCCGAGGTTGCCATGAGCATGAACCCTGAAGGGGCTAAAATCTGGGCACGTATGACCAGCGACAACGTTGGCCGTTGCATTGCCATTGTCCTCGATGACAAAGTGCAGTCCTCCCCCCGTGTTAACGGCCCGATTACCGGAGGCCACTCCCAGATTACCGGCAACTTTACCATCAAGGAAGCTGACGACCTGGCCAACATCCTGAAATCAGGAAAACTGCCTGCCAAGGCACAGATCATTCAGGAAACGGTTGTAGGCCCCTCGCTGGGTAAAGAAGCCATCCAGGCGGGAATCAAGTCATTTATCATTGCTTTTCTGGCAGTGGTTCTTTACATGATATTTTTCTATACTGCCCAGGCAGGTTTGTATGCCGACTTTGCCCTGATTTTCAACGTATTCTTTATCATGGGTATTCTTGCATCCCTGGGAGCAGTGCTTACCCTGCCCGGTATCGCAGGGATTGTGCTTACCCTGGGAACGGCTGTTGATGCGAACGTTCTGATCTATGAACGTATCAAGGAAGAAATAGCAGCAGGAAAGGGACCAAAGCTGGCGGTGGCCGAGGGTTATAAAATGGCTATGTCGGCTATCATCGACTCAAATGTTACAACCCTCCTCAGCGGCGTTGTCCTTTATGTTTTCGGAACAGGGCCAATCCGCGGTTTCGCTACTACATTAATTATCGGTATCCTTACTTCTCTTTTCACAGCTATTTTCCTTGTCAGATTATTGTACGAATGGCGCCTGAACCGTGGTATGGATGTCCGTTTTACCAACCGGTTTTCAAAAGGGTTCCTCAAGAATGTCAAAGTCAAATGGCTTGAAAAAAGAAAAATACTCTACTTTGTTTCCGGAACAGTGATTGTCATTGGCCTGATTTCCTTGCTGACCCGGGGACTTGCCACCGGCATTGATTTTACCGGAGGAAGAAGTTTTGTTATTCGTTTCAATGAACCTGTAAATACGCTGAAGGTTCAGGAGATGCTCACTCCTGTTCTCAAGGGCACCCCGGAAGTAATTACCATTGGCCAGTCCAATCAGATCCGCGTTACCACCAAGTATTTAATTGATCAGCAGGGATCGGAAGTGGATAGCCTTGTTAATTATACTGTTTATCAGGGCTTCAAACCCATGATTGGTGACACGGTATCCTTTAAGACATGGAACGCCAATTACCTGATGAATACGCAGAAAGTCGGGCCAACCATTGCACGGGATATTACCATTCAGGCTATCTGGGCTGTTTTGTTTGTTCTGGTGATCATTGCAGTATATATCATCATCCGGTTCCGGAACTGGCCCTTTGGTATGGGAGCCATTGTTTCCCTGCTTCATGACGTGCTGATTGTGCTGGGCCTTTATTCCCTGCTGTATGGTATTATGCCGTTCAGCCTGGAAATAGACCAGGCATTTATTGCGGCCATACTGACCGTCGTCGGATATTCCATCAACGATACCGTGGTAGTATATGACCGAATCAGGGAATGGCGGAAATTGTATCCAAAACGTGAACCCATTGATGTGTTTAACGGAGCTATTAACAGCACCTTGAGCCGTACCTTCAATACGTCCATGACAACCTTCCTGGTTGTTCTAATCATTTTCCTCTTCGGAGGAGTGGTCATTAAGGGATTCGTATTTGCCTTGCTGATTGGTATTTTTGTTGGAACGTATTCTTCTGTTTTTATCGCGGCTCCTATAGCATTTGATTTTCTCCGTATCGAAGAAAAACGCAGGGAAAAGAAAATGCAGAAATGAAAATTCTTTAAATAACCATTAATGAAAGGTTCTTATGGGCCTGAGCGGTGGGGAAATATTGCTCGTGATACTGGTGGCGCTCATGCTTTTCGGCGCCAAAAGCATCCCGGAAATCATGCGCGGAATTGCCAAGGGAATGCATGAATTCCGTAAGGCTGCCGATGAAATCAAGGAAGAACTGAACCGGTCTTCGAGCGGTATTGTTGATGAGATTACCGAACTTAAAAATGATGTGGAGCGGCAGGTGCAGACCCATATTCAACAGCCTCTGAGCGAAATCGGAAATGAGATACAGAAAAATCTCGTAAACGATGTCGAACAATCCTATACGAATATTGAAAAGGATGTCGCCTCCTCAGCAGAGGCTGCCCTGAAGGACCCGGATGAGGAAGAACAGGATAAAGTCCAGGAATAACCGATGCAGGAGATTATGATCCATGCCCGCAACATTACCAAATCGTTTGGAACCGTAAACGTGCTGAAGGGTATTGATCTGGAAGTTAAGAAACTGGAAATCGTTTCGATTGTAGGTGCCAGCGGAGCCGGGAAAACAACCCTGCTGCAGATACTTGGTACCCTCAATAAACCTGACACAGGAGAAATTATTATTGACGGAACCGAAGTGAGCAGGCTCCGCGACAGGGAACTGGCCCGGTTCAGAAACCGGAACATTGGATTTGTATTTCAGTTTCATCATCTTCTGCCTGAATTTACGGCTCTCGAGAATGTATGTATCCCGGCTTTCATTGCCGGTGTACCCAGGGGAGAGGCGATCAGAAAAGCCACGGAGATTCTTGCCTTCTTCGGACTTAAGCACCGTCTCAATCATAAACCGTCTGAGTTGTCGGGAGGGGAACAGCAACGGGTGGCTATTGCCAGAGCCCTGATCAACAATCCTTCTGTCATACTGGCCGACGAACCTTCAGGAAATCTTGACAGCAAAAACAAAAAAGAATTGCACGAGCTTTTTCTTACCCTTCCTGAACGATTCGGGCAGACTCTGGTTATCGCCACCCACGACCAGGAACTTGCCGCCATGGCACACCGCCGCCTGAAAATTGCTGACGGTCGTTTTGAGCAGTAATTTCCCCCTTCCGCATGCACCCACAGATTCCTGACCCGGAATTAAAGGAGTTTCTTGATTACAAAGTACGTCAATACAATACACCATCTTTCATAGAAGGTGATCCTGTATCGGTTCCACACCGTTTTGTTAAACAGCAGGATATTGAAATTGCCGCCTTTTTTGCCGCTGCTCTGGCCTGGGGACAGCGTACCGTGGCTGTTCAAAAGGCGGGGGAACTGATGCAACGCATGGACAATCAGCCATGGCATTTTATAATGGAAGCCGGGACAGACGATCTGCGGAGGTTTAAAAACTTTGTTCACAGAACGTTTAACGGCAACGATTGTATGTTTTTTCTCTTCTCCCTTCAGCGTATGTACAGAAAATACGGAAGCCTTGGGAATTTCTTTTCACGGTGCTACAGGGAAACAGGTGATTTAAAGGACGTTCTGATTGTTTTCCGCGGGGAATTTCTTAAACCGGCTCACCCGGCCCATGTAGCAAAGCATATAGCCAGTGTGGGCGACAACGCATCGGCCAAGCGCCTCAATCTGTTCCTTCGCTGGATGGTGCGTAAAGACAGCGGCGGAGTCGATTTTGGATTATGGAGCCACATTCCCCCTTCTTCCCTGTATATTCCCCTTGATCTGCATTCGGGCAATGTTGCCAGAAAACTTGGATTACTGAACCGGAAACAGAACGATTGGAAAGCAGTGGAAGAACTTACATCAGCTTTAAAATTGCTGGATCCTGAAGATCCGGTCAGGTACGACTATGCTTTGTTCGGACTTGGCATTTTTGAAAAATTCTGATACGGTACAGCGTTCAGTATTGTAATTCCTGCGGGATACCTTCTTCTTCAACGAAGCGGATTCCGTGTTCGGAAAGCTCCTGCAGTACCGGCATGTAAATCTCAGGGTGAATAGGAATATGCACCCCGCGAAGAGATATCTTTCCTTCCATTATCAGCCGGGCAGCAATGGCCACCGGCAAGCCCACTGTAACTGACATGGCCGTGCTTTTTGCATCTTTCCCGGTATACACAAGGGAGGAGAGAATTTTCTTTTTCCGGCCTCCGGTTTTGTATTCAATCTGGTGCTGCATGACAATCATATCCTTGTCGTCAGGGTCGAGCTTCCACCGTTTTTCGAGGAGGCTCTGAAGGATTTGTGCCGGAGTGGCATCCCTGAGGCCTGCGCGTTCATTGCTGAACAACCCCAGCCAGCGGATTTTGTACATGGTTTCCGAGTCCTTGTCAACTCCTGTGTATTCGGCGAGTTTATCTTCCACATTCATGGTGGGGCTCCATGCCAGGAAACTGTTGGTGTACTCGCGGTAGGTGAGCTGGTCGGAATGATGCATGATGTATGAATCGTCGGTCATGCCGGTCTGGACCAGTATGTCCCATGCCTTGCAGAAGCCCGGCCTGCGGATTGTTCCGCGGAACATGGTTTCAACATTCTGAAGACCATAGGCATCCTGGTATTTCAGGGAGTCCCTGTTCGGATAGGCTTCAAATTCCCCAAGATCCAGGATGTAAATACGTTCATACCTTCTGAATATCTTATGGTAGGGAATGTATTTGTACATGCCGTTATGCAGAAACTGTGCCCCACCCTGACCGGCAAGCACTACATTGCGGGGGTTCCAGGTAAACTTGTAATTCCAGGGGTTGTTGTCATGCTTGGGGGCAACCAATCCGCCGGTATTTGATTCAAAAGCAGTTATTTCTGCTCCCTGCTTGCGTAAGCGCTCCAGAAGGTACATGGCCGACATGTGGTCAATGCCGGGATCGACTCCTATCTCATTGAGCAGAAGTACATTGTTTTTCCGGGCTTCCTCGTCAAGTTCCCTGAGTTCAGGCGAAACATAGGAAGCCGTAATCATGTGCCTGCCGTATCGAACACAGTGCCGGGCCACACGGGGATGCATCCTGGCAGGAAGCATGGAGATGACCAGGTCAGCATTATGAATTTCATAAGCCAGATGATCTTCGTCTCCTGCATCCAGCTTTACCGTTTCTCCGGCAGGATGACCCATGATTTTCTGCCGGGCCATCTCTTCGGAAATATCAGCAATTCTGACCTTCCATCTGCCCTTTCCTGCATGTTCAAGAAGATAACTGATCAGTGCCCCTGAGGAGAGTCCTGCTCCCAGAACAAGTATCTTTTGCATACCTATTGCCACTATATGACGAAGGTACTATCATTTTGCAGATTCTGATAAAAATCAACCCTGTTGCATAACACCCGGTAGGCTGAATAAGGCTGCATGGCACATTTTGTAATGTACAATGTACGCGAGGGCTGATTTCATAGCGTTTCAGCGGGGTTTAGCCGGATGCCGGTGCAAAAGACCAACGCGCAAAGAAGTAGTTGAACAAAAAAACCGGCTGTTCGTAAATGAACAACCGGCCTTGTGAGGCCTGTTCTGCCTTACAGCTCGAAAAATCTGCATATGGTCTGAACATTCTGTGCAGTAAGTTCTACAATAAATTCATCGCCGCGGTAAACAAAATAGCGGGTGTTGCCTTTGCAGAATGAAAAATTACTGCAGTCAAAATAGGTGCCGTATTCCTTGTAACGGTAAAGTTTCAGGTCGTTTTTCTGGCAGACGAGTTCCATGAATGCCGAATATCCTGTGGGCACTTTCCCTTCATAAAGAGCTTTCTTTTCGAACACTGTATTGTCTTTTTTGTACGAAACAACATCGGCATACCTGATCTTGAACAATCTTCCGTCGGTATGCCTTGCCCGCAAATTTTTCATTCCAAAGTTAAAAGTGGCAAAGTACATATTGCCGTCCCGGGTCTGGATATAATCCCCCGGCAGGTTCAGATTCGCGCTGACCGGAATACTGATCAGCAAAACCAGAATAAGTGATGCAAGTGTTTTCATAAAATTACCTCCTGATGATTAAGTGAGTATATGTACCTGAGGACGTCCCTTTTGATAATGAGACATTTATAAAATGGTTTTTCCCTATCGAGACGGAAAAAAGAACAGGCACAAGCCGTAAGAAGCTTTCTGCCTGAAAATGCCGGCAGCCTGTAACCCGGTATGAGCCAGAATAACATGAATAGCATTGCTGACAGGTAAACAACAGAATGTATGCCATCATGATTAATAGGCAGAAAAACAGGAGGTTAAAAGAAATTTTTTAAATGAAATGATGGGCAAAATGTGTTCATTTACGTACATGGAAGTTGTAAAAACGGACATAATTGGCAGGGAGTTTGTTTATAGTGCTGAAAAGGTTTGTCAGGCAGGGAAAAAATACCATTAGTAAAATTGCTCATTCCGGAGTGAGAAAATGGTTTTGAAAATCCTCAGAGCAATCAGCGGCAATTTTTTATTTTTGTTTGATATTCCTGATCCGGATGAGCACAGCTGATTGGACGAAAATCCCTGAAAACCTTGCGGATACGCCTCTCATGAAGCAATACATGAGCATCAAGGCAAAGTACCCCGATGCCATTTTGCTCTTCAGAGTAGGGGATTTTTACGAGACGTTCGGATCGGATGCAATCAAGGCGTCGGAAATTCTGGGTATTACGCTTACAAAGCGAGCCAATGGAGCCGCTTCCTACGTCGATCTGGCCGGTTTTCCCTATCATGCGCTTGATACCTACCTTCCGAAACTGGTACGGGCTGGTCAGCGGGTGGCTATTTGTGAACAGCTGGAAGATCCGAAGCTGGCGAAAAAAATTGTCAGGCGGGGCATTACCGAACTGATTACCCCGGGAGTATCACTGAATGATAATGTGCTGAACCACCGGGAGAACAATTTTCTGGCCTGTGTGCATTTTGACAAGCAACTTACCGGAGTGGCATTTCTTGATATCTCAACCGGTGAGTTTATGCTGGCTGAAGGCACATCGGATTATGTGGATAAACTGCTGAGCAGTTTTCAGCCGAAAGAAGTGCTTGTTGAACGGAGCCACCTTAAGGATTTTACTGATCTGTTCGGGAACCGGTATTACACTTACAAGCTCGACGACTGGATGTTTACTCCGGAGGCGGCCGAAGACCGGTTGCTGAAACATTTTCAGACTGTTTCCCTGAAAGGTTTTGGGGTGCAGGGGCTGAATGCAGGCATTGTGGCGGCAGGCGCCATACTGCAGTATCTCGACCTCACGCAGCATACACGCCTTGATCATATTTCCAAGATTTCGCGGATTGAGCAGGACCAGTATGTATGGCTTGACAAATTTACCATACGCAATCTTGAAATATTCCAGACAATAAATGAAGGAGCCAGGGCGCTGATCGATGTGCTCGACCGCACCATTACCCCGATGGGGTCACGCACCATGAAAAGGTGGCTTTCGTTACCCTTACGGCAGATCAGTTCCATCAGAGAACGGCATGCCATCGTAGGTTTCATGGTAACCCATCCGGAATTTGCCTCCCTTCTGTCGGATAATCTCCGGCTGATCGGCGACCTGGAACGATTGGTATCCAAGGTCTCGGCCATGCGGGTCTCGCCCCGTGAGTTGCTTCAGCTGAAAACGGCTCTTAAAGCGGTTCATCCCATAAAGGAAGCCTGCACAGCAACCGGGCTGGAACCTCTTGTCAATCTGGGAGAAAACCTTCAGCCGTGCCAGGCAGTCATCAGAAAAATTGAACAGCATATTGCCGAAGACGCACCTGCCCTTATAACAAAAGGAGGAGTTATTGCACAGGGTGTTTCTGCCGAACTGGATGAACTGAGAAATATTCTTCATTCGGGTCGCGATTTTCTTCTGCAGATTCAGCAGAGGGAAGCAGCCAGAACGGGAATCCCATCATTGAAAGTAAGCTACAATAATGTCTTTGGATATTTTATTGAAGTACGAAATACCCATAAAGATAAGGTTCCGTCTGACTGGATCAGGAAACAGACGCTGGTGAGTGCCGAAAGGTATATTACGGAAGAACTGAAGGAATATGAAAGCAAGATTCTGGGGGCAGAAGAAAAAATTCTGGAACTGGAGGCGAAGCTTTATAATGAACTGGTGGAGAGCCTGCATGAATTCATTCCGGTGATACAGCTGGATGCACAGCTTCTGGCGCGGCTTGACTGTTTGCTCTCATTTGCTGTGGTGGCCGAAGAAAACAGGTACACATGCCCTGAAATGGACGAATCCCTTATTATTGATATAAAAGAAGGTCGCCACCCCGTGATTGAAAAAATGCTTCCCCCCGGTGAACCATACATTGCCAATGATTTGTTCCTGGATCCTGAACAGCAGCAGATTATCATCATAACAGGACCGAATATGTCAGGAAAATCGGCATTGCTGAGGCAAACCGCCCTGATCGTTTTGCTGGCGCAGGTGGGGAGTTTCGTCCCGGCCGCTTCGGCCCGGATCGGAATTGTGGATAAGATATTTACACGGGTAGGCGCTTCAGACAACCTTTCTCTGGGTGAATCAACCTTTATGGTTGAAATGACCGAAACGGCCAGCATCCTGAATAATCTTTCCCCACGAAGCCTGATCCTGCTGGATGAAATCGGCAGAGGTACCAGTACATACGACGGCATTTCCATTGCCTGGGCCATGGTGGAATACATCCATGAGCATCCGGAAGCCAGGGCAAAGACCTTGTTTGCAACCCACTACCACGAACTGAATGAAATGGCAAAAACGTATCCCAGGGTAAAGAATTTCAATGTTTCAGTGAAAGAAGTAGGGAACAAGGTACTTTTTCTCCGGAAGCTGGTACCGGGAGGAAGTGAACACAGCTTTGGAATCCATGTGGCACGTATGGCCGGTATGCCAAAAAGTGTGGTAAGCCGTGCCAATGAAATTCTGAAACAGCTCGAAGGAGCTGACGTTCGCCAGAATTTATCCCGCCCGGTTGATCAGATTGCTTCCCACAGGGAAGGTCTTCAGCTGAGTTTCTTTCAGCTCGATGATCCGGTATTGCGGCAAGTTCGTGATCAGCTTAAAAACCTTGATCTGGACAACATTACTCCTATTGAGGCTCTGAACAAACTGAACGAGCTGAAAAAAATCACCGGCATCTGAAACCTTAGGCCAGAAATGATGCGGCAGAGCGGAAAACATGCTGGAATGCTTCTTCCACCTGCGGCGTCATCAGTTCGCTTTTCAGGGGGAAGGGCAGTTCATGGGAGTAGGGAAACGGAAAATGGACAACCTCAATCGATCCTTTCGGGATTTGTCCTTTCTCTGTGAAAACCCTGATAATTTTGTCAGCAGGAATTACTTTGTCTTCTTCAAGGGCAATACCGCGTATTTTGTCGCTGAAACGGCGGAATGCCTGATTGCGTATTGCTGAAAACCGGTCAAGCGTGATCATCGACCGGAATGCTTTCCCCAGTGCAGTTCCTTCAAAGAAGTCATGCATAATTCCTTTTTTCCCCAGCTCAGCATCAAGCTCTTTGGTGTAATAATTTAAGGTACGCTGGTATGCTTTGCTGTCCATAATCAGCCTCGAGGTGCCGTTCATATCCTGAAATGCAGAGCCGGCAGCGAAAAAGAAAAAGCGGGATTCCGACAGAATGCCTTCCTGGTCGGCGATCATCATTACCTGGGCAATGAGTCCTCCGATAGAATAAGCAAAAAAGTCGATCCGGGTATTTTTTTCGAACATGGGATGTTTCCCCGAACGGATATGGGTGATCAGTTCATTCAGATCGCAGATAGTCTGGAGGCCGGCAAGAAAAAATCGTTCCGGCGACTGGGTGAGGCGTTCGCTGAGGGCCAGATTGATAAATGTTGAGGCTTCAATGTTCGGAAACTGCGATTTGCGTTCCTCCACCAGCCGGTTCATCAGGTGCGGGTCAGTCCATTCCTGTTTACCTCTGTTCAGATGAAATGATATGGGAAATAAAATGACGGCTTTACCGGTTTCCTGGGCAAGAACATGGGCCCAGGTATAGTATTTATCCCATTTTCGCTCGTTAAGTCCATGCAAAAGGATTATAACCTTGTCGCTCATCAGACGGTTGTAAGGCATAAACACCGGGTAGACAAACTGCTTGTTTTCAGGAACGGTATTGTCTTCAGCGGCAACGGATGCGCGCATGGACGCGAGCATCTCCCTGTTTTCGCACGGTGTGTCAGTGTCGGAACTGAACGGGACAAAATGAATGCGCAGACTGAGTTCCGGGATGCATATATTGTCAGTTCCGGTAGTGAAGTATTTTTTGATTATTGCGTGGGTATCTGAAATCATATACAAAACTTTTGTGATCAAATGTACTTACGTATCTCCTCAAATGCTGAAAAAAGGGGGTTTTAGTCTGATGACGGGACAAAATTGTTTTTATAGGGGTGAAATTTTTTTTCGAGGGGTGAAATATTTTTTATTGAGCGTGAAACAAAATCAACTGTTTCGCTTTTTTGCGGTATTTTTGGAACAAATCAGCATCCATTATGATTTTTTGGGAAAAACCCCTGCCAGGCTATCTGACCGAAAAGGGCAACATGTTCAAGCACGTGATTTTTACGGCCATCTTTGCTCTTGTATTCATCAATATGTATGCTCCTTTTGGAGTGGAGACCTGGTACAACGTAACAAGGACTGAGTTGCTGTTATACAGTAGTCTGGTGATTCTCACCGGGGTTTTGTTCATAGCCATCAGCCGTATCATCATGTTTTTTGTTTCGCGTCTCAAGGCATTGACCAACGGGCAGTACGCCAGCTGGATTGCCATAGAGATTGCCAGCATGGCCCTGGTGTATGCCATACTGATGAAGCTTGTGCTGAATGACCCGCGCGACTTTCTGTCGGTTTTCCGGATTTCTCTTTCCATTACCCTGCTGGTACTGCTCATTCCCTACACCCTTGCCTGGTTGTATTTTTCGTGGCGTGACAAGAACAAAAAGCTGGAAGAACTTGCCGGCGCCGCTAATCCGAAAGATGTCGGCCCGGCACTGATTCCATTTCATGATGAAAAAGGTGATCTGCGGTTCAGTGTCAAGTCGCCCGACCTGCTCTACATCGAATCGGCCGATAATTACATCATCATACATTACCTTGATCAT
>Ga0207433_10008231_pt1 | contig 17079 bp, 13 predicted proteins | sample YelNatPaOPGAMG01_FD_187559 | JGI IMG/M metagenome (GOLD analysis project Ga0207433, IMG submission 187559) | Hot spring thermophilic microbial communities from Obsidian Pool, Yellowstone National Park, USA - OP-RAMG-01 (SPAdes) (version 3) | ecosystem: Environmental > Aquatic > Thermal springs... | reverse complement strand
CTTTCACAGCTTACGCGGAGCACCTCGGGCACGGGGGTCTCTGTCGCTGGTGACATTGGCTCAGCCGTCCAACCGGCGTGCTGTGCCTCCGCCTGCGCCCCCAAGCATGACAAACCACTCGTCCCCACAAAACACAAAAAAGCTATTCGGGCAAGTCGATCTCTCAGCTTCCGTTTCGCCTCCATTTTCAGCTTCTCCCTGTCACTGGAAAGCATGCGAGGGCACCGCATCGACCTCTTTGCCTCGAGGCGCGCAGCTTCGCCGAGCGAGACCAGAGTGCCAGCCGCCCACGTCCTCCATTTTTCTCCGCCTCCCTTCGCGCGCGATCGCGCTTATCCCCCTCTGTGTCGGCAAAAGCGTACCCTCTGGAAAACCACATCAGCCTCGCGCGGTCTCATTTTTCAATATTTTTGCGGAGGAAGTTCGTGTACGCAGGTTCGCTAAAGAATGCGGGCGCCTCCACCTCTCGCCGACTTCCCACGAGAAGCCCCCACACGAAACCGTTGCGTTCGACAAGCACCGTGTGGAGAATTCGGTTCTCTGGATTCTTGTGAAGAGCCGCACGGAACTTGCCCCCGCATCCGCACACGTGGAGGATGTCTCCTGCGGTCCGTGTGCTCACCTCATCCTTCCCGCCGAGCGACGCCACCATGCGCTCCGTCGCCCGCCAAGTTCCACCAGTTGGCCCCACCACGGGCTTCCCGTCAAGCGTCACCCGCCGATCATCATAGGCCGCCACCACCAGCACCGCCTCCGGGTTCGCTCTCAACCAGTGCTCGAACTTGCGTCCATGACCGCTCTCAGCGGAAAAACCATAGTTGGCATCGAGAAACACAAAGCGATCGACATCCGTGGAAATCTCATCCGCCGCATCCACAAAGGCAAAGAGAAAACTGCCGCCGCCGCTATGAGCCACGAGTTCGATGCGCGGCTCCATCGGGGCAAACATGCGCCCAAGCTCTTCGACGATCCGCCGCGCCAGAAGGGGCGCCTCCGCACCATGGGAACGCCGCCACGCAGGCCAGCTTCGCCCCGGCGCCTCAAGGTACGCCACGATAATTTCCTCATCCGGGATGAGATGACGGAGAAGACGCGTCTGTGCCCCTATGTGCTGAATGCCGTAATGCCAATCATCGCCCGGCTCGGGGAGTTTCCCCACTGTCCACGCGATGGTATTGCCGTTGGGAAGCGCGTAGAGGACAAGGCGCGTTCGCCGCGGACCGCTGGTGCTCCGATCGCGCGCAGTGCTGGGTGCGCTCGTTCCTCTTCCATCCCTCGTGGCGGCGCTGCTGCTCACCATCCGAGAAACGTCACCGCTCTGGCGAATGCCCCGAGCAACCTTCCCCCTACCGAGCTGCGGCACGCCCGCTTTTTCGTCGCTGGCTCGAGCGCCGCCGTCATCCGCTGTATCCTCTCTTGCGGCAACCGGAAAAAGCCCTCTCCCCACCTCCCGGCGCAAAAGCGAACCGGGAATATTGACGTGCACCGTCACATCCCGCGCCACGGTGAATGTGGTCAGTGCCTCGTCCCACTGCCTGTCCCACACGATGGTCACGCCGAGAGGCACAAAGGTGCCCCCACCATTGGCGTGGCTCCCCTCACCCAGCGCGAGCCCACCACCGCAAACCGCCACCAACATCAGGCCGAGCACCATCCGGATAAAGAAGCAGTAATCAACGACATTTCCGGCTCGGCTGCACGGCTCAGCCTTCGCGTAAGTCCCTTTCACGCAAACATGAGTCAACTCTTTGTACCCTCTGCGCATCATCGCCACTCCGCAGCGGAGCAGTACACAGACAAGATGAAGAGAAAATGAAAGTAAAGAGGCATGTTTTGTCGCTCGCTCGTTGGCGCTCCCAGGATCATTCCGACGCACCTTCTCCGCTCGCGCAAGAGCGAGAGCTTCTCGTGCCACCTCCACCGGACTTCTCCCAACGGAGAGCCTTTGCGTGGAGTGCGCGCCAGCGCGCCCCCGCAGATAGCTGCGGGATAAAAACGCTCTTCGTGCACGGTCGCGAAAAAAAAACAAAGCGGGCATCGCCATCTCCCCACAGAAATCCTCCGCGATGCCCCGACTGGTAGTCTTTGCTTTACTCCTGAACAGTGAACGCTTTCGGGAGTTCTGCCCTTCCGAGCGGTGTGTCCACAATCACATCGTACACGCCCGGAACAAATTCCGCAAAATTCCGGTCCATAATGGATATTTCTTCCCCTGCGGTTATCGCGTCAGGCTGAACGGGGATTTCCTGTGTACCACTCCGGAACGTCACCTTGGCATCCTGGAGGTATTCGCCGGTGATGACGATAGTGGTTACATCACCCTTTTTGACGACGGCTGGTTCAACCGCCCTCAGCCGCACAACGGGTGGCGGAGTTGGGGTTGGCGACGCTCGACGAATCTGGGTCACAGTGCCAGTCGATTGCCCTGCCTCAACAATGCGCGCCTGTTCGTCCCCGGTCGCGCTTACGCTCCCAGTGGATGCTTGCTCAACGCTCTTCGGCGCCGGCGTTCGCCTCCGAGTTTCATTCGACCTCTCGCGGCGTTGAGCCAACAGGTTTCTGTTAATCGAGGTTCCTTGCACTGACACGGAGTCCGGAGCTTCTTTTTTCACCCCACTCTGAGATCCTTCCTGTTGGCACCCCCCCACAAACATTGCCACGCAGATAACTGTAACAGCAAAAAGTAATCCTGACCTCATCGTCAATCTTCTCCTATTAATGTCCGACTTCAGCATGCCCAAAAAGAGGCTGGGAGTGGAACACCGTTCCACCCCCAGCATGAAACCACGAAAATCTTCGTGGAAGCACATTGCTTACTCGAAGAACAACGTGCTCACAGTAACCGGGAAAAACGCTTCCTCATTACCGCCGTAGACGTCGATCGGATTCGTTCCGCCTCGGCTGGCCTTATAACTAGAGGTGTTGACGTTGAGATAATTGGTCAACTCGTTACTAGCTTGTGGCCGCACACCGAGCCCCTGCCATACAGGCGAGAACGTCGTTGAAACAAATAGCGGATCTGCCGTCACACGGTCCGTGATGGTCGCCGCCACGCCTGAGCCGATAGTGATTGATGCGAGCGCTTGCGGACCCGACTGCACCATCGCGCAGTTGTCCTCGATATATGTCGTCGCCGCCGTGCCGCCGATGACTACCTTATCACCCGCACCGGCACAGATCACATTCTTCAACCTGAGAGTCTTGCCGGCAGTTGCACCCGTCCAATTAATGGCACCCTGGTTTGTTCCGCCTGCCTGTCCATCGAAGAACGTGCAATTCTGGAGCGTATAATTGCCCGAACCAGTGAGCTTGATGTTATACGCACCCGCCACGTTCGGAGCTGTCCCGTTCCCAGGATCCAGATCTTTCTGGTTCTCCGCAAAGATGCTGTTGGTCACAGTGACCTCGCCGATTCCGATCTTGTCCAAACCTTCTTGGAAATTGCCAATGAAATAGGCGTAATTGACTGTGATGTCCGACCCATCGTTCTGAATACCTTCGTTGCGGGCAGTATTTGCAGTGTCTTCCATCCAGCCATTGTAGGCAAAGAAGACGGGATTGCTGTGTTTTCCAGTCACAGTAAAGGTCGTTGTATTGCTCTGAAGCGTGCTGACACCGCGAACACCTGACCCGTCGTTGTACGAGAAGACACATCCCTCGTCGATCTTCAGGACGAGGTTCCGTGTGCGCGAAACGGCGATTCCGCCACCTTTAGAAGCAGTCCCACTAGCAATAATGGAGTGGGTAAAGATGGTGTTCTTGAACGTATAGTTCATAAAGCTGTTGCTTTCAGCCGAACCGACAAAGCGTAGCTCGACCATGTTGCTCCCTCCGCCGCCTGAGAACGCACGAAGATTTGCCCGACGCGTGGCAATCGTACTTTCGGCAGGAGTGAAAGGATCAAGAATGGGCTGACCAGCCTGTGCATGACCCGTTGGCCGAATAGCCGTAAAGTAACAATTCTCGACCACAAAATTGCCCGTATCACCGGGGTTTGGCGTTGCGGAGTAGAAGTAGTGCTGAATTGCACGCGCATTCACTTCACCCGCTGCGCCATCGTTAGGAGTGATGATGAGGTTGCTCAGCTTCACCGTGTTCACCTTCTGTTCGACAACGAGAGCGCAAGCTGCGGCTGAGATCCCAATGCCGCTCGGTGTGATCTTCCACACCGTTCCTCCGGATACGCTACTCTGGACCGTGAGGTTATAGGTGGTGTTCAACTTCACGCCTGCTGGCTCGTTCAGCGTAGCAGCTGTGATGTCGATGACGGTCCCAGCGGCTGTTTCACTCGTTCGGACATCTGTCATGGCAGAGCCGACATTGGGGTACGATAGTGTGTAGATGGGATCCGATGTTGGGACTCCGCCTACGCCATCTACCGTCGCGACGTTTTGTGCCCACCCCGCAAGGGCGAACATTGACATTGCCACACTCAGTGCGGCAGTTTTTTTCGTAATCATCGTAAAACCTCCGATTCAAAATTCGACTGCTCGCAAGCAATCTATAAGAAAGAATGTGCACGCCCAGGCGTTGTTGCGACCATAAAGTTTGTAGGACAAAATCTGAAAATTATGTCAGTGTTTGTCCTACATGACAGGACCGGTGCTGTCCACTATTGAGGGGAAATCCCGTTCAATGGAAGCGAAAGCTCTCTGTCGCCACACCCACAGCCACACAAGCTCACGTGCAGCGTCGCACCGGAATCCCTCGCTCCGTCAACGCCCGCTCTATTTCCTCGATGTGGTCGGGTCCTCGCGTCTCAATGACGAGATCTATCGCCGTCTCGCCCACCTTCGCTTCCGAAAACGCCCGACTGTGCACGATCTCCAGAACATTTCCTCTTTTCTCGGCGACAGCGCTGAGTATCCGAGCAAGTTGCCCTGGATAGTCGGGCACAACAACATGGAATTTCACCATGCGCCCATCCTTCACGAGTCCCTTATCGATGATGCGTGAGAGCATGGTTACATCGATGTTCCCGCCACTGAGAATGATGGCTACGCGCCGTCCCTCAACGGCAATGTGTCGATTGTGAATAGCAGCAACGCCCACTGCACCAGCTCCTTCCACAAGAGTTTTTTCCCGCTCAAGGAGAAGAAGAATGGCGTTTGCGATCTCGGACTCATCTACCGTGACCACGTCATCGACACATTGCCGGAAAAGTGCCAACGGCAGTTCCCCTACCCGCCGCACAGCTATTCCGTCGGCAATTGTGAAATGTGGTGGAACTGTTACCGGCTCATGCTTCTTGAGCGCCACGACCATCGATGGCACATCCGCGCTCTGGACACCGATGATCCGTATTTTCGGGTTCACTTCCTTGAGGGCAAGCGCAATGCCAGCAGCTAGCCCTCCGCCTCCCACCGGCACCACAACAGTATCGAGGTACGGACACTGCTCGGTAAGCTCCAACCCGATCGTGCCCTGTCCTGCCACGATGAGGGGATCGTCGAAACCATGGACGTACGTCAGCCCTTCGGCTTCGCACAACTGGTGGGCATGTGCCACTGCGTCGTCGAAGGAGTTACCGTGGAGAATAACGCGCGCCCCGGTAGCTGCCGTGTTTTGTACCTTCACGATAGGGCTATTCACGGGCATGACAACGGTAGCTGGAATGCCCATACGGCTTGCGTGCCAGGCAACGGCCCGCCCATGATTGCCCGCCGAAGCAGTAATGACGCCGCGGCTGCGCTCCTCGGGCGTGAGATTCATAAGCTTGTTCACCGCACCACGCTCCTTGAAGGAGCCTGTGAGATGAAAGTTTTCGAATTTAAAATACGCTTTGCATCCCCAGAGCTCAGAAAAATACTGCGAGTAAGCGAGGGGCGTCTGAGAAAGGACGTTAGCGATACGTTGCCGCGCAGCTTCTATATCCGCAAAAGAAACTTTCATCTCTTTCGATGAGGTCTCGGTTTGTAAGGCATTTTTTCCCATAACAGGAATGCATCTCACAGACTGGCAAAGAGAATCAAGTCCAAGTTGAATACGGAAAAACCAACCGCGCAGAAGGACGAGTCCACCTGAGAGCAGCGGCGGGCTACCAGCACACGGATGCGTGTGCGTCTCAGCAGCACCATGCCGAAACGCGAACAGCGTAGTGCCTTATTCTTCGACCGCTGGCTTTTTCAACTTCCCCAACCGCTTGCGTGCCGTGGGCGTTTCTCGCGGATCGAAATGCTTGAGAGCTGGCGGTGGCACCATGTAAATCGTCGCAGGAGTTGCCGCCGGTTTCACTGCGACGACCTGCTCCGTGCCTGAGGTTTCCCCTGCCACCTCACGAGGTGTCGGCACAACGATAGCTGGTTTCGCACTCTCCTGGCTTTTGCTTTGCTGCGGGGAAAGCGCCTTCGCCACATCACGCAGCGCCTGCGAGTAGGCATTTCCACCAATATCGGTGCCTGGCTCAAGGTAATGAACCGCGGCGTCCTCGGCTGCAAGGCGCAGGTTAGCGCAGATGTCAGCCCCTGCTGAGGTGGAGGAAGGAATGAGGAAGACCTCGCTTCCCTCTTTTGCAAACGTGCGAACGAGCGCAACGAGATCTTTGCGCAGATTTTCGTCATCCCCGCCTGCTGCCTCATCGGCTGAACCTGTAAAAATGATAACAACAGCCGGCTTCGAACGCGCGATCGCTTCCGCCCGCGCAAGAGTCTCGCGAACCGCCTCCTTTTCGCGCGTCATGTTCACAACGCGCTTTCCCACAAACGTACTCGAAGCTATCGCATCGAGATCTGCAACGAGAGCTTCCTTGCCTGCACGTTGAGTGCGCGGTCGTTCGCCGAGGAGAACGACTGTTTGGCTTGTCGACGCGGCAGCCTCTGCCGCCCACGAGACCCACTCGAGAGCCACGCCCACCATCATGCACATCACCACGTGCAACAGAAGCCTCTTGCGCATGCCGCACTCTCCCATCCTTTTCACGTTCGATGACACGAAACAAGCAATATCTCTCCCTGCCATTTATTCGCCGGGACGGCAAGTGTCAAGCCTCTGCCGCCTCCACAAATGGAGGAGAAAATCTTTCCCCAGGCTCCGCATTTCGAGCTCGTTTTTCAAGAGAACGAGAGCAAGACACAACCACGGAACGAGAAACGCATCTGCTCCCGCAGAAATGATTGCCTGAGAGAAAAGGAACCGGAGAGGCTCCTTCCCCATCGTCGCAATCGTCCCGGTGTGTAGCCACAAGCTTGCCTGCGAGAGAACAAAAATAATCGCATGGAGGCAAAGAGGGAAAGAGACAAGAAGGGCGAGGCGCCAATAGGCGTTGTCACGCCACCACGAGCGGTGAAACCGCGTCATACGCATGAGCCGATAGCTCATTGCCAGAGACGAGAAAAGGGACATTCCTGGTTCCACTGCGAGGACCGGCGCCAGCGCAAAACTTGCGCTCACAAAAAGCGCCGCCGCGACCCCACCAAGTATCGCCACGAGCGCAAGAGGATTGGGGGCAACCTCTCCCGCCGCAAGAAGACCCATGTTGAGAAATATTCCCGCACTAAAAAGAACGCAGAGAACACTCACCACAACCCGCGGATAAGTGCGCAACACCATTGGCAGATTTAATGCCCGCGCACCCGGCACACCCACTTGCAATGATGCCTGATAAAAGAGAACCGTGACAGGGAAAAGTTGGAGCGCTAATCCCAGCAAGACCCACGGCGCGAGCTCTGCTTCGGAAAGCTCTTTTCCGCGCGCTGCCGCTATGAGGATGAACCCCTGGAGGCACAGCGGCGGCAACACTGCTGCGATTCCCCACGCCACATACTGGCGCACAGCGTCTCGCCAGAAAACAAACGTGCGGTCTAAAAGTTCAAACATACTAGTGGGACGATAGACACGCGAGAATTCCACTTCTTGAAAGGAACTTTCGACGCTTGAGCTAGCATCGGGAATTTGCTGAGGCGTTGTTTCCGCAGATGTAGTTGGTTCCGCCGCCAGCATCATCAGCTGTTCTCCCTTAGCGACGCTTCGTCTCTCTGTGTCTTGCGCGGCGCAACCTCCGCAAGGTACCGCCGCAAGGCGTCGCGCCAGGGGGGACGCGGCGCGATGCCAAACGAGCGCGCGCGGGTGTCAAGAAGGCGCGAGTTTGCAGGTCTCCGCGCGGGTGTCACATACTCGCGACTCGAAAGAGGCTCCACTTGCACACCCTCCAGTCCAGCCTCCTCTATGATAGCGCGTGCAAAATCGTACCAGCTGCACCAATCGGCGTTCGTGAGGTGCACAATGCCATGTATCCGGGCAAGAGCAACGTCCACAAGCGAAACCGCAAGATCGCGCGTGTACGTGGGTGCACCGATCTGGTCGCTCACCACCCGTAGCACCTTTTGCCGCTGCGCCTCTCTGAGGATCGCTTGCACGAAGTTCTTTCCTCCTGCTCCGAACAGCCACGAGGTCCGCGCAATCGTCCAGTGATAGCATTCCGCCATTGTCCGGTGTTCACCGGCGAGCTTGGACGCACCATAAACATTGATTGGACAGGGGGGATCGTCCTCAAAGTACGGCTGAGGTTTCGTTCCATCGAACACGTAATCAGTACTGATATAAATGCAGAGCGACTCCGTTACCCTGCAGGCGCGTGCTACATTTCCCGCGCCCACAGCATTGATGCGAAAAGCCAACTCACGTTCGCTCTCCGCACGATTCACATCGGTATAGGCTGCGCAATTAATAACGACCGCTGGGCGCAAGGCTGTGATGACTTCTTCCGTGTTGGTTCGATTCGTAATGTCACACTCCGCAACGTCGAGGGCTATCACCTCGAGCCCACGCCGTGTGCATTCTGCCTCGAGATCGCGGCCAAGCATGCCTTTCGCACCGAGTATGAGAAATCTTTGCGTGCTCATTTTCCTCCCATGTTACCGCTCAGTGTCATCGTATACGCACACCAGATAGCAAGATGGAAAAGTGCTGGCGCAAGAGCAAGCACACGCCACCACCCTCCGCGCCGCCATAATGCATCGAGAGAGTTGGCAGAAAGCACTATCACCGACGGAGCAAGCGGCATCGTGTATCGGGCTCGTCCGTAAGCGAGATTAACTCCCACGAAAAACACTCGCTGCAATAGGTACACAAAGACCCACAACCAGTGGAGCGCGCCGTGCTCCTTGGGTGCAGAAGTGTCGCGATATCTTCCGAGGAACATTGCAACAGGATAAAGCCCAAAACTCAGCACGAGGAAAAGGCAAAAGGCTGGCATATGAGGGGCGAGTGCCACCGGCCGCGCGATTATCGCGAAAGCCTCATCTAAGGCCCGCTTGAGGAAACGGAAACTTCCTGCGTCGTAAAGCGACATCCAAAGGATAGCCACAGTAGCCACCGCGAGGATCACGCCGCCCGCACCCACACGCACAAGGCGACGATGCCTCGCCCAGCTAGCGGAAAGCTGCATGCCCACGAAAAGCCACAGACCAACCGTCGGGATAAGGAGCACGAGCACGGTTTTTGTAAGAGATGCCAGGATAACGAGTGCAGCCGTTCCCACAAGATACCGCGCCTTGTGAGCCTGGCGAAAGCGCGCGAGCAGCACCCATACCCCACAAAGGAGAGCAAGAGCCAGGGAATCGGGCATGGGACGCAATAGGCTGCTCGTTACTCCTGGGTGAAGAAGAAAACCGAGCAAAGCAATATGGCGTCCCGCATACGAGAGATGCGGAAAAAGAATGCGTATCAGCGCCGCAAAAAGAACGAGGGCAAGACCCGATGCCGCAGCTGTCACAACAAGGTGCGCGAGAACAACGTTTTTTACCACAAGAATGACCAAAGCGCATAGAAACGGATAGAATGGCGTATGGGCGTGGAGGTCGTACCGGAGAAACTCGGCGAGATGTTCCGCTGCCCTCGGTTTTCCGGCAAGATAGCCTGCTATCCATTGGCTGTAGGGACCATAGCCATCGAAAATGACGTAGTTGCCGTAATACCAGCTTGGATAAACCTGGCGGAGTCCCTCGATATGCGGCGAGTGCACCCATCCATAATAGGACGTCACGAAACAAAAGAATACCGCAAGGACGATGGCCACGCGCCACAGCCATCGACTTACCCTCTCTGATTGCTCCTGGCTCACAATCACGTTACAATGTTCTCGTATCTCCGCCACATCAGACCCATGCTAGCTCCATGGCGAGGCTGTCCTTGGTCAAGAAAAAGCAACTGGGAAAAGGCGTGCCGCACACCAGGCGGGACGAAAAGCGCAAGCATCCGCCCTAGGACTTTCCGCGTCGCTTTGCGTCGGCACGATCGCTAAGGCGCCCGAGCAACCGCAAAGGAGCTAAAAGTGCTCTCAGCCACTTCGAATGTGCCCAATCGTCGAAGAGCGAATAGAAGACAGGGGTCACGATGAGTGTGAGCAAGAGCGACAGTGTTTGTCCGCCGATAACCACCGTGCTGATTGTGCGGTTTGTCCCAGCACCATAACCACGCGAGAGAAAGAGCGGCAACATTCCGGCAACAAAAGCAATCGTCGTCATGAGAATGGGGCGGAGCCGGTCTCGGTTCGCCCGAATAATGGCACTGTGGCGATCCATCCCTTGCGCTCGCAAATCGTTTGTGTGGTCCACCTGAAGAATCGCATTTTTCTTCACAATGGCAAAGAGAACCAACACGCCGAGGAGCGAGAAAACGTTGAGCGAATCACGTCCCGCCCACAGGGAGAAGAGGCCGAAGGGAACAGAAAGCGGGAGACAGAGAAGAATGATGAGCGGCTGGAGCCACGATTCGAAAAGCGCCGCCAACACAAGATAGATAAAGCAGATAGCCATGAGGAATGTGATGAAGAATGCCTGGAACGATCGCGCTAGTTCTTTCGAGCGCCCCACAAGGCTCGCTTTGTAGCTCGGAGGCGCATTGAGCTCCTTGAACTTTGCGTTGAGTGCATCGAGCACTGCCTGCTGCGAATAGCCAGGCATGACGTCAGCATACAGTGTCACAGAGCGCTGTCTGTTGACACGCCGAATATCAGCCGGACCCGACGCTTTCTTAAAGACAACGACATCGGTCACCGGAATGGCTCCATAGCGCGTGGAGGGAACGGTGATAAGAGCGAGATTCTGCAAATCATTCCGTAGCTCAGGCCAGGCTCGCACACGAACGTCATACTGCTCGCCTCCCTCAATGTAACTTGACACCTTGTCACCGGCAATAAGCAACCGCAGCGCTCGTGCGATATCCGCAGTCGAGACGCCGAGCTCGGACGCTTTTGCCCTGTCGATATAGACATCCTGTTCGGGTTTTCCCAGAATGAGTGAGGAATCGACGTCCACCGTCCCGGGGACCTTTTTCATCGCCTCCATGAGCACGTCAGCGTATTCGCTCAGCTGCTTCACATCAGGACCGCCAATAACATACTGAATGTCGGCATTGCGATCCCCCGTTTGAATAGTGCTTTGCTGAGCAACGCTCACCCGCAAATGCTCGTTTGCATAGGCAGGGAGTATCTTTTCTCGGACAAACCCCATAAAAGTGAATTGGTCAAACGCTCGTTCGTTAATTTCTGCAAGTCGCACATAGATACTTGCACTATTGGATGCTTGATCGCTGCCAGCGCCTATAGTGGTAATTGTATATCTCACTCCCTCAAGCTGGCGAACATCCCGGGCAATGCGCCGCGCAATGATGTCAGTAGCTTCCAGCGAGGTTCCCTCGGGAGCACGGATATTGATTTGAAATTCTGACTGGTCGTTATTTGGAAGAAAGTTCTTATTGACCGCTTTCCCCAACGGCACGATTGATGCCAGGGTGGCGATGGTCAAAACAACGACAATCCACCGATAGCGCAATCCCCATTCCAATAAACAGATATAGCCGCTCTCCACGGCATGGTAAAGACCCCGCTTTTTCGATTTCGCCTCGGCGAGAGCTGGCGGTGGCCCATCTTCAGCGATGTACGCCCCCAGCTTCTCTGGCTGAGGAATTTCCGAACGGAGAAGACGAGCACCCAGCGACGGAGTCAGTGAAAAACTCACGAGCAAGCTAATGAGAATAGCAAAGCTCATCGTGACACCGAAAGCACTCATAAAGCGGCCCACTATACCTGTCATGAACGCGATGGGGAGAAACGTCGCAACCAACGAAAGTGTGATTGCAAGAACAGCCAAGCCAATTTCGCGTGTGCCGTTGCGAGCCGCCTCAAATGAGTCTTCCCCGAATTCTTCGATGTGACGATAGATATTCTCGACAACGACAATCGCGTCATCGACAACAATTCCCACGCACAGCGTCAGGGCAAGAAGCGTTATCATATTGAGCGTGTAGCCCTTCAGCCAAATAAGGCCAAATGTGGCTATAATCGAGGTCGGGATAGACAAAGCAGAAATAATGGTGGTGCGTGAATTAGCGAGAAAGAAGTACACAACAATTGCTGCGAAAAGCGCACCAAACACAAGATGCTCTTTCACAGCGTCCGTCGACGCCCGAATGAAAAGCGACGTATCTTGGACAACTTCGAGACGATAGTCGGCAGGAATCTCTTTACGAATGTCTTCGAGACGTTCCCGGAGACTGTCAACCACTTCAACCGTGTTTGTCCCCGACTGCTTCAGGACCTGCAGAAGAACTGTCGGACTGTCATCGAGGTAAGCTTTCGAAGTTGGTTCGTCCGCTCCGTCTTCGACGAGAGCGACATCTCCCACCGTTACTGTGTGATTAGCACGCCGGACAATGGGAATATGATTGAGGTCTTCAACACGCGGGACACGTCCCATTGTGCGGAGCGTCGGTTCCTCTGCTCCCCACTTAAGTGAGCCACCTGGCGTCTCAAGGTTTTCTGTGGCAAGCGCCCGCTCGACATCTATCACCGAAATCCCCTGAGCGCGCAATTTGAGCGGATCGACATACACGTTGACCTGCCGCTTTTGTCCCCCGATGATGCTGACCTCTCCAACGCCGTTCACGCTCTCGAGACGCCGCCGGATAACCTTATCGGCAAACTCCGTAATATCCCGAACAGGGCGATTGGCAGACAATGCCAATGCGAGAACAGGAATAGCTTGAGGGTCTATCTTTGCTACGGTGGGTGGATCTATCTCCTTTGGAAGGTCTCGCAGCACCCGGTTGACGTGATCCCGAACTTCTTCGGCTGCGACATCGATGTCTTTTTCCAAAACGAACTGAATCGTCACAACCGAACGCCCATCGGAGGAAATGGAACGCAGCTCATCGATTCCGCTGATGGTATTGACCGCCTCCTCGATCTTGTCTGTAACCTCCGATTCGATTTCTTCCGGTGCAGCACCAGGCAAGGTCGTAACAACAGAAACGATGGGGATATCAATGTTAGGAAAGAGATCGACGCCTATACGCAAATAGCCAAAAACGCCAACGACCAAAAACAAGAGTATGAGGACGCTGGCAAAAACTGGCCTACGAATACATATTTCAGCTAACGTCTGAATGGTTACTTCACCCTTACGCCATCTGAGAGTTTCGAAGCATCAACAGCGACAACGTCGTCAGCAGAAAGGTTGTCGAAGACTTCTATCTTATTGCCGATTGTATCGCCTGTGCGGATAACGCGCTCGCGCGCCACACCGTTTTGTATAACAAAGATCTTTGCAACCTCTCGCTCCCGTTTCACAGCCGTAAGAGGCACGAGGAAAGCTTTCCCGGCACCGGGAAGAGCCAGACGAGCAGTAGCAAAGAAGCCTGGCTTGAGGAGAAGCTCGTGATTTTCGACCTCAGCCTCAACCGCTAATGCGCGCGATTCCACACTCAAAGCGGGGCTGATGTATTTGACCTTCCCCGTAAACTTTTTTTCCGGATACGCATTAACCGTGAACTCAACTTCTTGACCTTCTGCCACTGCAGCAGCATTGCGCTCGGGAACCGTCAATACGAGCCGAATAGGATCGAGCTGCACTACTCGGGCAACCTTTGCGCCTTTGCCAAGCCACTCTCCGGGGGAAACATAGCGTTCGCCGACTATCCCGTCGAAAGGAGCCGTGATAGTAGTGTCCGATACAGCCTGCGCCAACGACCGCACTCTTACCTTCTGTGTTCCAAGACTTGCATAAAGCTGCAGGATTTGATGTTTCGCAAGCGCGTACCGTTGGCGAGCAGACTCCAACTGAGTTGCCGACTGATCAAACTCTGCCTGATTGATCGTGCCTTCCTGGAATAGCTTTGTCGCACGCCCATGGTTTGTTTTCGCCAACTCATAATCTGCACGCGCTGAGCGAACTTCAGGCTGATTCTCGGGATCAAACGTTTCCGTGTCGGTCGTCACTCCCAGCCGCACTGCTAGCTCGTGCATCACGGCAATCCCGGCGTCCAAGGCATTGATCTCATCGGTAGGATCGAGCCGGACCAAGGGCTGTCCCTTGCGGACAACTGTCCCTCGCTCGACATAAGTTTCCCACACAATTCCTTCTCTTTTGCTTGCGACGTCCGAATCTTCCTCCGCCGCAAGATTTCCCGTCACCTTGACATATTCCGTCCGCGAGGTCTCTTCCACTCGCACCGTGGCAACCGCCACAGGTTCGCCTTCAGGTTTGCGCTCACCGAGAACTGCGCGCTTACCTGATCCCTTACACCCAGTTACCAGCAGGAGCGCGATGAGCACCGCTACAGAGCTTTTCCACGTCCCCCAATTTCGTCGACTTATTCGAGTGCAGTTCATGCCTTTTTCTCTTCGCCGGAGTATACTTAAGGTATAAAAATATTCGTCACTTGTAACATTGGCTTCTTCTCTTTTTCCACTGCGGCAACGTGTCCCCATGCGATGACGGATGCGCAAACAGCAAAAAGCTTGGTCTGTGCAACTGACCTGCTCCAAATTGCATTGAAAGTGTCTCACATCGGACCTCAGGCACGAAGAATAACGCGCAAGGGTCCCGGCATCGACATCGATAAGCTCATCGAGAAAGCGGACGCGCTTCTCAAAAACCAAGGACGCAACCAGATCTGCGTGGAAGATGAGTAGAGGGCGAATTCCTTGACTTCCTTAAAGGGGCACCGGAAAAGAAGCATAACTCCGATGAAACTCGGACTGCCAACATACCTCTTCCGCATAACCGAAAAGTTTTCTCGTTTCATTGCCTACACCATTCTCACCGTCGCGGCACTCGTGTTGTTTGTCCCAATGGTATGGATGGTCCTCAGCGCATTCACGCCGCAATCGGAGCTCCAGACGGCTGTGCCCATGCGGAGAACTTTCTCCGCATTTGATATCCGATTTCTCTGGCAGTGGGACAAAGCTCGAAGCTGGCTCACGAGTTATTTCACAACGGAGAATTTTCATTCCCCCGAAACAGGGACCGGGCTTTTCGATATCACAGCTATGCCGCGCTATGAATTTGCGACCGCGCCAGTGCACGCTCCCATTGTTCGAGCCTGGTGGCACATCACAGGAAGAACCGCAGACCCCAATGCTCCTGATTGGAAGCGCCCCGTCCTCGCTGGCAGACTCATCCTCTGGTTCGAGAATACTCTCTTCATTGCGCTCGCAGTGACAGCTCTCAGCGTTCTTCTCAACGCTATGGCAGGCTACGCGTTTGCAAAATTCGAGTTTTGGGGTCACAAAACTCTGTTCTGGCTGATCCTCGCCACAATCATGATTCCGGGGCAAGTTACTCTCATCCCCCTCTTTCTTCTCTTCACCCACGTATTTGGTTGGTACGATAGCTTCTTGGCTGTGATACTCCCGCAGGTTGCCGCTCCTGTAGGCATTTTTCTCATGCGCCAGTACATCCGCGGTCTTCCAAGCCAGCTCGAAGATGCCGCTCGCATCGATGGCTGCTCGGAAATCGGTATTTTCCGTCATGTGATCGTTCCACTCTCAAAACCCATTCTAGCCGTGTGGGCGATCTTCACATTTATCGGCGCATGGAAAGCGTTCCTCTGGCCCCTCGTCATCACGGATAACCAAAATATGTTCATGCTCGAAGTCGGATTAAAGACCCTCCAATTCACCGCAGGCCCACGGAACATAGGGGTGGTCATGAGCGCTGCCGTCTTGGCATCCATCCCCATGGTGATAGTGTTCTTCCTTTTCCAAAAATATCTCACTAAGGGGCTCACTATCGGCGCCGTGAAAGGCTAATACATGGGCGCGGCGTGCAGAGCGCACCCTTTCCTCTCACCCACAGAAGAAGAATCGTTTGGCGGAACCCCGCAGGCGAACAGCTTCGCCTTCACGAGAAAATATCCTAGCGCAACCGCGATTGGTGCTCACCCTTTACTTGTTGTGCAAGGCAGAGGTGTCCGACCGCACGCGCGATTCGAGAAGCGATTTCCACGCCTCGTAAGCGGGCGGTTTCAAATGAAGCCCGTCACCCGTGTAGTCACTGCGCAATTCGCCCTTGGCATCAGCCATGAGCGACCACACATCGACGTAATCACAGCCTGTGCGTTTCGCCAGATCCTCGAGGAAGCTGTTCATTGCTTTCACCGTCGGATTGTGAAAAGCAAAATACCCACGGGTGGGAAGGATCGACTGAATGTGGAGCCGTGCTTCGGGCACTGTCTCGCGAATCGCCTTCACAAGATCTTCGTATTGACGCTTGGCTTTCTCAAGTGGCTTGGAAGAACCAAAATCATTGATCCCAATGAGAAGAAAGATATGGGCGGGGCGAGCTTGTTTCAGCAGGTGCACGCGATTGCGAACTCCACCGTCGGGGCGATCCATTGCAATCTGATCACCGCTTATCCCCATATTCACCACCCGCAGACCGCCAAGCTCAGTTACCTTAAAACCCTCGGTAATAGAATCCCCCAGAAGAACAACCGTCGCTGTCGTTTCGGGTGGAAGCGCCGCGATGTCTTTCTCGATCTGTTGGACACGTGCTTTATAGTGAGAGAAGAAATTCCACGTCTGCGTTCGAGTTGTCGGTTTTTCTTTCCGCACCGTAGCCTCGCTTTTCAGTTCTCCTGACCATGCGTGTGATCCCAAAAGAATAAGCGCCACTGCAAAACAAATGAATCCTCGACCGTTCATGAGCAAACCTCCTGAACAAAAACTTGTTTTCATCGCTTCTTCCTCTATTTGTCACCCATGATCTCAAACACAAGATTCATCTGCGGCTTTCTTCCTCCGGACAAATATTTCCACTTTGAAAGAACAAAGATATCGGTGTTTCTGGAAGCCCCATG
>Ga0207433_10008226_pt1 | contig 17085 bp, 12 predicted proteins | sample YelNatPaOPGAMG01_FD_187559 | JGI IMG/M metagenome (GOLD analysis project Ga0207433, IMG submission 187559) | Hot spring thermophilic microbial communities from Obsidian Pool, Yellowstone National Park, USA - OP-RAMG-01 (SPAdes) (version 3) | ecosystem: Environmental > Aquatic > Thermal springs... | reverse complement strand
GATATTCATCGAAGGTCGATAGAAGTTAGGTTTATTAAATCTTTCTTAGGGGGATAAAATCCTTCAAACAGAGCTCCATCGTCGCCACCGCCTGGGAGGGACAAAATTTCCCTTTCCGTCTATGCACATTATCCAGCGCGTCTACTGAATCAGATTTTTAGAACGATGATGGAAATGTTATCGCTTCCATCATTCTCGTTTGCCTCATCTGCAAGGATTTTTGCTGTTTCCTGTGCAGATTCTCCACGGATGGCCTGCTTCCGAAGTTCACTTTCGCTCAAAGCCCCCCATAAACCGTCGCAGCAGAGGAGGATGGTTTCTCCACCCCCAACTTCCATCGACGAAATATCAGCAAAGATAGTTCTCTCAATTCCCAGTGCCCTCGTAAGCTGATTCCGCCTTGGATCATTACGCCCCTCATCCTCGCTGATCTCTCCCGATAGAATGAGCTCCTGCACGTAGGAGTGATCCCTTGTCCTGAATTTGACCCTCCCCTCCGGGTCAATCACATATGTCCTGGAATCTCCCACATTTCCTATCAGCGCTCTTTTCCCGTAGAGGAAGAGTGCGGTGGCAGTCGTGCCCATAAAAGATAATTGGTGATTCTTGGAGTAGGAAAAGATCTCTGCATTTGTTCTTTCAAATGCATCTGTCATTCCTGTCCTAATCATGTTGCCGTCCACAGCTTCACTCACAAGGAGAGGTAATAAGTTATTTCTGAATGTAGTAACGGCGATCCTGCTTGCAACTTCCCCGAGTTCGCCTCCCCCCATTCCGTCAGCGAGCACTGCCACCGCTTTCTCGTCCTCCTTTCCCTCATATGCAAAGGCGCTGGAGAGAACAAGAAGCGAGTCTTCATCCTTTTCCCTCACTTTACCCCTGAGCGTAAGATAGCCTATGTCCATTCGGCATATACATTACAGACCTACAATAAAAAGGTATGTGCCTCCGGGGTGTTTGGAAGAAAAATTAAATAAAAAAGGATGAAAAATTAAAATGATCAAAGATTGACAGTTATGCTGGCAGGTGCACCATTCACAGTTACTGTATCCTGGTAGTTGAAGTAGAAATTCCCCTGAGCTACGACAACTACGAAATATGTTCCGTTGTATACTGGTACCGTTACGGTAGATGCCCCGGTGTTTTCAAAGAGATACTGGTATGGACTATCCTGCACAAGGTATACCTCAGCACTCATGCCAGGTGAAAGGTTGCTCAACGTTACAGTCACATTGAAGTATGTTGGAAAGACAGGGGAATAGTCATACCCGCTTGCAATTAATCCCGAATCATTGTACGCCTGTCCAGGGAATGCATCCCAGTAAGTATTTCCAGAAACATATCCCTGGTTTATCGCGCTTCCGCTGAGTGAATAGCCGTTGAACATTGTCACAGAGGAAGACGGCTCAGAGGTTACGTTCCAGGTGTTGTTGTAGAGCTCAGTAGCGCCGTTGTAAATGTTGTATGCAGGGGAATATGCTGTGATTAGAACGTTGAAATTGTTGTTGAAAATAGTGTTTCCTGAGGAATAAACTGCTAGCCCTATAGGATCCATTCCATAGGCGAGAGAAGCTGGTGGAGCCACTGCCATGCTCTCTTCAAAGTAGTTGCCCCAAATCAGATTCCCGCTCCCGCCGTATATCACAACAGACTCACCCATGCTCAGGAAATTGTTCTTCGCTATGAGGGTGGAAGTTGCATTCCACGCAATTATGTTGCCTACCGGGAAGCCGTTCTGTCCACTGAAGAACCAGCCCGTAAACTCGCTGTTCATTATGCTGACGTGGGATGTGCCGTAGAGTTCGGTGGGCAGAAAATTGAAAGTTGGAAGGCCGTAGAACGCCAGTTCAGCAAATGTGAAGGATGGGTAGTAAATCAGGAAGGGGGCGGCGTGAGATATCTGGACATAAGCATCAGTGTTTACAAGCATTATACCAGGGAACACCGGGAAGAGGTAGTCGTTCCATTCCCAGAAGAGGGGGCTGATCGGAGAATACTGGTTGTTCTCGATTATGTATGGATTCGTTGAAGTTCCAGATCCGCCTGAAGAGATGTATTGCAGCTGGGCATTGTCCATTGCGATCAGTGGGGTGTAAATTCCAGCTGAAACGTCCTTCTTAAGTGAAACAGTAAGAGAGCCAGAGGAGGAGAATGAAAAATTCTGCTGTGCATATTCACTCATCAGTATCTCCCCGGAATATGTCCCCGGTGGAAGTTTGTAGTCGAATGAACCGTTTATACTAAGTGGAGCCCATGCGGCATAAGAATCATTGAAGGTACCGTTGCTGATGAAAACAAATGAGTTGGATGGCGTGATAGATCCCTTCAGTTCCTGATATCCCGAACTCTGAGAGACATTCCACATTGGATAAAGTATGGATGGACCTGTGCCCAGGTGGACCGTGTTACCCGACCACCACTCAGCAATGCCTGAAGCGGTTTCACCTGTATCCGTTCCAAAATCGTACGCAGATGGGACGGAAAGGTATCTTGAGCCACGGGATGATGATGCTAGGTATGAGAGAGTCATCGTGCCGTTTATTGAAAATACATTAGTTGTGCTTCCACCTCCAGGACCCCCTATCATGAGTTCAGCATCGTACGGCAGGAAATTCGTAGGAGTGAGATTGAATCCGTTTATCTGGAAATATGCTGACGGTGTGACGAATGACGATGGCATTCCGAATGTGCTGTTGAATATCACCCTGTCGTATGAGCCTGAATATGTACCGTTGGATGTTATGAGCGAGTAGTTGAAGAACACAGCATTCCTGTTGTCAATGGTAGTTGAATTGAGGAATAGGTGGATTGTGAATGGGTAGGTGACAGATATTGCAGGCCCTACCGCATAATAGTAGGTCGTCCCTACAACATGCCCGTCGTAGTTGTAGAGGGAAGTGGCATTAAAGGCGAATGTAGGGCTTGAGAAATTCCATATGTTGTCCTCAAACTGAAGTGTATGGTTGTGCGCTGTATAGAGGACCACGTTCTGCGTCCAGAAGACAAAGTTTGTGTTACCGAACAGTGTGACATTTCTCATGATCGTGTTCAGTTGCATCGTGTATTGATCAGGGCCGTCGTTAGTCAGGTCTATTGTAGTAAGATTGTTGAGTGTTGCAGTTCCTTCAAAACTTGATGTGTTGAGAATGTACCCTGTCATCACTCCAGAATTGTTCTTGACGCCCCACGATCCAACTCCCATTGGGGCAGGGCTTATGCTGTAGAGCGGTGTCACCACACCGTTTGACCTCTCTGTTTTAGCATTGAAATTTGGCGGGAAGTAGTGTCTGTAAGATGTGGGTGGAACGCTGGTTGCATGGCTACTAAAGGATGAAGGATTTACCGAAGCTATAGATGGAGTGCCTATTGGAGTTTGACCGTGGGCGTTTCCCAGTACTGAAATACCTGGTACAAGCATCGTGAGGGAAATCACGAATACTATAATTATGAGCAGTTTGCTGGTCATAACAACTCATGAATAAAAAGGTATATAATTATTAACTTACCTACGCGTAAAAAGGATGTGCTGGCGCAAAGGGTAGCTCTCCCACAGACAAGTCACCCATCATTTGCTGTTAAACGCAACCACATAGAATATTGAAAATGCACCATCGATAAACGCATATGTAACCTAAAAAAAATGCAGTGTCTCAACACCTGAAGAAAGTAACTCACAACGAGGGCAAAGAGCGGAGAGAAACTGCCAGGCACAGTCCTATTAACGTTTAATTCCCTGGCATCTTCTTCTCCCAAGGGATCGGAAGTCCTTGACCTGACGACACATTGAACGGAAAGCGGGCAAGCGTTCAAAGATTGCTTATATAGTAGTTTAGGATGACCATAAGAAAATAAAAGCAGGGTTACGTACAGTATTCAGGTTTTTATTCAAGTGTGTATCAAAATGACAATTTTCGAAGAATTCGAATTGAAGAAAGAAATAGTGGAAGCGCTGACGAGGATCAATTTTATCAGGCCAACTGAGGTCCAGGAAAAGTCTATCCCCCTTGCACTCGCCGGCAGAGACATGGTTGTGAGATCAAAGTCTGGAACAGGTAAGACAGGGGCGTTCCTCATACCTACGATTCAGATGCTTGAGGCTAAGGATATATTGGGAGCAGTAGTTGTAGTTCCCACGAGGGAGCTGGCAATACAGGTTTTCGGACTTGTCCAAAAGCTAACTGTCAACTCAAGGATAAGAGGGGTCCTGGTTTACGGAGGGACATCGATCAACACTCAGATAGATATGCTGAGACATTCCCCTAACATAGTAGTCGGGACGCCTGGAAGGATTATAGACCTGATGAAACGTGGTGAGATGAATGTCAATCACACAAGAATACTAGTTCTCGACGAGGCAGATGTGATGCTTGACATGGGATTTATCGAGGACATAGAATACATAATGTCCGCAATGCCGAGGGGGAGGCAGATAATGCTCTTCTCGGCTACGATACCGGAACGAATAACAAAGCTTTCAGAGAGGTACATGAAGAAACCAAGTTTCCTGAACATCAGTAAGGATGATGAATTAACAGTCACGTCCATATTACACCAATATGCGATGTCAAAGCCTTCTTCAAAGCTCGAGGCACTGTTCACATACATCGGTGAGTTCAAGCCCAAGAAATCCATAATCTTCTCTGACACGAAGAGAAATGCAGATTACCTGCACAACGCTTTAGTCAGTCAGGGGTACAAAGCATCCGTGATGCACGGCGACCTGAAGCAATCCCAGAGGGAAAGGTCGCTAGATGAATTCAGACGCAATGGTCAGTTCCTAGTGGCAACGAACGTTGCTGCCAGAGGTCTCGATATTTCGGGTATCACAAACGTCATAAATTACGACACTCCTTCCGAACCGTTTGTCTACGTTCACAGGGTCGGCAGATCGGCAAGGATGGGTGCTGATGGGACGGCTTTCTCAATCATCGACCCCGATGAGATCACGCTGATTCAGGAATTAGAAAGATCGGTGAAGATCAGGATTAAGCGAATAGAGTTTGACAGCCAGATAAGCCAGAAAGTATCCATGGAGATGGCAGGATACAAACACATGAACCACGAATCACAGAGGAATCCCTCAAGAAGCAGGTTCGATCGAGGCAGATACGGGGGGAGAGGGAAGCACGGACAGTCAGGAAGACGCTCGGGTGGAAGTTACGGACGGAGACAGCGCTGAATATTCAGAGACGCTAAAAATCGCTTCGCTGCAGGATTCGGTAACTAGACAACACTCCTCTCCATCTAATCTAACACCAGCCAGGTGGCCCTTCACCGCGATGTATCATTCATCATAGAGGTTCTGATTCTCATCCTAGTCGTGATTGCAGTTTCATTTTCATTCGTCGCGATGAGGAATGCAGGGAGACCACTGAGGAAACCCTGAAGCTGCTTAGCTGGCCGATTTCTTCCTTTTTTCTGTTTTCTCTTTTCAATTCATTTTTCTGATTAGAAGTAAAGTTAAAGATAGCTTGATAGATTTAACTGATAAAGTATTGCGTTCTCGGCTATATCTGCAGTCGCCCACATCCTTAATATTCAGCATACAGGGCAGATTTGGGGAGTTTTGATAACCAAAACATAATATCGAATCGTGGAATCAGCAAGCCTATAAGTTCTGGAGTAGATTTACTTAATGACACAGGAAGCAGGGCTGGAAAGCAGGATAAATTCGCGAAAAAAGCTAGGGGTGTTCCTCAAGGTGTTCGAACCTGTATTCTTTGCAAGACCGTACCTGAAGGGTGGAACGCTTATCTTCATCGCAGTGATCGCTGCAGGAATAATATCCAATTTCGCTCTCCTCCTAGTTCCGGTATACATTGGAGAGGCGGTATCAGCTTTGGAAGTAGGATATTACGGGGACATAACCCGCTACAGCCTCCTCATAGTCAGTGCATACTCAATTTCAGCACTTTTCAACTTTATAGTCAATTACGGGTCACAGTACATATCCCAGACATTTGCATACAACCTCAGGAAGGATTTCGTTTCACACATCGTTAAGAAGAATTTCCTCTTCTTCGAAACTCAGACTTCTGGTGATCTGCTATCAAGGGGAACGATGGACATAGAGGCAACGAGGAACTTCACCCTCAACATGTTTTCCAGCCTGTTCCCCACAATCTTCATGATAGTAGAGGGTTTCGTGCTCCTCTTTCTCGTCTCTCCGTATTTTTCCCTTCTGTTCGCACTTGCAGTGCCTGTTCTAATCTATCTCGGGATGGTTTCATCCAGAAAACAGAGGCCTATCTGGAGAAGGATTCGCGCAACGTACGGCAGGCTGGGGGAAACTCTCCAGGAGAACATAGTCGGTCAGAGGGTGGTGAGGGGTCTGGGAGGCGAACAGAAGGAGATAGACAAGTACGGCAACCTGACCGAGGAATACTACGGTGAGAACTACGATGTAGGAAGGATCAGGGGGGTATACAACAACCTGATGCCTCTCACTGTAGCTGCAGTTTCTAGCGCAGTGATTGGGTTCGGCGGATATGTCGATTTAATCAACAGGACGAGCGTGGGAGGAATAGTAGCTGCGGTCACGATATTTGCAATGCTAACCAGCCCTGTCTCATTCCTCGGAAGGATGATAGTTTTCTCGGAGAATTCAAGGGCTGCCATAGGGAGAATAGAGGAGATAACTTCACCTGAGGAAGAGGAGTACGTCGAAGACGGGGGTGAGGCGCTGGGTCCTGGCGTGTTGTCCTTCGACCACGTTAGATTCAGCAGGGGAGTTAGTACCATTCTGAGGGAAATAACGTTCAAGGCATCTCCGGGGGAATTCATAGGAATAACAGGGAGAACGGGGGCAGGAAAGACTTCCCTTGTAAACCTCATAACTAGGTACTACGAGGCGAATTCCGGCACCATAACTCTTGGGGGTAGGAATATAAAGGATATTTCACTAAGCGCACTCCGGAGGAGCATTTCTATAGTTCCCCAGGAAATCACCCTCCTCTCAGGGACGATAAGGGAGAATATACTTTTCGGGATGGAGGCATCAGACGACAGAGTCAGGGAAGCTGCCAGAATTGCATCAATTTCTGATTTTGTTGAATCGCTCCCCTTGAAGTATGAAACTCCAGTGGGAGAACGGGGGATCACTCTTTCCGGCGGACAGAGGCAGAGAGTGGCGATAGCCAGGGCGGTCATAAGGAATCCAAAGATACTGATACTTGACGATGCGACTTCGAGCGTTGATCCCGACACAGAAATAACAATATTCAACAACCTGAAGGAGGCGCTGAAGGGGACAATAATCCTTATGATCAGTCTGAGGGCATCTGCCCTCTCTTTCGCAGATAAGGTGCTGATACTTGAAGAGGGGGAACTCAGGGAAGAAAGCGGAGGCGGGGAGGAGGATTATGTCGACAGGTTATGATGCCCTCGAGGACAGGTACCTGAAACCTCAAAGGGGAAGGGCAACGATGCTCAGGATGGCGAAGGACATATTCCACCAAAAGAAGGAATCTGCAATCTTTGTCATATCTGTAGTAATAACATCGGTATCAGGAGTCCTTTACCCACTTGCGCTAGGACTTGCGGTGAATGCGGTTCTCGAGAGAAATGCTTCCCTGCTTATACTTTATGCTGTCATATTCTTCACCCTCTACTTCGTCCAGTTCTTCAGCAACAGGTGGATGACGCTCAGTTCGACCAGGGTCGCACAGGGAGTCATAAAGAGGATGAGGGATACCTCATTCCAGAAATTGCAGAAGGTGCCACTGGATTTCTACAGCAAAGTCAGGGCTGGATACCTTATAAGCAGAATAGAAAATGATTCAGAATCGATATCAGACTTCCTTACTTACCAGCTTCCACAGGTTATTTCCGGCGTTTCTACGATAATCATCGCTGCCGGCATCATGTTTTACATTGACGCAAGGCTTGCACTTTTCAGCCTTGTTGTGATGCCTGTACTTGGCATATTCACTCTCCTTCTCCAGAGAAGGGTGAGAACAAACTATCTGAGGACCAGAAGAACAATAGCTGCTATAACAGGAAACCTTGCAGAGACTATAGCTGCAATCAGGACCTTCAAGGCTTTCAACGCGGAGGATCAGGCATACACGAGGTTCGAAAGGCTCAATAGGGACAATTTCAGCGCCAACATGGATGCATCGCGTCTGTCATCTTCATATGGCTCGGTCATCAGGGTGATCGAAGCTGTGGGTATAATCCTCGTAATTTACGAAGGCTCAGTTTCACTTCTAGATCACCTGATCAGTCTTGGAATCCTGGTGGCATTCATTGCCTACGTGCAGCAGTTCTTCAACCCGATAGTCCAGCTCTCCCAGCTTTACAACACGTACCAGAACTCGATGGTGGGTGCGTCAAGGATCTACGCCATAATAGACAGCGAGCCTGAGAGGGATGTTGGAAGCAAGGTTATGGATTCATTCAACTCCTCCATAGGGATGAATGATGTGACAGTCAGGTACGACGATTCAGTTGCGCTGGAAAAGGTAACCGTAGAGATCAGGAAGGGGGAGAGCGTAGCTGTTGTTGGACGCACAGGTGCCGGGAAATCCACGCTTACCAACGTAGTCCTAAAGCTCAAATACCCCGATGGTGGTTCTGTCACTGTTGACGCAGCGGACCTTATGGACATCGATACGAAATCCTACAGGAATCTCATCGTTCCGGTGCTACAGGAACCATTCCTTTTCAACGGTTCAATCTTCAACAACATCGAGTATTCCAAGAGCGGCATAACACGGGAAGAGATTCAGTCCCTCATCGAGAGGTACGGGATGGAGCACATATTCAGGTCACTGCCAGGAGGACTAGACTCGCCCGTGGGAGAGATGGGGAGGAATCTGTCAGAAGGGCAAAGGCAGGCCGTCTCAATCCTCAGGGCATTCGTCAGGAACCCGGAAATCATAATTCTGGATGAGGCAACCGCCCAGATAGATTCGAGATCCGAGAGAAACATCATCAATGCAATGAGGAAATTCAGGGAAAGGGGGACACTGATCCTGATATCACACAGGTTCTCCCTCATAACTCTTGCAGATAGAATAATCGTCCTAGAGAAGGGGAAGGTGGTTCAGCAGGGCACCCTGAGTGAGCTTTCGACCCAGAGCGGCGTCTTCAGGGATCTCTACAAGAGAAGCGTTGGCTAGGTAATCCAGGGGATGCTCACGTCCTACCCCCTACCAATCCCATCGACCTATCTCCCTTCTAACGACCAAAAAGAACATTCATAACAATTTAATCATTACAAGTTTGGAATGGAATCGGCAAACATTGTGATCATTGGAGGAGGGATAATAGGTATGTCCGTTGCGGCTAAGCTGTCAGAGAACAACGATGGCGTTTACGTTTTCGAAAGGAACAGCAGGCTCGGGCAGGAGGCTACCAGCCATAACAGCGGAGTCATACACTCCGGCATCCATTATCCGAATGGCTCGCTCAAGGCAGAACTCTGCGTTAAGGGAAACTCGATGCTTTACGATATCTGCGGGAAATACGGAATTCCGCACAAGAGGCTCGGGAAACTCACCGTGGCGATAGAGGAAGAGGAAATCGGCGAGCTGGAAAAACTGGAAAAGCAGGGGACGGAAAACGGAGTGGAAGGCCTCAGGTTGATGGACGGTGAAGAGGTTAAAAAAATGGAACCAGAAGTTAAGGCGGTGAGAGCGCTCCTCTCTCCTACCACAGGGATAATCGAACCTGACGAACTGCTGAATCACTTTTATGCAAGAACAAGGAACAACAACGGGACGATTGCTCTTGGAACTATGGTTTCCGGCATCAGGAAGACAGATTCAGGGTACGAAGTAAGAGGGTCGAGTGCAGGGGAAAAATTCGTCATTCACGCAAGAACTGTCATAAATTGCGGAGGTCTTAACTCAGACAGGATTGCAGAAATGGCCGGGATTGACATCGATGAACAAAAATATAGGATTCACTTCTGCAAGGGCGACTACTTCAGGGTCTCCGGGAAGGCACCTGTAAAGAGACTTGTCTATCCCGTTCCAAAGGGAGTGGGCCTGGGCATCCACCTGACACCGGATCTTGCGGGTTCGGTGAAACTGGGACCAAACGCATATTACGTGGATGATATAGATTACAGGGTGGAGTCCAGCGAAATCGAATTCAGAAAGGACGTCATGAGATACCTCCCCCGGATAAAGGAGATGGAAATCCATGAGGATTCATCCGGTGTGAGGGCGAAACTTCAGGGGCCTAACGATCCGTTCAGGGATTTCGTTATAAGGGATGAGGCGGAACTGGGCCTTCCAGGGTTCGTGAACTTGATCGGAATAGATTCTCCCGGCCTTACCGCGTCCCCAGCGATAGCTGAATTTGTCTCGGAAATCTATGAGAATGAGATCAAGTCCTGAATGATTTTCTGGAAAGCTTCTCATCTGTATGTGCGGTTAGAAATCTGCTCTAGAAAGCAGAAGATAAACAGAGGAAGTGTTAAGGATTAAGCTGACCGTCCCGGGTATCAGAGTGTGGGAATCATTCCCATTTATCCATGAAAGATTCACAATTCATATTCAATTTCTGGCCTGACAAGTTTTGACTGGAAATAATTTTATAAGTCAACTTTCATGGAAACCCGTGACAATCGGAAATCCACGCTCATTGCCCCAGTCTTCCTTCTCCGGAGGGGAAGGTAGTACAGACTTCCATATGACCGACTCTCTCCACTCTCTGAGGGACGCATTCTTCTGGATATTTATGGGTCTTGTTCTATCACTAATTCCCATAGCAGACTTTGCGGGGGGAATAATACTGTTAGTGGGGATAATACTTCTCATCCTAGCTCTGGGAAAGATGGGAAAGACCCGGCTCTCCTCGGCCGGAATGATGAAGAGTACGAGAAACTGGATTCTGGCCTATCTTCTGATAAGTATTGTTGTCCTCATAGCAACCATGCTGTTTTTTATATTTGCGCTAATCTCATACACCCCTTCAGTTACAGTGCCAGGCAGAAGCGTGATTCCGTCTCCCATTTCTGTCCTTCTCACCGGTTCAGTTAGGATAGTCTTTATAGTGTCCGAGATCGTGGGATTGGTGGTAGGCTTGATATCCTATATCAGGCTGAGCCAATCCCTTAAAATTTTGGGGAGGGAACTATCGGTCATAAGGATAACTAATGCAGGAAGGTATCTCATCTACAGCATAATTATTACAGTCGTTGGTTCCATTTCCAGTATTGTCATCCTATTCAGCTACTTTACGTTCGTCTCAGTTCAACGAACAAGTACGATCTCTTCAGTCGTGACCCTTCTACCTCTAATTGCACTTCCGGTGATAGTTATATTGGCCGGCACGATCATGGAGATAATTGCGTTCCATTCTGCTTATTCTGGGATAGACGACTTCTTCCGGAAAAAAGCGGGAACGTAACTTGGTACTTTCACCTTTTGATTCAAGGCATATTAATGCAACGCTGAAATAATGACCTCTCAGGACTGTAGATTCTGGGAACCAGCACTGTTTCTTCTGTATAGTGAATCCCGTATCTTGATGTAAGCAACTATCAGAAGTATTCCAGGGATCAAACCACCAAATATTAGCTGAATTATTCCTAGAATAATGCTAGGTGACTCTGCCTCCCTCACCCTTTCGGTCTGAAGTTTCTTGTAGATAAGGAAGTAATCGAGCAGAATCCAGAGTAACCCGAAGAGCAGTGCAACCGAGAATATCAAGGATATAATCGTGAATGCCCCCATAGGAACCGGGTTTGTTATCACTGTCCCGTTTGATGTTGTCACTGTATACCTAACTGCGAGGAGAAATGCAAGGCCGATAACCTCAAATATTCCAATGACAAAGAATACTAATTGCAGTATAATGGCTACTAATGTCAGCGTTTTGGCAGTGGAAGCATCGCTATCCAACATAATGATATCAACAAAAGGTCTTATAAAATTGTTGCTGTGCTCTGCGAATCAGGCCTTCTAAAGCAGTGGGATGCTCTATTTTGATCTAACCCCCTCAACCCTACATCTCTTTTCATCTCTATTTCTTGACAGTGGAACTAGTGCGAAGTATGATGATGGGAATTGCAAGGGATGATCCAATTCCCTCCAAACTTTCCCCATATCCCCTCAACCACAATGAGGTAGCCAAAAAATACAAACTTTATGTCAGGAATTTCTTCTTGATAGTTCAAACCCTAAGTTTACGAACCTTTTCCCTTCCAAACAGTCCGAAGGAAGTGGCCTTTATTGTTTTTCCAATAAACGACAGCAATCTTTCGGCCTTCCTACGAGATTTCCTATGAGATAAACATCAATTCTTCAGTGGGTGAAATACCTGAGTCACGGGTAGATATTCGTACCCGAAAGGTGATAGCCCCGAGCAGATTCGAACTGCTGTCAACGGGTCCAGAGCCCGCTATGCTTGGCCACTACACCACGGGGCTAGCAAGAGTAATTACGACGTAGTAGATAAAAATAGACCATAGCTGCCACCCAATGAAGAAAGGTTCAATCAACCATTTGCAAAGCATCCATGTAGTGGGCCTCATCCTTGAAACCTCTAACTGTGTCCCATAAAATGCGACTTCGTAAGGGGAGGGATGAAGCAGTGAAATTGAAAAGACCTGATCGTTTTGCTATTCCTAACCTTTTTATAATTTTGATTGTTATGGAAGAAAGAGTGGGTTAAATGGAGAAAGGAGACATAATCAGATTGCAGTTCGACACATTTACGGATGATGGCAAGTTAGTGGAAACCACTGATGAGAAGAAGGCAAAGGAAGGAGGAATTTACGATGAGCATTCTTCATATAAACCGTTTGTCACTATCCTCGGTTCCGGAAGGCTACTGAAGGATCTGGAAGAAGATGTCCAGAAGGCGAATGTTGGAGAGGAGAAGGAAATATCGCTTCCTCCTGAAAAGGCATTTGGTGTAAGGGATACTAATAACGTACGGGTGGCCTCGTACCGGGAAGTGGAGAGGTCCCTTGTGGAAGAAGAGAAAAGAATGGGCAGGAGCGGAAAGGACGTCGTTCCTGAACCAGGACGGATGGTAAGAATTGGAGATCGGTATGGAAAGATACTCACTGTCACTGCTGGAAGGGTCGTGATTGATTTCAACCATCCACTTGCTGGTAAGACCATAAAATACAATTACAAGATACTCGAGAAAATAGAGGGGGATGAGAAAAAGATAGGTGCGATCATAGAGATAAATTTCTCGAGGGACTACGACAAGTTCAAGATTGAAGTCGGGGATGAGATAGTAATTACGATTCCAGATTCCGCCAAGATAGACGATTCATGGCCACTTGCAAAATTTGCAATAGTTGGTGCAATCAGGGAGTATGTGGTAAATAAGACTATAATTTTCAGAGAAATCTTTGAGAAGAGAGTTGAAGAAAAGAAAGAAGAAAAAGGTGCTGAGCCTGGCCAGGAAGCCAAAGCTACCAGTTGACGGGGAGAAATGTCAGGGCTCGAACAGAACAAGAAGGATATTGAAAAATCTTTAAAGGAATACCAGTTCAAGAGGTACATAGACGAAGTCAGGAAGCTGGAAGGAAGGGGAACGGAGCTCATCTCTGTTTACATACCCCCGGGAAGACAGATAAGCGACGTTGTTTCATACCTGAGGGATGAATACTCAACCTCAAGCAACATCAAGAGTAAGACGACAAGAAAGAACGTCACCTCAGCAATTGAAAGCATAATGAGCAAGCTCAAGTATTACAAGTCCCCCCCAGAGCATGGTCTGGCAATATTCGTAGGGTATATCCCAACAAGAGGTGATCAGAGCGAGATGGTGTCTTATTTTATAGAGCCCCCTCAGGAGATCACAAGCTTCCTTTACAGATGCGATTCAAAATTCTATCTCGGTCCCATCCTCCCGATGCTTGAAAAGAGGGAGGTATATGGTCTCATAGTCATCGACAGGGCTGAGGCAACAATAGGAATCCTGCGCGGATCAAGGATAGAGGTAGTCGAAAATGAGGACTCAAGGGTGCCCAGCAAGCACCATCAGGGGGGGCAGAGTTCCAGAAGGTACGAGAGGTTGATCGAGATAGCTGCACATGAATTCTTCACAAAAATCGGAACGATCGCATCATCCGCTTTCCTGAGGGAACCGGACCTCAAGGGGGTTCTCATAGGCGGACCTGGTTCGACAAAGGAATTCTTCTACAAGAAGGGATATCTCCAGTATCAGATACAGGAGAAGGTCATAGACCTTTATGACGTCGGCTACACAAATGAATACGGGCTGAAGGAACTGGTTGACAAGGCGTCAGAAACACTCGACCAACTGGAAATATCAAGGGAGAAAAAAATCATCGAGAGGCTCATGGTGGAAATCAAGAAGGGTTCAGGCCTTGCGGCATACGGAGATAAGGAAGTCACGAAGGCGTTGCATGAGGGGAAGGTAGATACCCTGATAATTTCAAAGGGATTGAGAAAGTTCAAGTTCAGGTACAGGTGCGAAAGTGACGGTACAGAACTGACAGAAATTTCGAAGGATGAAACGCCACACAAATGCGAGAAGTGCGGCAATGAAATGGTGCCGGTCGAGAAGGTAGACCTGATTGAGGAATACATCGAACTGGGTCAGAAGAGCGATTCAAAGATAGAGCTTGTCAGCGATGAATCAGACGAAGGCGCACTTTTCCTCAATGCGTTCGGCGGCATAGGCGCAATTCTGAGGTATAACTGATCTGCACAGGAAACGTCTTCCTTGCTTTTTGAAAACAAGGATATACGGTAGCTACTGGAAATTAATTAGAAAAGCAGCGGTTCCGAAGGCGTGCTCTGCAGCTTGTAATGTTGTTCAATTCATCTATCAGGTTGCTTTATCCTTTGTTTTAATTCACTGTAAAAGTTAGATAAGGTTTAAGTATGTTAGTATAATACTAATGTCAATGAGCGAAAATGCCATAACAAAGAGAGAAAGAGACTGCATAATGTGCATTCAGGAAGGGGGGAAAGACGGTTTCCCCACAAGGCTAATCGATATAGCGTCCATGCTTCACCTGAAGTCACCAACAGTAATTGCAGTTCTGGACCGCCTTAAGGAGAAGGGGTTCATCCGGAAGGAGAAGGGAATGGTTGTACTAACAGACCGTGGAAGGGAGGAGTACAGGCAAATTGCGAACAACCACAGGATACTGGAGACGCTATTCTACGATGCAGGTGTGAGCCTTGAAGATGCGTGCAAGGAGATAAGCAACTACGATTACATGATGGACCCAAAGGAGCTAAAGAAACTCTCGAAGTTCATTGGAAGTCCAACGAAGTGCCCTCACGGAAAACCTATTCCGGGAAGTGAAAGCAATGATTAGCATAAATCTATGGAATCCAACGTCCACCACTCTCTTCTCAGCCTTACTTATCTCGTACCTTCTCGGTATAGTTCACGGTATCACGCCGGATGAACACACTTGGCCGATAACATTCTCTTATGCTGTAGGGAGCTACAGCACGAAGGGGGGGATGAAAGCCGGACTCATATTCTCCACAGGCTTCACCCTTCAGAGGGCAGCCCTTTCAGAGGTAGCATTTTTCGCACTTGCAGGATTGTTCATGACGGCAGCAGCATTCGGCGTTACCTACATAATTGTGGGGATCGCAATGGCAGGTGCCGGTATTTACATAGCCCACAGCAAAAAGTATCCACATTTTCATGCAATTGAAATATATCTGGGCAGGCTTGTGGGACTCCACAAGAAGGGTGAGTATCAGGAGAACGCAGAGCTGAAACATGAGGTAAATCCTGTGATAAGGGACCTGAAGCCGATCCCAACAAAACTTGCATTCCTTCACGGCCTGATCGCAGGTTTCGGCTTTGGCGCTTTTGCACTTATACTCTATACTGTTCTCGCACCTTCAATGCCATCCCCGTACTTTGGCTTCTTGCCAGGGCTGCTCTTCGGCCTTGGGACAATGACGATGCAGATACTTTTCGGTGCGGGATTCGGAACCTGGCTTTCGAGGGCGAAGAGGCTGACGAAAGACGGAATAGCTTTAGTCGCTAGGTCGATAAGCAGGTATGTCCTCACTTATGGTGGAATCGCATTCATAGTTGCAGGGGCTATCATTCTTGTTTTCCCCCAGATCCTGGACTTTGGGTTCAATACAGGCATAAAGGTTCACAATCTCGACAACCTGAATATAGGGTTCTTCCTGGTGGTAGGGGTTGTGGTCGGGATTGGCTATGCAGGCTATGTGAAATCAGTTAGAGACGCTGCAAAGCTCGGATACGTGAAGAAGAGCGAAGGGGACATCAGGGAATTCATAACAAAATAACCGAATTGCATCATTTCATTCACCATCTTGTTTGAAAGATTTACCTTGTTGCCAACGACCTTCTCCTATACAGACAATCACAATGCATTGCGACCAAGGCAAAGGTTAAAACTCTTAACGGAATAAAGAAATATGGGTTCCGAACAGTCCACTCGAAAAAAATTTATTTACACATTCGAAGAGGGCTCAAAGGAGATGAAGAGCCTTCTTGGTGGAAAGGGGGCCGGATTGGCCGAAATGACCAGGATCGGCTTGAGAACACCCCCCGGATTCACGATCACGACCGAAGCCTGCAACTATTATTTCAAGAATAACAGTCTTCCGCCGGGCCTATGGGAGGAGACTCAGAATTCAGTTAAATACCTCGAGAGTAAGACTGGAAGGGTGTTTGGTGGCTCACCTAAGATGATGCTCGTTTCAGTGAGGTCCGGGGCTCCGATCAGCATGCCGGGAATGCTCGATACTATCCTCAATCTCGGAATGAATGACAGGAATGTGGAACAGCTGGCCGCTGAATCCAACAATCCGAGATTTGCATGGGATTCATACAGAAGATTTATCCAGATGTTTGGAAGGATCGTGCTGGGGATAAATGGAAGGAAGTTCGATGAAGTCATAGAATCAAGGAAAGAGCTACTCGGCATCAGGAACGATTTTGAACTCACAGAAGGGAACTGGAGGGAAATAGTAAGGGAATTTAAACGTATAATAGGGGAGGCAGGGAAGGAGCTTCCTGAAGAACCGTACGAACAGCTCAGAATGGCGGTGATTGCAGTTTTCGATTCGTGGAAAAATGAAAGGGCCGTCGTATACAGGAAGATAAACAATATTCCAGACTCACTCGGGACTGCAG
>Ga0207433_10008223_pt1 | contig 17086 bp, 15 predicted proteins | sample YelNatPaOPGAMG01_FD_187559 | JGI IMG/M metagenome (GOLD analysis project Ga0207433, IMG submission 187559) | Hot spring thermophilic microbial communities from Obsidian Pool, Yellowstone National Park, USA - OP-RAMG-01 (SPAdes) (version 3) | ecosystem: Environmental > Aquatic > Thermal springs... | reverse complement strand
TCCATTCCTTCTGGTATTTCATCAGCACCGGCTCCATAAGCTGCCATTGCCACCTGTGCCATTGTTATGCTTTTCTCCTTGTTTCCTTTCTCATGAAACTTCCCATTTTCATATACGACCCTGGATTCGTCCACACCCATAAGATGGGCTGCGATTTTCAGAGCCTTGCTTACCAGCTTCCTGGAGGCGATAGCTATTGCCCCTCCTGCAACTGCCGTTGTTCTGCTTCCATACGTACCCATACCGAAGGGGATCATGCCGGTATCTCCGTGGATTATCTCCACGTCCTCCATTGGAACCTGAAGTTCATCTGCAGCCAGCTGCGCAAAGGTTGTCTCCTCACCCTGTCCATGGGGATTTCCACCGGTAAATACCGATACCTTTCCCGTAGGGTGTATACGAACCGTTGCACTTTCCCACAAGCCCAGTCCAAACCCTGTTGACCTTACAACTTTTGAGGGACCAAGTCCACTCACTTCTATATAACTGGAAATCCCGATTCCCATATATTTTCCTTCAGATCGCATTTTCTCCTGTTCTTTTCTCAGGTTGTAATAATCAACCTTATCCATTGCCTTTTTGAGTGCTATTTCATAGTTTCCGCTGTCATAAACAAGGCCTGTTGGTACTGGGTGAGGAAAACTGTCCGCTGGAATGAAGTTCCTGAGCCTTATTTCAGCAGGATCCATGTTGATCTTCCTTGCAAGAATATCAACCATTCTCTCCACGATGAAGGAAGCCTCAGGTCTTCCGGCTCCCCTGTAGGCATCAACCGCAACTGTATTTGTCAGTACACCGTAAACTTCACAACCCACCGCCTTCATATTGTACTGCCCAGGGAGTATGAGACCGAAGAGTATTGTTGGGACACCTGGTGCAGCTGTGGAAAGCCATGCTCCCATGTTTGCATAGACTTTAGCCTTAAGCCCCAGAATTGTCCCATCCTTCTTTGCAGCCATCTCCAGATACTGTACATGATCTCTTCCATGTGTTGTGGACAGGAAGTTCTCTTCCCTGGTTTCCATCCACTTTACCGGCCTTTCCAGAAGCTTTGAAAGGTAACATACCACAGCTTCCGGACCGTAGCAAGAGATTTTGCTTCCGAAGCCACCGCCGACATCAGGTGCAATGACCCTCAACCTGTTTTCAGGAACCCCGAGAATCAATGAAAGAAGGAATCTGTGAACGTGTGGATTCTGGGATGTCATCCATACGGTTGTCTCTCCTGTTCCTGCATCAAATGATGCCACTGTTCCCCTGGTCTCCATGGATGCTGGCTGGAGCCTCTGGTTTACAAACCTTTCCCTTACAACCACATCAGCCTTTGAAAAAACATCATCAACGTTTCCTGCATCTATTTTCCATCTGAATGCAACATTTCCCGGTACATCATCATAAAGTTGGGGTGCATCTTTTTCAACTGCCTTCTCAGGATTGACCACCGGTTCAAGGGGTTCGTATTCCACATCTATCATTTCTGCTGCATCGGAAGCCCGGTATGGTGATTCTGCAACCACAACCGCCACCGGATCTCCCACATACATGATCCTGTCAACTGCCACAGCACGATATTTTGGTATCTTCAGTTCAGAGTTTGGTATTGTCCATGCTGTTGGTATTGGATTGAGATGTTCACTGAAATCTTTACCGGTGTAAACTCCTATTACCCCTGGCATTTCCTCTGCTTTTTTGGTATTGATGCTCTTTATCCTTGCATGGGCATAATCACTGCGCAGAAAGTGAGCATAAACAGTTCCTGGCGGGGTTATATCTTCCGTATAGCGTCCATGTCCTGTTATCATTCTTGAATCTTCCCTGCGCCTGGATCTTTTTCCCACATATCTTCCCTGAACGGTCGCCTTTTCCTCAACCGATACTTCCATCTCCTGCTTAACTGGCATTTCATTCACCCCCCATTGTTTCTGATGCTGCTTTAACAGACTCAACAATATTCTGGTAACCTGTGCACCTGCACATGTTTCCCGATATGCCCCATCTTATCTGATCCTCGTTTGGATGTGGATTCTCCCTGAGAAACCATGCGATCTCCATAATCATGCCCGGGGTGCAAAAACCGCACTGAAGACCATGATTCTCCCTGAATGCTTCCTGTACTGGGTTCAGGTGACCATCCTTCTCGAGAGATTCGATGGTTTCTATTTCAGATTCATCTGCCTGGACCGCAAGCATTGTGCACGATTTAACGCTTTTTCCATTGTATATCACTGTGCATGCACCACAGTTGGATGTGTCGCACCCTATGTGTGTCCCTGTCAGGCCAAGCTTTTCCCTGATAAAATGAACCAGCAGCATTCTTGGTTCAACCTCTTCCTCCACCGTCTTTCCATTGATTCTTGCATGAATCTTTATCCTGTGCGTTCCTCTTGTAATGCTTCCTTCCTGCATCATTTCACCCCCTTTGATCTTTCCATTGCTTCATTCAATCCTCTCCTCACCAGAACCTCACATATATATCGTTTGAATTCAGCTGATCCACGAAGTGGATCATCCATGGGTTCCGTTTCACCTGCTGCAATCTTCGCAGCTTCCCTGACGGTATTTTCATCAACCTTTTTTCCCATGAGAAATGCCTCTGCCTTCCGTGATCTTATTGGCGTGGGGGCAACAGCAGTCATACCTATACCTGCATAGGTGCATTCACCCTTTTCGGAAATAGAGATCTGTACTGCCACACCTACAGTTGCAAAATCTCCAGCTTTTCTTTCCATCTTCTTATAGGAATAGCCGCTCCTTTTTTCTGGGATAGGAAAGATTATCTCGGTCATTACCTCACCGGACTTCATTGCAGTTGTGTAAGAATCTTCAAAGAAGTCATCGGATTCTATGGTTCTTTCACCCTTATCCCCAATGACTGTTGCCCTGCCCCTCAACGCCAGAAAGCATGCCCCCCAGTCACCTGATGGATCGGCATGGCACAGAGAACCACCCATTGTGCCTCTGTTCCTCACCTGTGGATCGCCGATCCAGCCTGAGACCTCCTTTATGAGTGATATCTTTTCATAAAGAAGCTTTGAATTTTCAATCTCATAATCCGTAACCATTGAACCTATCCTGATTTCTCCCTGCCTTTCCTCAATCTTTGAAAGTTCGGGGACCCTGCTCATATCAACAATATTGGGTATGCTGATAACCCTGGATTTCAAAAGAGGAATGAGACTCATACCCCCAGCCAGCACTCTTGCATTCTCTCCGTATTTTTTCATCAATACCATGGCCTCATCCAGACTTTTAGGCCTGAAATACTCAAACTCTTCAGAAAACATTCAAGCACCCATGATCACATGAACATAATCTTATATCAAGTTTTATAACATTTTACAGAAATGCCATGAATAAGCTGAAATTCCTCTCATTTAGTCTGTATATCCATCTGAAATTTTTGACTGAACAAACTGTTTTTATCACCAGTCATTTATTTGCCTGACTTTAAGGGAACCATCGGGAAGTATGCTTGCTTCAGTGCCCTTCTGAATGATTCCATTTTTTATATTTGAACCATGGCATATTTTCAGGATTGTAAATATCTCTGGAATTGATGACTTAATCCTTATTTTTTCCCGGTCTCCAGCTGCAAGAATCTCCTTTATGGCATCAAGTATCTGTATATCTTTCCTCAGTTCCACCCTAACAGATAGGCCCTCTTCATAGGCCATCTCTATGGTGTTGAAAGCTTTTTCAATATTGATCATTGCTCTTTTTTCAAGTATGGTTACATCCTGCCTTGTAATGTTGAGAATTTTCGCAATCTCTGCTTTTTTCAAATTTTTTCTGCGCATCCGCATGATTTCCTTCTGCCTTTCCGTTAGGAAGGATATGTTATGATCTTTCTGTCCTGCCGGCATATGAATCCTCATATGTTTGTTAAATAAATTTGTTTACCTTTTGTAGATAGTAAATAGTTTATTATATGATTCCTTTCTGTTAAAGAAAAAGTGCTGTTGAGATGAAAAAAAGTTACGCCCTGATCACTGCAGTTCTGGTTGCCATAGTGGTTATATCTTCAGTTGTTGTTTTAGACAGCGGACTGTTGAACAGCAACTCCAACGAACTCATAACATACACAGCCGATGCATATGTACAGGAGGCAAATTACCTTCTGGATGGCTACCATAATGTTTCCAGGATAAGTGTTGAGCCAGCTAAAGGCGGAGGTTCCTACACAGATGCCAGAGAAATTGCCCAGAACGATCCGGCAAATGTATTCATTTCTGTAGCTCTGAATTCCTATGAAAGATCCTATCTTGGATCTAGATACAGTGGCTGGGCAATTGCCTTTGCTTCTGACAGCCTTGTTATTGCCTATTCTGGATCTTCGGAACATAACTCCCATGCAGAATCAATAATAAACCAGTTTTCCAATGCCTATAAAACTAACAATACATCACTCTACAGAGAAGCATTTATGAATTTGACCTCTGGAAATGTGAAGGTCGGTATCTCTGATCCGAATTCCGATCCAGCTGGTTTCAGGGCATGGATAAGCATGGAAATTGCAGGCTATGAATATGATAGGGGAAACACATCCTATTTTGTTGACAGGATGTCGAATAACAATGGAAATGTCTCAGCAACAAACGCGGCTGATCTTGTTTCACCCCTGGTGGAGGGACAAATACAGTTTCTCTACATTTACAGATCGGCAGCAATTGCAAAGGGCCTTGACTATGTTTCACTACCGCCCTGTCTCGATCTGGGTAATGAGAGCATGGCCTCGTTTTATAGCCAGTTCAACTACACCCTTGATACCGGTGTGGTCAGTGGAAGCCCCATATACCTCTATATTTCAGCACTGGCAAACAACTCAAACTCAACATCCGCGGACGGATTTGTCAGTTATGTTTTGAACAACAACCACAATCTTACAAAATTCGGGCTCGTGCCTCTCAATACCTCCCTTCTTTTCACCAATGTGGGTGTGCCTTCATGGATCAGCCCTATGATTCAGTCTGGAAAACTAAAGGAAGGAGGGCCTGTTGACTGATCTCAATGATGTTTATGAAAAGAAGCAGATTCAGGGGCGGTACTGATGCACTTTCAATAATTTCCTATGTTACCATAGCACTGCTCATAATTCCCATACTTTTCATACTCTATTTCGGATTTGTGGTATACAGAAATGCCCTGGGATTCAGCGGCACTGTTTTTGAATCCATTGAACTCACCGTAATATCCTCAGCGATCTCAGCATTCATTGTTTTTGCTGTTTTCACACCTCTGGCATTCAATCTTGCACGGAAACAGAGCAATTTCATGGAGACAGCTTCTGACATACCGGCATCAATTCCGCACCCCATTGTTGGCATAGCTTTCCTGATCATTGGAAGCCCCATAACCCCCTTTGGAAGATTTCTCTCATCAATAGGAATTAATTTTTTCGACAGCCTGCAGGGCCTTATTGTTGCCCTCTCCTTCATTTCTGCCCCCGTCTATATAAGATCAGCACAGTCCGTATTCTCATCCATGAACAGATACCACGAAATGTTTGGTTATTCCCTTGGATTATCCAGGCTCAGGATCCTCTATTCCGTTGTTGTACCGGCAACAATTAAGGATCTGGCATCAGCAACCCTTACCTCAATGAGCAGGGCCATGAGTGAATTCGGATCAATTGCCATACTTGCCTATTACATACTTTCAGGTCCTTTCAAAGGTGTAGAACCCGCATCAGTACTCATTTACCAATATTATGGATACTATGGCCCTGATGTGGCTGTTACGGCTGCAGCACTTATGATTATTGTTTCAATGGCAATACTTGGGATAACCAGATTGCTGAAGAGCGGCATAATAAGGAGGAGGCAATGATCGAGATTAATGCCTCAAAGGTCCTTGGTGGATCAACCATCTCACCCTCCATAAGTGATGCCGGGACAATATGCATATACGGAAAAAACGGCAGTGGAAAGACAACCACCCTTCTGATGATATGCGGCTTTATTATGCCTGACAGCGGACACATCACCATAAACAACAGTGACGTTACCTTCCTGCAGCCGCAGAAGAGATCGGCTGTGTTCATAAACCAGGACAGTTACTTTCCAAATATGATCGTGGATGACCACCTCATACATTTCACAAGCGGAAAAAATAGTAAAGTGAGGGATGTTAACATCGATGAGATAAGGAATATTATGGGCATTAATTTCGGTGGAAAGTTGAAATACCTGAGCATGGGGCAGAAGATAAGGGTATCCATTGGAACCGCACTTTTAGCTGGGCCGCATGTGATCGCAATCGATGAGGCTCTCTCCAACCTTGATGACAAGAATGACGTACTTTCCAACCTGAAGGATTATGCAGGGAGATCAGGAATAGATCTAATTTTTGTGACACAGGATAAAAAGGATTCCGAGATCTCAGATCACACTTACAGGATGGACAAAGGGGTATCCCGGAGGCTTTTCTAGGCTTTTGGCACAGAATCGACTTCCTCCCTGGCAACATGGTAGATTCTGTATCTCAGCTCCATGAAAAGAAGGAACATAGCTGCACTGAACAGAGCTATTCCAAGTGTGATCCACATTACAACATAGGAATGTGTCCTGTCCTGTATGAAGCCTGCAAATGGTGTTCCCAGTATTGTGCCCATGCTCATCACCATAAGGCTCAGTCCGCTGAACAGGCCGACCTTTGATCTGGGTGCTATCTCGGAAATAAGTGTCACATATACGCTGTTCCAGCCCACTGAGGACATACCAACAAAGAATGCTGTGAAACCGGCACTGAAAATTGATACGGAGAGAGTTGGGAAGGAGATGAAGAGTACTGAAGAAATGATCATGATCAGGACAAGTGATTTCAACCGGTTTCCTTTGAAAATTCTGCTGCTTATGGATGCCCAGAACAGCCTTCCGGCAACAGCTCCAATCAGGAGCAGTGCCAGGAATATCTCCGCAATGATTATTGCGAACCCTCTCTGCTCCAGAAACACCACATAATAGGTAAGTATGGACTGCTGCCCCCATGAGAGAAAGGCTGCACAGATGCTAATGGTAAGAAGTGATCTGTCCCTTCCGGCGCCAAGAACCTGCCTGAGATAGCCTTTCTGCTTCCTCACCTGACTGTTTTCACGCTTTCCAACAGGTATGAGTAGAGCTATTGTCCCGCCTATTATGATTGTTACCACGAAAGACCACTGCAGGCCGAAATGAATGGCTACAAGGGGGAGAACAACTGCTGAAAGCGCTGCACCCACGGGTACTCCTGACTGCTTAACACCCATTGGCGTGGCATGATGTGGATAGTACTCCTCCATAACCGCACGGTTGGTTGATGGCGTTATGAGTCCGTATCCAAAGCCTATGGCGTAAAAGCCTATTACAAGCTGGACATAGGAATGTGATAGTGCGGCCGTCAGGGAACCCAGGGCCATCACAGCGAATGATATCTTGACTGCTCTTGATGGCCCCATGCCGTCCACAAAGGCACCGGAAAGGAATGATACTGAGAAAGAACCTATGAAGATTATGCTTGTTATGAGCCCAAGTTCTGTTGAATTGAGAAGATATGTGTTCTTTATGAATGGGGCCAGAGGTGCATACGAGGAAAGTGTGAAATTTCCAAGTACCATGAAAAGAAGACTCTGGATAACCACAGGCAATCTTCTCTTTACAGGATTCAAGGATGGTCCCATTTTCCCATATGTATAGAACCCCTATAATTTTGCATTGCAGATTTCCGGGTATTTATCTGAGGGTGATCCCGCCGTCAACAACCAGAGTTTCTCCGGTAATGTATGATGCATCCTCTGACATCAGGAACCTCACTGCCTTTGCCACATCCTCAGGGTTTCCCCATCTTCCAAGAAGGGTAGCTTTTGATATGGATTCGTAAAAAGATCTGTCCTCCCATCTCTTCCTGTTAATATCAGTCTTTACAAATCCCGGTGCAACTGAATTTACTCTTATCCCGGGAGCCAGCGTTACAGCCATTGACCTGGTGGCATGGACAAGCGCCGCTTTGCTTGCCTCATATGCTATTGCAGAAAGGCCTGCCTTTATTGCAGCTGCAGAGCTTATATTCACAACAGAACCTGGTTTTTCCATTGTTCCTGCAAGGCGGTTTACAATAAGTACAGGTGCCCTTATGTTAAGGTCCAGTACCCTGTCCCAGGCCTCCGGAGTGATTGTGCTGATATTTCCCGGGAGGCTTATGCCTGCATTATTCACAATTCCTCTTAACCCGATGCCCAGGTTCCTGATCTGGGAACAGAGGGAATCTATTTCGCTTACAGATGAGAGATCACATTGAAGCGTCCGGGTCTCTGAACCCTGATCCTTGCATAGTTTTTCCACATCCATGACAGCCTCCTTTCCAGAATTGTAATGTAATATGAGGTCCCATCCATCTCTTGAGAGTTCAAGTGCTATTGCCTTTCCAAGTCCTTTTGATGATCCGGTGACCAGTACAAACCCTTTTTTCATGGAACAATTATTGATACATTACATAAATTCTTTATTGCAGAATGTTTTTGTTGCAAACATTTTTACGAGGACTCATTGAAAAGCTTTTAAGTGCAGTTGATCTCACACCTGATCTATGCCTTCAGAATATGATCAGGTTCTGGATAAAATCAGGACAGACGTCAGGTTCAGGACTTTCCCGGAAGAATACCTGAAAGGTTTCAAAGTGGTGGGCGAGATCACGGTTGAAACAGGTTCTGACATATTCATGTACAGGGAACTTGAGGGAATCAATGTTGTGGTTGATGGAAAGAAGACATTTTTCAATGACCCTTACCTTGCGAAATATTACTATTACTCATCCCTGCTTGGCCTTAATCGTGTTGTGGTACCGGATAAGGAAAGCGTGAGAAGAGTTGTTAAGGTTCTTGAGATGGATCTCCGCAATTATAGAGACCTTATAGACCAGTATCTTTCCGTACTGGGAGAGGAACTCAGGAAAAACGCTGTATCCCAACTTATGAAGACCGATCCTAATTTCAGAATGGCTGTTTACGGTGAATCATGATCATGGTACTTCCAGTACTATATCGTCCTCAACAGGGACCCTCATGAAATTAACAAGGTTATAAGATTCCCTGAGAAGGGATGAGATCATCTTTCTGGGTCTGGACATCCTTTTCATCCTCCATTTATGATCCCTTTTTATCTCCCATATCTTCATTCCAAGAAAGGATTCTATGTTTTCCATCTGTTCTCTTTCAGCATTGCTTGAAACCGAAAGGGCAAAATTATAAGAAAGCCCTTTTCTGCCTCTGTTCCTGTATGACCTCAATGAAATTCTGTATGAGGACTCTACATTTCCGAAGAAGAAAGGTATATCGATAAGGCTCTTCATGAATCCAGGAGAGTAGAACGTTTTCCTTCTCCAATTCATCACTGAATTGGAAAATGGCATGTTGTTCCTCTTTATTCCGGGATCTGACGATGGTTCCACCGAGCACCTGTACATAAGCGAATAGAACCTTTCCATTGTTCTCAGGCATGAGGAAGATGTGCTTCCTAGGTAGAAATACCTCATTTCTCCCATGGAATCAACCTGGAAAATATTTTCCTGCCCTGGATCTGGAAGAAGCATGTATGACCTGTCCCTGAACATTAATGGATTTGTTTTTTCCACTCTGCTTGTGAATATGAGCGTTGACCATTCCATTGGAATGGCTAAATTAAAGAACTACAGAAATATTTCTACTGTATGAAAAGAGAAGTGGAGATCGATGATTATTTCAGGATGAAGAATATCGGCGGCCTTTCTGCCTCACCGGATGGAGGGTTTATTGCCTATTCTGTTTCCAACGTTTACAAAGATTTCAAAAAGGGGAATCGCAGCATGGTATACCTGAAAAACCTTTCAGATGGCACTGAAAGGGAGTTTGGAAAAAAGGATTCCATGAATTCCCAGACTTCGTTCTCACCTGACGGTAGGACACTTTCTTTTGTTACCGGAAAGAACTCTGAAAGTTTCTTCAATATTGTGAACATTTACACACTGTCAGAGCAGTCTGTGGCAGCAAAGGGGAAGATCATAAGCTATAAGTGGGTCGATAATGAAACTCTTCTGTTCCTTTTGGAAATTGAACCGGAAAACAAGAAGGATGGGGATAACGGGGATGATGGATACTTCTTTGAAGAAAATGATCCTGTTGGAAGACTTTTCAGGTTCACGTTCCGTGATGGATTCTCCATACTTGATGAAAAAATGCAGATATGGGAATTTGACTGTGCCGGTGGGAGAATTGCAGCTGTGGCTTCAGACAGCCACCGGGAAGGATCCTGGCACAATAACTATCTCATAAGCATGGAACTGGATGGGAAATGGAAAAAAATATACAAACCCGAAAGCGGACAGGTAGCATTGCCATGGGTTTCTCCGGACGGTGAAAAGGTGGCTTTTCTGGAATCCATGTGGAGTGACAGGGGAGTAACTTCAGGGGATCTTATGATCCATGAGTTTTCCACAGGTAAAACTGAAAACCTCACTGCATCAGATCCCATGAGCTATTCATGCATTTCATGGTCCGGAAAGGATTCCTTTTACTCCCTTTCTGACAGCATGGGAACATTTGAACTGAAAGATTTCATAAAGGGAAAGAAGACTCTCTGGTCAGGAAAAGGAGCTGTTTTTCCCGGTTTTGCACCATCATTTGTTGCTAACCATGACAGGGCATTTTTCGTTTATTCCAGCAAGGATTTACCTCCCGAGATAATGGAAGTTGATCTGAAGACCGGAAAATCCCAAAGGATTACGGGAGTGAATTCTGAACTGGATGATCTAAAAACATACCCATGGGAAACCGTTACCTGGAAAGGAAGTGACGGTCTTGAAATATACGGGCTTTTCCGCAGTGCAGGAGTGAAAAAGCCTCTGCTTGTTTATGTCCATGGTGGTCCAACATCATCTTCAAAGGAGATTTTCATGGACAGGTATTCCCATCTTGTTCCCAAAGGTTACTCAATATTCATGCCAAACTACAGGGGAAGCACCGGAAAAGGAAGAAAATATGCAGAACTCAACCGGGGCGACATGGGGGGAATGGACTTCCAGGACATACTTGCTGGAATCGATTTTCTCAAGGAAAAGGGATATATTGATCCGGACAGGATAGGTATAACAGGAGGATCATACGGTGGTTTCATGACGTCCTGGGCAGTTACCCAGAGCCCCATTTTCAAGGTGGGAATAGGCCTTTTTGGGATAAGTGACTGGATCAGCTTCCACGGAACCACAAACATAGCTGAGTGGGACGCCATACAGTATGGTGAAAGCCCCTATGTTTATGATAAATTTGTAAAATTCTCACCATTGAGATATGTTGAAAATGTTAAGGCAAAGGTTCTTCTCATGCATGGAAAAGAGGATCCCAGTGTTCCAATAGGGCAGTACTTCCAGTTTTACAGGGCTCTGAAAGAACATGGGAAGGATGTCAGATTCCTTATATTCCCCAGAGAAGGGCATGGATTCCAGGAGAAACACCACATAAAGCAGTCCATGGTTGAAACTCTGAAAATGCTTCAGGAAAATCTCTGATTTTATCTATCCATTTCCAGATTCCATTTTTCAAAATTTTAACCCCTTTATTAATTATGTTAACCTTATGGTTAAAATACACTATAATTGATTAACTTCTGTGTTAATTAAAATCCATGACAGCTTAAATTCAGGCAGGATCAGAAATGCGCTGATGCTTGACAATTCAACTCTCTGGAGGGTTGGTTTTGCAAGGTTCACCGGTTCCATAGGCATGGGATTTGTAATTCCCTTCATGGCACTTTTCCTCTATTCAGCTGAGAGGCTATCCCCATATACCATCGGTGCAATATTTTCCATAACTTATCTTACCGGAATGGTATTTCAACCTATTGGGGGGCGTATCTCTGATAAGCATGGTGAGAAGATAACCATTACAGCCGGCCTCCTCGTGTCATTCACCCTTTACCTGGCAATATGGGTTCTCGTATCACTGGATGTTAACACAATATTCATCATAACCGCCTATGTCATGGCTTCTTTGGGGAGTTCCTTTACATATTCACCTTACTATTCCTTAATCACAAAATCATCCACAGGAAGCCAGATGAAGAAAACAATGGGCATATTCAGGGTGATCTTCAATCTGGGTTTCATTATAGGCCCTGTAGCAGGGTCAATTGTCTCTGTGTACCGATTTAGCGACATATTCCTTTTTGCTTCAATCTTCAGGTTAACCGAGCTTATTGTTTTGATTTTTCTCGTCAAGCCTCCAGCGTGGAATATGGGTGTGCCAACACAAAATGGCAGTAATAATGCAAGCCCCGGATCTGGCAAAGTTTCACGAATAGACAGAAAACTTCTTTTTTTCTCTCTTTCAGTGATGTTTCTTGCAATGATTGGAACTCAGGTTCAGGTATCACTTCCCATCTTTGCCTTCAGCACAGGAGGCATTACAATAGCAGAATATGGGTATATCTACTCACTTAACGGCCTTGTTGTTGTGGCAGGGCAGTTCCTGATCAACCGAATTTTTTCAAAAATCGGTGATATTGCCTCCATGATTGCAGGGATAATGTTATACATGGTGGCGTTTATAATTGCAGGTTTCTCCCATGCTTTTCTTCCACTGGTTGGCCTGATTGTAATATACAGCCTGGGTGAGGACATAGTTGCACCACTTGAAAATGCAATTGTAGGGAACTTTGCCCCTTCCGGAAAGGTTGGGTTCTACATATCTGTGAAAAGCTCATTCTGGAGCGCAGGGAATGTTCTTGGACCTGCCGTAGGTTCTCTCATAATATTCCTTTTGCCCTTCGGACCCCTTGTTTCATGGGGGATCATGGATATGTTTGGCGGCGTTTCCATGATTATGATACTTGCTTTTAGAAAACAGTTATGGAAGGATTTTAAAAAATCACCAGTTACTGCGTGAACCTGATTCCCTCCATTAACCAAGAACTTTTCCCAGTCTTTCAAGCCCTTCTTTGAGTATCTCAGGTGTACATGTATAGCATATCCTGAAACCATGGCTATGGTTGAAATATTCACCGGGAACAATGAGAACCTTTTCCATATCCATTGCTTTTTTTGCAATATCAAGTGAACTTGTTTTGCCCTTATACTCTATGTACGCTATTGAACCAAATTCCGGGTTGCTCCATGTAAGATCATTCCTGGATTGGACAAATTCCTTCAGTATTGTGCGGTTTTTGTCAAGCAGCGGATTCGCGTATTCCTGGAATTTTTTCCTGTTCTTAAGAACCTGTGATGCAACCCAGAGGCTGTATCCGGGATTTTCTGCTGTGACAAGGTCCCTTATCCTTCTGATATCTTCAGATACTTTTCCCGCCGCAGCTATCCATCCAACCCTGAATGAACCCAGTCCGTAGAATTTTGTCATTGTGTTTGAAACAATCACATTCTCATTTCCGTTGAAAATGGATCCTGGCGGATTTTCATTGCTGAATGCCCTGAACGTTTCATCTGAATATATTTTAAAAGTTCCTTTCTCTGCTTCTTCAAGTATTGAATGGAGAAAGTCGTCATCAATCATGGTTCCTTTTGGATTGTTGGGGTTGGTGAATTCAAATCCCGAATCCTCAGATTTCATGATTTCATCAATGGAAGGCATCCTGTAATCAACCTGAATTCCAAGAGACTCCGGGACCCTGTACATTGGCTCGTATTCCGGAACCGGTATGAACAGTTTCTTCACCTTTTCCTTCAGGTATGAGTTGGCCAGAAATATGCCTCCGGTACCCCCGGCGGTGGATATGACATTTTCCTCTTCCAATCCATACATATCCGCAACAGTTCTGTTGAATATGGAAGGCGCGTCCCGGGAATCACTCCTGTAACTGTCATAGGACAGGTCTATTCCGAACTTTTCAAGAACGGGCTCATTGAAACCGCTTCCAATTAGGTTGTACCTGCAGCTGGACATGTTTTTTCTTATCCATGTGAATATGTCAACATTGAGGGCTTTCATGGTGCTTTCATCTCCGTATAACCCATCTGTTCAAGAGTCTCCTTAACAGCCGTGTTTACCGATTCATCACTGTTGAACCTGTTTTTCCATCCTGTGGAGAACATTTTGTCAACCCTCAGCTGGGCAACCTTCACATCCCCTTTCCATCCTCTGCCATCCCTGCCCGGTTTAGTGTTGTATTTCACATTTTTCAGCCCCATTCCGTTAACCACATAATCTGCAATCTTCATTACCGAGGTGGTTTCCCTGTTCCCCAAATTGTATATGTCTGTCTTTGTGGACTTTTCATGGATATACAGCATGGATTTTACGCAGTCTGATACATGTAGATATGACTTTCTCTGTGTTCCATCCCCAAGAATTTCAAGTGATTGATTGTCTTTCTTGAGCTTGTTTATGAAATCGAAAATAACACCGTGGGTTGAGTTTTTTCCCACTATGTTTGCAAACCTGAATATTGTCCCCTTTATGCCGTAATAATGGGAGTATGAGGTTATGAACCCCTCTCCGGCCATCTTTGATGCTCCGTATGATGAAATTGGCATATATGGCCCGTAGTCCTCTGGAGTTGGAAGGACCGTGGCTTCTCCGTAAACTGTGGAGCTTGATGCGAACAGTATCTCTGGGGTGTCTGTGCGCCTCATGTATTCCAGAAGGATCATTGTTCCCTGTACATTGTTCACAAAATCAACCACTGGATCTTTGGAACCGCCGCGCACATCTGAATTTGCAGCAAGATGAATGACCATATCATGGGGCTCCACTCTTGAAAATGCCTCTTCATCTGCTATGTCGCTGTTAAGAAATTTAAATCCTTTCTTCCCCTGATATTTCTTTATGTAACGATCATCAACATTTGATAGATTGTCCATTACAGTAAGATCGTTGTTTTCTGAAAGTTCCTCCACCATGTTTGAACCTATGAAACCGGCGCCGCCGGTGATAAGTATACGTTTACCTGTTATCATTATACTGTCATGTTCCTGACGTATTAATTATTTCACAGTTTCTGATCAGATCAGAGCACTCATTCCGGAAAATAAATCCCAGAAATGTTTCAAGGCACCCTTATTTCTGGAACGTTTAAATAATTGGAAATGATTAAAGGCAGCCTCTTGTTAACAGTTTCAGATGTTGATAGATTCATATTCAATGGGGCGCTGAGGTGACCCGACCTCGCTGGAGTGCACCGACTCCCATGGTGATATAATATGGCGGAACACAGGAACCTCGTACTGGCCAGCGTCCTCATAGGAATGCTCATGTCGGCAATTGACACGACAATAGTTATACTTGCTCTTCCCACGATTACAGATGAACTCCACGCTCCATTTCTTGATACAATATGGGTTATCCTGATCTATCTTCTTGTTCTGGCTGCCCTGACAACACAGCTTGGTAGGCTGGGAGACATATATGGCAGGGGGAGGCTTTTTAATCTGGGTTTTCTGGTATTCATAATAGGATCAGCCGCATCGGGGTTTGCCCCAGATGTTTTCTTCCTTATTGGTGCCAGAGGTTTTCAGGGATTCGGTGCTGCGCTCCTTCAGGCTAACAGCAACGCAATAGTTGCCGATCACTTTCCTCGCCATGAGCGTGGAAAGGCATTCGGCATAACAAGCATGGGCTGGACAATAGGAGGATCCCTTGGAATAGTGCTTGGTGGAATCATTACAACCTTCATTGGATGGAGATTCATATTTTATATCAATGTTCCAGTGGGGATAATAGGATTCCTGTTTGCACTGAAGTACATAAGGGACGATAAGAGGACTGAAACCACAATAGACTACACAGGCACAGCAATACTGGTTACGCTCCTTTCCCTCATATCATATGGTGCAGTGGAAATCGCAGGAAATGGAGTCCAGATTCTAAATCTTACTCTGGTCGCAGTGGGTATTGCAATGCTTATCCCATTTGTGCTTGTTGAAAGAAAGGCAAGGGATCCTGTCATAGTCCTGAAGGCATTCAAGGAGAGAATACTGACGTTTTCGCTTCTGGCCGCAACCCTTCAGGCAGTGGGCTACCTTTCAGTACTGTTTATACTCATAATGTATCTTCAGGGAATAAGGGGATTCAGCCCCCTGGATTCTTCTCTCCTGCTTGTTCCAGGGTATATAATATCCAGTTTCCTTGCCCCAAAAATGGGCAGGCTTTCGGATAAATTTGGATCAAGGGTGATTGCAAGCACTGGAATTTTCATGATGGCTGCCGGTGTCCTGATTTATCTTCTCATGGGGGTCAGCACAACACTTTACCTGGTAATTGCAGGATCCATAGTTACCGGATTTGGCGGTGCAATGTTCTGGCCATCCAATAACAGCGCCGTAATGTCAGGTGCGCCAAGAGAACTTTACGGTTCAGTTTCTGGGTTGCTGAGAACACTATCCAACATCGGGACTCTCTTCAGCTATGTCATTGCAATCTCCATAGCAGCACTTTCTGTCCCAAGATATGTTGCCTTTGAGGTTTTCCTGGGTGTAACAAAACTTCAGGGAGGGGTTTCAGCAAAATTCCTCATTGGAATTCATGCAGCACTGATAGCAAGTTTCGCAATACTCATAGTAGCTGGATTGAGTTCCCTGGTAAAGAGCAGAAAGGCTGAAACCAAAAAGGCTGCAGAAACTCCGGCAGCATGGAACCAGGGAAAGAAATGATTTCATGCCTTGAGACTGCAAATGGATGGCTAATTGAATTTGAAATAGATTATTTATATATGTAAGGTAGATAGGGAAGAATTTCTGGAGAAAAGAGTTCACATGATTCAGATTAACAATGTCAGAAAGAGATACAGTGATGGCACAGAAGCCCTGAAAGGCATTAATGCTGAAATTGGAAAACGCATCACTTCTGTCATAGGGAGAAACGGCGCTGGAAAGACCACACTTATGAGGATACTTTCAACACAGCTTGAACCCTCTTCGGGCGAGGTTATCATCGATGGCCTTGATGTGATGAAAAACACACTGGAGGTAAGGAAGAAAATATGCAGCATACCTCAGGAGGCAACGCCAATTGGCATACTTACTCCCATGGAACATGTCACCCTCTATCTTCTTGCGCGGAAGTTCCAGTACAGGGATGCAAGAAGAGAGGCCATGAATGCACTGGACAGCCTTGGAATACTTGAATATAAGGACA
>Ga0207433_10008222_pt1 | contig 17087 bp, 14 predicted proteins | sample YelNatPaOPGAMG01_FD_187559 | JGI IMG/M metagenome (GOLD analysis project Ga0207433, IMG submission 187559) | Hot spring thermophilic microbial communities from Obsidian Pool, Yellowstone National Park, USA - OP-RAMG-01 (SPAdes) (version 3) | ecosystem: Environmental > Aquatic > Thermal springs... | reverse complement strand
GAGCTTGGTCTCGTCATCGCGCATGCTATAATAGGGCGGCCGACCGAGAGTGAGCGCTTGAACAAGCGCCAGCCAGCTAGTACCGATCAGTTGCTGCCAGTCGCCACTGGGCGCGGTGCCGAAACGAGAGGTACCAGAGCGATGGAGAAACGTCGAATCATCAAAGAAGATGGGCGCTATCTGATCTTCTACTCTTTCTCGCCCCAGCCAGGGCAGGAGCCAGCCGAAAAGCGCCCAAACACCCGAAATCTCACCCGCGAAGAGAAGCCGCTGGACAGGGAGGGCCGCCAGTGTCCGAATTGAGATGGAACCCGTTGTTGGAGGAGTGGGTCATCACGGCTACACACCGGCAGCAGCGCACTTTCCTCCCGCCTAAGGACTACTGCCCACTCTGCCCGACACGTGAAGGCGGCTTTCCCACCGAAGTGCCGGCGAGCGACTTCGAGATCGTGACTTTCGAGAACCGTTTCCCTTCCCTGCAGCGCAACCCCCCAGAACCAGCTGTCAAGGACAGCGGCCTCTACCGCACGCAGCCGGCCCGGGGTATATGCGAGGTGGTGCTCTACACGCCCGACCACGAGGCCACGCTGGCCGATCTCAGCGTATCCCACCTCGACCGGCTGATACAAGTGTGGACGGACCGCTACCAGGAACTGGGCAGCCTAGATTTCGTCCGCTACGTCTACATCTTCGAAAACAAGGGAGAGGTCATCGGCGTCACCTTGCGCCACCCTCACGGCCAGATCTATGCCTTCCCGTACGTTCCCCCCATCGTGCAGCAAGAGCTGAATGCCTGCGCGAAGCACTTCGAGCACACCGGCCATTGTCTGCTGTGCGACGTGTTGGCGGAGGAACTTAGGGATGGTAGGCGCTTGGTCTGTCAGAACGACTCCTTCGTAGCGGTGGTCCCTTTCTACGCTCGCTGGCCGTATGAGGTACACATTCTGCCACGCCGCCACATACTGAGCCTCGATGATCTTACTTCGTCCGGTCGCCGCGAGTTGGCGCTGATCCTGAAGACAGTAGTCACCAAGTACGACAACCTCTTCGGCTTCAGCCTACCCTATATCATGGCTATGCACCAGCAGCCCACCGATGGCGAGGACCACTCCACTTATCATTTCCACATCGAGTTCTACCCGCCGCACCGCTCGCGGGACCGCCTCAAATATCTGGCGGGCTGCGAGTCTGGAGCCGGTTCCTTCATAAACGATACCCTAGCTGAGGAGAAGGCGGCTGAGCTGAGAGAAGCCGCTCCGCGAGAAGGAGAGGAAATCGAATGATCCCCCAGGACCCAGGGCCAGCCGGCCTCCTGGCCAAACTGCGCTCGCTCTACCCCAATACCGGTCACCCGACTTACCTAGTGCGTGCCCCTGGAAGAGTCAACTTGATAGGGGAGCACACCGACTACAACGACGGCTTCGTGCTGCCCGCTGCCATCGACCGCTCGACATGGATCGCAGTCCAGGCACGAGACGATGAGCAATGCTGCTTTCATTCCCTAAACTACGATTCGAGCGCCTGCTTCTCTCTGGCGAGCCTGGCTTTCGACCACGAGGTGCAATGGATCAATTACCCCCAGGGCGTAGCCTCCATGCTAGCGGAAGCTGGCTACCCCCTGCGCGGGCTCAACGCCGTCATCTACGGTACCGTCCCCCTCGGCGCGGGGCTTAGCAGCTCGGCAGCCATCGAGGTTGCCTCCGCACTGGCCTTCAGCAAAGCTGGGGCATTCGAGGTGCCCGCAGGGGACTTGATTCGTCTCTGTCAGAAGGCCGAGAACGTCTTCGTTGGCAATAGCTGTGGGATCATGGATCAGTCGATATCGGTGCTGGGCAAGAAAGGCCATGCCCTGCTCATCGACTGCCGCTCGCTCGATAGCCGCTTGGTGCGCATGCCTGGTGACGATGTCAAGCTGGTCGTCTGCGATACCAAAGTCGAGCGCTGTCTGGTAGCCTCCGAGTACAACCTGCGCCGCCAGCAGTGCGAGGAGGGGGTACGGCTGCTCTCAGCGCGCCTACCTGGCATCAAGGCCCTACGCGACGTCACCCTCGACCAGCTCAACGAGTACCGCTGGCTGCTACCTGACGTCATCGCCCGACGCTGCGAACACGTGATCCGCGAGAACGCTCGTGTCGAGCAAACGGTAGTGGCTATGGAAGCCGGCGACCTCGTCACGGTGGGAGAGCTTTTCGCTGCCTCTCACCAGAGCCTACGCGATCTCTACGAGGTCAGCTGCCCTCAGCTCGACGCTATGGTCGAGATCGCGAGCAGGGTGCCCGGGGTGCTCGCTTCTCGCATGACCGGCGGCGGCTTTGGCGGTTGCACGGTCAACTTGGTGCGCAGCGACGCTGTGGACCGGCTGCGCAGCGAGGTCGAAACGGCCTATGCCCGTGCCACTGGCATCACGCCGGCCGTGTACGTCTGCGAAGCAGGAGATGGCGCCAGCGCCCAAGAGATAAGCTCCTGAAACGCTGAAACGACGAGCACAGCCAAGGCCTTTCATCACGTGCCCCCGTGGGCAGTGTGCTTCACGAACGGTACCTTTGCCACCTGCGCCTGCCGCGGGCGGCCGCGTATCATCACCTCGAGCGAAGTGCCACGAGCAGCAAGGCGGCTGCTAACGAAGGCGAAGCCGATTCCTCGGTTCAAGGTCGGCGAGTAGACGCCGCTGGTGACGTAGCCTACCGAGCGCCCTTCGGAAAGCACTTGGTTCCCGTGGCGAGGGATAGCCTGCTCACGCATCTCTATCCCCACCAAGAGGCGCGCTGGCCCCCGCTGCTTTATCCTCAACAGAGGCCCCTGTCCCACGAAGACCTTGGCCAGGTCTACAAAACGTTCCAGGCCGGCCTCTAACGGGTTGCAACTCTCATCGATATCCTCCCCGTAGAGAGGAAAACCGGCTTCCAAGCGCAGGACGTCACGTGCCCCCAGTCCGGCTGGCTTCAAGCCCCAGGCCGAGCCGGCCTGCAATAGCTCGTTCCACACCGTGGCCGCCCGCTCGGGTGCCAGTATCAGCTCGAAGCCGTCTTCGCCCGTGTAGCCAGTGCGGGCGATAAGGGCCCGTTCCCCCGCAACTCTGCCCGCCGCCCAGCCCTGGAACTTGATCGCAGCCACCTCGACGTCAGCGATGGGATCGAGGATCGATACCGAGAATGGCCCCTGAATTGCCATGATGACGGTCTGCTCCGAAACATCCGTTATGCGCACTCCTCTTGGGGCTCGGGCTCGAAGCCAGTCAAGGTCCTTCTGCACGTTGGCGGCGTTGACCACCAGTAGATAACGATCGGGAAGGCGGTAGACGAGCAGATCGTCCACTATCCCTCCCTGTTCGTTGCACATCAGGCTGTACGTGGCTCGACCCACGCGCAGGCTAGCCAGGTTACGGGTCAGCATCCGCTGAAGAAAGAAGACGTCGCCTGCGCCGCTGACCTCGATCTCGCCCAAGTGGGAAAGGTCGAACAGCCCGGCGGCCTGGCGCACGGCTAGAGCTTCTTCGAGGATACTGGTATAGGCTAGTGGCATCCACCAGCCTGCGAAAACGGTGAAGTGGGCCCCGAGCTGCCGGTGCACAGACTCTAGGGGAGTGTGACGAACAGGTCGAGGTGACGGTTGTGCAACCATAGCTGATCAATTATGGCGGCGTGCGATCGCCTCTCTGGCCAAGCGAACCATTTCCGCTTCGTTGGGATAGGTCATGACCGCCAGAGCCTCATCCACGGGGAACCAGCGGGCAAAATCGTACTCCGGATCGTGGCGTGACGTATCGCCCCCCACGGCCGCCATCAGATAGTAATAGACCGTCTTGTGAATGCGGCGGCCATCGGCCACGAACCAGTAGTCGATTTGCCCTAGCGGCTGGAGAACTTGGACTTCCAGGCCGGTTTCCTCTTCCGTTTCCCGTTGGGCAGTCTGTTCGAGGGTTTCGGCATCTTGTGGCGTGCCCTTGGGCAACCCCCAGACGCCGGTATCCTCGCGGCCAACGAGGACCACTTCGGGCCGTTCTCCTTGCCAGCGGTAGACGACTCCCCCCGCCGAAACGGCCCTGGCTGTCCTCAGACGAGCCACGTCGTCTATTGTCCTTTCTCTGGGCTGGGCGAGCGTCGCAAGCACTCGTACATCAGCAGCCCAATGATCGATTTGGCATCTCGGATTTCTCCCTCGCGCACCATTCTAATCGCCTCGTCGAGGGAGAGGTGAACGATCTCGAACGACTCGTCCTCGTCGGCCGGCAGGCTTGAGGGCCGCAGGCCCGAGGCCACGTAAAGATGCGTCACTTCACTGGAAAAGCCGGGACTAGGGTAGAAGTCGATCAGGTGCTCCAGCTTCTCAGCGGCGGCACCTATCTCTTCCTGCAACTCACGCTGGGCGGCCACCAGCGGCTCCTCCCCCCGATGGAGAGTGCCAGCGGGAATCTCCAGCAAGGTCTGCTCCGCTGCCTTGCGGTATTGCTTAACCATGACCACCTTGCCCTCAGCATCAAGAGGCAGCAGGGCCACGGCGCCCGGGTGCTCGACTATCTCTCGCCTGGCCACGCGATCATTGGGCAGGCTGACAGTATCTACGCGCAGGTTGATGAGCTTGCCGCTGAAAACACGGTCGGTGGAAATGGTGGCTTCTCGTTTCACGTTGCCTCTCGTTTCGGGTGTTATGGGCTGGCGGAGTGCTCGCCAGCACCAGACTGCGAGCACTGCAGCCCCGATGATGCAAGTCTCAGACCAGAGCCGCTTTCACCTCTCGACTCAGGCCGCTGGAATAGCCTTCGGGCGAGCTTGCTGTTTCCACTTCTCGGCTTGCGCCAGAAGTTCGCGGGCGTTTTCCCTCGCGCGTACGCTCTCGCCAAGCCCTCCCAGCATGACGCTCAGCTCCTCCACCTTCTCCTCCTCGCCCATCTCCACCAGGCGCGTATAGGTTCGCTCTCCATCGACTGCCTTCGTGACGTTGAAATGGCGATCGGCGAAGCAGGCGATTTGAGGCAGGTGGGTAACGCAGATCACTTGATGGCTGCTGGTGAGGCTCCAAAGCTTGCGAGCCACCACGTGCCCAGCCCGGCCGCCGATGCCGGCGTCGATCTCGTCGAATATGAGAGTAGGGACGGCATCTACTGCGCTAAGAATGGACTTCAGGGCCAGCATAAGACGCGAGGTCTCGCCGCCGGAGGCGATCTTGACCAGCGGCTTCAGAGGCTCGCCGGGATTGGGCGCGATGAGGAACTCCACTTGGTCGACGCCATTGGCGTCGAACGCACAGGGGCGGCCGTCCCCCAGAGGCACTCCCGAAGGATCCTCGCGCTGAGTCACCGAGACCGAGAAGCGTGCCTTGGCCATGTTGAGTTCGGCCAATTCCTGCTCAACGGCGGCGCTGAGCCGCGCCGCCGCTTTCTGCCTCTTCTGTGAGAGCTCCGCCGCCAGCCTCCCCACTTCGACCAGCAACGCGGCCTCCTTCTCCCGCAATTCTTCCACTCGCTCCTCGCGGCTGCCCAGCGAAGCTAACTCGGCTGCCGCCTGCCGCCCGAATTCCAGCACTTCCGGTATGGTGCTGCCGTACTTGCGCTTGAGGTTGCGAATGAGCTCGAGCCGTTCCTCCACCGCCTCCAGCCGAGCAGGGTCGGCCTCGATGCTATCTCGATACGAACGCACCGACTGTACGAGCTCTTCCAACTCATAGATAAGCTCATCCACCCTTCGGCGCTGCTCCTCCTGGCTTGGGTCCATACGCCTGATGTCGGCGGCGCGCGCCGCCACATCTGCCAGCAGATCGACGACCGAACGCTGTTCTTCCGCCCCCTCCTTCAAGAGAACGTACATCGCTTCGGCTGCTTCACGCAGACGCTCGGCGTTGGCAAGTACACTGCGTTCCGCCAGCAGTTCTTCCTCTTCCCCCGGTTGCAAGCGCGCAGCCGCGATCTCCTCCACCTGGAAGCGCAGCAGGTCCGCCTGGCGGGCCAGTTGTCGTTCGTCCTTGAGTAAACGGTCCAGTTCCGACCGGACACGCTTCAGCTCTCCCACCCGTTCGGCTACCTCGCCACGCGCCTCGCGCAAGCCGCCGTATTCGTCCAAAAAGTCGATGTGTTGACTCACTCGGAGCAGAGACAGGTGCTCGGTTTGCCCGTGGATGTCGATGAGCATGCCTCCGACTTGCTGCAGCACGCCGAGCGTCACGGCGCGACCATTCAGGCGAGCCACACTGCGGCCGGAGCTGTTGATCTCGCGCGTGAGTATGACCATACCCGTCTGTTCTTCATCGTCCGCGCCGTAGTTTTGCAGTACTTCTCGTAAGGCAGCGTGCTGACGGGAGCCCGGCTCCAGGCTGAAGATGCCCTCGACCCTCGCCTGGCTGGCACCAGACCGCACGTATTCTGCCCCGATCTTGCCGCCCAGAAGAGAGCTGACAGCGTCGATGACGATAGACTTGCCAGCCCCGGTCTCGCCCGTAAGGACATTGAAGCCGGGAGAAAGCCGCAGGTGGAGACGATCGATGATCGCGAAGTTGCTGATACCTAGTTCCACCAGCACGGGGCTCTACCTCTGACTCTGGCTGTTGTTCGCCTGGCGCAGCCGCTGGAAAAGCGTCTCGTAGAAATAGCTCTTGGGCCGGCCGCGCACGAACAGACTGGAGTAACGCCCGGCCCGCACTGTTACCGAGTCGCCATCGTGGATCGCGATGTCGATCTGGCCATCGATGCTCACGGTCGCGTCCGACAGCGTGTGAACATCGAAACGTACCTCCTCGGTAGAAGGCAGAACCAGGCTATTAGATGCTACCAAATGAGGAAGCAGCGGCGTGAGAATGAAGCTCGACAACTGCGGATCGAGAATGGGACCTCCCCCGGAAAAGGAGTAAGCCGTGGAGCCAGTAGGAGTCGAGACCACCACGCCGTCTGCCACGTACGTGGTGACATAGGCATCACCGACGTAGGTCTTGAGGCGCATCGCACGCGCGAACCGCCCGCGGCCGACTACTACATCATTCACAGCCAGCAAGCTATCTATCGGTTCGGCATCCTTGCCAGGGACGGCGCGCCTGATCGAAGCCTCGAGGGTAGATCGCTCTTCCACCCAGCCCATCCCGTCCATGAACTCGGTAAGCTTCTCCGCCGCCTCGCTAGGGGTAAGCTCGGCCAAGAAGCCAAGCTCCCCGCAGTTGACTCCCAGCACCGGAACACGCGATGGCGCGGCCGCCCGCGCTGTGCGTAGAATGGTACCATCGCCGCCCAGCGTCACTGCCAGCTCTGCTCCCTGCACTGCCAAGGCCAGAGTGGATGGATTATCGGCCGGCACCAGTGCCACTTCGCGGCCGGCTCGTCGGGCCAGCGCCGCCAACTCCTCAGCCGCCGCCCCTGCTTCAGGCAGGCGCGTATTGTGAACCAGAACCAGCTTTCGAACTGGTATGCCCCTCAAATGACAGCTCCTGGGACACGGAAAAGTGAGGAAGAGCCAAGAGTCTAGGTGATGGGTAGCACAGGCAATAAGGAACGCCGAGATCGTGAGAACTCGGTCCATCCCTTATCGGCCCATCACCTAATCACTCTTCGCTCCCTCTACCTCACCTCCCGTTCAATCGCTGCTGGAACATCTATGGACTCGCCCTTCAGTCGCAAGAGCTCAAAGAACTCGCGGTTGCCCGCCGGGCCTCGAATGGGTGAGGCCACCACCCCCGCCACGGCAAGACCATGCTCCTGCGCCCAGGCAGCGATCTTTGCCAGCACCTGCCGATGCACTGCCGGGTCGCGGACCACACCGCCCTTACCGACCTGCTCTCGTCCAGCCTCGAACTGTGGCTTGACCAAAGCCAGAATCCAGCCCTCCGGCGAGACCAATCGCATCACCACAGGCAGCACTAACGTCAGCGAAATGAACGACACGTCGATGACTGCCGCGTCCACCGTCTCGGGCAGCCCCTCAAGGTCGCGGATGTTGGTGCGCTCAAGCACTACCACTCGCGGGTCCTGACGCAAGCGGTAATCCAACTGCCCATAGCCTACGTCCACGGCGTAGACACGGCGCGCGCCGCGCTGGAGCAAGCAATCGGTAAAGCCTCCAGTAGAGGCGCCCACGTCCACCACCGTCAGCCCGTTCACGTCCAGGCTCAAGCGGTCCAGTGCGTGCGCCAGCTTGAGGCCGCCGCGGCTGACGTACGGGAGCGGCTGACGCACTTCAATGGTAGCTCCCTCGGGCACCAACTGGCTGGCCCGGCGAGCCACCTGCCCATCGACCAGCACTTCCCCACCAAGAATGAGCGCCTGCGCCTTCTCTCGGCTTGGTGCCCTGCCGCTCTCCACCAGTAGCAGGTCAAGTCGTTTCCTGGCCACCGCTTGCCACGCTCATTCAACGTAGATGCCACGCCCACCGATGACATCACCGATGAACCAGAGCGGCTCCCGTTCTTCCATAAAGCGCCGGCGGAGCTCCCTAGCATGCTCGGCTGGCACGGCAAAAAGAAGACCGCCTGACGTCTCGGGATCGAAGAGCAGATCGAGCACCTCCCGAGGCACTTGTGGCGCCCAGGTGACGACCGGCCGGCCATCAGGCCCTTCGCGCAGCAGGTATTCTCGGTTCCGGCTGGCGCCGCCGGGCAGAATCCCTTCCCCAGCATAGCGCAACGCCCCGGGCAGGAAAGGAATCTCACTGGCCTGGAGACGGAACGCCACCGCGCTGATCTGTGCCATCTCCCAGGCGTGGCCAAGCAGCCCAAAGCCGGTCACGTCTGTACAAGCTATGACAGGAAACTCGTGAGCTAGCCTCGATGCCGGGCCGTTCAGCTTCAGCATGCTGCGCACTGCCTCCTCTACGTCGGCCGGCGTGGCCACGCCTCCCTTCAGGGCCGTAGTAATGGCGCCAGTGCCCAGGGGCTTGGTGAGGGCAAGTCGGTCTCCTGGCTTTGCCCCTCCCTTGGTGAATATGCGAGCCGGATGCACCAGCCCTACCACGCTCAGTCCGTACTTGGGCTCGCGGTCGGTCACGGTGTGACCGCCGGCCAACACCGCCCCTGCTTCGGCCAGCTTGTCGGCTCCCCCTTGGAAGATGCGCCCCAGGATCTCCTTGGGCAGGTCGTCGGGGAAGGCAGCGATATTGAGAGCGAAGAGAGGCTCCCCTCCCATAGCGTAGACGTCAGACAGAGCGTTGGCGGCCGTGATCCCTCCATAGACGTAGGGATCATCCACCACCGGCGGGAAGAAATCCAGGGTTTGGATGATTGCCTGGTCTTCGCTCAGCTTATAGACGGCAGCGTCGTCCGTCGTTTTGAGCCCAACGAGCAGGTTGGGGTGCTCTATTCTCGTCAGTGGACGCAGAACCTGCGCCAGGTCGCTCGGACCCATCTTGGCCGCTCAGCCAGCGCAAGACGCTAGCGCCGTGAGACGAAGCTCGTCGTCAGGCACCATCCGTTTCCCTCCCAAAGCAGGTACTAACGCAGCAAGTGCGCCAGCATGAGCCCATTGCGCGGACGCGGTGCTTCAGGGCAAGCCTGCTGCGGTCCCGTCGGAATTATAGCAGCAAGCCACAGCGATTAGCCAGCGTCAGTGAACCCTGGCCCCAAAGCATTTGACACTCAATACCCGCCTTTGTACCATTGCCCTACGCGCTCTTGCGCCGCCTGGTATCTCACCAGTGCAAGGCGATCGAGAGCAGGGGCGGCGAGGAATCGACCCTCCCTGCGCAGTCCGGTATATTGCAGCCCACAGGGGCACGGAGGAAAGATGCTCCACCAGCTTCTCATCGCCATGCGGCCGAAGCAGTGGGCGAAGAATATCATCATTTACTTCGGCCTGGTTTTCTCCTTCAATCTCTTTCACCTGGACCTTGTCCTGCGTGTCACCATTGCCTTTTGTCTCTTCTGTCTGCTCTCCAGCGCCATCTATCTCATCAACGACCTGCGCGATCTGAAATCGGACCAGGTCCACCCCCGTAAGCGCCTCCGGCCGCTCGCCTCGGGCAAGCTCAAGCCCTTCCATGCCCAGGCCGCGGCGGCCGTGCTGCTCGCCATTGCCTTGCCTGCTTCATTTGCTCTCAACCCCGGCTTCACCCTCAATCCCGGCTTCGGGCTGTCGGCGCTCGCCTACGTAGCCCTGATGGTTGCCTACAGCTTCGGCCTCAAACACGTGGCCTTGGTGGACGTCTTCGTTTTGGCGGGGGGCTTCGTGCTGCGCGCGATGGCGGGCGCGCTGGCCATAGGTGTACCTATTTCGCCCTGGCTCTATCTGACCACTGGCCTGGGCGCGCTCTACCTCGGCTTCAGCAAACGTCGGCACGAGCTGGTGCTACTGAATGACAGCGCCGGCCAGCACCGCGCTTGGCTAGCGGAGTACACGCCGGAGTTGCTGGACGAGATGATAGCCGTCATCACCGCCTCCATCGTGATGGCCTACTCGCTCTACACCTTCTTCGGCCAAAACCTGCCCAAGAACGGCGCCATGATGGTCACCATACCGTTCGTGCTCTACGGCATCTTCCGCTACTTGTACCTGATTCGGCTCAAGGACGAGGGAGGCAGCCCCGAGGAAATCCTCCTGCGCGACCGCCCCATCTTGCTGGATGTCATCCTCTGGGGGTTGGTCTCGGTGGCTATACTATACGGCTTCCGGGGACAATAATGGCGCAAAACGGATTCGCGCCGTTGTTGACACTCGCCGTTGTTGACACAATTGAGGTAGTGCTATAATGGCCACGTGATCAGAGGTGGTTGTGCGCAGGGGCGTCCATCTTCCACCCATCAGGGCGGATCAGGACGATGCCTGCGGTTACAGCCGTGATGGTGCGGCGAGCCGGCTATCCTCGCCTCGAAGCCGTCACGCCGGCGGCCACGCGAGCTTAGCTGAGGGGAGGTGATGCTCAGCGAGGTAGAGAACCTGGCGCAGTCGGTACCTGCCGACGGGCCCTCTGGGAGAAGCGGTTTTGGCGCCCAGCCCGCCGACGCGATGTGGGGTCACCGGAACCTCACATCCCCTCTGCAGCTACTGCTGTCGAGGCGGCGACCGAAGAGTTCTGTTCTGTCCGGAAGGTGAAGCCAGGCCTTCTATCGTTCAGGCTCGCAGCGGCCCGATGGTAGGCAATGGCAGCATAATCACACTGCTGAAGGAGTCACAGGGATGGCTGGAGTAATCCTCGATCACGTCACCAAGCGCTTTGGTGACGTGATCGCCGTCAACGATCTCACTATCGAAGTCAAGGACAAAGAGTTCCTCGTCCTGGTAGGCCCCTCTGGGTGCGGCAAATCCACCGCTTTGCGTCTCATCGCTGGGCTCGAAGAGCTCACTCAAGGCAACATCTACATTGGCGATCGTCTCGTCAACGACGTAGCCCCCAAAGACCGCGACATCGCCATGGTGTTCCAGAGCTACGCTCTCTACCCGCACATGAGTGTCTATGACAACCTGGCCTTCGGCCTGAAGCTGCGCAAAACCCCCAAGAAAGAGATCGACCGCCGCGTCCGCGAGGCAGCTGAGATCCTCGGCATCTCTGCTCTCCTTACTCGTAAGCCGAAGCAGTTGTCTGGTGGCCAGCGGCAGCGCGTGGCGCTCGGCCGCGCTATCGTCCGCGAGCCACACGTCTTCTTGATGGACGAGCCTCTCTCCAACCTCGACGCCAAGCTGCGCGTGCAGACCCGCGCCGAGCTGATCAAGCTGCATCAACGCCTGCAGACCACGGTCATCTACGTGACCCACGACCAGACCGAGGCGATGACCATGGGTTCGCGCATCGCCGTGCTGCGCGACGGCATTCTGCAGCAACTCGACACGCCGCAGACCCTTTACGATCATCCCGCCAACATGTTCGTCGCCGGCTTCATCGGCAGCCCAGCTATGAACTTCTTCGATGCCAAGCTGGTCGGTACTCCCGAAGCCATGTTCGTCGACGGCGGCACCTATAAGCTGCGTGTGCCGAGCGAAAAGGCCAAGACACTATCCCAGTACCTGGGGAAAGAGGTCGTCTTCGGTATCCGCCCCGAAGATATCTGGGATCGTCAGTATGTCCAGGAGGGAGTGGCCACGGAGAACACGATGCGCGTGAGCATCGACGTGGTGGAGCCCCTTGGTGCCGAGCTCAACGTCTATATGACCACCGGGAATACCGAGTTCGTCGCCCGACTCGACCCACGCACTCAGGCTCGCCCCGGTCAGCAGTTCGACATCGTGGTCAATATGGACCATATGCACGTCTTCGACCGCCAGACCCAGGAAGCGCTTACCTAGCCAATTGTACTTGTTGGGGGCAGGGGTTGTTACTCCTGCCCCTTTTTGTAGTCTTCGAGCGTGGACAGCTTGATGCCCACAAGGAAGGAACCGCGCACGCGCAGAACGAAGATAGTTTGCACTCTTGGCCCGGCGACCAGCAGCGAAGAGGTCATTCGCGAACTGATCCGCAGTGGGATGGACATTGCGCGCATCAATGCCTCACACGGCACCTGGGCTGAGCACGCGGCCTACATCAGCTTCGTGCGGAGGCTAGCCCAAGAGGAAGGCCGGGTCGTGGCCATTCTGCTGGACTTGCAAGGGCCGCGTGTGCGCGTCGGCGCCGTGCAGCCGGAGCCGGTCACCCTTAACCCTGGGCAAACCCTCGTTCTCACCTCTCGCTCTGTCGTCGGTAACAGCCAAGAGGTTTCGGTCGTTCCTCCTGGTCTCATCTCTGACCTGCGCGTAGGGGTACGCGTCATGATCGCAGATGGGCAGATCGAACTAGTGGTCACCGGAGTGTCGACTACCGATGCCCGCTGCGAAGTGGTGGTAGGAGGCGAGCTGTCCTCGCACAAGGGCATCAACGTGCCGGGTGTGACCTTGAACGTGCCCGGGCTGACCGAGAAAGACCTGGCGGACCTGGCCTTCGGCGTTCGCCAGGAGGTGGATTTCGTTGGCCTGAGCTTCGTACGCAGCGCCGACGACGTGAGAGAGGCCAAGCGCCGCCTCGCCGAGCTCGGCTCCGGCGCTCAGGTAGTCGCCAAGATCGAAAAACACGAGGCAGTGGCTGCCTTTGACGAGATCCTGGCCGCCGCCGATGGGGTCATGGTTGCCCGAGGAGACCTGGGAGTGGAAACCTCGGTTGAGGAAGTGCCTATCATCCAGAAGATGGTCATTCGCAAGTGCAATCAGGCCGGCAAGCCCGTCATCACCGCCACCCAAATGCTGAACTCGATGATCGAGAGTCCGCGCCCTACCCGGGCAGAAGCCAGCGACGTGGCCAACGCCATCTTCGACGGGAGCGACGCTGTCATGCTCAGCGGAGAGACGGCGGTGGGCAAGTACCCGCTTCAGGCAGTACGCATGATGGCCGAGATAGCCAGCCGAGCAGATGAGGCGCTACCTTACGATGAGTGGCTGAGACGCGCAGCCGAAGAAAAAGCCCGCAACGTCACCGAAGCTATCAGCCAAGCCACCGTGGAAGTCGCCTGCGAGTTGGAGGCGAAGGCTATCGTCACGTTCACCGAGTCTGGTCACACCGCTCGAGACGTGGCTAGGCACCGACCACGGGTGCCCATTTTGGCCACGACTACCAGCTCCCTCACCCAAAGGCATCTGGCGCTCACCTGGGGCGTGCAGAGCTTTCTCATTCCTGAGCAGACGAACACCGACGAGATGATGAGGCTAAGCGTCGAGGCTGCCAGCCAAGCCATTGCCCTATCCCAGGGCGACCTTCTGGTCCTGACTGCGGGCGTTCCCCGCAGCGGTGCTGGGCGCACGAACCTGCTCAGAGTGCACACGGTAGGGGAAGGGACAAGCCCCTAGGCCCGCCTGATGCGAGGCCGATCCGCATTCTCGCCCCCCTCCAGAGACGGGCGCTCGTGCTTGACAGTCGTGGCCACGCGCTGGTTCGGCTTGCCGCAGTAAGGGCACAGCTGCCATCCCAATTGGTTCAGCCGCCCGCAATAGGAGCACACTTGCTTCAGCTCCGCGCCGCAGGACGGGCACACGAGGTAGTCCTGCTCAACACGATGTCGGCATCGAGGGCACGCCAACTGCTCTTCGAGATCCTGCATCAGCGATTCCTCTTCCAGAGAGCGAGCATAGGCCTCAGCCAAAGTCTCTGGCGGCCGCAGAATGGTATACAGGAAAAGCCCCGGCAAGTTGAACAGCAGCACCAGCATAGTTGCCAGCACCTGTACCAATACATCCCGTGTTCGCTTCTGAATGTCGCGGAACGTCCAGACGACCAAGCTGAACCAGAAAGCAACCACGTACGCCCCCACCACGGCAATAGCAACACGCAGAATCACGTCCAGTCCCTGCGGCATTTGGCCTCTCTCCTGTTACTCCAGGCACCAAGTGTCGGCTCGACGCTACACGAGCTATCCGTTTCGGCCTCGACTCGGCCAACCACCCACCGGCCAAGCGTCAATCGGCCAAAACGGCCACCGTCACGCCTTCACCCCCCTCCTGAGCTTCGGCAGACTGGTAGGACTCCACCAGCGGATGATTGCGCAGGAAATCCCTCACCGCCTGTCTCAGCGCGCCGGTGCCCTTGCCGTGCACAATACGCACGTAGGGTAGGCCGGCGAGATAGGCCTGGTCAATGTACTGGTCCAGCTTAGGCAATACTTGTTCCACGCGCCAACCACGCATATCTAGTTGCACGCTCGGCGCGCTTCGATAGGCGCTGATATTCGAGGTGCTGGTTTGCCGCACACGCTCCGTCTCGCGCCGACTCACCGCCTGTAGCTGAGACACTGGCACGCGAACGCGGAAGGAGCCCAGTTGCACTTCCGCCTCTCCCCTCTCGTCGGGCAAACCAACCAGCACTCCAATTTGGCTCAGATTTCGAACCAAAACGTTGCCTCCCACGGAGAGAGAAACGCCCAATGCCGCTTCCTCCTCGCGCGGGAGCTGCGGCAGGCTTGCCTGCCTCTGGGCGAGATCCTTTTCCACCTGGCGTACGAGCGGCACCGCCGCTCGTACTTCGGCAGCGCTCACCTGAGGACGCTCCAAAGCATCCATGATCGCCCGCAGGCGCTCGCGGACTTCCGTCAGTGCCGCCTCACCCTCAAGGTGGGCCTGCCGCAGCACCTCCGCTCGCTCTCGCTCGATGGCAGCTAGGCGGGAGTTGAGCCGGCCGCGCAGGATCTCTGCGTCGCGTCGTGCCGCCTCCGCAGCCGCCAGGTCGGCGGCTGCCTTCTCCCTTTCCTCCTGGATCGCTCGTAGCAGGCTATCTACCTGAGCCTCTGTCGGCTTAGTGTGTTGTCGAGCCGCCTCCAGAATGCTTTCCGGCAGCCCCAGCCGGCTCGCAATAGCTAGCGCATTGCTGCGGCCGGGGATGCCGATGCTGAGCTTGTAAGTGGGCGCGAGCGTCTCGACGTCGAACTCCACCGAAGCATTCTCGACGCCTGCAGTTGCGTGAGCGAAAGCTTTCAGTTCAGAGTAGTGAGTGGTAGCGATGGTAGCGACATCGTGCTCTACGAAGTAAGAGAGAAGGGCGCGGGCCAGGGCAGAGCCTTCCTCGGGATCCGTTCCCGCCCCCACTTCGTCCAACAGCACTAACGAACCAGCGCCAGCTTCTCTCAGGATCTCGATCACGTTGGTCATATGCGAGGAGAACGTCGAGAGGCTCTGCTCGATGCTCTGCTCGTCTCCGATATCGGCGTACACGACATCGAAGAGCACTATCTGTGAGCCTTCATCGGCCGGAATGTGCAGCCCGGCCTGGGCCATCAGGGTGAGCAGGCCCACCGTCTTTAGAGCGACCGTCTTGCCTCCTGTGTTCGGCCCCGTGATGACGAGGACGTGGAAGCCGTTTCCCAAGGTAACGGTGATGGGCACCACCCGCCCCGTCAGCAGCGGGTGACGCGCGTTCACCAGCCGCAGTCCAGCGGCCTGCGCATTCCACGGTTTGCTCTTCTCAACCAGTATCGGTTCCACCGCCTTCATCTCGTTGGCGAAACGGGCTTTCGCAAGCGCGAGGTCGATCTCGGCCAGCACTGACACGTTCTGGCGAATGCTATCGGCGTGGGCGGCTACGCTCACTGAGAGTTCCCGCAGGATGCGCGCTATCTCTCGCTCCTCCTCGAGTTGAAGCTCGCGGAGGCGATTGTTGAGGTCAACGGTGGCCATGGGTTCTATAAAGAGAGTCGCTCCACTAGCAGATTGGTCGTGAACGATCCCCTTGATCTGGCCTTTGAACTCAGCCTTCACTGGCACGACGTAGCGGCCGTCCCGCACCGTGACGATCGGGTCCTGGATCATCGGCCGATACGTGGCCGAGTTGATGAGGGAATCCAGCGTTTGCACCAGACGCTGGTGAGAAACCTTCAGCTCAGCACGCAGGCGGCGCAGAGTAGGTGAGGCCGAGTCAACTATCTCGCCCTGGTCGTTGAGCGCACCTGACACCTCCTGTTCTACCCGCGGGCAATCCACCAGCAGAGCAGCAAGTTCGCTCAACAGCTCCAGCTGCTCCTCGCCTCGATTGATGCTGTTGCGCACGGTGCGCGCTGCCACTAGGGTATCTCGAATGTCCAGCAGATCAGCCGGCTCGAGCGTGCCGCCGATGCTAGCACGGTAGACGGCTTCACACACGTCTTTGGCCTCGCCTACGGAGAAGCCGGGACGCAGATTCAGCAGCCGGCGCGCCTCAGAAGTGAGCTTCTGCCAGCGCTTAACCTCGTCGAGATCGTTGCTCGGGGCTAGCGTCCGTGCCAGGCTTTCGCTCGCCGAAAAGGAAGCATGCTTTGCCAGGCGGCTTAAGATCTTATCGAACTCAAGTATGCGGAGGGTTTTTTCTTTCACTTCCACAGGGTGAATTATAGCCTATGCATCGGCTCCTCGGAAAGGAGAGGCAGGCGGGCAATCAGAAGACGAAGGGGGCTGGCATCCCGTAAGGAAGCCAGGGCGAAACGAGACGAAGTACGATAGGCAGCACCGAGAGGATGGGACCCGATAGCTCGGACTGTAACAGGAGCTGATCGAAAGCTTGCCGCGGCTGCTCCCAACTGGCATAGCCCCCGTCCAGCACGTACGCAGTCACGCTCAAGGCTATGCCTGACAGGAAAACTGCCCATACCCCAGCCGCTATCGCTCCCGATAAGCGATCGAAGAGTTCGAATGTGGCGATGCGCGTGGAGGGATAAACGGCGAAGCTAAGCCACCCGAGCACGGCGAAAGACACCAGAAA
>Ga0207433_10008212_pt1 | contig 17104 bp, 32 predicted proteins | sample YelNatPaOPGAMG01_FD_187559 | JGI IMG/M metagenome (GOLD analysis project Ga0207433, IMG submission 187559) | Hot spring thermophilic microbial communities from Obsidian Pool, Yellowstone National Park, USA - OP-RAMG-01 (SPAdes) (version 3) | ecosystem: Environmental > Aquatic > Thermal springs... | reverse complement strand
CGCGACGTCAGCCAAACGCTCAACTAGTTCCTGCTTGAATTCACGGCTAAGCTTCACAGAAACCGCGTTCAAGTTTAACCCGCAAGTTACAACTTCCAAAGTTATCACTTGTGCTTATGCGCCTCCGAGAAGTCTAAGCTTCTCAAGCTAACAGTCACGGTTACCACGTTTACCAGCCTCCTCCATAAGCGGCGTAACCGCTATTTCAACCAGAAACTCCACGCCGCCAGCCTTAATCACAATGTTCCTACGCTTGCACTTCACTGCTTACACGCTCCCCACATAAGCCTCGGCCTCAGCGTCCACGTAGGCTTCGAGGAAACGGCGAGCCTCATTCCAGAATGCTTCTGCCTCAACAGGCTCCCGTCTTCGACGGAAAAGCCACGCTGCGAAATGTGCACAAGCGTCACGGACAAGCTGCGGCACCTCCGCTGGCACCGATAAATTATGCGCCTTCAAAAAACTGTCAACTAAGCCTTCAGCGCTTGGAATGCATGAGTCTATTTCAACGTCAAAACTTGTGTCTGATATCCGTAAAATTGCTTTCACGTCTTGCAGCACGCAGTACGGCAACTTTAACCCGCCGAGCGATAATAATACTTGTTAAGCTAAAACAGGCATAAAAATAATTCCGCTGTTAAAAAACAGCGGAAAAACAGCACATTTTAAATAACAGCTATTAAACAACAGCGAAAAAATAATCACTACAAAAAAACAGTTATTATATGCAGTAATTAGGCGACAACTTGAAAACTGAAAAGCTCCGTGTTTCTAACGTCGCCAGCAACCCGCGTGCCCTTAACAAGTATAAGCCAAAAACCAGCAGCTGCATCGTCAGGAATATTCCACAGCATCTTGTAAACGCCCGTATCCTCCTTCGTCAAGTCATCTTTACCGAGCGTGTCAACGATTGTGCCAGACGGGTCTTCAATAGTAATTGTTATAAAGTCAGGGTCAACTGCAGCATCAGTCTCGTCATAGAAACGCAAACGCTTCCCCACCGTATCGCCTTTACTGTACGTTTTCACAGGTCCTCACCTTCAATCTTTAACATCTCCAAATCTTCACCTTTCACTTTCAACGGATAAAAGCTTTCTCCCTCGACACGCAGCGGCTGAAAAGCCTCGCCGACAATGCGCAGGCGCCAAACCAGCCGTCCGCCGACAACCACAACATTTTCCATTAATGAAACAGCGTCGCCGACAAACAGCAGCTTCAGCACGGCACGAGCCAAATCAGCAAGCAACACTTCATCCGCCACAAGCAGCTGCTTATGCGCAAGAATAAAGTCAGCTAAGCCAAGCTGATCCGCAACTGCGACAAGTTTATCCCGAAACACAGCATCAGAAAGCAACACAGAATCCAGCACAGTTTTCAGGATAACGCGCTGCAAAACATCCACAAAATCACTAAGCGCAACCGCATCTGAGACAGCAAACTGCTTACCTCGGTAAATAGCATCCGCCAACCCGACGGAATCAAGAATCGAGAAAGCCTTACTGCGTAAAACAGCATCGAGAAGCGAAACTGCATCCGTTACAGTTGGCGTCCAACCCTTCAACGGCACCTCTGCCAGACCAACATTATCAGAAACTGCGAGCGCTTTATTGCAGAGCAAACTATCCAGCAAACTAACACTGTCAGACACGGAAAAAACGCCGCCTTTTAACACAGCATCGTCGGACGCAACAGAATCTGAAATCGCAAATGCTTTATCACGTAACGCGACATCACTTAAACCGACATTATCAGCAACAGTAACATAGGTAACAGGAAGTTCTTCGCTTCCCCAACTTCCATGACCAGGCTCAGGGCTAACATACTTTGCGACGCAATGATAAACAGCGTATAAGTCAATAGACGCACCGGTTCCAACTGCAATCTTAATGTGGCTCGCCGAACCCGTGATAACATCTTCAATTTGTACTCTCGAGGTTGAAGACAGCGTAGTGGATTTCGCAACTGTGCCACTTGGAATATCGTCTCCTACGTTCCAAGTTGAATAGTAAGTTAGGCCGCCTGAACTTGACAACATTTGATAGTCGACAACAAGAATGTGTTTCCTGTTGAGAGTTGCATTCGCAGTATAAGTATTTGAGGTCTGCCAGCCAGTAGGGGCAGCTGAAGTTCTCATGCGTATATCTTGACCGCATTCTCCATTGTTACCCCCATCCGAATAAGCTTCAAAATGAATTTTTGAGCTGTCAAGAGACCATTTCTTGCCACCGTAATATCTAAAATATATGCATGGCGAAACGTAAACAGTATCAACCTGAGTAGAGGACAGAAAACGGTCTCCTGGGTCGTTGCTGTTACCATAAGTTGTTAGCGAAACTGCACTCCAAGAGGCATATTCATCTGCGACTAAATTTCTGAAAGACTGGAATGTGGCTGCTCCGTTGCTTGTCGTCGTAGCGTCGCTTTTTCCATAATAAATGTAAATTGTGGCTGAGTTTGTGCTCAGGTCGTCTGCAACTTCAACCCAGAAAACAGCATTATTGCTCGCAGTGTAGCTTTCCATCCAAAAATCCAAAAGCGTTGTGCCATCCGACTTCGTGAACCTCACATCGCCAAAATCTGTTCTACAATGACTGTTAAGGTAAACGTCGCCGCCGCTGTCTGTACCGCTTCCGTAATGCGCCGTGATTTTAACCTGATAGTTTGTTCCAGCGCCAGACGCTGGATTAATAGTGTGGATTTTGCGATACTGCCAGCCGCTAAGCCAACCCACAGCAAACCACCGACAGCAAAGAAAAACTCCCGAAAAAATTAGCTGAACGTTATCTGCAAACTAAGCGTCCACGTTTCACCGCTTGACTTCGTTCCTTTATCCGCCACTTTACGGTTCAAGTTTTTCCCAGTATCATCCGACGCGTTTACAACCGTAAACTCCTGCCATGAATAGTTCGCATCAGAAGCGCCGAAAGTTGCACGCCACTCAGCAGTCTGGTTTGTCCGCTGCGGATAACCTGTATCCATAGCCTTAAACGTTTTATTCGTTCCCTGCAGCCCGGTCTGAGACGCAGCTTCAGCAGTATTTGAATCTCCCACTCCAAGCCTCGCGTTAGCGTTATCCCACTTCGTCGGCGACCCTAAACCGCAGATGATGTCAATCAGCTCCTGCAAACCCTCGTTCAAAGCAACGTTTTCCTCAAACACCTCGCAGCCAAGATACGCACCGCGAAACATCTGCTGCGCGTCCAAAACACTGAGCCCACCCTGCAACGCCTTAGCTATTTTTTCGTCTGCGTCACGGAACTTGTCTATACGCCACCGCGTTTTCCAACCGATTTTATCATTCACCTTTTCCATTTCATCCCTCCAAATTTTCAGGTTTCCTGCCAAAACGGATTACCCGTTAAGGTCAAGCCTTCGCCGCTGTAAACACGCTTAACAACGCAGCGGCAATGCGGATGCAGCCGCGGATAAAACACTGTGGCCCCAGCAAACTCGCCATATGGAAAAAGCCCCCGCAGCTCATCAGGGCCCTCAACATCAATCACCTGCCCGTTCCAGCCGCTGCACTCTGGACAAGTACGATCGTCACCCACAGCCATATAACGCCAAAGCATGTACTCGCGAAGCAGCCGCTCCGCCGCCTCCCAAACCTCAAGCACCTCCACTATCATTCGAGCTTCTGAAGCAGCCAACCAGCCTTCACCCGCTTCTCCTCTGCCTTCGACGGAAGCGAAGCCCCAAGCTCCCAGCCGAACTTCACCGCGTTCCGCCTAAACTCCTCAACACTGATAAGCCCAAGCTCCGCAGCTTTAAGCATATCTACAACGTTAACTTCAGGCGTCTCAGGCGTTCCCCAATTCAACCGCACCGCAGCCTTCCCCGCGTCAAAACCTGCTGAGGCAACAACCCAATCGAAAATCTCCGCCTCCACGGTCCGCTTAACATCCCGCTGCACCGCCCGCACAAGCATATCCTGAAGCTCAACCGCCGCCCTCGCAGAGGCCTCAGTAAAGCCGGGAGTGCTGAAAAGCCTCGCCAAAGGCGTCTCGCAGCCCAGATAAAACTGGTTAATGATGTGGTCAATGTAATATTCGAACCGCGCCCGCGGATCAATCTGCACAGGCAGCACCTGCGGAGGCAAACCCTTCCCCTTCACGTCGCCGTAAAACAGCCAGTTGCCCTCCTCGCTTCGGTTCCGAATAATACTCTCAAACTTCTTAATAGTCGCGTTATCCGCGTAGGGCACCCATGCAAGCACGTCAGGACCAGCATACTTCTCGAAAATCTTAGGCATCAACCGCTCAATCTTCGCCTTCATCCACGCATACGCGGGACGCTGATCCCCATGCACCCGCAGCGTGTAAAGCAGCGTCTGAAGCAAGCCCACGCCGAAGCCGAACGGCACATCATCTTCAAACCGCCAGTGAATCACCACGTCAGGCCGCAGCAGCCCGCCGCCATACCGCGCAGCCAGACGATAACCCGCCACACGCACAGGCACACGCACGCCGCCCTCATCGATAAACGCAACATCAATTTTTTCAACCGCGTCAACAGGCAAAGGCACAAGCTCCCCACCCACCTTAAGCCAAAAATCATTGCCGCAGGCAATCAAGCGCCGAGCCATACGGTTCAGCATACGATCCAGATTCACCCGCTTGCAGTAAGCGTCCACAGCAGCCTTCGCCCTCTCCACGTCAGCATACACCGCCTTATCCGCACACGTGGTGTAGAAGCCCGCGCCAACAGTTGAAGCAGCAAGCAAATCCACGTTACTGCGGCAAGCTGGATCACGCTTATACAGCTCCCACGCGTCAGCCAAAGGCACCTCCGAAACATCGCTGAACACTCTGCCCTCAGGAGACGCGGCTCCAGCCGCCGCAGGCATAGACGACAAAATCTTACGCAAACGCTTAAGCAGGCTCACTGCAGCCCCTCCAGAAACCGCCTGCCACGCTCAGTCAAACGGTAAGGCGCACAATGCATGGAACCAGACTTCTCCACGTAACCGTTACGCGTGAGAAATCGCATGATACACTCAAAGCTCGCAGGAGAACCAGACGCCTGCACGAAACGCTTGCAGAGCGCTGTACGGCCAAGAGGCTCACAGCTAACCTCGCGCAGAATCAACTTCGCATATTTCAGCCGCTCCTCAAGATTCTTCACGTCAACTCAACCTCACATGGTTTTTGAGTGCTAAAAAAGGGGAGATTATCCGCGTGCTCCGCGACATTACGGCACACTCGAAAGATGCGTAACTCACGCTTGCCGCCGACGCCGTAAACTTCAGGCGACACGTCAGGCTGGTAAGGCTCCATCAACCTTCCGCATAGTGGACAATACATCCAGCAGTCACATTCCACAATAGTTTCCACTTGCGAGTGAAACCATCGCCCACACCTTTGACACCTGCCCGTCGCCATCAGGACCCCAGCCACTCCGCAACCGTCAACACAAGCTTCAACAGTGCATCCCGAGCCCCGCGAAACCTGCGATCACAGCGGATCAGCAGCACATACGGCGTTACAGCAAACTCTGATTGCATCTTGCCGTAATACACGCGGCGCCTACGGCAGAACAGGCACGTTAAATGCGGACGCCGCAGCCTAAAGCCGCAGAGGCCTTGGCAAGCGAAGCCGCCGAGCGCCCGCCGCAGCTTAAGCTGAACCTCCGCGTCAACACGCATCCAAAGCCTGCCGCAGGCAAACCGCAACTGCATAAGCGCCTACCTTGACCCTCGCGCGACTGCTTTACTGCGCAGCACAGCTAAGCCAACACGCTCGCTACCGGCAATGCCATACCTGCCCACGTCAGTTTTTTCGTAACTTTTGAGAAGCGGTTCACGCCTCGAAAGCAGCACCGCAGCAGCCTCCTTGTCTAAAGCAATGCTCTTAGACACAAGCGATGAGCTGACGAATGTTACGCCGAGCGTAGTGTGATACATCACGCCAGGCTTCATGTTCGCTGGATTATTGTACAGGTTGTTGATGAACTGGTCGAGGCGTCTCAGCTCCGTGAACACTGTCGGCGAAACCGCCACAACCGTCGGCACAAAATCTTCGTTCTCAACCTTGCCTATGAATTCAACAACGTTCTGCCAGGTAATCGGCGAGCTAATCGCGTATTCCGCGCCGCCAGCCAAGTCGCCCGCGCTGATATTATTGTATAGCGAGATAATCTTGCTTGTCTCCTGCTTCGCTAATGCATACCCGATTCTGCGAGTGTAATACTGAATCACGTCGAAACTCGCGTCCTCAGCGAAGCTCTCCGTCCACTCCTGCGCACTGCTCAACTCCACGTTCGCCCTGACGTCAACAGTGTCAACCTTGCCCGCAATCTTAAGCGGAGGAGCCTCCCCGCTCTCCACAACGTACGCGTCGCCCTCGCGGATGAACCGCTCAAGCGGCTGCTTCGTCTGGATCACCGTGACAAGCTCGCGGCCAATAGTCCGCGCCTGAGCAGCCTGCCACAGCGTATCATGCATAGCGCCCAGGGCGCCTGCTGCATCGCTGAAAAGGCCCTCTCGGATCGCCCGCTTAATGATGCGGTCATGCTCGAACCCAGCGAGGTAACTGCTCCATTCGCGTTCGCCCAGTTCAGGGTCCTTCACGAAAGCCTCATGAAGCCGATTCTTCACTTCGCTCATTTTTTAGCCGCCTCCCGAGCAAATGAACACAAGCCCCGTGTCGCCGCTGCTCAAGGTCTGCAATGCACGCCCAATGATTTGCCCGCCTGTAGAGTTATTCGCAACTGTGCCTGGATCACTGCTTGCCGGCGTAGCGCCGATTGACTGCCCAACAGTGCATCCGCCTGCGCCTGCAGTTACCTTCACAACGCCGAAGACAAGCACAGGAATAGTCTCGCCTGAGTCGCCGCTTTTCAAAGCCACGCCTAAACTCGTGGTCAAGGTGCCCGCGGCCTGCGGAGCAACAGTCGGCAACCCGTTATCCGCATGCGCATTAGCCTTAACCACCTGTCCCTTCGTAACCGAAGAAGCACAAACACACGGGATCACAACAGCCGAGCCAATGTCTAAGCAGTCGCCAACATTTATCAACGAATACTTATCAGTCATCTTCCCTCACACCTAAACCGACTTTTTAACCCTGCCAAGTCGTCTTGGCACAGGCGCCACATCAACATGTGACTCTGAAACCCGCAGTGCATCAAGCTCCGCGGCCTCGCTGAGTATAGCCTCCACCTGAGCATCAGTCAAAGGCGGCGCATACCTACGCAGCACCACACGCAGCCGCTTAGCATCCACGAAGCACACGCTCCAGCTCCAGCCTGCCCCTGCGCACATCCTGCGCCAAACGATAACCGCCGCTCGCCGCGCCCCAGCTGCCCAGAACCCAATCAGCCGGAAGCTTCCCTATTATACAGCGATCCACAGCCTCAAGCACCCTGTCCAAGGGCAAGGCCCGCTCAACAAGCAAGCCGCCGCCCTGCAGCTGCCTACGTAGCTCCTCAACCGTCTTCTCAGCATCAGCAAGCTTAACCCTTAAAGCTTCAGCTTCACCCTTCAAGTTACACACAGCGCTTTCAATCTTCAATTCAGCGGCAGCCGCACACAACTTGCGCAGGGCCTCAGCCTTAGCCTCAGCCGAAATCTCCGTCTTATCCAGCATTGCCAAAGCGTTCCGCACATGATCCGCATCTAAATTGCCCTGAGCATTTTTAAACGGCAAATGCCGTAGGCTTCTCGGCTTAGTCTTGCCCTCCGCGTCCTTCTCGCCGCCAGGCTCGATGTATGCGAAAGCGTCGTCCGGAAGATTGTCGATGTACTTAGTATCCCATTCTGCTTCCTTCAGCTTCTGCTCCAAAAACGCTTTAACCTGCGTCTCCACAAGCTTTTTCAATTCTTCCTCACTCAATTTTTCCTCACCTCTCGGCGCACTCGGACCTGCCGAAGTGCTTGCCGGGAACTTGTCAAAACATGACTGACAAATAGAAACGAGATAATTAGCAGGCGCCCCGCAAAAAACACAGGAAACCTCATCCTGCTCCTTAACCCGCTCCTTCACAGGGCCCTTAAAACTTTCATGGAGCCGCTCCAAAACCTGCACATTCGTCTCGGGAATCCCAGGCACAGCCACAAGACTCAACTCCGCATTGTGCAAGCCATGCGGAACCTTCCCATCCACAACGTCAATCGCTTCATAATCCGCGCCCACACTGACATGCTGCACAAGGCCTTTCCGAATCTTCTCAGCCACGTCGCCGTCATAGATTTCCGCCTCATACCACAACCGCTGCCCATCCCACTCCGTCTTGATTACTTTGCCAACCGCGTTAGGCACAGCAACATGCTCAATGTAAACAGGCGCACCAACAAGCCTACCCGCGAAGGCCTGCAACTCCTCAGGCGTGTAAATGTTAAAGTTGCGGCTCATACCCGCAGTCATGGCGACTCCGCGAATCCGCAACGGCTTATCCGCCATCTTCTCCTCAACGCTAAACGGAAAAACCGCGTACGCATGCTCCCTGACAGGCTGATGCGCCTCAAACCACGCTTTCGCCTTGTCAAGCGTCCAGCCCTTACTCTTGTCGAAAAGGTAACTCTGCACCGTCATCGCATCCTCGCCCTTCAGTTTGCCAACCACGGCTTTAATGCCCTCTTCCTCGCTAAGCGTTATGGTTCGGAGACTATCAGCTTCAAAATCCGCAGGGTCACGATGCCCAGAGCGAATATACGCGTCAGTTTCATCCCACGGAATGGCACAACACGCTCAATTCGAATTTACAACACAGAAAAAGAAGGAAACGCTTAAAGAACTTTATTAACGCGGAAAAGATATTCACAAAACATAACACTAAAATATGTTATCAATAAACAACAAAACATGCGCAGAAGCAAACTTGAAATAGCAGGCGACACCCTACAGGAAATAGCGGAAAAACCCCACCTCGCGCCAACCCGCATAACAAGCAGAGCAGGCATCAACTACGCCGAGCTTCAACCATTACTCACAAAACAACTAATAACATTACAGCAAACCAGCAAAAAACGCCGCACAATAAGCCTAACAGAAAAAGGCAAAAAATATCTACAACATTATTACGCACTCAAACAACTCATCGCCTAACCAGGCAACACCAAACCCAACCTACTAACCAAAAAATGATACCGCATCCTTATCGCAAGCTCCGTGACACCAGCAGCCTCAGCTAAAACCTTCTGCGGCACATGCCGCCCACACATTCGACAAGCAACATACAAGGCCGCGGCAGCCAAAACCGAAGGCTTAAACCCCGACGTCAAACGCCGAGCACGCGCCTCCCGCAAAATCCCCTTCGCCACAACAACAACAGCATCCTCAAGCCCCAACTCAGCAGCAACCTCATCAACCACCCAAAAATAATCCGCCCGATGCCACTCAACACACATAATCCCTCAACCCCCCTTCCCTCCCAGAAGCGCCGCCCAAATCAAAAAACCTCTGCAAAACCTCGCTGATCTGAGCAAAAAGGCGCTCATTACGCTCACACCAATCAGGATAAGTAACCACAAACTCCAAACTATCAGGATGCGAGCGGTCTCCAACCTTAACAATCACACCATTACTCTCCGCAAACAAGTCAATCGTCAACCTCGGCAAACGCACCCCAACAGGAAACACGTAATGCGCACCCTTAAAGCGGACACCAGACAAAACCTGCTCTAAAACTTTAACGTCAGTAATCAACCCCGTAAAACTAAACCCGTTACAAACAAGCTGATACGCCCTACCCAAATTAGCAGGCGCCCGCACAAACAAATTAACACGACCAGTCTCAAACCACTGAAGCCTACCCAACCGATCACGCCACAACAACCACCTATTCCGCGCCTTACTCTGCACCCAACCAACCTCCAAAGCCCGCACCCTATCAACACCACAAGGCAAAAAACACCAACCACGCCACCCATGCAATGAACACTTTGAACCCTGCTCATTTTGATGGTTATGGCGCCACTGAGTCTTGTAATTCGCAAGCAGTTGCAAGCTCGTTTTATCATCAAGTTTCAAAATAGAGCGTAAGGTTGAAGGCGTAAGCAATGGATTTTTGTCAAGCGCTTGAAAAACACGCTCACGCAGGCTTTCACCATAACCATCATAATCATTAGGGTTCTCAGAAGAAGAAAAACGCCTACGGTCCTGACTCCCAGCCAAACCTTTTCAAGCCCCCGCTTTTTCGAATAAACTGCAGCGCCAGAACCGTAAAACATGCGATTTACCCTTTCTCCTCGGATGGTGACAGCGTTTAGTATTCCGCCCATAGACGCATTTACTGCAAAGCGATTTCCTAACTTCAACCAAAACAAGTCACTCCCTGACACACACCGCTTTATCCCGAAGCTGCTGATTACACTTACCGCTAAAGCAGCAGACGCGATAACGCATATGCTCGCCGCGTTTCACATACGCCTTTTTCAACCGCTGAAACTCGCATGGGAAAGCCGCCGCACAATACACCTTGCCTCGCGTCACAGAATTCAACCGCGCAAGCTTAAACGAGGCCTCCGCAGCCAAGGCGAAAACGCGGCTAACCTCACGAATGCTCCGCACAAACGCCTCGTAATCGTCATCAGCCAAACTGAGTCAACTCCCAAGGTCCCTTTCACGTTTTAATTTCCTCTGAGACATTTTCGCACAGCGGACACTCCAGCAGCCTCGCAATCACGGAAGCACGCCCCTTCGCGATATCCACAAGCCACTTGCAGCCGCAACCCTCACAAGTCACAACCTGCTTTTCCTCAGTCAAGCCGTAACCTCCACAACCTTCCAACCTTTCACCCTGCCAAACTCGCAAATAACCGCCTCCAACTCCCTCAGATTCCTGCAGGAATAAGCCCGCTCACGCCACGCAGCATCAGCCAGCAAAGCACGCAGAACCTTAACTCGAACAGCAAAAACCATCATCTCAACCCCGCACCTCCGCCGCTTTAGCGAACAGGGCAGGATTAGGCGCGTACAACCCAGCGGAAACCGCCACAATCCTGGGCACGCCATCCGCCGCGTACCGTGGACAAGCCGCCTCATTCACGCGACGGTCCAGCCAGCGCTTGCCATGCACAGCGTAACGCCACAAGCCGCAAGCACGCAGCTGCGCCACGCGACTACGCACTTCAAGATAAATCTCGCTGAGGCTAACAGGCTGCGCAGGCATCTGCCTCTCCGCCAAAAGCGCCCGCTTGCGGTAATACACGCCGAAAACCGCCTCCACAACAAGCTGCCTATACGCTGCCAGCTCGCCGTCGTCAACAGGTCGCTGCTGCGGACGCCACCCAGCCAACTTCACAGTCTGCTCGCTCATGACACGCTGCCTCCCGCGCTTTCATCTGTTTTCGGCTCTTCAAAAACGAAGTGGCTCGCATGCTTACGCCTCCCACGATGGATAAACCACGTACACACGCATCTCGCCGTGACGATCACATCGCAACCGCCCATCAGCCACATGCAGCTTGCAGCCGCAAATCGAACAGTAACGCGCCTCTTCAGCCGCAGCCTGCTGAGCTAAACGCGCAGCCTCCGCCAAATCATGCAGATCCTCCGCTGTCACAGGCACCGCCTACACCTCCATGTTTTTTCAGAAACTGCTTCACCGCCTCAGCCACAGCCTCACTTTTGCTGCGGAACACGGGCAGCCCAAACTCGTCCTTTTTCTCGGCTACAAGACGCTCAAGCGCGTCGAGAAGCTCGGTGGGTATGCGTACTGTCGCCCATTTCTCTTCTTCCGTTTGTGACATCATTATCACAACCGCACTTTATTGCGCTAAACTTATTTAAAACTTGTGATAACGATGTTACAATAACAACAAAAAAAGAAGGAAGCGAATGAAAAAGGGTAGATGTATAGACTGCATTCATCTTGTGGAATGCACTATTTGTCCTGACGCTTGCTATGTCTGCGATATTTACGATGGTCAGCCTTGTAATGTAAAGTCTATTCAGCCATGTCGATATTACAAAAAAAAGGAAGCTACTTGAAATAGCGATCCTCGAGAAACAGCAGAATGATCCGCGCTTTCGTGTCATCCGCAACCTTCAGTTCAGCCAAACGGTTCGCCAGAAAAACCGTTTGGTTCTCTACACGTTCCTGTCGCTCGTCATCGGTTCCGAATCCGCCGAACCAGCCGCTGAAAATGCCCTGCACCATGCCCGCGAAAGCGAACTTGTCGTAAGATTCCGCATTGGGAAACTTGGTTACAGCATGATGCACAGCGTACATTAGCCAGCGATCGCTTTCCAGCACTTCAGGCGCAGTTAAGCTTGTACACTGTGGATAAACGTTTTCGCGCCGCAGCGTCGCTAAGACATCTTTCTCCGCGTACGGGAAAATGTCTTCAAGTTTAGGCGGCTTCTGGAAAAAGGGTGAAAGACTGCTCATGTCACTTACCTCGCTACTTACTTTCTATCAACTTCCGTATGCTTTTCAGTGTTTCCGGCGTAAGCCAAGCAGTGTTTCCATCAGCAAGACAGACCTTCTCCAGTTTCTGCGTTGACACAGGCAAAGGCAAATGCTTAGGCTGAAGCCACACATTTTTGTTGTATGCGGGAAGAAAAACGCCCAGGTAAACTATGCTACTGTAGCCGAAGTAGGACATGTATTCACAGAAAGGGTATAGCGCCAGCAAATCACCTACAACATTATTTTTAATCGCCCATTGCGACACAACAATTTTTCCGTCATTATTGATGATTCTTACTCCGTCATCCGTTGACGTTTCCGAAATCATATAATTCCCATTTTTCTGGGGAGCAAGCTCCCATTGTTCAGCCAGCAGTTTTCGCAGAATCTTAATTGTATCAACCAGTTCTTTAACGCGTGTTTCGACGTCGCTGGCAATAACCGTTTTGTCACTCGGCAACGCTTGCACCGCCTGTAATGTTTGTTTTAGTTCCGCCTCGCAGTCCGCGAGCATCACAGAAAAAGGCTGGGGGAAAGTTTTCTCTTCGCTCATTTTTTCACCCCGCCACAACTTATTCGGTCCAGAAGCCCACAAACTTTCCGTTGACATGGGCAACTGGGTCCAACCGCACAGGATGCGAAACTTCCGCTCCCAACTGCGCCAAAAGCTCTTCCAACTCCTTGGCGCTAACTGGAAGCTCAGGCAAATTCTGCATCCCAATTGGCTCTTGTTCGATTTCCTGCGTTTGCAGGCTTACACTTTTCTGTTGCATAGTGCTTACCTCCATTTTTTGTGGACACTTTCGCTCGCGGTCCCCGAGCAGGCAGTTTCTTCCGCCTCCCCACAGGCGTGCAGGGCTTAAAAAAATCATGAAGATTTCCACGCCCATTTCAAGCGTTGAATGCCAAGTATCTGCATAAGCTCCTGCTGAGCTTTAATATTATCAACCCAACCTATTTGCTTTAGCCCTTCTGCGGTTACTAAGTTGTAGCTGCGGTATGTATTTTTCCAGCTGCCGCCCTCGCTGATTTCAATTACTGTTCCAACGGGGTATTCGCCTTCAAACGTGAAGATGAACCCCCGTTTGCCCCAGAGCCTGTTAATGTCAATGAAGTCACGCTCAATTTCACCGTCGTCGTTTACGCGGAGCACTGCGGCCCAGCCTTTGCCTTTTCGCAAATCAACGAAGCCACTTTCAAACTTTATTTTTACTAAAACTTTTTCACGGGAAACTTGCGCCGAGCGTTCCTCGGCAATTTTTTGGTTTTGTAGGCATACCATTTTTGGCTTACCTCACTTTACCTTTACGCTTTTCTCGTATTTAAATGCCTGTAAAACTTTTTTTGTAGCAATCCTGAACTCGTACACAGTCACAACTAAGTCAGGGTCCCAACTGCCGTGGATTTCCATCCAAGCCTGCTTGAATTCTTCCAGCGAGCTGAAGCCTTCCTTCCGCACGTCTTCTGCTGTGATGTCGCCGAGCCGCTGGCGGAACTTGCGGATTATGCGGATGTAGCCTTCAGGCTTGCCGAAGTAGCTTGTGCGCACCGCATAGACGCCGCCAAGCTGCCACGTGAGCTTGTGCACTCGGCGCGTCTGCGTCTTCCTGCCCTCACGAATAGCTGCTAAGTGCCGCCGCTTAAACAGCGCCATACCGCTGCGTCGCCTCCTCCTCTTCCACGCTGGGCAGCCCCTTCCGCTGGCGCCAAAGATTCCGCAGCACAATAAGCTTCGCATTGTAAAAATAGCCGCCTTCACGAAGCTCGCTCCGCTCAGGCTTAATGTAACAATCCATTGTTCGCGCTTGCTCCTGCATGAAAAGCTCCTCAGCCTTCTCCCAGATCATCGCTCTCACACGCGGCCAGAATTTACCGCGAAGCCGCCGCTGCCGTGGCATACAAGTCAATCCTCTCAGATTCAGGAAAATATGGGCACGTCTGAAACTTCCAGTTGTGGCGTATGGCGAATGCGCGAAGTTTCTGGCAAAGCTTCATAGGCGTCAACTCCTCGCGCTGCCTAGTGTAGCAAACCTGCTCCGACTTGATCAGCGGAATAAAGCTGATGTAGGGGCAGCGTGGGCAAAGTTTAGGCTCTGTCAATTCGACCCGCCTCCAGCAAATGAATCAGCAAACCGCCAGCAGTCCGCCTCCGTTAAGCCGAGGCGTCTCATGCGCTGCAGATTCTCCGCGTTCAGCCGCTCCGCATCCACGCATGCTTTCCTGCGGCACACGGACCCTAAACCTGTCTCAAGGCTTTTTTCGCTGCTGATTGTCAAGCCGCATCTTGCGCATCTCCGCTGCCACGACGCGTCAAGCTCTCTCTGAATCAGCTGCAGGCTCCTCTGCTTATTATGCTTGTTAGCGAGCTTCGCAAGCCGATACTTCGCCAGCAGCGCAACGGCCTCACGCTCCTCTTGCTTGGAATAATCATGCCAGCTCAGGATGTACTCCGCCAGGTTAATCAGGTGTTCCTTTTCCGCGTAGCCGAAGGCTTTCTCATCCGCGATAACGCGACATATTAAAGTTGTGAGGTGGCTCATTGCGCTCCCTCCGCGGTTATGGCTAAGGTTTTTACGTCTTTAACGTATATGCCGTCGAAAACTTCGACTTCAGCCTCGCCGTGGAGAAGCCTGTTAATCTTTTCCTGTAACGGCTCGTAGGGCGGCAAGCGAACCACGTTTCGATCGTTGACGCTATACCATTTCTTCCTGTTGAAGCTAAACTCCCAAAGCCAGCGGGCGAGGCGACTGCGCCGCAGAAAAAGGCGTGTCATTGCTGAGCCTCCGAGAGTGTTCTGGTTACGGCCGCGCTTAGGAATTGATTGCAGATCACCGCTAAGTCTTCAGCTGAGATCGGCGGCTCGCCCTTCCAGCTTTCCATGAGAGGCGCGACTGCCCGGTAAAGGGCGCAGACGCGGATGTGTCCGCAGTGGCTGCAGCTGCGTTTAGCAATGTAGTTTTTAATGTCTAACGGCTGAGTTGCCTGTTGAGTTTGCATGTGTTCCGCCTCCCTTTAGGAAAGTTGGGGAAGGATTATTGTGTGCAGCGTGCGGAACTGGAAGTCTTTGGTTTTCAAGCCTGTTTTCGCGTTGTGCCAGATCGCCGCGGTAATGTCGTTGTAAACCTGCCACTGCGTTAAGTCAGCTGGGTTAACTGTGGATTCCTCGGGTTTGGCGATGTAGTCGGGTAAAACCTTGTCGGGCAAGCGGCTTTTCCGCAGTTTCTCAAGGAATTCCCGTGTAACTGCTGTCTCCGCCAGCTGCTGATAAGTCTCCAGGATAATGTTCGCCTTATCCATCACGCTGACGATTGCGTTTTTCAGTCCGCCCATGAAAGTTTCCAGCCCCTTCGTGTGCCGCTTGTAAATATACTCGATTGTTTTGCGCTCGTCGAAAGCCTCCTCGTAGTCTCTCATTCCTGCCCACGCCATGTTTGCGCAGGCATGGCGGAAAGTGAAGATTCCGCAGCCGAAGCCCGTGGAGCCGTCAATACTGTTGTGGACACCTACGCCCAGGTGCATTTTATCGCCTGCGACGTCGAAGCTTTTGTCAATCGCGTAAAGCGCGTGAATCCTTCTGCCATCTCTGTCCAGGATAACGTGGCTGTCAAGTCGGCAGAACCAGTCGCCGCTGAACTCGTGGAAGGGCACGAGGCCTGCGAGGCGGGCGGCTTGATCCGCGAGTTTTACAGCCTCCTCATTAGGCAATAAGCAATACTGGTTACTGACGATGCTGATGATCTGGCCGCCGCGGATAATTGCCTTGTAAGCTGTTTTGGCGCCGTTGAACAGGATCGGGTTTTGCTCGATACCGTGCTGCTGCCATGTCAGGTCAGGGTTGCCGAAGCTTATGCTATACATCCGTTCACCTCCCAAAAATTAATTGGTTGAAGATTAATCCCGTAGTAAGGATTAATCTCCTTTCGCGGTTTCCTGCCGTTTATTACAGCCTTGAGCTCCCGCAGGAAGGAAGCACTAGGCTTATATGCTTTTTTATTCATTTTTTTCTCGTCCTCCTTTTTTCTTGTTCGAGAGCTGGGCTTGCCAGCCCTCTGTGAATGAAAAAATTGAGGTTAGCGTTCCCTTCTGAACGCCTGAAAACAAAGCCCCTGTATTCCCCCGCCAAAAAGCTTGAAAAAAAAGGCTTTTTTGGCTAAAGGCACTTTTTGGAAGCTTTTATCGCGCCTACTCGGCTTTCCTTCCGAGTTTTTCGCACAAGAATGAGTAGGCTAAAACGCTACAATTGGCTTTGAATCGTTCACAAGTGAAAAAACAAGCATGGAAAACGGCGGAATTCACTTTTCCGTGCAGCAAAGCGGAATTTTCATGTGAAAGTTTAAGCTGGCAAAAACAGGGTTTCACTTATACATGTGAATGCCGCATGCAGAAAAGCGGATGAAAAAAACCCGTATATACGAACTAAGTCTAATGCTGGTTCGGACTTGCCCAGAAAAGATAAACTTTTGTCTGCATTAAGAAACCGCAGACCTTGATTAGATGTGCAAGCCTTTCAAGCGTGGCTTTCATCACTTCTTCAGCGTATGCTTGCTTATTTCCGAAGGGCGTGTTGCAGAAAAAGTATTTCATGAAACGCGTATGAGGATGCTTGATAAAAGCTTCTCTTATCTTGGCTATGCTTTCAGCGTTTAGGGTTTGCAGTTTAGTTGACACGTAATTTTCGCTTCCCAAGAGGTGGATGTTGAACCCAAGCTGGCTTAGGGTTTCAGCTATTTTTACGGCTTCTTTCGGCGGCGGC
>Ga0207433_10008210_pt1 | contig 17105 bp, 10 predicted proteins | sample YelNatPaOPGAMG01_FD_187559 | JGI IMG/M metagenome (GOLD analysis project Ga0207433, IMG submission 187559) | Hot spring thermophilic microbial communities from Obsidian Pool, Yellowstone National Park, USA - OP-RAMG-01 (SPAdes) (version 3) | ecosystem: Environmental > Aquatic > Thermal springs... | reverse complement strand
CGTTGGGTGACGGTACCCTATGGCGCAAGACGTGCTGTGGCGCTCGTGGGCTGCACGCCTGCTCCTCTGACGAGAACGTAGAACGAGTGCAGGAAACGATTCTATACGACGCCTGTCGATGAGTTACGGCCAACAGAGAAACGTCACGAGCACGGGTGCCCGTTGAAACAGCCAGAAACGAAGCGCTTGAAACAGAGCACGATGGACGAGATGGGGTACGGCATGCCGAGCGGACGTCTGCTTACGAGGCAGTCAGATGCATGAGGCTCGCAATGTTGCGATACAGTCGCCAACAAGGTATGCAAGCGCTTTCTGTACCAAGACTTGGACGCCTCAATCAACACCCGAAAAAGTCGAGTGCTTTCGGAGCGTCCTGCGGCTCTGTGTCAAGCGAAAATTCCTGGTAATCGTTTCGTATTCTTTGTCGGCATTGCGCTGAAATGCTGAAGACTCCGGATTGAAAAAGCTCAGTGGCCAGGAGAGATGGCATTAGATTCTCGCCCGGAGCGAGGCACTGTTGTGGTCGAGCGCATCCATCGAGCGAGGTAGCAGCGTCGTATGTGTATACTGCGAGCGTTTTACCTTGGCAGTGATGTCATGATCATGGTGTTCCATTATTCGGCGTTACCGAGCATATGCGTCTCTTTACAGAGTCGTGAAATCCAATCCCTTGATCCTACTCCCAGCGGGACTTGCATGCCTAGTGGTCGGTTCGAAAACAGTCTCCCGTGTCTCTTTGCGATCATGTCACAAGGATGAACCAATCTATGTGCAGGCGTTCATTCCGAATGCAACAGTGTCGGTCCTTTGACGAATTTTCGGATCCGGTCGCCTCGTCCGATACAGCGCTGCGTATGCGCGACGATATTGATATCAGTGTTTGCATAAGAAAATCATATCATTTCCACCACTTCCGGTTCAGGTATAAAACGTCGGTATGAGGAATCTGGTGCCCATCATCGCAAATAGTCGCGTAACGAGTTCCCGCCGACGACCTGAGGCACAGTGCAAGGGCCATGCTCCATCGGTGTCGCGTATTGCACCAGTTACGAGCACGAGAAAGCACTATCCTTCCATGACATGGTGGCAGTGCGCATGTGCCCGGGTCTGTTCTGACGCTTTCAGGATCGCAACAGGAACGCAAGGCCCCGTCCCGTAATCCACCGACCGCAAAGCTGCCTTTGATCCATAGTGGGAGCCTTACAGGATCCAGTGCGTCCTGTCCGTGCCTCGGGGATATCTTGGAGCCGGACGGATCGGCCGTACCCGCAAGCGTCACAAAGCCAGCACGGAAACTGTACGAGGAATCCCACAGATTCTGCACCAGACCCGACACACTGGCATGAATCCGCTGACAGCATCAGTGTTCCCGAACAGCACAACAACGATCCGTTGGGTATTGTGTACCTCGACTGCACGGTTCACCTTGCAGCGAGCTCGCGCGTTTGTACCGAGTGTCTATCCGCTCGTCCCGCATCTCAATTGTTTGCCGAGTTCTCCGAAACTGCGTGCACCTCGGGGCGTACAAAGGGATACGCAAAATCGGGAAAGAACCATCCACGGCGTGCGTCCTCCTTGAACGGCCTTATAGGCACTGGCAGACTTTGAACCGCCTCGCGCATCTCCCGCAACAGTTCGGAGACATCAGGACCTTCAAAGATGATTTCCGCGACCCAGTCCGGCATCCCATCCTCGGGGCCGGTGACCTTGGCACCGGCCTTCGCAAGGTAACGTTTCAAACGGCAGTGCGCGTACTTGTCAAGACCCTCGAGCCAATCGCTACGCTCCACAATACCTGAATACGGAGCGTTAACGGCTGCCTGTGCGAAGCAGACGAGGGGCTCTGGCGGCATCCGCGGACGGATGGGAATTCCGAGCGCAGTCATGATGTGTTCTTCGACGAGATCAACGCCCCAGGTGCGCAAGTTTGCGTCACGAACGCACATACCTCCCATGCGGGCGTTGACTTCTATCAGACGCGGTCCTCTGGAGGTGTACTTCACTTCAACGTGGAAGGCCCCATCTGTGAACCCCAGCGCTCGGAGTGTCTGCGATGCGAACGCTTTCAGCTCCGCCTGTTTTTCCTCTGGATACAGCGAGGGAATGTTCATGCCAGTCTCCTGGAACCAAGGCTCCCAGCACGCCCAATTATCGGACAGGGAGGCGTAGACAACCTCACCCTTCGACATGAGCGCATCGACATCGAATTCATCGCCATCGTAGAACTCTTCGAGCAACAGATCCGTGCCCTGAGTCCAGATTGTATCAAGATGAACATCCATTGTCGCACGGATCGCCCGAAATGTGTCGACCAGCTCATCTTGACTCGATACTTTATGCACGCCCATGGAGGCTGCGCCAAACGCAGGTTTCAGGATTGCCGGGAAGCCCACATGCTGACCCGCAGGCTCCAGATCCACCACGTCGGTGATGCGGTAGCATTTGGGCGTCGCCAAACCATGTTGTCGCATGATTTCCCTGGTGACATACTTGTTCCGAGCTGCTTGGCAGGCGGCGCTCGGGTTTCCAGGCAAGTTCAGAGCTTCTGCCAAACGGGCAACCACGGCAACTGCGTCCTCATAAAATGTGGCCACAGCGTCAAACGTTATTCCGGAATCAAGAATAGCATCGACTGCACGCTCAAAAAGGGTGTTGTAGTCTGTAAAATCCAATTCAATGTAGGACTCGATGACGTCCTCGTCGACGAGGCATTTCGCCCAGCTGTCAGGGCCATCCAGAATGCTAACTTTGACCCCAAGTTCCTTCAAATGTTCAAAGATAAATCGCTTACCACTGTATCCGGCTTGGAAGATGAGAACCTGTGCACCTCTGAGCAGCTTCCGCCGAATAGCCTGAGCTTCGGGTGTATCTCGCTCTAGGAGCTGCGGTTTGACGTGCGGAAAGTTACTGAATACTGGCGAGAAATCCATCGGACTCGCCCCACTTCTGCCGAACTTCAGTCGACTGAGAAGAGAGGGAGAAAATGACTCGCCACTGCCCCGTGCGAGCACTGCTTTTGGCACCAGAAAGTTTGCCGATTGGAGTGAGCGTGCGAGCTCCTGGCCCTGGTCCTGCTGGCGGCCGCTGCGCGCACTCCCTGGTGCGTCCAAGCTGCCGCTGATCATAACCTCTAGCTCTGCGACGCCAGGTACCCGCTCGATCGCTGTCGACGGCAGCTTCCGCTTATTGAGCAAAAAGTCGACACTGTCACCGGCACTGCCTACCGGCTCGCGATACTGCGCGAGAGACTCGGTGAAGGAGCTCATGAGCACGACTGTCACAATGTACTACTTTGAAGTGTTCCCCAATCCAGCCACTTTAGCCGTGCTATGTGCACTCCCAGGATCCGGGATCGTCTAAAGTGGACCGAATGCCCCTTGACGAAATACCCTGCACCCAAAACTCTGCTCTGCGGTGCTGCGCAAACGTCAGCCGCAGAGGCTACCAGCAGGAAACTCGCTCCATCATCGCCGCCGCTGGTACGCAGGATCGACTCAGATTCGTCGATCAGTTCAACGGTTGCTTTCTGATCGCGGCGGCGGTGGGCGCACGAGCGGTCTACGTGCAACGCTGCGATCAGCGAGATGTGACGATGCGGTGCTGCAGCGCGTCACATCTGCTGCAGCATGCGCATCACCGGAGGACGCTGGCCTACGGAAACGTTTTGTCCATGAAAAAGATCTGCTGCTGCATCGGATTGCAGCAGCTATTGTCTTTCACCAGGATTCTGTTCCACATCCAGTAGCGTGGCATCAAATGCTTTTCCGCGGTTCATAGCAGATATGTTCGAAGTGTGTTTATTTGGAGAAACAAAAGATCCATGGCACAGGAATAGACGTGGATGTCGGGCATCCTGGAGCGCTGTCATCGATGATCGCCAGAATGAAACGGAAAAAAACCTCTTTTCGCCGACTATGGAGCGAAGGAGAGGAAGGGCAACAAGGGGAGATGCACGAGAAGCGGTGCTTGCACAGCGGGACGGTGACTAAACTGTAGAGGCACAGAGCGCACGAGTTCAAGGAATTCTTGCATTGGTGCGTTCAACAGTGGCAAAAGACGCATGGAGTTCGTCAACCGAGACTGTAACGCCGCTGTGAATATCATACAATGAGTGGCGTTATAGACGAGACCCGAGGAGCTGGCGAAATCTAATTTTGTTCGGCAAACTCTCAGGCTCGAGAGGTGCCTTGATAAACTGAAACCGAAAGCAGGCGGTCGGTCGAAAAAGCTGCGCGACGCCTGCGTATGGGTATTCATTTACCCACCATGGTTGTGGGATATTTTTCGTTCTATCGACGATGTCTTTCTCGTCGATGGACCATGGGCAAGCGTGTTTAGCTCATCTGGAGGTTCGCGGTTGCACAGGCCCGACCGGAGCCCGAGTTAGGGGCCTCTTCTCGCTGGCGGACACGTCTACATAGCACCCGACGAGCAACGTCTAGCGGGTGAGAGTCGTTGCCTTTTGGTAGCGCACAGCGAGCGATAAGCAAAGGAAGGTGCCAGTTTTACGCATGGACCTGAAACGGTGCTCGCGCAATGCTCGGAAAAGCGTCACAGAATATCGGCAAGTGTTCGTTCGTTCATTCAGCGTTTGGAATTGATGAGGCTCTGGATACCTGTGTCTCCCATTGGTTTCCAGAGAGTCGGGGCATGTGTTGTGTTCTTTCCCAGCCGTGTCTTCATCCTCGCGGATTCTGCCGAGGGGCGCGCTTCACGTCGGAGCGCGGTAGCTTCCGCGCCATCCCGGGCAACACGGAATGCGTTCTGCTGCTGTGGTGCATTCGCCGCTGGAGTGTCGACCTGTTCGGCACTGTGTTTCTTTCGTGCCGCTCTGTCTCGAAACGCTGTGTCCTGTGCGAGTCGGCAGCCTCCATCGACGGAATGTTGAGGTCGACTCTCGAGCGACGCTTCACGCACGGTCGTGCACTTGAAAAAACACTTCATTAACGTTCGGCGAAGCATCATGCTCGCATGCAACTCGTGAATAACATTTTGCCAACGAGAAATATCTCAGCGGTTTGCCGAAAGTATTTCTCATTTCGAAACGCGGTGGAATTGAGTGCTGCAGCCAGCCATATTGAAGCGCTGTAATGGGAACGCGCTTTCAGAGGCACGTGCTTGGGCAAGAGAGCCTCTTCGGTGCTCTACTTCTGGTCGAGCACCAAGAGCACGACACTTGAGCGATGTGACGGCGGACGGATGACACCCGTTGCATCCGGCCACGGTAACGCTACTGGATAAAAGTAGTGGCATGATGTAGACAGAATATGGAATTACAGCATACCCACCGCCATAGTGAGATGCGGGACGCTTAGTACGGAAAAGTTACGCATGTACTACTTCCTGTGCCACAAGCAGACTTTCTGTCAAGGTACGAAACGCTGCGTACCTACATCTTCCTCCTGGACGCGGCGAACGAGGTATCTGCAGATGCGAGCGCACGCACTTCCATTGCTGCCAGCACATGATCGTCCATATTTGCGCGATCTATCCAAAATGAAGGCAATCTTCGCTGTCGCGTGTCTGTACTGAGAGGCAAAGAGCAAAGCCCAATTCCTAGGCGAGCACGCTTCTGGTATTTATGACGGCGACGGCAATCGTTTTGCAGAGATACCGACTTCCGCGGGGGTATATCCGACGCCGCGGGGAATGGTTTAGACGAAATCGCGTGTACAGCAGAAACGTATCAATATCCTGGACCACAGGCATTTGGGTGTTACAGCTGTTGCTGCTGCCGAGTCCAAAACGCCGCTATGTTGCAGTGAGGCTCCCAGCCACCTCATGAGGTCACAGAAGGCAACCTGTTTTTCCCGTGGATGAAAAAGCAGTATGGATGACGATACCGATACTCATGCCAACGATACGGTTCGTTTCCGAGATTGTGAATAAACTCGATCTGGGCAAAATACTGCAGTCGAAATGATCGATCCCAGAACTCCTCTGTGCTGGCAAAAAGCTGCCGATCAATCGCAACATCAAACGCCGCAGAGCGGTGACGATTCCAGACTCGCCACAGCCATCGACAGAAATCCAAGTCACCTACTCGATAGAGCGCATTTCCGTTCATCTGCGTTCGATGCGCATCTTGGTGGTACTGCAGTCGCCAGGAGATGCGTGCATCCAGGTTGGTGCTTCGCAGCGGAGAGCCCAGCATCCACAGACGACGAGCATCCGCGAGCGCTACGATCCGACGAAGCGCATCATTGTACTGCGCTTGCACTGCATTGCAGTCTGGTTCGCACCAAAACAAGTATCGTACTCGGGGTAGACTCGTGGACTCATGTGGACCACTAAAGATGCTTCGCTGCGATGACTGTCGCCCCAGGGACAATCGATGGAAGCGCAGCGCCCTGTGTTCCGTGTTCATCCAGGGCTCTGCGGAGCGTTCAGCCGGCTTGCCGCCAGCGGCGGCCAGGCTCAGAGCAAACACCAAAGGATAGAACATACTGCCGGTGCCTGCAGAGTCACGTTCGGAAAGCCATGAGCTAGGCCTGTAACGATCAGCAGTGCTGTCCAGACGCGCCTCGATGAGGTACACAGCATGATCCAAACAGGAAGGCCATGTTGGAGCTGTCGCTTTTCGGAGCGCGTCGACGACACGAAGGTAGAGGTCGCTATCCCAGATTGTGTTGATATAAAACGCCAACACTGTTTGACTCGAAGTGCGCTCTGCAGTCTCTACCGGGCAAGCTAGTGGAAGATTCCAGTGAATCCACCGCTCAACTGCCTCGAATTGATGTTTTGCAAACGGCACAACAATCACTTGCCCACGGGCATGCGTCTGCCGCATCGACGACGACCTATCCATCGAAGATCGCTTCATGGAATCAGGAATATCCTCGATTACTCTCCGATGCAGAATGTGTCGAGGCGTTAGAAGAGTCCATGGAAAGCTCTCGTTGAACCAGGCGTTACCAGGTGCTACCATGAACGCGTTTCGGGGCGTTGCGGCGTTCCATGGACTGCTCCCGTTATACCATGCAGTCGCAGTCGCCGGTCCCTCGCTGCCGCTAGACTGCAGAACGGCATATGGTGATAGGAGACGCACCATACCCCACTGCTTATCGCGCTGGTCAAGGTTTCGGTTCTCTATACCGGCCAAGTCGTGCGTGAACAACCCCGCGCGGTGAAAGAAAAGGATTCGCGTCAGCAATATCTTACACAGTTGTAAGAAAACACGCCAGCAGCGCTTCATCTTTCCGCGTTAGTGCTGCTGAGTGCGTTTAAGACGGTACAACAGACGAGCTCAAGTCGCTGCCGAACGGCTGGACGTTTCTGACGGGTCACTTATCCATCGCTTCAAACGTGCTGGAAGACACACTTTATTCAGTTGTCTTTGTCGCGGAGCAACTATTCAGTACCAACGTCAAATTTGTAACTTGTCCTGGAAGCGTTGCCGTTCAGAGCTTAGAGCGTGCCAGCAACGCGTTTAGTGGAAGAAAGACCCGCGACTGCCGGAAAAGGATGCGAACACCGTGCAGGGCAAGCACCCGTTCCACGAGGAATCAGCAGATACGCCACCACTTCAACTCAGTTCAACTAGAAACGAGTGAACCTCGAGCCCTTGACACAGTATCCATCATATCGACGAAGCGCTCTTGATGGCTCGATGCAATTACATCAGCATAGAACGGAAAAGGTTTTCCGATTCGTACGCACCTACCAAAGTTTAGGTTGTACCCGCGCTCATCAACACCAGAATTTGCGGGCTTTTTCTGCGACAGCTTCCTTTGCCGCTCGCTTTTCTCCAGTTTAAAGCAAGGTAGTCGTATCTGCCGCCTAAGGCTCCAGTGTCAGCAGTCGGAGGATATACCGATGGCGCCAATAACGCCTAGCTTTCGTTGCTTCCCGCAGTTGTGAACGCGTTGCATGTGTAGAAGGTAGCTGCGATCTAGACACTTTGCTCGCCGCTATCCTATTCGCCTTTCGGTGAAACCTCGGTGCGTTCCGCAAAGCGATTACACGTGCCTGTGGTCGGTGTTGCTCACAAGTCCACAGCATGTTCTCCATCGAGCGCCGTACCATGGTGCATCGACGCTTGCTTCATTACTCGGTCCGTGCGCTTGACTGGTGAAGAAGGCTCTCTGCGGTGCTTGCCTCCTTGACAGCGTCCAGCGCGGTACCCGGACGGTCGTGGACTTGTTCTTGGCGATACCTCCCGCGCGTACGCGTTCCAGTGCATGGAAAAGGACACGCGTTTCCGTCCAATGGATAGCCTGTTGAACGCAATATGAACCCTGCTGAAACCATTACCCAAAGACAAGTCCAGGTAGAAGAACGAATCGGGGGAAATTGTCGCGTGTACGCTCCCGTAGTGCGAAGCGGTTGCGTATTGCCCGCTGTAAGCGAATCGCTGTGGTGACGGAGGCTCAAGACCCTTTACCACACAAATCATTGAACGTGGAGTCTCTGGGAGCATATCCCATGAGTGGTAGCATGCTGCTGACGAATGCAGTTTCGTTGATAGCCGCATATAGAAGAGGAGGAGTCGTTCAAACGGAATCGAATCTTCGTGGTGACCATTTCATTCCAATTTCGACATGAAGATATCGAAAAGTCGTCAAGAAGTGACGCCGAGCATTCGTCCTCAAAACAGAGGCGCGAATCCCTTCGTCCATGAGTTGCCTTGAAATAGAAGGATCGCAAACTTGGTGAATGCGTGTTTTGAGCACACTACTCATAAAGAAAGGAATATAGTGGATGCTTGTGCACATGAACAATTCCATCGTGTCTACGTTTTACCAACTGTTGTCTGAGTGCGTCGGGAGCCATTCTGATATCGGTGACGGAACCTATTCCAGAGACAACGCGTCAAAGAAGCCACTCCGACCACACGATCGAGAGTCCTAGGAACACATTCGAAGCCATAAACCCTTTTGTTGCACCTCAGACGTCCAGGCTGAACGTCAACCAAAACGAAATCGGGAACAAATACCGAAACACTTGAACACAGGGATCCAATCAACCTTCCTGTTTTGCTCTAACAATGAGAGCGCGTCGACTGCGAGCTTCGCAGGCAGCGTCTCCTCGAATGGCGAGGCGTTCATCGCGCCTCTGAACGCAAGCTCTATGCCAGGCGTCCGGGAAGAGCCTCCTTCATAGGCGTTCTGCCGGACACGCTCCGAAGGTACTCACAGGCAGCACATTATAGGTTTCTGATGCAGTTGCAGTCTCTAGGACAACAGCGAGGACAGCGATTCAGCGCTATCTACCACGCACTCGTAGTGCGAGTCGTTGCGCTCTGTCTCTTGGTCGCTTTTGCGAGTTTAGCCACCAGAGGCAGAGCAGCTACAACCCAGGCTGCTCTAAGTGGTGAACTTGCTGCATTTGGCATTGATCTGGGTTCTGAGAACGTGCGCTTTGCAGCGAGTCAAGCTATCGCTGGAATCCAGGTTCTCACAAACGAGCAAAGCAAACGAGAGACACCTGCTTTGATCGCTTTCGTTCCGGTAAGCGATGCACGAATAGAGCGACGGTTCGGGGAGGCTGGAACAAGCCCTGCGTATGGTCGCTGGCCGGAGTACGCCGTCCGAAGCGTTCGTCGACTTTTCGAACGAGGAAACTGCTCTGCTGGTACGGATCGGGTCGTCACGCTCCATGACCAACGAGTCCAGCCGCATCGTACGTGTCATGTTCAACTCGGAGGTCGCCAAGACCTAGCTTTCACCGATACGGAGCTCGCCAGCATGCTCTTTAGGTACGTGCAGCGAAGAGCGTACGCGGCAATAAGAGCTACAGGCGTATCATCGCCTGAACAGAGCACCACAACGCCGGCACCTGAGGATGTCCTCGGCACGGATGCTGTCCTGACAGTGCCGATATGGTTTCGGCAGTCCCAACGGGCTGCTTTAGTCCATGCTGCGCAACTCGCAAACTGGAATGTGCGTGGACTCGTGTCGACGCCCCTGGCTGGAGCGATTCGGTTCGCTCTAGATCGAGAGGTCGAGCAACCCCAGACCGTTCTGTTCGTGGACATTGGGGCCCAGGGAACCACTGCTGCCCTCATTCGCTTCACTCCTGCAAATGGCAGCGCGTTTAGATCCCAGACTGGCGGCGGGCTTGCTCCCATCCAGGAAGTGGAGGTGCTCGGCTACCGGTGGCATCCTGAGGCAGGTGGCGCTGCCCTCGACGAGTGTCTCGTCGAGGACGTGCTATCGCGTTTGCGAGCACAGTCGCTTTTGGCGCCTTCGATGGATAATGACGAACGTTTTCGCTTACGCCTTTCTAGAGAAGTCCATCGTGTGCGGGAAATCCTCAGTGCGAATCAAGAAGCGTTGCTCACAGTGGAGCTCCCGACCGGCGAAGAGCATCATCTGCTCGTTACGCGTGCAGCCTTTCAGCATGCCTGCCGCAACGTATTCGAGCGCATCGCCGCCCCGGTCCAGCAAGTGCTTGCGGATCACCGTGTGGGGACCGATCAGCAGCCGCTGCATGCTTTGATCCCTCTGGGTGGAGGTTCACGGACCCCAGCTATTGCTGAGGAAATACAACGGCTCGTGCCGGGTCATCTCTGGCGGAAGACAGTGAACGCCGAGGAGGCAGCAGTAATGGGAGCCGCCTTCTATGCCGCCGCGTTGTCGCCATTCTTTCGGGTGCGTCCGCTGGTCCTCTCAGATGTGTATCCACGGCCCTGTAAGGTCTGCGTAGCGAATGCGTCGACGAAGGGGCCACCCTATGATCGATGCGTTATCGTGACGCCGCGAATGAACAGCAACACCAACCATATCCTCCAGGTTCGGATGCCTGTGACACGCTTCGACACGGAGCTCTATTGGTTCGAGGCAGGGAATGCTGCGAACTTTTGGGATGACGCCGCACTTGTGTCGCACTGGAACCTCGAGAACATGTCCTTGGGCCAAGATAACTATCCCGCGGAATTGGAGCTTGCTTTTGAGATTGATCCGCTCACTGCACCGGTTCTCAAGCGTGCTGAGCTTTATGTGCTGCAGATGCCACACGCTCACGCATCTGCATCGAACACCATGCACCCAAAGGATGAAGAGGCGTCCACAGCGCCGCCCCAGCAGCTCAGTAACGCAGGTACGGAGCAACAGCCACAACAGCGGGTGCGCGGACGCGGGTCAGGCACCGGCGCTGCGGCAGCCCCTCGGGGCTCAGCCTCGACTGTGCCAACCGGCGAGGCCGAGACCGAGCCCAGCCCATCAGTGGTGCCTCGTGGGCAGCGTCACTCGCTGCGGGCAACAATGCTTTACTCTGTATGGACATTTCCGGAAACGAGCGCGAAAGCGTCAAGAATTCGTTTGGAAGCTTTGGATGCTCTAGATCGCGAACGCGAACAGAGCGCGTACCTGCGCAACGCTCTGGAAGCAATGACTCTTCGACTGCATGAAGAGTTGGCCTTAGGTGCCCCATCTGGTACGTTGAGCAAGCTCCCAGCGCGCTTGTGTCTCGAGCCAGAGCGAAGCCTCATTCTAGAGCGTCTGCATCAAGTGGAATTGCGAATTCACCAAGAATCCAGTGCAGCGCTCGCCGTCAACGACTTGGAACAACTTCTCTGGTCGCTCGAAAATGCAACCAAACCAGTTTATGCCCGGATGGAACGTTACCAGAAGACCCTTGAAATCCTGCAACAGCTGGAACAGTGGATTCGCCAGCACCAGAAGGATGCACTGCAGCTACGAAAGGGTAGAGGGGTCCAGCGGAAACCCCCCGATATGCAGGAGCTTTTGGCTCGCGTTACACATCTCGCAGAGCAGTTGCAAGCCCAACCGTCCGCAGAATTGGTGGATGCTGCTGAACAGCAAGCGCGCCTCTTTTCGGAACATTTCGCCACGGCGCTGCTATCCTTGAACCAGACACAGGCAGAGACTTTTACTGCGCCGCTGGGATCGCAGACGGAAACCGGGCAGACCGCTGAGCCGCCCAGCAGTGCAACGCAAACCGTAGCTCCGGAGCACGGGATGGATCACACAGAACTGTAAGCAATTGCGAGTATGGCATACAACGCAAGAACTGAATGCATGGAGTGAGCAGGGAAAAGCACCTCAGATCCTGGACACAGTCTGCATAGGTTCATTTGGTTGGAATGCGAAGTGCTTTAGGCATTCGTATCCGGAGTTTACAATAAATTTATCTATGGACGGGTCAGCATAGAACGGAAAAGGTTTTCCGATTCGTACGCACCTACCAAAGTTTAGGTTGTACCCGCGCTCATCAACACCAGAATTTGCGGGCTTTTTCTGCGACAGCTTCCTTTGCCGCTCGCTTTTCTCCAGTTTAAAGCAAGGTAGTCGTATCTGCCGCCTAAGGCTCCAGTGTCAGCAGTCGGAGGATATACCGATGGCGCCAATAACGCCTAGCTTTCGTTGCTTCCCGCAGTTGTGAACGCGTTGCATGTGTAGAAGGTAGCTGCGATCTAGACACTTTGCTCGCCGCTATCCTATTCGCCTTTCGGTGAAACCTCGGTGCGTTCCGCAAAGCGATTACACGTGCCTGTGGTCGGTGTTGCTCACAAGTCCACAGCATGTTCTCCATCGAGCGCCGTACCATGGTGCATCGACGCTTGCTTCATTACTCGGTCCGTGCGCTTGACTGGTGAAGAAGGCTCTCTGCGGTGCTTGCCTCCTTGACAGCGTCCAGCGCGGTACCCGGACGGTCGTGGACTTGTTCTTGGCGATACCTCCCGCGCGTACGCGTTCCAGTGCATGGAAAAGGACACGCGTTTCCGTCCAATGGATAGCCTGTTGAACGCAATATGAACCCTGCTGAAACCATTACCCAAAGACAAGTCCAGGTAGAAGAACGAATCGGGGGAAATTGTCGCGTGTACGCTCCCGTAGTGCGAAGCGGTTGCGTATTGCCCGCTGTAAGCGAATCGCTGTGGTGACGGAGGCTCAAGACCCTTTACCACACAAATCATTGAACGTGGAGTCTCTGGGAGCATATCCCATGAGTGGTAGCATGCTGCTGACGAATGCAGTTTTGTCGACGCCCGCAACGAAGGCAGAATTCGTCATTCGAACGTGATCGATTATTCGAAAGGACAAGGTCAGCGAACTTTCGGCATGAGCTCATGAACAAGCTTTCAAAGGACGACCTCGTCAAGTATTCTGCCTCGTTTATCCAGCGGTGCCAAAATGACGCCCGACGAGTTGCCTTGAAATCCAGAGATCGAAAACTTGAAGAACGCATGCTTGCATTGTTCTACTCGATGGCGAACGCGAAAAATGGATGCAGGAACGTATGCATCGGATCGTGATAGAGAATACTTTACGAATTCTTGTTCGAAGGCGTCGCGAATGATCTTGCTTCCGGTTAGGTATAGGTTTTGAACGACCAAGCGCCCAACGACGCACTTGGCGAATACGACCAAAGTCCGAAAACTACGTATGAATCGAAAGGTCCATTTTGCTGCACTTTGAATCTAGAAGCTGTTCCCATGAGAAACCACTCGATATGCAGGGATCGAGCGAGCATCTCAACGTTCCATGGTACTCCAACAGATCCAAGCACGCTTGAGCCCAGCGGCCATAAGCAGCACCAGACCGAGAGCAGTGTGCTCTGCCCGCGCAACGATCCAAAAATGTACAGTTTACAGAACCCTGTCTCGGAAATGCGTCCATCAAGCGAACCTCACGACATTCAACACCTGTGCAACCGCCAACGTTCGCTCGTCCATGAAATATACACGTATCATTCGTTCGACTCGGATGTAGTTTGCATCACTTGGGAGCCGCTGTCTGGTTGGCGCTACCGTCCGATTGTCTGCGCCAACGAGGACTAACCTGGTCGTTCGATTACTCACTCGGAGTTGGGCATGGACCGCTTCAGGTGGCTGCGCAAAATGGTCAAATGCTCTTCTTTGATTTTCTCCGGCGCCAGATGGGAACGCCACTCACGCGCTAACAACGAGCGTAGAATCAGGAGCTCATCCACGAAATCGCTCGGCATGAAACCGACGCTCTTTTCGGTGCGTGCACCGACACCTTCGCGTTCGACGACTCGATCATGGTTTTCGACAAAGAATTTCTGGCCTTCGCAGCGGACGTTGCCAAGACGCAAAAGAGAACGGATAAAGTCGTCGCCGTCCCCAATTTCCTCTTCCCAACGCGGCCACTTGCTCAACCATTCATGTTCAGCATGACGTCCTTCGAAACGTAGACGATTCAGGAAACGCACAGTCGCTCTTCTCGTCAAGAGCGCCTTCACGTAGCGATAGTTGTGGTACCGGAGCGGGGATTCATCCGTCGTAAAATCGTCATGGTCTAGAATACGCTGGGCCTGATGCGCCTGACCACTCTGTTCATGTACCAGTTCGGAGAGTATTTCACTGTTTTCAACGCTCACCAACCCGAGATCCCGACGCAACTCTTCCGCAATGGACTCGCGGGCCGCCATGATACGCTGTGCGTAGCGAAACGGTTCCAGAGTAAAAGTGAACTCGCGTCGAATACGCGTCCCGACAACCATCGTGTGCATCTCCGAGGGCGCCGACATCATCCCACTCAGGTACTCAACAGTGTTCCGAAGAAAATGGTATGCTTGCTCGTGACGTCGAGAACCAATGGAGGCTCCACCGAACCACTTCCCATAGTCGTCAAAATCCAGCAGCCAACGCCGCGCTGGCTCGTCCCGAAACTCCATGAGATAGTAGATGATCGTTCGCACTGCTCGGTCTGTGGCAAAGTCTCGGATCAGGTTTGCGTCCGTATCGTGCGCTGGCGTACTGGCACAGATAGATCGAACACGCTGCCCGGAGGTACGCGCGCCACCAAACGAAACGCTGGCGTTCTTGTGCTCCTCCAGCGTTCCCTGGTCTACCGCGTAGCCCTGCTCTTGCCGCCCGTTTCCTTCGTTGGTGGATTCACGTGCTCCCTCTGAGTCCGAGCCCTCACCAAGCACACACTTTAGTGAATGGATCTGCTCCGCGCACGGATGCCGTCCAAGTCGTGTTCCGGTTCGTCCAGCTGGGATAGGTCTCCAGTGACGCCGTCGCCCAGTGCTGGGGCAGCGCACAGCGCCCGTTGACGTTGCCACCCACGCGCACCGCGAGAAAGCGCCCCGAGAAAACCGCAATGGAGATGCGCTAAACTGAACAATATCCGTCATGACTTTGAACTAAAAAACAATGAGAAAGCGTTGATCGTAGAAAACACACAGACGCGAAACCTCCGCTCCAGCGAAATAACTGTCGCGAATATATACCCAAAATCCTGGTACGTTTATCTGCTGGCGCTGGTGCTGCTGGTGCTTGTGCTGCCAACGGATTTTGGCGCTGCTGAATGCACGCGCGCCAAGGCGCCTCGCCCACGCGCAGATCTGAACGCTGCGGTTGAAATGCCCGGCGCAGCAGCAGCGCAGATTCGAGCATTGCGCGGGAAAGCTGCAGAGCGCGTGCGCGCGCGCAAGCATCGTACGGTGCACCCGTATACAGCGACGCAATGGACAGCGTTGTTGAATCCAGGTGCGTACATGATATCGTTTGGGTTTCATCCTATTATCGTGAACAAGAGGTTTGAAGGCCTCCTTGAGGGAGCTTCCTGTTTCCGGTTTCATATCTGCTGCTGTCATTCCGCCAGTCTCTGCTTTACTACTAGTTCCGTTATCAGCTGTTGAAAAAACGCGGTTACCGCAGCATCATATCGTCCTGATTTTGCTACTTCCGGTTGTTGTTTATGCATCTCATGCCGAGACGGTAGTTAGGATCTAGATTCGGTTGCAGTTCGCGTCCTGTATGAGAACAGCCTCGGTGGAATCAATGCAGCGGCGATTCTTGACAGTGGTTAAATGTTCCTGGGTAGGCGGCGCACATCCTCCATCGAGCGCTGCAGTCCAGCGCCCGAACGCGTGCTTCATCGCTCGGGTTGCGTCCTGGACGGGAATGGAAGGCCCGGGTCGATGCCCTCCTATGATTCCGCGTATGGTGCCGTACGCTCTGGGTAGGGACTTCATTTTCAGGGTGCCCTCGGCGAGTAATTTTTCAGCTGCACTCGCAAGCACATAATATCCCATCCGATGCGAAATTTTTTGAAGGCGATGTTGTTTATGATGAAACCTGAACCCCAAATGAAAATCTAGCCTGGAGATCAGATCGAGAAACGTCGTTTCGTCGACGCTTCATTACTGTCGAGTGGTCTTGCACGCTCCATTGAGCGCGATCACAGCAAGAAAAACGTCCGAGTCCGATTCCTTTCGCCATCCTCAAACGAGAGACCGGAGCCTCTGAAAGCATATGCTGTGAGAGGCATCAAGCCGCTGCGGGTGCCGTTTCTTAGATACACCACGAAGAGAGGAAAATATATCTTTCGGACGGAATCGATGATTTGACGTGACATGGTCTGTGAATTGCGGCATGGGCGTGTGAGCAAGTCGCAAACGGACGACGTCAAGAGCTTGTCGTCAACGATCCAGCGACGCGAGTTGCGAGGCGCACTATTCACCTCGATATAGAGAGATCGAAAACTTGAAGTATGCATGATTCGGGCATTCTTCACCAAAGAATAGGAGACAAGTGGATGTTTTTACCTATGAACTCCATCCCATTGTATATAACTTTAGAACGCTTGTTCAAGGCCGTCACGACTCATGCTGATTCTGGTGATGGAGCGAATTCGAGATGCGCAGAGTCAGTGCAGCTATTCCCAAAAAAGACCGGGAGCCTTGGAGTATCGATGAGTGAATCCATACATCCATATTTCTGCACTACAAATATCGAAGTCGTACACCTAAAACGCACGCGAAAATCGACAGGCAGGAACAGAGCGAGCAGGCTAGTTTTCCATCGTAATCTGACACGAATGTCGCGGTCATGACCTGCACGTCAATGCGACCAACGAACCTCCGTTTTTTTTTCGTAGAAAACGGGCGTTCATCAACGTAGATCCGCCTGGATGATGCGCATCACGTCCACTACGGGAAGCGTGTTATGCGGATGCACGGAGCGGTCCCCGACGCATGTGCCCGTGCCCTAGCGTTGATCCTCATGCAATGCGACAACTCCAGATGGAGGGGTTTGCAACTCACGCCACACAGCGGTGATGCACACCGCTGATCCTCTGTAACCGGGAAACTCCGGGACGGCAACCCGCGTGATGTACTCGCTCGAGGTCTAGAGCAAAGAATCGCGGTACACTGGCACCGCCGGT
>Ga0207433_10008209_pt1 | contig 17106 bp, 12 predicted proteins | sample YelNatPaOPGAMG01_FD_187559 | JGI IMG/M metagenome (GOLD analysis project Ga0207433, IMG submission 187559) | Hot spring thermophilic microbial communities from Obsidian Pool, Yellowstone National Park, USA - OP-RAMG-01 (SPAdes) (version 3) | ecosystem: Environmental > Aquatic > Thermal springs... | reverse complement strand
CGTGGGTGCTTGTCACCAAAAAAATGCTGGCGGGACCGGCATCGGGTGCACTGCAAGTTTTGGGCTGGTCCGGAATTGTCGGGCGCGAATCCCTGTCGTTGAGGGTTCGCGCCGCGCCCCTGGTTCACACTCAAAACCAACGGCGGGCAGCCGAAACGGCAGGCGTGCCCGTCCGACAAAACTTGCGGTGCGCTCACCGGCATCCGCATCTGAAGTCGCCGGGCGGCGGGGGATTATTTGTTTTCCGTGGTCCACTGGAGGAGATGGTCACCGGCCGGGAGGCGGAACTGCAGTTGCGGGCCGCCCTGGCCGGTGCGGGTGGAGTGCGCGGGCGCGGTCAGCGGTTTCCCGTCCAACGTGATGGCCGCGGGGGACGAGACCGGCATGAGAACCGTGGCGGTGGTGCTGCGGGGAATCGTCACGGCCCACTCCATTCGTCTGCGTTCCCGCCGCCAGGCGCTTTTGATCCGGCCGCGGATCGAGTCGTAGTGTGCTTCCACAAAATCAATCCCGGTCACGAAGGCGGGGGCGAGGAAAAACGATTCAAATCCCGGATGCGTTTCGTCGGGCCGGATCCCGGCCAGCCCGGAGTAGAACCATGCGGCCGGGCCGGCAAAGCAGGAGTGGATTTGGGACCAGTAACCGTTCCACTGTTCCCAAATGGTCGTTGCGCCGCAGGCCAGCATGTAGCCCCAACTCGGGTGGGTTTCCTGTTGGTAAATGCGCTGGATGACTTCATGTTCATCAGCGGCGGCGAGCACTTCGAGCAGCAAGGTTGTGCCGGGCAGGCCGGTATCCATGTGCCAGTTCCGGGCCTCAATCAGGGAGAGTAATTTGGCGCGGATTGCCGGTCGGAGTTCCACCGGCACTGCTCCGGCCAGGAGGGGCATGGCCTGGCAGGCTTGCTCAGGAATCAGGTACAGACCGGCCGCGGGCCGGTAAAATTCCCGGTGAATTCCCGCGCGGAGAGCCGCGATGTTTGCGGCCGCCTCGCCGGGATCCGGCTGGCCCAGGGCGGCGCCAATCTTGCGGTACAGTTCCCAGAGATAGACGAGGTAGCAGGAATTGAACAGCTCGCGCATCGGCGTGTCTGGCGCCCGTTGGGTATCCATTCCGCGGTCCACGGGCACCCAGTCGGCGAGAAACGGTTTGCCCATGGCCGCGGCACGCAAGACCCCATCGCGAACGAATCCCTGCAAATAACGCAAGTGCCCTTGCAGGACCGGGAAGGCGATGGCCAGGGAATCCCGGTCGCCGTAGTACAGGTAAAGCGCCCAGGCCAACGGCGCGACGATCCCGCCCCAGGCCGGTGATTGTTGGTGATGCAGGGTCGGCGCCGTCATGTTGATCCGACCGGTCCGGGCCTCAAAGACATCGCACCAGTCCACCAGCCACTTCCGGAGAAAGGCGGCGGCATCCATGGTGTAGAGGTAGGCCGGCAGGGACGCCTGCCCATCCGCGCCGTAGCCGAAGCGTTCCCGGTGCGGACAGTCCACCGGGTAACCGCCCAGGTTGAGGCACCGCAGCGTGTGGATGTTGAGGTCGTGGATCCGGTTGAAGAGTTCCTTGGAACAGCGAAAACTGCTGCTGCGCTTCAGGTCGCTCTCCAGGAGCAACGCCCGCAGATCTTCCAGTGCCGGCGGAGAGTTCATCCCTTCGATGGTCATGTACCGGAACCCGGCATAGTTGAATTTGTTTTCAAACCGGTCGGTACCATCGCCGCGAGCATGATAGACGGAGCGCTGACCGTAGCTGTGATCGCGGTCGCGACCGTTGTCAGCCGGTAAGTCATAGAAACGCAGGGTGACCGTCTGCCCGGGCGTGAGTTGTCGGAAACGGAGGTCCACCCAGCCCGCCAGACAAGTGCCGAAATCCACCTCGAAGCGTTGCTGGTCAAGCGACCGGACCGTCTTCGCCGTGTACACCTCACCAATCCGGTTCGGCGGACAAGTCCGCTCCGTGATCGTGATGGGCGGCGCTGAAACCACACGCGCTGGGTGCCAGCCCGTGGTGTCGCACCCCACTTGATTCCATCCCGGCAGTTCTGCCCGACCATCCACCTCCTCGCCGCCGAAATTATTCCAGGCCCACGGCCCGAGGACCGCGCGGTTGGATGCCCGGCAAAGCCACTCGGGATCGTTCCCGGCCCAAATACCGGACTCCACCCGCAGCAGCGGCGTCCAACCTTCGTGGACTTGGAACTGATGCGGCAAGTACCAACCGGAACTGCACCAGATGGCCACACAGTTTTCGCCCGGCACCAGGAAATCGGCAATCTCGTGTGTGATCACCAACCCGCGCCGGTCCAGGCGCGTCAGGGATGGGGCCAGCGGTTCGTCGCCCACCCGCTGACCGTTCACGTACAATTCATAGTAACCGAGACAGACTATCGTCAGGGGCACCGTGTCGGGCACCGCCGGGAGTGTCGCCGTCCGCCGCAGCCACCAGGTGACGCGCCGCTCCGGTTTCGTTCCCGCCGCCAACGGTTCCAGGGCTGGCGTAATCCAGGAGCTGTTCCGGCAGCGCGTCATGGCTGCTGACCGGGAACGGCCAGGACAGCGGCCAACGCCGGTTTGGGTTGGAGTTGCCGGTCCCACAACAGTGGATGATTGGTGCGCTTCGACGGCCAGTGGTTGAGCCATGTCCGCCCATCGTGCAGTCCCCAAAACGTGACGCGGCTGATTTTATCCCGGTGCTTGTAGAACAAGGCAAAGAGTCGGGCGTATTGATCGGCGAGCCGCTGCTGGATCTCCGGTGGCAGACCGCCGGCATACGGGTCGGCGGTGGCGGATTCCTGGCGCGCCGCATCCGCACCGGCAACGGCGCGCGGCACGACATCCAGATCGAGTTCGGTGATGGCGACTGCCAAGCCCTCGTTGTGAAACGCGAGGATCGCGTCCTCAATGTCTTGATACGGCACTTTGTCGAGTTCCCAGTGCCCCTGGATGCCGATCCCCTGCAGCGGCACCTTCTGCCGCTGGAGATCCCGGATGAGGCGCAACGCTTTCTCCCGTTTGACCGGCTGCTCGATCCCGTAATCGTTGTAATAGAGTTCCGCCCGGGGGTCGGCGCGCCGCGCCGCGAGAAACGCCTGCGCAATGAAATCGTCCCCGATGCTGGTCACCCACTGGGATGGGCGCAAATAACCATCCGTTTCGTCCGCCAGCGCCTCATTGACCACATCCCAACTCGCCACCTGGCCGGCAAAATGTTTGGCCACGGTCGTGACGTGGGCTTGCAGGCGCCGCAGCACGAGCCGCCGCGGGGCCGGTTTGTCGCCGTCGCGGAAAAACCAGGCCGGACATTGATGGTGCCAGACCAGCGTGTGCCCGTTGACGATCAAGCCGTGGGCGCGGGCCAGTTTCACCAGCGCATCGGCGGCGGCAAAGTCGTAGCGTTTTTCCTCGGGATGCAGGGGCTGCGGTTTCATGCAGTTTTCGGGGGTCACCGCATGGAACTGCCGGCACAAGAGGTCGCGTTCCGCCGTGTTCAATTGAGCGCCCGGTATCGCCGCGCCAATGAGAAAGGCTCCGGCATAGGCCTGGCTTAACGAAGTTTTTGTTTGCGGGGAATTGGTCATGGGGCTCAGCAGTTGTTGCTCCTGGGGGTTTTGCTTCGCGGCGGCCGGGGCGGCCGCGACCATGCCGGCGAACAGCACCGGCCAGATTTTCTCCTGCCATGTCCGATTCATGGGGGCGGGATCAAGTTCATTTCTAAAACTCCGTCACCGGCTCTTTGCCTTCCAGCCAGGCCATCATATTGAGCACCAGATAATTCCAGTTCTGGAATCCCCGGTTGAGGATCGGCTCGCCGTTGTCCGGCTGGTAGTACTCGTGCAACGCGCCGAACCGTTCGATGTCGCGGCCAAACAACCGGATCGTTTTTTCCGCCAATTCCCGCGCATCGTCGGTAAAACCGTACCGGACCAGACCGCGGAACGTGAGGTAATTGGACACGCCCCAGATCGGTCCCAGCCAGGAGGAGGGGGCGCCGGAAGCGCGGACGTTGTACATCTTTTCCAGTTTGGACAGGGTGCGCACGCCGGCAGGCGCGTTGAAGGTCCGCGGATTCCGGTAGTGCTCCGCCACCACGCGGGCGGCCTGTTCGGGGGTGGCGATCCCGGCCCACAGCGCGAGAAAGCCGGACCACACGCCAATCCGCATGATCAGGCACGGCCAGTCCCGCAGTTGGCCGATGTGGCGTCGGGGATGCGGACCGAGGTCCACGAAATTGAAATCCACGCTGTAGAAAAACCCGTCGCGCTCGTCCCAGCAATACTCTAGGATCGCGGCCTTTAACTGCCGGGCATCCGCGCGATATTGGCCGGCGACCTCGTGGAGGGCGAGCCGGTCACACAAGTAGGCCAGCGCCTCCAGCTCGCGATACATCAAACAATTCAGATAAATCGAGCCGCTGGACCGGGGCGGACGATTGAAGGTGCACGGGTCGTTGTCCACGCCGATGGCGCTGTCGTCCTGCCAGAAATAGAGGCCGCAGGCGTGCCGGTGGTGGTTGCGGTAGTTGTTGATGAACTTCTGGAGGCCGAACAACCCTTCGTCCTCCCGCACCCACTCGGCGTCGCCTCCGTCCTGTTGCACCAGAAAGGCGGCGTGCTGGGCCAAACAGGGTTTGTGCATGTTTTGGGCGTAAATATCGGGCGGCGGCCGGCGATCGGAATTGCGGCGAATCGAAATGGGGATCCACCCGTTCAACTTCACGCCAGTCAGAAAATTTTTCACACAACCACGTTCATATGGCAGCGCGCGCTCCCGGTCTTCCGCTGTCCCCAATTCCCGCAGAATCTGCCGGAGCGCGACATTCGTCAGCCACGAATCCCAGTCCCAGAGGACATCGGCGTATTGGCTGCTGCCCGGGGTCAGAAACGGATACGGCAGCGCCCCGCCCGCTTCCCGGAACATGCCTTGATAATTGGCCGCCAGATTTTCCCGAATCTTTTCGCAGTATCGTTGCAGCTCAGGATTCATTCATCCCCCCCATCGTTGTGCTGCCGCGACCGGCACCGCCAACACCGCCGCCAACGCCGGTTTCGGGTTGAGGTCGCGATCCCACAACAGCGGATGATTGGTGCGTTTCGAGGGCCACGTGTTCAGCCAGCTCACGCCATCGTGCAACCCCCAGATCGTGACCCGGGAAATCTTGTCGCGATGTTTGTAAAAAATCGCAAAGAGCTTCCCATACTGGTCGGCCTGGCGCTGCAACATCGCGGCCGGTAATCCGTTGGGATACGGATCCGCGCCGGCCGCGTCCCGCGCGTCCACCTCCGCGCCGGTCACCCGGCGCGGCACGACATCCAAGTCCAGTTCCGTGATGGCCACGTCCACCCCTTCTTTGTGAAACGCGATGATCGCGTCCTCGATGTCTTGATACGGGATTTTGTCGAGTTCCCAGTGCCCTTGAATGCCGATTCCATCCATCGGGACGCCTTTGCTCTTCAGTTCACGGATGAGCCGCAACGCCTTTTCCCGCTTGGCCGGGCGTTCGATGCTGAAGTCGTTGTAATACAACTTCGCCCGCGGATCGGCCCGATGCGCGGCGCGGAACGCTTCGGCAATGTAATCCTCGCCCATCGCCGCCAACCATTTCGTCTCGCGCAGGTAACCCTTCCCGGAATCAATCACTTCATTGACCACATCCCACCCCTGAATCTTGCCGGCATACCGGCCCACCACCGTCGCGATGTGGTCGCGCATCCGTTTCAAAACGAGTTCCCTCCCGGCCGGTTTGTCGCCGTCGCGGAAAAACCAATCGGGACATTGGCTATGCCAGATCAACGTATGCCCCTGAATCACCAGCCCCTGTTCGTGAGCCATTTTTACCACCACATCCGCCGTGGCGAACTCATACCGGTCCTCCGCCGGATGAACGGGTTTCGGCTTCAGACAGTTGCCGGCTGTGATGGAATTGAACTGCCGGCACAACAGGTGCCACTCCGCCTCCCGCGCCGGCGGTTTCCCCATCACCGTCCCGATGAGAAAGGCCCCGGCATAGGCCTGCTTCAAGGTGACCGGCGGCGAATTTTCAGCCGTCATCGTCGCGCAGGCCGCAAGCACCATTACCGCGCCGATCGTCATTTTTCTGATGTTCATTCTCTTCAACGGTAATACCGGTCAATCACCCGGTTCACCGTCTCCGCCCACCGGGTCAGGGTCACCGGGTTGTTGGCGATCGTGCTGATGTCTTTCAAGACGAACTCCAACGGCGTCCCGTTCCGCCGGCAGGCAGCGCAGTACCGCTCGATCTCCTTCTCCACCGGTCGCGGGTCGAACGTCGGCGGCGCCACAAACGCCGGGTTGGGCTTGGCCGCCATCACGTAGTCGCGCCCGATGTTGTCGGCCGCTATGTCGGGATCAGCCCACGGCGTGATGGAAATCTTGCGGAGGTTTTTGAATCGCTTGCGCAGAATGCCGATCTTGGCATGAAGCGGTTCGCAGCAGCCGTAATAAACCAATCCGCACCCGCCAAACAGCTTTTCGTTGTAAGCCAAATCAAACTCGTCGTGCATGTCCGGTGACACCGACCCCAGGATCTGCGCCGCGCACCGGCCCCACACGTCTTTCAACCGGGGCCGGCCCGTGAAATCCTTGGCCGGCAACTCCCGCGTGTGCGCCACCGTGCAGTGCAGGGTGACCGGTTTGGTGTCGAGCAATCCCAGTGCCTCGTATTGCGCGAACATGGCCTGGCCGATTTCCATGAAGCGCTGCGCCGTGCGATGCATGAAATCGGGCCGATCCACCAAGTCCAGAAGAAGACTGTTCACGCCGCGATACTCGGCAATGATGTCCCACATATTGAACTGCGGCAACACGCCCCCCAATTCGACCGGCATCAGGCCATCAAACACCTCGTGCGCCAGCGCCAGCGCTGCATCGGTTGCTTCCCGGTCATACGTAAGCTCCGGCAACCGCAGTTTCGCCAAATCCTCATCGGTCCGGAGTTGATCCACATACTCGTGCGAGGCGATATACGCCCCGGTATCGCCTTTGATCTGCTTCTCTTGGACCTTGATGCCGATCCCGGTGGAACGAATCCGCGGCCGCACGCGCCAGACCGGCGGGATGACGCGGTCCACCTGAAAATGTTCCCACTGATAGATTGCCGTCCGCAGGGTGCCTTCAATCCCGTGCAGTGACGGATCGCAGACATTCATCAGCGCCTCGTCCCGGATCTCGCCCCACGGCACCTCGTCAATCAGCACCACCGGCCGCACGATTTCGAGGCTGGTGGTGGCCGCATACCGGGCCAGTCGTTCCTTCTGCACATCCAACGCCGCCAACTCACTGTATTTCCCAGCGAGAGCGCGAAGTGTTTCCTTATCGCGGACACTGATGTGAATGTCTGATTTCATAGTTATTGGCGAAAGTTGAGACTAACAGGTTTACCGTTGATTTGAAAACTGCTCGTGAGTTGAAAGCCGGTCGCGGACGGCTGGTACTGAAACGGCTGACCACTGGCCGGGTCGAGATATTGCGTCAGCACCGACGGCCCCGCAGTGAGAACCTGCAAGCCGGCCACCGCCATCGCTCGTTGCACAACGGCGGCCCGCGCTTGTTCAACCACGCGATCAAATACCGGCATTAAGATGCCGATCAGCGGATTCGTTTGCTGGGCCGCTGCGCGCTTGGTCAACCACGCTTGATACTCTGCCTCCGGCAGCGCAATCGCGGCAACATACTCCCGTTCCAGCGTCGCCACCTCCCGCATGCCGGCAACGAACTGCTCTTTGCTGAGGTTGGCGAAGCTCGGATCTCCGAAAATCTTCCTTAGGTCTTCCACGCTGTTGGTACCGTTGGCGATTCGATTCGCCTCGAATTCGAGCCCTTTCGCCTCCTGCTCCATCGCCTGATAGAACGCCTCATCATAGGAACTGTTGCTGAGGGCCGCCAGCAACTCCGCCCGTGCGGCCGCCGGCAGGGACCGCGCATTCTCCGCCAAGAATTCCAATGCTGTCCTTTGAATGGCCGAATTGACCAAATGGCCGATCACGAATCCGGAGCTGTTCTGCCCCACGCGCAGCATGGCCAAGAGATTCTCGCCCACGCCGACTGCATCATCTTTACGACAATGCGCGGCGTCCCACACCAACGCCCGGGCAAGTTGCCGGGCCTGTTCCAGATGAGGCAGCTTCGTCTCGAAGCCCGCGAGCCTGACGCCCCAATCGCAATTCGTCCCGGCTTGGTGCGCCAACTCCGCGATCGGCTTGAGTTTCGCGCAAAGCTCTGGCGCAACGGCATTCGTTCGCCAATCTCGCAGCAAGCCCTTCTCTTCGTCGCTCAACGCATCCAATAGCGCGAAGGCTTTCCGGTAAAGGTCAGCGGCCTTGAGCACCGGCGGCGAGTTCGTCTCGGTCACCGCCTCGTTCGTGGATCTAGTGGACGGACTGAGCCTTGTCCGCTTTTCTATTTGGGGAGGCGTGGCCACCGGAGAAGTATTGTTCTCCTTCACCGTCGGTCCTTCGACCTTCAACCAGACAATCAACCCCAGCAGCGCGACCAACGCCACTCCAAAAACAATCATGACTTTGGTCGTTTTCACACAGAACTCACAACTGGATGCGCGGATCCACCTTCCCGCGCGAAGTTCCAATCCGCGCGAAAATTCCCAAAAACTTCGCCGCCGACCGCGGCGCGAAGCCCAGCAGCAACTCGTTCTTCCCCTGCCGCAGTCGCAACCGGGCTTTGTACTTATTCGGGTCAATCGGCGGGCACGCCGCCGGATCCGTCAGCACGAGTTCTCCATTCACCCACAATTTGAACGGCGCGTTGGCCGCCAAGATCAACCGGGCGTCGAGCCGTTCCGCGCACGTCACTGCCGTCCGCATTGCATACACCCCCACTCGCGGGTCTTCCGGGGCTTTGGGCAACACGCCGAACGGTTCCCGCGGCGGCGCGGGGCGCCAGCCGGTCGCGCGTGACGCCAGCCGGTAGGTCACTTCGCCAATGGATTTTACTCCCGGCAGAAGCGCGGTCTCCCACTTGTCGCACTCGGGCGCGCGCGTTGTGTCCACCGGAACAGGAACCGCGTGCATCACCGGCAGGCTCATTCCCTCGCTGTCCGTGATGTTGCAATACGGCAGCCGGCCATGCCCGTAACTCACCGTCATCCGCTCCAACTGCATTTGCGGCATCGCCGTGTGCAACAAAACCTGATTGCCGTGCAACGTCGTCTTGAAAATGCCCAGCGTATCATGTCCGTGCTGATTGAGCAGTGCAAAGCCGGTCGGCAATCCCTGACTCTCCAACTTCCCCGCCACGTTCCGGTACGTGAGCCGGAGCGACGCCGCCGTTTGCGCGTTCAACATGACCGGCGTGGGAACAACCTCGATCTTCTCCAATACAATCCCCGGCGACTTGCAGGCCAACCGCGCCAATCGTTTCCCCAAAATCTGTTGCCCCCGACCGCTGATGTGAATCCCGTCGTCGAGTTCCAAATCCACCGCCGGGGCGACATCGAGATGGCGAATCACCCCCGGCAACCGGCGCTGCTGCTCCTGAATGCTGTTCCACGCCAACGAATGCTCCGTCGAAGTATGCCGGCCCAATTGCACGATGTACCACGGCAACCCCGGCAACCCCGTGTCCCGCCGCACCGCCGCCACCAACTCCACCATCCGGTCGGTGTACTTGGGTGACGCTTCGAGATCGGCATCACTTTCGCCCTGATACCACAACACGCCGGCCACCGGCTGCCCGAGTTTCCGATACCGGCGCAGCATCGCGCCGTAGAGCGACGCCCCGCCCTTGTCGCGCAACGCCGGTGACCACTGCGTCATGCTCGTGCCGCCGTGCGCGCACGCGATCAACCCTTGCGGTACTCCCGTCCGCCGCACCATCTCCACCCCAAACGCCAACCCCGGCGATACGCCCTTGAGCAACGCCCGGCGGTCCCGCTCCAGTTTTGCCCGCGGCGGACGATTCGGTCCGACGCCGTAACCGTTGTGCACCACGTCCACCGCTTCCGCCAGGTAATGCAACGGCTCCTCCGCCCGGCGCCATTCGTCGGCCATCGAGAAACACCGCACCCACGGATGCGGCTCCGGCGCGTCGCACAAGTTGCCGACGCCTTGCATGTTCGACTGCCCGGCCAGAATCCACACATCGCCGACAAACACATCCCGGACCGTGAGCCGCTCGGTCCCAATCCGCAACTCCACCCGGTACGGCCCGCCGGCTTTCAACCCGGTCAACGTGGCGTGAAACGACCCGTTCGCCGCCCGACCAGCCACTTGCCAACGCTTGCCGATGCGAATCTCCACATCGCCGGTGGCCCGGGTCACCCCGGTCATCCTCGCGTGTCCCCGCCCGCGTTGATCGCGTTGCAACACCTGACCGTCCATTAATCCATGAAGAATTTCCATTGCATTGACCTCCGTTTAAACCCTCAATGCTCGCCGAATGTGTTCGGCCACTTGCCGGCCCAAGCGGCGGTAACCCTCCTCGTTATAATGCACATCGCCCGGCCCGACAAACAAAGACGCCGGGAAAGACGCCGTCAGAGCATGGAGATCGTTGATGAGCACCCCGTGCCGGTTCATGATCGCGGCGGCGACGGCGTTGTAACGAACTTCATCGCCCTGATGCCGACCGGGTTCTCCCGCCGGGACGAACGTGGTGCTGGCCCAAATCAACCGGCGGCCCCGCGCCTGCAGTCGCGGCACCAACTGTTCGAGATTCCGCCGGTATTCCTCGAGGGGGACGGAAATGGTGCCGCGGATTTTGTCGCGATTCCCCATCTCCTTCGACTCCGGATGCCGGTAACAAAGATCGTGCAAGCCCCAGTTGAAATGAATCACATCCCAATGTTGATCGCCCAGCCACACATCGAGCGCCTGCAACCCGCGCCGGGTGTCGCCGCAGTTGTCGGGCGCGCGCCGCACGCGACAGACACCGGCCAGAAGTTTGGCCACCGGCTCGGTGTACCCGAGGGAAATCGAGTCGCCGATCAGAAACACCTGCGGCAACCTTTGCTCCGCGACATGAACCGCCGGCGGCAGATACCCCAACGACTCCAAAAACACGTCCATCCGCGCCAGCGTGTCGTCGTAGATCGTCGTGTAGCCGAAATTGAAAAAACCGTGGCCGAGGCCGGGATACAAATACAGGTCGCACCGGCACCCCTGCTCTTCCATCAACTTTTTGTAACGCTCCGCCGTCTCAACCGGGACAAACTTGTCTGCGGTCCCAAAGAAAAGCGCTGTGGGCGGTGCGTTCGAACGGATGTTGTGCAGCGGCGAAAACGCCTGCCAATACTCTTTCACCCGGTCGTGGCCAAATCCACCGGGACCGTTGTCGAAGACCGGGTTGAACAACACGAGCGCGTCGGGCCGGCAACTCACACTCAAATCCTCGCCCGCTTCCTCGAACCCGGTCGCCAACGCCGCCGCCGCCGCCACCTGCGCCCCCGCCGAACCGCCCCCGGCCGCGATCATCGCCGGGTTGATGCCCAACTCCGCCGCGTGCCGGCGCACCCAACGGAGGGCCGACTTGCCGTCCTGCACACATTCGCGCGGCGTCGTGCCGTGCGTGTGTTCCACCCGGTATTCCGCCGACATCGCCACCATCCCCCGCTCCGCGAGATGCCGGCATTGCGGATAAAACTGCGTCGGCGTCCCGCCCTTCCAACCGCCGCCAAAGAAAAACACAATCGCCGGCCGCCGATCTGTCGCCGCGTGCCCGACCGGCGTGAACACATGCAGCTTTAGTGCCGCTGACCCAACGACTTTGTAGGTGGGCGACTGGTTGGGGATCAGTTCCATGTTTCTGAAATCCTTCTCATTTACGGTTGCCAATCCAGCGGTGGGACTCGGGAAATGCGTTCTCGGGTCCGGATCCGGCGAGCAATTCATCCACCCGCACCGCTTTGTGACATTCCCACGTGCCATGATACATGTTGCCGTCGCAAGCCTTGAGGAGTTTCGTCGCCAACTCCCGGAGTTTCTCCGGCGCATCGGCCGCCAGGTTTTTTTCCTCGCGGTAATCGTTCGGGAGATAGAAGAGCTGAAACCTCCGCACGGGTGTGAGATAGCGCACTTTCCATCCGTCCGCCGTGACCAGCGCGGGACCAACATTTCCCGCGAACACCACAAAGTCGTGCGGGGGCTGGGCCTCGCCCCGCAGCACCGGGAGAAACGATAGGCTGTCTTTCCATCCCGGCATGCCGACCCCCAACCACTCGGCGATGGTAGCCATGGTGTCGTAATTCGCAATCAGGTGGTCGCACCGCGTCCCCGGTCGCGCGATACCGGGAAACCGAACGAGATACGGAATGCGCACCCCGCCCTCGAGGCTGTTGAGTTTACAACCGCTCATGCCGTTGTTGCCGTCGAAGATGTCGCCACTCAACTCGCTGGTGTAGTTGAGATCAATGTTATCAATGAGACGACCATCCAGAGTTTTCCTGGAACCCGAGCAACGCCCGGCCTCGCAGTAGTAGCTGGGTTCGTGACCGTTATCGGCAGAAAAAATGATCATCGTCTTCTCGAGAAGGCCGAGTTCCTCGAGCGTGCGATAGATCAACCCCACCGTGTCGTCCAGGCGCAGAACCATCGACGCGTATTCCTTTTCCCAACGCGTCAGTGCAGTCACTTCCCTGACGCCCGGGTGAATCTCCGGCACGGCAGTTGGCCCATGGGGAAGCTGGGAGGGATGATAGAGGAAGAACGGTTGATCCTTGTGGGTCCGGATAAACTGCTCGATCTTGTCGTTAAAGAGATCCTGAGAATAGACCGCTTTCCCGCCCCGCGTCTCGCTGCGTCGGCGATTTTCCGGGGTTTCCTCCGTGTAGGTCACGCCACAGTCGGCGTGCAGGTTTCCGGGAATCTTCACCATTTCTCCGTTCTCCCAGAGAAAAGGCGGATAGAAGCCGTGGCAGCGAACGTGGTCGTAGTAACCGAAATGGTAATCCCAACCATGTCTCGCCAGACGCTCCGGCGTCTCCGCGAAGCCCCATTCCAGCTTGCCAATCTGCCCGGTCACCAATCCCGCGGAGCGGGCGATGTCCGCCAAAAACACCTCGTCGGAGCGCTCGTTGAAACCGGTATTGTTGATCAACTCGCGAATCTCCTCATAACTCCGGCCTCCGGTCGAAAGCTCCTTATAAATCCCGGCCTTCGTGAAACTCCACCGCCCAGCATGACAATCGTGATACCCCGTCAACAGACTTGCCCGGGCAGGAGCACACACCGCGCAACCGTAGGCATTCGTCAACTGCCGGCCTTCCGCCGCCAACCGGTCAATATTGGGAGTCTGGAAATGCTTCTGCCCATAACAACTGAGCATTCCCCGTCCTAGATCGTCGGCATAAATGTAAACAATGTTTGGCTTCATGTTTTCTGGTTTAGTCTCGTCCGCGCACCTCGCGGTCCCACGCAGTCAGCCGGTCGAGCAGGGCTTGCCGTCGCTCGGCGTGCGCGGGGTCTTCAACGCGATTGTTCAATTCGTACGGGTCTTCGTCCAAGTGCGTCAGGAACGTCGGCGCGAGGCCGTCGTCCTGCCGTTCCGCCGCCAACTTCCAACCATCCTGAACGATCATGCACCAACCATCGTTCTCCACAAAAACGGCATCGGTGACACTTTCCGTTTCACCGCGCAGAATCGGCGCAAAACTCTTTCCATCCACGCCCGGCACGGGAGCGATCCCGGCCAGTTCCAGACACGTCGGCATGAAATCAATCCCGGATACCAGCGCGTCGCTCACGCGCCCGCCCGGCAAGCCCGGCACATAGGAAATCAACGGGATACCGGCCGACTCTTCATGCGGCAAACATTTGTTCTTGAGGCCGTGACTGCCCTGCATATCGCCGTGATCGGAGGTGAAGAAAACGGCGGTGTCGTCGGCCACGCCGAGTCGTTCGAGCGCCGCCAGCAACCGGCCCACGTTGGCGTCAATCTGCGCGCACATCGCGTTGTAGAGGCGGATGTATTCGTCGAGGTTGTTACCGTACCGCTGAAAGTCCGGGTCGTTTTCTACTGGTCGCGGACTCCGGGGCGAGACCGTCGGTGTATGCGGGTTGATGTCCTGACAGTTTGGCCGACGAACAATTTTTCGTCCCCGGTATATCGCCTCGAATTCCGGCGCCGGTTGGACCGGGTAATGCGGCGCTTGATAACTGAGCATGAGCAGAAACGGTTTCTTGTTTGCGGTCATCGCCTCCAACTCGGCAATCGCCAGGTCGGTGGCCACATCCTCGCGGTGGTAGTCGTACCGGTGTTCGACATTGTTTTCGTCGTAAAAACAGACATCTTTGTAGAACCCGTTGTAACACTGGTAGCCCTTGAACCGCTGAAATCCGCCGCGCAACTCCACCGGGATGGGACAGTTCCCATTGCCGCCGAGATGCCATTTGCCGACGTAAGAAGTCTGGTAGCCGGCCGCGTTGAACGCCTCCGCCCAAGTGGTCGTGCCCACCGGCAACGGCATCCCGTTACCCGTGACCCCGCAGCGACTGGTGTACTGCCCGGTCAGCAACGCGCCGCGAAACGGTCCGCAGACCGGATTGTTCGAGTAGCACCGGCGAAACAACATCCCGCGTTGCGCGAGCCGGTCGAGGTGCGGCGTTTCCAAATTTGGATTACCCATGCAACTCAGCGCAAACCGCTGCTGCTGGTCGGTGAAGATGAAGAGAACATTCATCGGTCACTTCCCAAGTAACGCTGGCGGAACTCGGCGATGCCAATCTCGCCCAGCCCCAGAATGTGCAGCAACTCCCCGGTGTCGGAGAAATCCAGCCGCGTCTTCGGGTCGTAATACGCAAACGCCGCTTTCCATGCCGGCCCAAACACCGGATGCGCGAGCGCGGCTTTCTCAAAGGCCGCGTCGCCGCCCTTGATGTTCAGATAGGCGTTGGCATCGCGGATCTTGATGTAATGCGTCTGCGTCCGGGTGTAGTCGAGCGCCTCTTGCGTCGTGTGCCGCTCGTTCCAAACACTGTGCTGGACCACGTGAATGCGCGTCGCAGTCTCCACGCCCGGCATCGCCGCGCGGATGCGCCGGACCACCGCGGCAGTAATGTCGGACTGACCGCCTTCCTTGACCCAAACGTCGCCGCCCGACTCCAGAACTTTGCGCCACCGGTCCGTCAGGCGTTCGATGGCCGCCTGCCGATTCGTATGCGCCGCGAGCCAACCGCCACAATCGTTCCACGCCGCGTCCATCACCGCGTCCGACTTGGGATTGAATGTCTTGGCGTTCGTCCCGTACGCGCCCGACACCGCGACCGCGTGCTGCTTGATCCAGTCCCGGCCAAAAAGTGATTCCAGCAAGGTCCGGTCGGCGACGGCGCTATGGCCGTCGTCCTTGTCCGGCGCGTGGTCGTAGTGCAAGGACACCAAATCCTTCTGCGCCTCGAACTTCCGCGCTTCGGCTCCTGCCAGCGTTGTGGTGACCGCGACCCCCAGAATTGTGGCGAGCAGTTGTGTTTTCATCGTGTGGGATAATGGTGTGGTCAAATCCGGATTGCCGGGATGAGAATATCATGCACGTCGCCATCATAACCAATCTCCGCCAACAGCGCCAAGTGCGGATGAAACTCGCCCACCTCGTACAGCGCGTGCGCGTCACTGCCAAAACTGATTTTCACGCCGGCACGGAGGCAACCGGCAAAGAACTCCGGTTCCGGTTCGTTCGAGTGAAAATTGATCTCCGCTGCCACTCCCGTCTCGCGCAGGATTGAAATGACCGGCGCGAAAAGAGATGCCGGCACCGGCTGCCCACTGCGCCGGAACACGCGAAACGGGTGGGCGAGCACGTCAATGTTGTTCCGACAAAGCCGGTCAGTAATTCGGAGAAACTCCGCCGCAGCCCGGTCGGGCGGTTGCAACGCCGGCAGCCAGTGCACTGCGCCCACCACGAGATCCGCGCGTTCGATGTCCGCCGGTTGCGCCACCAGGTTGCCGTGGTAATCCGCGTCCGCCTCCAACCCGGTCAGAACGCTTTCGCTCCGGCAACCGGCCGCCTCCCGCCAATAATCCGCCATCCGTTCCTGTCGGCCCTCGGTCTCGTGAATGCCGCGCTCGCCAAAAACGCACTGCCAGTAGGGTTTCCGGTCAAAATACAACTGCCCGCTGTGCTCGGTGAACGCGAGTTGGTTCACCCCCATGAGCGCGGCGAAGGCCCGGCTCCGCGCCAGGCTGACATCCTCGGCGCAATACGCGAATTGGGTATGCGAATGATAGTCATTCAGTTTCCAGGATGCCGGCAACTGGTGACTCAACACCTCGGACTTCACCTCATCCCCGTCCATGGTCACCAGTGCGAACGAATACGGCGCTTCGCATAACGCCGGTATCGTCATCGTCGAGAACCCCTCACTGGGCTGGAGTTCCCGGCCTTTGTGATAATGCCCGCTCAACGCCAGCCGGTATCCATATCGGCGCAGCGCGTCGGCCACCTCGGCGCAGTTCGTGTACCCATACGGCGTTTCGCGGCGCGGTTCGCCGACCGGCACATGCTGCAGCGCGGCCAATGGACCGGCATGCCCTGCTGCCGCCCGCGCCATCTGCTCAAAGCCGGCCGCGTTCCGGTAAGCGTTCCACTCCGGTCGCTCCTCATCCGCAAAACCCACCAACCGGACACCGTTCACATCCAGATATTCGACCCGTGGGAAAATCTCGTAAAAGGTCGCTGGCGCCGGATCGTGGTTGCCGGGAATCGCGAGCCACGGACATTTCAACCGGTCGAGAATCGCCTTCAACTCCGTCAGCAATTCCGTCTCGTGCGGGTCATCCAGCAAGTCGCCCAACACCACGACAACGTCCGGCTGGATATACCGGTTCAACCGTTCGACGGTGCGCCGCAGCAACACCGCGCCCCACTGCCCCTGTCGCGTCGCCACCACCGGCGCGGAGCGGCTGTAGTGAAGATCAGTGATGACCACAATTCGACATTTCATCGTCAATCAGTTCCGCGCCGCAGATGTTGCTTTCACCGGCGCCGGTGTACAAGAGGTAAATGCGCCCGGCCTCCTCGAAAATGGCGGGGTCGCGCAGTTCGCCCACCGGGGTGTGGACGGCGCCGAACTCCGAGGGGCGCAGCGGGAGCCGGCCGCCTTCGTACTCCGCTTGCGGCCGCAAGACTTCGACCGGCTCCGCG
>Ga0207433_10008208_pt1 | contig 17108 bp, 18 predicted proteins | sample YelNatPaOPGAMG01_FD_187559 | JGI IMG/M metagenome (GOLD analysis project Ga0207433, IMG submission 187559) | Hot spring thermophilic microbial communities from Obsidian Pool, Yellowstone National Park, USA - OP-RAMG-01 (SPAdes) (version 3) | ecosystem: Environmental > Aquatic > Thermal springs... | reverse complement strand
CACAGACACTGGTGGGATGACCAGTCACGCCGCCATTGTTAGTCGCGAGTTGGGAATCCCTTGCGTTGTTGGTACTGGTCAGGCAACCGCGGTTTTAAAAGATGGTCAAATGGTCACGGTGGATGGAGCAAAGGGAGTGGTTTACAAAGGCAAGGTGAGTGAGACTTTTAAAGCAGCTTCTGCCCCGCAGCAAGTGGTAGCCAAGACAACCGAATCAGTGCCAATAACCGCGACCAAGGTTTATGTTAATCTTGGCGAGCCTTCGATCGCTTCGACAGTTGCTCAGGAGCCAGCCGATGGGGTAGGGCTTTTGAGGGCGGAATTTATGATTGCCGAAATTGGCGAGCACCCCAAGGCAATGATTCGCCGGGGTCAGGGAAAAGATTTTGCTCTCCGACTTTCTCAAGGGATGGTCACAATCGCCCAGGCCTTTCATCCCCGTCCCGTTGTCTATCGAGCGACGGATTTTAAGACCAATGAGTATAAAAATCTCAAAGGAGGAGCAGAGTTTGAGCCCGAAGAAGAGAATCCAATGCTTGGTTTTCGGGGCGCTTTTCGTTATGTGGTCCAACCAGAGGTTTTTCGTTTGGAGCTTTGGGCCCTTCGGCGCGCTCGAGAGCAGTTCGGTCTAAACAATCTTTGGCTGATGATTCCATTTGTTCGTACTGTTGATGAACTGAAGAAGATTCACCAGATTTTAGATGAAGAAGGAATTTTTCGGAGTGCCGATTTTAAGTTATGGATGATGGCAGAGGTGCCTTCGGTGGTTTTTCTGATTGATCAATTTTGTCAAGCAGGGATTGATGGTGTTTCAATTGGCTCAAACGACCTCACGCAGTTGATTTTAGGGGTTGATCGAGATAATGCCCAATTAGCCAAGGAATTTGATGAAAGAAATGAAGCTGTTTGCCAGGCGATTCGACAGATCATTGAAGGTTGCCGAAAGCACGGGGTCAGTGTTTCTTTGTGCGGTCAGGCTGCTTCCGAATATCCGGAGTTTTTGGAAATGCTTGTTCAGTCAGGGATTACCTCTGTTTCGGTGAATCCTGACCGGGTGGTTGAAACGCGCAAGTTGATTGCCTCGATCGAGCGAAGAATTTTGTTAGACAAAATCAAAGAAATCGAGGGTTTGCTCGAGCAGGAGGTGACAGAAAAGTAAAAATTTGTTAAAACCCAATCTTTGGGAAGGAAGGGTGCCGGAGTGGACGAACGGGCACGCCTGGAGAGCGTGTGTCGTCGCAAGACGACCGTGGGTTCGAATCCCACCCCTTCCGCCAGTTGGAAAAAGTTGTTGGTTTTGCCGTCACGGTAGAAGTCGTCACTGATTTTGGGCGCGAAATTGAATTTTGGTTTTTATCCCGCTTTGCGTTCCGCCAGAAGCGGGTTTTTTATTTGTTTAGGTTTTGATAGAATAAAATTGAAAGTGGCGTTATTAAAAAAACCTTCAGTTTCGATGATTACAAAATCGCCAAAGCGTTGGGTGTTAATATTGAGGAGTTAATAAAGTAAATATGCAGAATACAAAAACAATGCCACAAATGAAGATTCCTGCCGTGTTTGAAACTTCGCTAAATGGCGTAGATTTGTCTTTCGCTAATATTCACGAATACGAAAGAACAAAACATGTTCATCGTCTTCATCCCTACTTAGGAAAGTTTATTCCTCAACTCGTAGAAGTATTTTTAAAACATTATTTCAAGAAAGGAGATTTCATTCTTGATCCTTTTATGGGGTCGGGGACCACCTTAATTGAAGCAAATCTTCTTGGAATGCCATCTGCTGGTATAGAAATTTCTGAATTTAATTGTCTTATAGCAGAAGTTAAAGATAAAAAATATGATTAATAATTTTCAGCAGCAAATTTGGTTAGTTATAGGTAGTGTGGACAATTGGATTACTGCCCTGTCTCAACCCATCCCTCTTTGGGGGCTAAAGGAGAGTTATTACGGTCAATTTAATTCTCTTACTATGAATGACTTGTGTATTTTTTATGTAAAATCCCCCGTTAAAGGAGTAATTGGAGTCGGGTTGGTGAAAGATAAATATATTGATAGGACAAATAAAGTGTGGAAAGAAGAAATTGAAAGCGGAAAGGTTATCTGGCCATTAAGGTTTAGATTACAAGTTTTGAGCGTTCTTCCTTTTGAGGTTTGGCAAACCAAAAACAGAGAGAATACTAATTTGATTCCTGTCAACATATCCGATTTACCTATTATTTGGCAAATAGGATTTCAACAGTTATTGCCCGAAAAAGGAATTTCAGTTATTGAAAAAATAAAAAAACAATGGGGGATTGGAGATTTTACGAAAGGGGCGACAATTTTAGGTGTTTCAATCCCACTTATTGATAAAGAAATGACTAAACAACCAGAAGAAGATCTTAGTCATAGCAAAATTCAACGCTTAGTGGCTGAGGCTGGTAAGATGCAACACTTTTTTTCGGAAACCGAATATAAATTACCTTTTACTACTGAAGATAAAAGACTCGATGTGGTTTGGAAACGGGAGCTAAGCGGCGTTCCAACTTATGCCTTTGAAGTTGAACTTTCTCAAGGAATTGAAAAAGCCATTACTAGATTAAAAATAGCTTTTAAATTGTGGAATACCAAACCTAGATTGATTGTACCTTCTCGTGAGTTTGAAAAGACAAAATTTTATTTGGATAGGGAAGAGCGCGATTTTAAAAAAGAATTTTTCTTTTTTGAACCCGAAGGAATAAATGAAATTCTATCAGCTAAACAAAAACTCAAAGATATCGAAGAAATGTATAAGATTTGGTAAACTGAATGATCTAAAATAATTCAAAGATAGTTAATTAATTAAGTAACCAAAAATGAATACAAAAATCAGCGAAACAATTTTTTCTATAAGTGTGGCCGAATTACAAGACGAGGCTATTAGATTAATAGGTAGAAAATTGACCGACGAAGAATTATATGCAGCTAGAAAGGGTATTGAAGCTGGATTATCATTTGATATTGAAACTGTTTTGATGACTGCTATTGAAGAAGCGGTTAAGAAATGATAGATTTACAGCACAGGGAGTACTTGAAAAAGGAAAAGAATTTTTGATTGGCAAAGAATATTGGGATTTTCTTGGTGGTGATAATACCTTTGAAAATTTGTTAGAATTGTTTGATTCAGTTGGTAAAAAGTTTAAAGAGAGAATTCAACAAAAAATTAAACAAGTGGCAAAAGAAAAAATGGAAGTAATTTAAAATAATTTGCCGCCAACCTCGGCGAAGCACGCAATACCAAACTTTTATGAAAAATAAATTCGGTATTTCTAAGAATGTTTTTGTTTTGGGACTGGTGAGTTTTTTTAATGATGTGGCCTCGGAGATGATTTATCCGGTAGTGCCAATTTTTTTAACTTCGGTATTGCAGGCACCAGCGTCGGTGGTGGGTTTAATTGAGGGAATCGCTGAATCAACCGCTAGTCTCTTAAAAGCTTTTTCCGGCTGGTTTTCGGATAAACTTAAAAAAAGAAAAATTTTTATTGTTGGCGGCTATTCTTTTTCTACTTTTTCTAAATTAATTATTGGCTGGGCGAAAACTTGGCCTTTGGTTTTAATTGGTCGTTTTCTTGACCGTTTTGGCAAAGGCATTCGGACTTCATCCAGAGACGCTTTAATTGCCGAAAGTAGCGATGAATCAATAAGAGGCAGGTCTTTTGGTTTTCATCGGACATTAGATACCTTAGGAGCGGTTATTGGACCTTTAGCCGCCATATTTTTAATTCAATTTTTCGGTGATAATCTTAGGCCAATTTTTTATTTGGCTTTCATCCCAGGCGTTATTGCGGTTTTGCTTTTAATGATTTTTGTCAAAGAAAAAAGAGGTGAAACAGAAAAAGCAGTTTTGCCAAAATTTTCTTTCAAAAATTTAAGTCTTTCATTTAAAATTTTTCTTATTTGTAGTATTATTTTTGCTTTGGGTAATAGCGCTGACGCTTTTCTAATTTTAAGAGCGAAAAATTTAGGCCTCACCACTAGTTTGGCTATTTTTGCTTATGCGCTTTTTAATTTTTCTTATGCGATTTTTTCAACGCCTCTTGGTGTTTTAAGTGATAAAATTGGTCCTAAAAAATTATTGCTTATTGGCTTTTTTCTTTTTGCAATTATTTACTTTCTTTTTGGTGTTAATCAATCGCCAATTTTAATTTGGTTACTTTTTGCTTTTTATGGTTTTTATATGGCCTTAACTGAAGGCATTGGCAAAGCGTATGTGAGTTTAATCGGCGAGAAAGAAAGAATGGCGACTTCGTTAGGGGTTTACCAAATGGCGACCGGGATTTGTACATTTTTTGCTTCTTTAATTGCTGGTTTGCTTTGGACATACATTAACGCGAGCGCGCCCTTTATTTTCGGCAGTGTTATGGCAATAATAGCTGGATTTTTGTTTCTTGTTTTGGGTAAAAAAGATAAATTTCGTCAATGAAATGTAATTTAATAATAAAAATATGAACATAAGTCTTTAGTTTATTTTTCTTCCTTTGGTGGTCATCGCGGCAATGATGGCGTATCTTAGTGGAAAGTAAAATAAAAAAAGAGTATCATAAAAATATGAAAAAGATTATTACAAAAATATTATTTTGTCAATAAAATAACATCTTTTATGAAAAAACCACTAAAAATTATTTTATTTATTGTAGCATTTTTTATTTTATTAATAACAGGTTATTATGTATATCAACTTTTTATTATTCCTAAATTAACCAAACTAAATACGCCCACCTTTCAATATCCGCGTCAAAGCGTTGTCTATAAATTTTTTATCCGAGCCACAACAGGTAGTATGACAGTGACTTTTGGCGATAAAGATATGCCCGCTTCGCAACTAACAACCGAATTAGAAAAGGATTTGCAAAATATTAAATCAGCCGGTTTTGATGGAATAAAATTAGACTACTATTTTGGGACTGATACTGACTTTAATAATTATTTGGTCAATCGAGTGGCTCTTCACGCGGCCAAACAGGGTTTATATCCGATAGGGGTTTTGTATGGAGGAAAAAATAAACCTAAAGATCGGCCATTTACTGCCGAAGAAATGGCCAATTGGCAAAAGTTCGTGGCTGAAGAAGTAGAAAACAATAAAAATATTATTTATTTTTGGGAAATATGGAACGAGCCGAGCATCGAATTATTTAAATATGGTTCGCCAGAAGATTTTGTGGAACTGCTTAAAGCAACTTATCCTGTTATTAAAAAAGCCAATCCCAATGCCAAAGTTATCGTCACTTTAAGTGCCGAAGGCAGAGATAATACTGGTTTTGAGGATAAAGTTTTGGCTTTAGGTGGCGGTGATTATTTTGATATTTTAAGTTTTCATCCCTATGGCGCTAATCCGTATTTACAAGAAGAACTAATTAAAGAAGCAATTGCTCGCGAAAAATCATTAGTGGCGAAATATAATAATCGTTGGCCATTAGTCATTAGTGAAATTGGCCAGCCAGCTAGCGAGGTTTCAGAAGAAGAGCAAGCAAGATTGGCTAAATTCCTTTATACAGAAGCGGATAAAAATAATTTGCCAATTACCTGGTATTATTGGAGCGATGAGCGTTTGCCAAAAGATTATGAGGGAGCTGGCGGAGGCGCAAATTGGGGCTTAATTCGGTATGACGGAACCCAAAGACCTGTTTTTAATGTGATTAAAAAGTTTTTATAATAAACTTAGTAATTTTTTAAATATTTTTAAAATAAATATGAAACTTCGTCTTGTTTCAGGAAAGACAACAACTACTTCAACCGGGTCTGTATCGACGTCAGATCGATTCTCCCTGACTTCAAAAGAAATAATGTTTAACCGTCTCTTTGTGATTTTATTGATTGTTTCTACAGTGCCGCTCCTACTCAACCCTCTGAATATCCCCACGATAGTGCTTTTTGCACTCTTTGCTCTTTTTATTTTTTTTAGTAAAAAATATCACTTGTTTATTAACATTATCTTTTTAGTGTTCGCATTGGGTGTTTATTTTGTTCCTCTACCTATTGATTGGGGGCTTTTTCTCAGTCTAAAAGAATTTCGCTTCAACGGTTTTGAGTTTCATCAATTTCCTTTCTTTCTTTTTCTTGCCCCGCTTATTTTTGTATCGCTTGCTGCTAGAAATGTCTTTGGCGCCATCCTGTGTTATTTTAAGCTTGGTATATCTCAACGCAATCTTTTGTATTTTATTACCTTAATAGTTGTGGCAATAACAGTTTTAGCCTATCCGTTTTTGGATAGTATCAAGTTACGCGCTCGTGCCATGGAAGATGACGATGGCGGTAGTCGGTTGACTTATGTTTTAACAAAACAAGAGTTGAAGATAAAACCTGGAGAAAGCGGTTCGAGCAGCACGGCGCTTTCCCGCGATTACACCGCCCAATACGATTCGGTTAATAATAAATACATTTACCGTCTGAATCTAGAGGATCCTATGGTTGAATCTATTGCTTTTACTGCGGTTGAGGTCGACGGAGAAAAAATTAATTTTCAGACAGACAGCAGAGTGGACTGTCCTCATTGTCAAATGGGGATAAACGACCCTTATAGTTTAATTTTTCCAGCCGGTCAGCAGGTTGATTTTGTTATTTCCAGCAATCAGTTTATTAAAACAATAAAATTCTATGAACTTGGGGGCAAAATAGCCAAATTTGTTTTTTGGAAATAATTTTAATGAATAATGAAAAAACATTTATGAAATTGAGTTTTTACGGAAGAGCCATACATTTTTATATGTGGTTTGGTAAATTTGCCCTTAAGATTATAATGAGATTTACATTTGCTCTGTTAGTATCGCTTACATTGACATTGTCAATACCCCAGTTTTCCTTATATAAACCAGGTGTTGAAATTTCTCACTTTATTCCATTAGCGATTGCCCAAGTAGTCGTTTTTATTACCCTTTTAGTCTCTATGGTAGGTGGAGCAGTTTTTGAAATATCGGCAGGTTTTATAGCGCTTTTAGAAATTCCTATAGAGATGCTTCTGAAGAAAAGAATTTATAAATTAGTCAAAGAGAGACAAAAAATGTCTATGGACGAGTTAGTTAGAGAAACCGGTGTTTTGGAAAATGATCTTAGTTTTTTAATAAAAAATTGGATTATTAAAAAGTCAAAAATAGAAGATATTTATAAAGCTAATCAGGTAACAACGGGGATAATAAAACGCGGACATTTGCAAATTGATCTTAAAGCCAAAGAATTGTCTTGGGATGAATAAAATACTTTAAAAAATAATAAAAATGCAATGACAACTTATAGAACAAAATTTTGGAATGATTATTTGTGGATATTATCGATAAACCTTATTGTGGGGCTGGCGATGTATTTGGTTGGAATAGCCCTTTTAATTGAGGGGGTAGTTAGTTTTTTAGGACTAAACCCTACATTGAATGTTGCTTCCGGTTATTTTGGGTTGTTTGTTGGATTGTTTCTGGTCTGTATCGGCCAAGTTTGTATGTGGATTTTTTGGGCGCATTTGAAAGGTACAGTTTCTTTCACTGACAAAGAAATAATTTATCGCTATCCGCGCCTATCACTTTTCTTTTTGTATAAAGAAAAAATTGCTCTCTATGATGACATTAATTGCCTATTTTTAGGAAAATTTATGATGGAGCAAGTTTATCCTGATGATTCCAAATTAATACCAAGGCAGTTGGATGTGGATTGCAGAAGAACCGGCATAAAAGTTCGTCTTGAAAAAGAAGGAGAAATAAAATTGTTTGATTTGCCGATTATCCATAACCAAGAATATTATAACGAATTTAAAAATCTTATAAACCGACTAGGATTTCAACAAACGGCAGCGAAATATATTTTTATTAGGAATAAGTCACCCCATCCTTAAAGAAAAGAAAAATGATAAATATCGCTTAAGTAATTTTTATAGTGATAAGTTAAAAAAGTTTTAGATCTGGAGATTAAATAAAGAAATGTAGAAGAACAATCTTATGAAAATTAAAGGCTGGCATTTAATAGTTTTAGCAATAATCATTTTTTTCTTGGATTTTCTAACTTTGGGAAATCGTAACGTTATTAATAATCCAATAACCAATAAAATTGCTTTTGTTATTGGCTTGCTTTGTGTTTTTGCCTTTTTATACGGAATTATAAAAACCCTGCACGATTTTATTTCAAAGAATAAAGAAATAAATAAAATTAAATGGGAACAGGAAGAGGAAAAAGGCATTAGAGCAACGGCAGTAGAAATAGGCCTTCGTAGACTACTGGCGATACTTTTGATAGTCAGCGCTCTTCCGCTGATTATCCTTCTCCCTTTTATCGGTTTGATTTTAAGTTTGCCGATACTTTTACTTGCTTTGTACTTATTGTTTAATCATCGGTATCATTTAGTTTTTGACGGCTTTCTCGTTTTACCCGGTTTGCTATTTTATTTCGTTTCATTTTCTATTGGATCTATAGGAAATGTCAGTTATTTTTCTCTATATAAAAGCATAGAACTATCCCTTTGTCCCAAATTAATCACCCCTTTTATGGCTTTTATGGGTTCAGCCGGGCCGTTAGCCGTCACGAAATATTTTTTCTTGACTGCCTCACTTTTTCTTTTGGCAGGAGATATTATTGCTCGATTAAAACCTGCCCACAGAAAAAGTGTAAATGTCATTTCTTTATTAACTATTAGTCTGGTATTATTTTTTCTTCCTTTTTTGTATGTTCCAAAAGTTATCTTGGGGACATCGAATGTTGGCGGTACGGGTGGTGAAGGTCCATCCCATTTTTTGACCAATAATGCTTCATACCATATGTCTTATGATAAAGCTCTTGATACATACACATTTACCGCCAATATGTTTAATCAAGACAGTAACAATTCCGCTTCGATAACTAATATTTGTGCTGACGGCAAAACCATTCCAATTGCAAAAGAAAATAAGATGTTGCAAGTAGAAAATGGCATAATTACCGATGGAAAAATTTTGGTGGCACCCGGACAAACGGCGATTATCAAACTGGTTTCTCAAAAACCATTTTTCTTTTTTGCTTTGTTTGAAGGAATGTATAGTTATTCAACCAATTTTCTAAAATAAACTGGAAGAATTTGCCGTCAAGCAAGGCATAGCCTCGCAATCCCGCAGAGCGGGATTAGAAACACCCGAAGTAGAAGCTCACGGCCTCACTACGGGGCAGGCTTGAAATCCTCATTTTCGCTTCCGCTTTTTGGCGAGGCGGGGAGAAGGGGGGTGGAGGGAATTCTGCCTGCCGAGCCCATTAATAAAATCAGTTCGCCCCAGTAGCAGAAACTTCGTTTCACCACGGGGTAAAGATTTTTTCAAATACACACCGCCAATTTACAATTTCAGCATTTTGCGTGAGATTCGCCTCGTCTCCGTCTGCCGACAGGTAGGCTCGCTTTTCCACCACCACCGAATTTCGTATTTTGCTTCGCAAAATGCGCCGCCAAGGAGTGTTGCCCTTGTCCCACCCGCCCATACGCGGGCAACGGAAAGGAACTCCTAAAACATGCTGCATAAAATATATAGCCATGTTAATATAAGTATATCAATGTTATTAAATGATATCAAATGTATGTATAGGTCACATACATTTGAGACTCTGGTAGTGTTTTTAATAGATAGTCTATAGGTGAAAGATTGCCCAAGGCTTTGTGTACTCTTTTGGTATTATACCACACAAGATACTTCATCAGTTCTTTTGCAAAAGCGGGCATATCAGCAAAGAGCAGATTTCTATGTTGGTTTAGGAATTCTTCTTTTAAGGTTCTCTGGGCTCGTTCAATATGGCCATTAATCTTGGGGCACCTGGGATAAGAGAAGAGATGTTTGATACCTTTTTGTTTGAGATATTGATGAAACTGGCCAAGAAACTCTAAGCCATTATCTGTTTGAATAGTATGGATGCCATTTTTGATAGGATAAACAGAAAAGAGTTTGATAAGGAAATCTTTGCCATTGTGACTATTGAGTGATTTATAGGGATAAGAAAACTTAAATCTTAACCTGGCATCTATGGCAGAGAAGATATATCGCTTAATGCCTTGTTGAAATTCAGAAAGGGTATCAATCTCTAAGTAGCCAAACTCTTTAGGTTGTGGCGCTCTCTTGACCTTCTCTTTGTATCTCATCTCTCTTGTTGTTGCCCATTTGCTGCCAGGATTATGATAAATGCGGCCATTCTTTCCTTGGAGATAGATGTTGTATCGTTTAATAATCTTGCCAATTAAGGACTCGGAGGGTGGTTTAAGGTGATGCTCTTGACAATACTCATCTAAGAGAGGTTTTAGTTTTTCTTTGCCAATGAGGTGTTTCTCTCTTTCTGATTCGATAAAACTAACAATGCGGTAATCTACTATCATCCTCCTTCTTCTCTTTGGCGCTGTTGATTGAGGGATTAAAGAGGTTGGTCTGCCACCGCTTTCTTCTAATCGCTTTTTCCATCGGTAGATTGTTGACTTGGGCACTCCATAAGCCTCCATGGTTAACTTTGTCCCATACTTTTTTTGATAGTTTAAGACCTGCATTCTAAATTGAGCCGCCTCGCTCTTTTGAAACTTAAGTAATCTATCCAATCTCTTCATACATCTTTTACTATACAAAGACGTCCCAAACCACAAGTGTTTAACCAACATAAAAACTCCTTTCATCTGCCTAAGGAGTCTCAAATGTTTCGTAACTTATGCAATGTATGGAAAATAACAATATAAAATCCCGTCGGCTTAATCCAAAAGGAAAGAAACTGTTTATAAAAGAAGAAGTTTTGAAGTTGATAGATAACAATAGTCACATGGGCTCTAATGATATAAAACTTTTAGAGAATTGTAACAGCCTAGAAATTGGAACCAAGGCTAAAAATATCAAAATAATCAAAGAAAGGGGCAGATGTCTAATTCCGAAAACCTTGGTTATTACTATTGATATTTTTAATCAATTGTTAGTAGAAAATAAAATTTTAGATCCCCTAAACTATAATTGGTCTAAATTTGAAATCCCTGCTAAATATCAAAAAATAATTCTTGAAAAAATTAACCAAGAATTTAATAATAAACCTTTAGTTATTAGAAGTTCGGCAACTTGTGAGGATTCTCCTCTGTTAAGTTTCGCTGGTCAATATTCAAGCTTCCTCAATGTAACAGGTGAAGAAAATATTATTAAAGCGATTAAGTTATGTTATCAGTCGCTATTTAGTGACAACGCCAAAATATACTCGAAAATAAACGGCATCAGATTAGAATATGAGAGTATGGCGATTGCTGTTCAAGAGCTGGCACCAGTAACGGTCGCTGGCGTAGTATTTACCGCTGATCCAGTCAACCGAGATGATAAAAAAATGATTGTCGAATATACAGAGGGTTTGGGAGATTCCATAGTCAGCGGACACAAAAAACCAATCTTAAAAGAGATTGAGAAAACAAAAATAAATAATTTGAAAAATGTATTTTTGAAAAAGTTGTCAAAAATGGCATTAAACCTTGAAAAAGTATTTGGCAATCCTCAAGATATTGAGTGGGGATGGGACGGCCAGAATATATATATTTTTCAAAGTAGAAACATTACAACACTGGATAAACATCCCAAAACAATCAATTACACTTTTAATAAAAATAAAATTATAGGAATGGGAATTATTGCTTGCAAGGGGATATCTAGTGGATTTTTAAAAATCATTAATAATATTGAAGATTATGATAAAATAAAAAAAGGTGATGTTGTTTTAATAAAATGTAAAACAGACATGTCGTTGATAAAAAAAATTCAACTCATCAATGCTTTAATAACAAACGGTGGTATTCTTTCGCATATAGCAGTAATAGCGAGAGAGTTTAATATTCCTTGTTTAACAGAATCAGTGATAGCTGATGAAAAAATAGAGAAATATGCAAATAAAAAAATCATTGTTGATGCGATAAAAGGAAAAATATTATTAACTTAGAAAAATATGGAACTACAACTTTTTATTTATAAAAAAATAGCTCTGCATTTTTATTACTCTCAGGAAAGCATTGTGAACGGCGCAATAAACACTGAGAATATTTTTATTTATTTTCCGGGATTACCGCAGATGATTGATGAAGATTTTTTTGCTGATAAAGTAGACAAAAATACCGCCTTTTTTAGTGTCTATTATTTAGGAAGTTGGTTAAGCGGAAGAAATTTTACCTATGAAAATTGCAAAAAGACAGTTGAGTTGGCGGTTGAGTTTGTAAAAAATAAAAAAGGAATAAAAACTTTTGATAATAAACAAATACGTTGGAATTATAAAAATTTACATTTAATGGGGTATAGTTTTGCCGGTAATCCAGTTATTTCCACAAAAATATCCAAAAATGAGGTAAAGAATGTTATATTATTTGGACCCCTGCTTTTTTTACACAAAAAAGAGGTTTCAGAATACCTAAAAGATAAAAAAGCTATAAAAAATTTTTATAGTTTTAGTTTATCTTATCTTGAATTTCTCAGAAGGGGTTATAAAGTTGCGTTTAGGGGGATAGAGAAACAAAGCTGGAATAAGTATTTTTCCGGCAAAGATCCGAAATCTTTCGTTAAAATAGATAAAAATTATCCTAACATTATTATTTTTCACGGCAAATCGGATGAAAAAATCAAATATACTAGTTCTCTATTTTTTCAAAAAGAAAAATGCCCCAAAGCAAAAATTATTTTGGTAGATAATATTGGCCATGATTTAGAAAAACTTTTTGACATAAAACAAATTAATAAACTAATCTAATTTTATCATGAAAAAGCGAATAGTTTTTATAACCGATTGCGTTGATGTAGCATATAATGAACTAAGAGGGGTGATTTTGAGTAATATCAAAAATGATGAAATAGTAGTTGAGCCACTTGTTCCGGTTACTCCATTCTCGATTATCAATGGAAATTTCGTTCTTCGTTTAGTGGCCGATGCTTATCCCGAAGGCACTGTCTTTTCTATAATACTAAATCCAATGAAAGAGAGACCCGCTCGATTAATTGGAAAAACAAAGAAAAAAAGTTTTTATTTTATGGGGGCAAATACCGGAGTTTTTACTTGGTTTTTTAGAGATTTTGGGGTAGACGAATTGTATGAATTGAATGATCCGGGATTTTTTCCATTTGGTGGCAAATATGTCCATGCACCAGCTGTGGCGCAAATAGCGACGGGAAAGCCCCTTAATGAAATGGGGAATCCTTTTGATATCAAAAAAGTTGTCAAACTTGATATTCCTGATGGCACGATAGTTCATATTGATAATTTTGGATCAATGAAATTTACTAGTGATTTAACCGGCCTTAACGAAAGAGATAAACTAGAGGTTTGTGTTAATGGGAAAACATTGCAAGCAGTTTACACAAAAAGAATGATGAGCCGAGAAACTGGAGAATGGGTAGTTTATCCAGGAAGCTCTTTTGGTTTACCGGAATTAGGTAAAGTGCGAGAAAATGGGGCTAAGGAATTAAACGCAAAGATTGGAGATATAATTACTTTCAAAAAGATTTAAACTGTATTTGAAAAAGAAAAGCCCCTAAAGATTTTCATCTAAAGGGGCTATGTTTAAGGATTTGCGAGGTTTTCCGATCCTAACGGCAAAAGTATAGCCGTTATTTGCTGACCGGAAACTTTGCGAAAGAGCTGAAAGTGCCGTTTGTTGTTTACTCCTACAAGGTAGATACCGGGGAAACGATGCAGAAGGTAGCAACTCCACACAAAATGCACGATATCCAATGTTTTAATGAACATCGGGTTTCTCCTGTGGAATGGCAATGCGGAGATAAACTCTTCAGTAGTGATATTCCCAAGTTTTTCGGTAAAACTTTTAGGGACTCCGATCGGAGCGATTTCGCTACTGATAATTATCTCGCATTCCGGACACTCGATTTTGAAGAACGAAGCATATACAGCGATTGCTCGTTGTTTAGCTGAAGCATCCCAGCCATACTTCAGGGTTGTCAGGGTATCTTCGAGCCATATGACGAACCGTAAGTCACTCGAGGGTCCGCAAAGAATCTTTGCTACCTCTATGTACTGCCTAAGGTACGCTTTAGGCCCTGTTCCAAGAAGCGTTGAGAAGCAGACCGGAGTTCCTTTGGGAACTTTTGTCGGGCCGATCGTATCAGCAACTTTCCCATCCTTCCGTAACTGTTGAATGTCCGTTGATAAGTCTATCTTTCCGGAAAGTCGTTGAAGGGGGAAGTTCTCCTCTGTTTTTCTGTCTGAATACATCCCCAGACACTCTAGAATGGCTGGGAATGGCAGATTATTAAAATCTGCCATTCCCATTCAACCATAGTCATATTTAGACGTTGAGGATCCAATCTTAGGAAGTCAATAATTTGCATCATTTTCCTCCTTTGATTTGAAGTTTCGGAAAGGAGATTTTCATCGCTTCACGAACTTCCGTTAGTGTCTCTGTTGCGACTGCTCTTGCCCGTTTGACGCCGGTAGCGAGAATATCCCACATGAGATCCGGTTGCGACGCGTACTGCTGTCTTCGCTCCCGAATTTCTGCAAGGTACTCTTTCAGCTTACTGGCAAGCTGAGCCTTACAATCTTTGCAGCCCCGCGTAGCAGATTCACACTCTTGACGAACCACAGGTGTGTCACTGGGCGAAAAGATCGACCAGTATTTGAACGCGAAGCATTCATCAGGATGGCCCGGATCCTTGCGGTATGCCCGTTTCCGATCAGTGACCATATTGAGAATGCGGCGTTCTGCTTCTTCCGGCGAATGAGCAAATGCTATGAAGTTATCGAGACTCTTGCTCATCTTATTCGCTCCATCTGTGCCAACAAGAATTGGTACTTCCCCGACCAGTGGTTCGGGAAGCGCAAACACTTTCTTGCCGAAAGCCCGGTTGAATGAACGAGCAATTTCTCGCGTCTGCTCAATGTGAGGCAGTTGGTCTTGGCCAACTGGTACCAGGTCGGCTTTAAACGCGAGAATGTCGGCAGCTTGCGAAATCGGATATCCTAGGAATCCATAACTTATATTCGTGACCCCATAGGTCTTTGCTTCCTCCTTTACCGTTGGATTGCGTTGAAGGCGTGGAAGCGTGACCAAAAACGAGAAATACATCGCCAATTCGGCGAGCTCTGGTACTTGCGACTGCACAAAAAAAGTGTTTTCCGGCTTGAGACCAACACCGAGATAGTCGCACATTACTTCGAAAACATTACTCTCAATAGAGCTATGATTTTCAAGATGATCAGTGAGCACTTGAAGATCAGCGATAATGAAGAAACAGTCATATTCGTCTTGGAGACGAACACGGTTCTTCAATGTACCGACATAGTGCCCAAGATGCAATTGACCGGTTGGCCTATCGCCCGTCAAGATTCGTTTCTTGCGTTGCATAGCTTGTACCTCCTTTCTGTTTGGTAAAGAGCGGTTTTCAATAGGAAACTTTCCTGTTAATACAGGAACTTACATCTTTTTATTTGTTTTGTCAATCTTTCGGCCCTATTTGTTCTACTGTAATTATTGAAAAATTTTGTATAACTTGATAAAATTAAGATAATTCAGGCGGCGTGTCAGCTTCGCTGGCATGAAAAATTGCGGCGGCGGCGAAGCGAGTCTACCTGCGGTAGGCAGGGGCGGGGCGGGAATTCATTTTCCCTACGCCCCTTTTTCTTCCCGTCCCGCCCGAGCGGAAAAGTTTTCTGCTCTGCTGTCCCGCTGAAGGCGGGAGCGATCAAAATTTAAATTTAGGATTTTTGCCAAAAAGGTTCGCCCCAGTAGCAGAAACTTCGTTTCACCACGGGGTAAGATTTTGTCCAAAAGGTACCGCCGATCAGAAAATACAAATTTGAAGAGGTAAGCTCGCGGCGCAAGACGCGCCGCTCGCATAAGATTTGAAAGGGCTTTTTGGTAAAAAGGAAAAGGATTTATCAATGAATGGCAAAAGAAATTTTTTAATCAATTGTAATTGCTAACCAATTTGGTAATTGTCTGGCAGAATAGTCATAAAGATTAAGTTTATTTAACACCAAATCAGAAATTGTTAAACCCTCACACCAAAATTTGTAAAGTTTATGGTATGGGATAAAATTAACAATAGAAGATTCTTTAAAAAGAATTCAAAAGGTCGAGCGCCATCAACTGATTTAGGTTGGTCAGCTGATGAAAAATTAACAATCAATTCTAACCTTTTCGTTACCAAATTGGTTGGATAGTACAATTAAATGAATAAGCTAATTATTTCAATTATAGTAGTTTCAGTCATCGCTATTGGAATCGGTGCGTTTTTTGTTTTCCAAAAACATCAAACTGAACCGTCGGTGCTACCGAAACAATCACCGCAACAAGACGTTGTAACTACAACTGTAAATTCGTTATTTGGAACGATGCTCGCTTTTAATATAAATGATGTAATGGGTGCGCCCGGCATGCTTGATGCCATCCGACAAAAAGGTTGGACCGAATTTAGAAAAGATAATTCGGCTTATCAGAATCTTCTAAGCAATTTAAAAAAACTTATTCAAGACCGCACGAAATTTGTGATGGCCGCGGGTTTTCCTATTGACCGGGGTTTCAATTATTTTACCTGGAATGTTATTGAGCCTCAAAAAGGACAATTTGACTGGGACTTAACCGATATGTATGCGCAAGGAGCGTTAAATGCCGGTGTGAAAATCTCTGCCGTTATCCAGCCTTTTGCCGGTTGGGACCAGAAAGGTGCCCAGACAAACAAAGGCGCGTTGGATTTTGCCTATTATGACTATAAAGCCGGCCCACCGAACGATCTCATTGAATATGAAAATTTTCTGACGAAAACAGTTGAGCGATACAAAGGCAAGGTTGCCGTTTGGGAAATCGCCAACGAACCTGATGGTCCTGACGGCGGTTATCAAAATAATTCAGAAGCATACTTTAATCTACTCAAGATTTCATCGGAAACCATTAAGAAAGCGGATCCTTCGGCTAAAGTGGTCAATGGCGGCGCTTCGGGATTTGCTAATACCAATAACGGTGAGAAAAATTTCTGGACTAAATTTTTTGAGCTTGGCGGTAGCCAATATATTGATTATTTTAATCTTCATTACAATATTGAACGCAGTCAGAGCGCCAAATTGGATTCAGCCGCTTTCGAGGAAGATTTGAAAATTTATAACAATCTAATGGATAAAAATGGCGGCAGAAAACCTCTGTACCTGACGGAATTT
>Ga0207433_10008207_pt1 | contig 17112 bp, 13 predicted proteins | sample YelNatPaOPGAMG01_FD_187559 | JGI IMG/M metagenome (GOLD analysis project Ga0207433, IMG submission 187559) | Hot spring thermophilic microbial communities from Obsidian Pool, Yellowstone National Park, USA - OP-RAMG-01 (SPAdes) (version 3) | ecosystem: Environmental > Aquatic > Thermal springs... | reverse complement strand
TATATAGGGCCTTGCAAAAAATTGAAGCTTTAGAAGAGAAACCGTTGTTCATTTGCAAAAGTTTTCTTGAGTCAACCGTAGCTCAACCAACCATTACAAAAGTCCAGCAACAAACTCAACCTCAATGCATTAAAAAAGAAGCAACCGAAACGGCGACTGTAATGGTTGAACCTTCAGAAAACAACGAACCTTTTTACCCTTATGCAAAGGATATCGAGTCAAAGATTGAAATATTGGAAGATGCCACAGGGAAATTGAGTTCCAACGGAACCATGGAAGAATACCTCCAGTACTTCCAAGACAGGTTTAGACGCATGGAGAAATTGCTAAGGCAAAGAATGGACGTTAAAGCCGCCACACCAATTTCGGAAGCCTTGAAATCTCAAGCGAAAACCAAACTCAAAATAATTGGTATGGTTCAAGAAAAAAGAGAAGCAAAACAGCAACTATTCATAACAATTGAAGATTTAAGTGCAAGCGCAACAATTCTTATACCTAGTAAAGCACCAGAAGAAGTTCATAAAAAAGCGCAGATGCTGCTTCCAGATCAAGTTATATGCGTGGCAGTAATAAAAACTAGAAGTCAGTTATTTCTAGCTGAAGATATTATATTCCCTGAAGTGGGGCAAAAACCAAATCATAGAGCTACAGAACCAGTTTACGCGGTGCTCACTTCAGATATTCATATAGGGAGCGCAAAATTCAACAAAGAAGCCTTTAAACGCTTCTTGCTTTGGTTAAATGGTAAATATGGCAACGAGCAGATGCAAAAAATTGCAAGTCAAACAAAATACGTTTTGATTGCTGGAGACCTTGTTGACGGCGTTGGTGTTTTTCCGGGGCAAGCAAAAGAATTAGTAATTAAAGATGTCCACAGACAATACAGACTTGCAGCAAAAATCCTTGGAAAAATCCCACAGCATATTGAAATTATAGTTTCTCCTGGTAATCACGATGCGCCAAGAAAAGCCTTACCTCAACCAGCAATATCAGAGGAGTTCCTGCCAACTTCAGATGGTTCTAGAAAAATCTATTCTGTGGCAAATCCCTGCAGGGTCAGCTTACATGGCGTAGAAGTTTTGATGTACCACGGCAGAAGCTTAGACGACATAATAGGCACGGTACCGGACATCACTCATGAGCATCCTGAAAAAGCCATGAGACTACTCATGCAAGGGCGCCATTTAGCGCCGATTTATGGAGGAAAAACATTACTTTCACCTGAAAACCGCGATTACCTCGTCATAGATAAGGTACCAGACATCTTCCATGCAGGTCACATCCATGTCTTAGGCTGTTGCAATTATCGCGGAGTTTTAGTTGTGAATTCAGGAGGCTGGCAAGAGCAGACAGATTACATGGCAAAGCTTGGTCTGGTTCCAACCCCAGGAAAAGTGCCTGTGGTTAATCTACAAACTCTGGAAACTACGATCTTATCTTTTATTTAACAACCTTCGTCATTTAGTTATGCGAAGATGGGAACTGAAATTTTTTATCAGCGGAGTCCTGTATTTTTTGAAAGTAACTTAGGCTCATACTTAATCATACGGCAAAGCCGCTCATCACTTCCAAAAACATCCTGAATAAGGGTGCGTGAAATTTCTAAACGAATTTTCTTTGTGCGACCATAGCGCCCCATGCTTACTACTTTTGAATTTAAAAGACCCATGACATCTAACTCATTAATCAAGGTACCTAAACGTCTTTGAGTTAAAAGGTTAGCACCTAACTCTCCGCAAAGTTCGTTATAGACATCATAAATTTCACCAGTAGTGGCACTTGCACTGCTACCCTTGTTGACGTGATAAACACTAAGAAGAACTAGCTTAGAATGCAAGGTTAAATTTTTAAGAGCTTCAACAACTCGATTATGTTCAATATGTTTCTCTGCTTCTCGTACATGTTCCTCAGTTATTACACTACAACCTTGTCGCTCTGCAACTTCACCTGCAACACGTAACAAATCTAAAGCACGCCGCGCATCGCCATGCTCAGCTGCAGCTAAGGCGGCACAAATACTCAGCGCTGAATCTGAAAGGCAACCATCAAAAAAGGAAAGTTTAGAGCGTTCAAGAAGAATATTACGTAGTTCACTAGCATCATAGGGTCTGAAAACCATTTCTTCTTCACTAAGAGAACTGAAAACACGCGGATCAAGAAACTCTTTGAGACGTAAATCGTTAGATATACCGATTATTGCAACTTTACTTTTATGCAAAGCCTCGTTTATCCGAGTCAGCTCATAGAGAACGCTGTCGCCACGGTCTTTAATCAAGGCATCAATTTCATCTAAGGCAACAATAAAAATTGTTCTTGAATTATCCAAACCATTTCTGAAGCGATCAAAGACTTCACCTACAGAAAGTCCTGTGAAAGGTATTGACAAACCAAGGCTTTGACTGAGGCTTGCAAAAACTCGATATTCAGAGCCCGTTAAGCGGCAGTTTACATAACAGAATTTAACAGGTGCGCCATACTCTTTTGCCTTGCTTTCAAGGTGACTTAAGACAAACTTTGTTACCGCTGTTTTACCTGTCCCAGTTTTGCCATAAATGAATATGTTAGAGCATCGTGCATCTTTAAGAACAGGCGCCACGGCCTGACCAAGAACACGGATTTGTTCTTCTCTATGGGGAAGTTTTTCAGGTAAGTAATCATGCCGCAAAACTTCTCGATCTTTGAAAAGTTTTGCTTGATTAACAAATTTTTCAAAAACATCATCTAATATGTTAGGATTCCCCATTTATCATCACCCAATTTTCAGAGGTTACACCGTTATTTCGTGTGGAGCAGATAAAGAGTTAGGTATAAAAAAATAGTTCAGAAACATCACATTCCTAAAACAAATAGATTTCTGGTTGGTGTAGTAGGATTTTTAGTTACGCACACCCCAAAATTTCCACTGGAGGACAGAAATATCCTTGCTAAAAATAGTTTTATTTTAGTTATTAAGAAATATACTCTGAGAAAAATAGTTGAAATGAACTATATTAATAATTATCGTTAAAGAAATTAGACAAATCACAAACAATTTTTTAAACGATAAAGTTGAAGGTTCATATTGGCAAATTTCTCGAGAGGAAATGGAGGGGTGGCAGTGATTATCCATCAAAAATCACAAATTTCTCAATAATTTTCAATTGAATTTTTCTTTTATACTAAAGATTTACTAAGAGTAACTTTGACTTTATGTTCACCCTGTTTACTTAAACTCCTTAAACTGTAAATTACTTCACAAAATTGTGAACACCTTGTAAAATTACAATATCAATGTCTCTTATGTAGTGATCTTTTAGATAAAATTACTTTTTTCATGACGCTTTACTGTGAAAGACACACCCCTTGACTTCTAATGGAAATTTGGAAACAATAAAATATTTATTTCTGTTTTTAATTTCGTTATTTTGTGAAGCTTGTTAAAACATTATCTTTGAAATTTAAGCCTTTTTTAATAAATAAAGCCTTTTTAATTGGTTTTATTTTAATTACTTTCACCATAACATCTATAAGTTGTGAAGTGTAAAATTGTGAACACTCTTTAGGTGTACACCGTAGATGCCAGCTCGGAAAATACGCGTAGAGCTATTTGACAGTGAAGGTAATCGCTATACGGTAGCTTTTGAAGGCCAAATAACCAGAGATAAAGCTTTACGCCTTTTAGATTTGGTAGAATTACTCGGTGGCGTGCCTAATGAAAATCAACCCTCTACCAATGGAGCGTTTACACCTGTCAGTGCAACATCAAGGTTTGAAAAAGTTCGAAATATTATACAGAAAAATTTTCCATTAGTTTGGTTTTCATCCAAAGATATTCAGTCTTATTATGAAAATGAGCTAAGAGAACCTATAAGTTTGAGTACAGTTTCAACTTATCTTTCAAGAATGGCAAATAAAGGATTACTTTTGAGAACAGGCGGATCAAACAATTTGAAATATAAAATGTCGACAACAACTCCTCAAACTGTTATTAAGCAAAAATTGAAATAATTTCTCTTTTCCATGCTTGTGTTGTTGAGTTAGTTCTTTTTTTAGGTTGATTGAGGCTCTGGTTTTCTGAGAAGCTTTATCATTTCCTCTTTAATGCTGTACTTAAAAGGCAGCTTTCCTGTCTCTCTTTCCAAGTACCCTTCCTCGTAAAGTTTCTTCATAAGACGAGCTGTATGCTCCCTGCTTAATTGTAGTTTTTCTTTAATTTCAGGTGCTGTTTTTGGGCCTTCAGTGGCTAAAAAATCTAAGGCTGCAAACTCTGTATCTGTTAATGCTGCAATAGCTTTGTCTCTTTTAATGGGTACTACTGGTATTGCTGCGCTTTGTGGCTCAACCTTTATTTCCTGTGTACTGACGATTTTTTGCATTTGCTCTTCTAAGCTTCCTATCTTGGTTCCCAGAGTTTTTTGGGCTGTTTCAATTTCAACGATTTTTGTGTCCACTGCCGCCACTTTCTGAAGAGTGTGAATACTGTTTTCAATTTTTTCTTCCAGACTTTTTATTTGCTCTAGTTGCACTTTTAGTTGACTTTCTATAGGTGTTATTCTGTTTTCAATTTCTTCTGTCTTCCTGAACCCTGCATCTACTTTTGAATTTATTCCCTCAACCTTATACTCTACCGCTTCTATTCTTTCCGCTTTCCGTTTAAGTTCTCTGTTGAAACTGGATACAATATCTTCTACAACATCTCTTGCTTTCTCGTACTCTTTTTGGGCCTTCCGTAATTGCTTATAATACTCACATGTTGCCGTTACCGTGACTATAAGCAATATTGTGAATAATCCTAGCGGCAGGAGTTCTAACACTCTAATCCTCCGTGATGCCTTTGTGATTCTCGCGTGATTTATGCTGTTGCATCACACATCACAGTTTTCCATTAATAATTTAAGGTTTTTGGTTGTTGCTTGTGACTTTATCACATGATGTCACACATCACATTTGTATTTCACAGCTTTTTACAACCTTAAAAAATAGCCTTTATTTGAGCTCTTTTAGGTAAAAACGGCTAAAAAACGGTTTTAGTTTTTGCCCACCTTCTTTTTATTTTTGTTCTTTTTGTATTTTTTGTGATTTGTGACGTCACACTGTGCTTTTTGACGGGTTAGAATGGTGTTTTAAGCTTGTTTCTAGCTCTTCTCTTATGATTTCTATGACTTTTAAGTGGTCTGTTAGCTCTTTTTCTCCTTCAGGCAGTTCTTGATGTGCTTCAGTATATTCTTTCAATTTATTTGCTATTTCGAGATAGGGGTCAAGAGTTGAGGTTTCAAAAACTCCTAAATAGCCTAGAAGGAGTACTGTGTATATGGATTTTATTACGTTTTCTTTGGCTTGTTTTAATGTCCTGTTAAAGGATCCGCGGCTTAATTTTGCCTTTGTTAGCCTTAATCTCGCTTTTTCATCGTAATTTAGTTGTTTGTCAGATATATTTTCAGCTAAAAAGTCAATTAAGAGTGTTTCGAGTTGCGTTTTTGTTAATTGGCTATTAATTGCCAATATTTTAACTATGGGGTCATTTAATGCCCCTTTTAGCCAAATTTCCATGGTTTCTTTTAGCTTCATTTTTTACATCTCTCTTTTGTTGAAAAAGAATACGCTTTTGTATACGGGCTATAGTTTTTAAGTTTATTGTTACCAAAAAATGGTTTTCACGACCACAAAACAGGATTAAAAATGGTATTTAATTAGTTTTTAGCTGATTTTATTGGCTTATTTTGATTTTTGAATAAAAATAATCGGTATTTTTGGTAAATTTTGCTTTATTCGTCTTTTTGCTGTGTCGTTGTTGCCTGGTGCTTTATGTTATTTGTCGTTTTTCTGTAAATTTTTTGATTATGAGCTCTGCACTTATGAGCTTAAGTTGTCTTTCTTGCTTTCCCTTTAGGATTGGAAATTTGTATCTAGGTTGTACTGAAAAAACAACTTATGTTTACATATACATACTTAATGTTCCCCTATACCTGCCTGTGATGTCACCTATGACGTTAAATCACGCATAAATCACGTGTGACAAATTGTGATTTGCATTAAAAATCACGACGTGTGATGTGTTTGTGATTCGGTGTGATTTTGTGATACAACAGCAGATGTCATTAAAATTCTCAAACATGGCACCTTATTATTTAAGGTGTTTTCAGAGGCACTCTGCTTCTTTTTTAAGCTTTTCGAAGAGTTCAGGGCGCAAATCTCTCAAAGTAGGAATAAAAGCTTCTGTACCTCTTAAGTCGTTGTAATTAACTTCACATATAACAAAGTCTTCTTCATCGTACTTTGCCTTTGCAATAATCTCTCCCGTTGGGCTGATTAACCTGCTTCCTCCCCAAAATTGCAGTCCTTCTTGGACTCCTGCAAGGTTAACATAAGCCAAAAATACAGTGTTCTCGAGTGCTCTTGCCGCTGTTATAACTTCAAAATAGTTTTTTCGCACAGCAGGCGAAGCTGAGATTGCTACAATCAGTTGGGCTCCTTTTAATCGGGTTAAACGGGTGACCTCTGGAAAGAACAAGTCATAGCAAATGCACAGTCCTATTTTTCCTACAGGCGTCTCAAAAGTTGTTGCGTCATATCCAACACGGAAGTATCTTTTTTCTTCAAACACGCTGTGAGTAGGTAGGTACATTTTACGATATTTCCCTATGAAACCAGCAGGTCCCACTAAAACTGATGTATTGTAGAGTGTAGCTTTGGTTTTTTCACTTAGCTCAGGCATTCCAAAAATAATGTGTAACCCTGTTCTTTTGGCTAATTCCTCAATTTTTTGCGTTGAAGGGCCGGGGATTGTTTCTGATAGCTCGTAGAGTTGATCTCTAATGACATAGCCTGTCAACGAAAGTTCAGGAAAAATTGCTAAGTCTGCTCCCTGAGTTTTTGCTTTAGCTGTAAGCATCTCCATTTTCTTTAGATTTGCTTTCTTGTTTTCTCTTTGTGTGCTCATTTGAATAAGTGATAGCTTAATTTTTTCTTTCATTACTTTTTCTCCTCTTTTAGTATGTGCTGCGTGGAAGCCTAAAATCTGCTCCAACTGTACGGTATTCAAGTTTTGCGGTGAGGGGCATTCGTCTTTTGTGTTCTGCTGCCAACCATCTTGACCTGACTTTTTCAACTCGTGCAGTTTCTAAATTCAATTCTTCTGCTATCTCCTGAGGTTTCATGAAGTGTTCAAGTCCAAACAGAATTAAATCAAGCACTTCATATTTGATTCCCAGTTCATTTTCTGCTGACTGATTAGGCCAAAGTGCAGGTGTAGCAGGTTTTGTAGCTAACTCTTTTGGGATACCAAGGTGCTCAGCTAGTTTACGTACTTGTGTTTTGTACAGATCCATAATCGGTGATATGTCTGCGGCTACATCTCCCCACTTCGTAAAGTATCCCATCATGGACTCTGACTTATCGGAGCTTCCGCATACAATCTTATTGAATCTGTTTGCGTAGTAGTAGAGGTAAATCATTCGGCTTCGCGCTTTGATGTTGCCCTTACAAAGTCTGTCTTTTTGGTCAAAAACGGGAATGCTGCTGTAAAAGCCTTCTAGTGCCGGCGTGATGTCGCAAATTTGGGTTTTTATGCCAAATTTTTCCGCCACCAATTTGGCGTCTTCTATGTCCTTTTGGTTGTATGTTTCTTTTTCAGGCAAAATAAGTCCAAGCACACGTTCTCCTCCTATGGCTAATGCGGAAAGTGCTGCGATTGTGTTGCTGTCTATGCCTCCAGATAAACCCAAAACTATTCCTGATGTTTCTGTGCTTTCTACGTATTGCTTGATGAATCGTGTAAGCCTTTTTTCAACGTAGCTCAAATCCATGTCCAGAACGGCAGGCGTGAGTTTCATGTTAAATTTCACGTTCCCAATGTTTTAATGGTTGTAGGCAAGTATTTAAGGGCAAGGATAAATACTAAGGAACAATTAATTTGCCATTCAAAGGTTGTCGTTAAGAGATGGGGCGAAGACGAAAGAAAGTTGTTCATATTCCAAAAAAGAAGTTACCAAAATTCTTCTCGTGCCCCAAGTGTGGAAAAGAAACTGTTCGCGTCGAAATTTTGCGAGAGGAAACCCGTGCCCTTGTTGGTTGTAGCAGTTGTGGCTTGCAGGATGAGTTCCCAATAAAATCTGCGCAAAGTGAAATTGATATCTACTGCCTTTTCACAGACAAAATTTATGGGGCTTCTCGTCGGGCACCTCCCGCTAAAGACGCTTAGATAGGAATGATGTGTCCATGCTTGGTCCTGTCGAAAGGTACTTGGTAGATAAAATTAGAACTGATGGCTCTATTCACATGACCCTTCTTGACCCTGAAAAGGTGACTGTTCCACAGGCTGTCTCAATTGCAGAGAACTCTAAAAACAGCGGCACCTCTGCTATTATGATTGGGGGTTCCACTTTTGTTTCCCAAGGGCACCTTGACAAAATTGTAGAAGCCATTAAAAAAACCGTTGAAATTCCTGTAATACTGTTTCCTAACAACATAACGGGAATAAGCCGTTACGCAGACGCCATCTGGTTCATGTCTCTGCTGAATTCTGTTGATCCATACTTCATTATGGGGGCTCAAATTCTGGGGGCTCCCTTGATAAAAAAATTTGGATTAGAACCTATACCTATGGGCTACGTCATAGTGGGTGAAGGTGGAACGGCAGGCATAGTTGGTAAAGCAATACCTGTTCCTTACAATAAACCTGAACTTGCTGCGGCTCATGCACTTGCAGGACAATACTTGGGTATGCGTTTCATTTATCTTGAAGGGGGCTCTGGAGCCAAAGAACCTGTGCCTGCAGACATGATTCGTGCAGTCAAGCATTTCTCTAATGCATATCTGATTGTTGGTGGAGGTATAAGAACCAAAGAGCAAGCAGTAGCAGCATCTTCTGCTGGTGCTGACATAATTGTTACGGGCAATCTTGTGGAAACCACAGATTCCAAGCAGACGATTGCAGAAATAGTTAGTGGCATCAAACGGACGTCGCAATGAACATTCTTTTTTAGTTGAATCTGCTTGAACTGTCTTTTTCTTCTTTTTGGTTTTTATTTTTTTGTGTAAGGAAAGCCAAAATAAGTCTTGCTGTAACATTGCTTGTCGGAGAAAACAAAGCGTGTCTCTCAAAATGAGCCCAAGCTATCAAAGGTACGTTGAGTCTTTGGAGAGAGAGCTCCATACTATATATCGACTCAGCGATATGGCACGCGAAAAAGGCTTAGACCCTGACTTGAAAACTGAATGTATAATTGCCCAAGACATAGCTGACCTTGTAGAGGGACTTGTTGGGCCAAAAGGTGTAGCCGCCAGTATACGCGAGCTCAACAAATGTTTTGGTCGTGAAGAAGTTGCTTTCAAAATTGCGGAACAAATTGTAGCTGGCAAATTTGGTGAGCTGTCCCCTGAAGCTGCGTCGGAGCAAGCTATCCGCACCGCTTTGGCTATTTTCACGGAGGGTTTAACTGCTGCTCCAATACAAGGAGTGGCTCAAGTAAAAATCAAAAGTAACCCTGATAATTCTCGGTACTTGGCTATCTATTTTGCAGGGCCCATACGTTCTGCAGGAGGCACTGATCAGGCCCTCACGTTGGTTGTTGGAGACTTTGTGCGGCGGCAGCTTGGCTTGGACCGCTACAAACCCACAGAGGAAGAGTTGGCGCGCTTTGTTGAGGAACTCCGGGTCTACGAGCGTTCCGTGGGGCGTTTCCAATATCATATTCCCGATGAAGAATTAAAAAAAGCACTAACTCTTCTTCCTGTGGAGGTCACAGGTACTGAATCTGACCCTGTGGAAGTTTCTTCCTACCGTAACCTTCCTCGTGTAGAAACTAACCGCGTTCGGGGGGGCGCGTTGAGAGTGGTTAACGACGGAATCGTTGGGCGCGCCCTCAAAGTGCTGGTAATTATAGAGAAGTTGGGGTTGCAGGGTTGGGAGTGGCTGGGTGACTTCAAAAAGAAATCTGAAGAAAAAAAATCTGGCGGATTTATGGATGATGTTATTGCGGGTCGCCCGATTTTCGCTTTTCCCTCACGGCGAGGTGGCTTCCGACTAAGATACGGCAGGTCTAGAAACACTGGTTTATCTGCGGTTGGTATTCATCCAGCTACTATGCTTGTGGTGGAAAATTTTCTTGCAGCAGGTACACAGCTCCGACTGGAACTTCCAGGCAAAGGTGGGGTGACTGTGCCTGTGGATTCTCTTGAGCCGCCTCTTGTGTGTCTAAAAGACGGTTCTGTTGTGAAAGTTTCGCTTGAAAATTTTAAGGATATAAAGGATAAGGTCGCCAAGATTCTGTTTCTTGGTGACATCCTCATAAGTTTTGGGGATTTCCTTTACACCAACAAGGCTTTGCCGCCTTCGGGCTATGTGGAAGAGTGGTGGGTTAAAGACGTAAACGCTGCACTCAAAAATAGTTTTGACGGCGACGTCACCAAAGTAGCTGAGACAGCAAACATTTCAGTTGCGAAGCTACATGCCCTGTTGCAGAATCCTTTTTACGTTGATTTTTCTGTCGAAGAGGCTTTTGCGTTGTCTGCGGTGTTGCATGTGCCTTTGCATCCGAGATTCACGTTTTTTTGGTCTAATCTCTCTTCGGTTCAAGAAGTTGTGTTGCTGAAAGAGTGGTTAACAAAAGCTGATGTTATCTGTGAAGGGCCTTCTATTCGTAAGATTGTTGGCGCCATAGACCAAAATGTAGTTGCGGTTTTGCGGAAAATTTTTGCGCCTCATGAGTTTTCTAATGGGAAAATCGTGGTGGTTGGCGCTGACGCTCACATGTTGGCTTTAAATCTTGGTTACGGCTCTTCACGTGTTTTGGGAGATTCTGTAGGCGATTCGGTTTTTAGGGCGCTTTCTTTGTTGGCGGGCGTTGAAGTTAAAGACAAGGCACCTACGTTTGTGGGGGCTAGAATGGGAAGGCCTGAAAAAGCTAAGCGCCGCGAAATGAAGCCGCTAGTTCATGTTCTTTTCCCTGTGGGCTTAGCAGGTGGTTCTCATAGAGACCTCTTGGAGGCTAGCAAAAAAGGGCCTGTTTTTGTTGAAGTGGTTAAGCGAAAATGTCCCAATTGTAAAACGTATACTTTTCGTATAAAATGTGCTTCCTGCAAGTGTGAAACCGTTGCAGAGAAATGTTGTCCCCGCTGTGGGCGGCCTTTAAAAGAGAATGAGTGTTCACAGTGTAAAGCTAACAGTGTTTCCTATCAACGCCAACCTCTCAACTTCAAGGAAATCCTTGAAGAGGCTTCAAGAAATCTGGGTGTTCCCTTACCAAAACAGCTTAGGGGTGTTAAAGGGTTAACAAATGAGGATAAAACTCCTGAAATTCTCGAAAAAGGTGTCCTTCGCGCAAAATATGAGCTATCTGTGTATAAAGATGGCACAATCAGGTTTGACGCCACAAATGCGCCGTTGACACACATTAAGCCTGGCGAAATTGGGGTTTCAGTTGAAAAGCTTCGGCAGCTCGGTTACACTCATGATGTTTACGGTGCACCTTTAACTGATCCTGAGCAGATTTTGGAACTTAAAATCCAAGATGTTGTGATTCCACGGAACGCTGCGGAATACTTTGTTCAAGTAGCCAACTTTTTAGACGCTTTACTTGTTAAGGTTTACAATCTGCCTAGTTACTACAACGTAAAGACGCCTGACGAACTTGTTGGGCATTTAATTATGGGGTTGGCTCCTCATACGTGTGCCTGTATTCTGGGGAGAATTATAGGGTTTACTAATTTGAAGGTTATTTATGCTCATCCTATTTGGCATTCCGCTAAACGCCGCGATTGTGATGGTGATGAGGACGCCATTATGCTGGCTTTGGATACCCTTCTTAACTTTTCGCGCCGTTACTTGCCAGCGCAGATAGGCGGAATCATGGATGCGCCGTTGCTTCTTATCCCCTTTGTTAACACAAAAGAGGTTCAGCGGCAGGCCCATGACTTTGATGTTGATGTCTCCTACCCGCTTGAGTTTTACCGGCGTACCCTCGACAAAGCTGAAGCTAAGCAGGTAAGCGCTATCATGGACGTAATTAGCCACAGATTAGGCACAGAGGCTCAATTTGAGGGCTTCTACTATACGACACCTGTCTCAAATATTAACATGGGAAACAAAGAGAGCAGTTATAAACAGTTCAAGTCCATGATTGAGAAGTTGAATCTGCAGCTTGAACTTGGAGAGAAAATTGAAGCTGTCGATGTTCGTCGAGTAGCACTTAAAGTTTTGACTACCCATTTTATTAGGGACATCTCAGGGAACCTCCGTGCCTTTTCTACGCAGGCTTTTAGGTGTAAATCCTGCAACAAGCGTTTTCGCCGGCTGCCTTTACTGGGAAAGTGTCCTTATTGTGGTGGTCAATTCACTTTAACGGTTTACCGTGGGGGTATCGAGAAATATTTGGATGCCGCTCAGCAGCTTGTTGACAAATATGGGCTCCCAAAATATTACACCCAAAGAATCCTGTTGATAAAAGATGAGATTCACTCCATGTTTGATAACAAAAAACCCAAGCAGGCAAGCCTTTTTGACTTTGCGTAAGCTTAAAGCTTGACGTCCCACAAATTATCAATTGTGGTGGACCTCATTAAGGAGACTTACCATCCAAACGCCTACCTTCACTGTGTAAAGAGTGTAAAAACCGGTTTAGTCGCCCGAACAAAAATTCTAAATCTTTTAGAGACAGCAACCTCCAGTGCAGCAGGTATAGCGCAGAAAGCTGGGCTTTCTTATGTTTCGGCGCTGCATCATTTGCGGTTGCTTGAAAGGGTTGGTACTGTTCGTCGCAAGGCAAGGCGACCCTACTTATGGGAGCTAACAGGCTCAGGACAGAAGCGCTTAATTGGCTAAAATGTGCATTGACAGGGTGAACTGTTGCATTTTGGGCATTTATGCGGGTACTTGTTCAGTGTAGCTTTTTCTAGATCCACCTTCAATGTTTGCTAGGGATGCAAGCCAGGCTATCACATCAGCAAATTCTTTTTCTAATGCTTCTTTATCTGATCCTTCTAAGGCTTCGCCCAACTCGTGAACTTCGTCAACGAGCCAGTTATACGTGCCTCTTACACCTCTTTCCGAGTCTCGGTGGAAATAGAGCTGTTTCATCATTTGTTGAAATTCCTGTATGTGCACTTTCTATACCCCTTTGAGTGTTCCTTTTTGTGGCTTATATCCCTGAATCTTTTAGGTTGTTTTTCAAGTTTTTCGCCGACTCTGGGTAAATCAACAATGTTTTTTCCTTGAGGCAAATCTGGGGAAGCGCGCAAACTTAATAATACAGCAAACAATAGCATACTGTTACTCTTCCAAGAGGATTAAATATGAGCAGAAAACGCAAAGAGCAAGGTCCAATGCCTGCCGGCAGCGCAGGGTTGTTAAGGTTCTTTGAAGAAGAAACAGAAGGCGTCAAAATTCGACCTGAACTTCTGATGGTTGCGGCAATTTCCTTAATCGTCGTTTCCGTTCTGGCAAAACTTTTCTAAAGGCCCTCTTTTCCCCGTCTTGGCGGAGCGGAATGCATAACTTCGATTCTTTGAACTGACTGTAGATTCAAAAAGATCTCACTTCTTTCTTCTCGACTTGCAACTTGAGGTATGGGTTGAGCTAATGTTGATCTTAAAACAATGGCTTCGGCCTCTGAAAGCCAGATGCCTGAAGGTTGATTTGTTACTGCCATTAAAGTGCCTTCAAAGCCGTAGGCTGGGTCTAGAATAACTCTGATTTTTTTGCCCACATTGCGTTCGAGCATCTGAAATATCGATGGGGGCAATTCCTGTTCGGGCATACGCTTCGCAAACAGTATACATACTCATATGATGATAAAACGCTTCTCCCTCCAAAGTTGGGCTACTTTTATGTTAAATTGGCTTTTGTCGCTGCTTTTTTTGGCGTCTTCTTTAATATGTTTATGTTAAATTTTCATTTAACTTCCTTTTGGGTTAGCTGAAATTTGTGTTTCGTGTTCAAAATCTTGTCTTTAATTTAGCTACCTTTAATAGGAATTTCTTCTCTCATAGTGAATTCGTCTGAGCTGATGGCTGTGGCAATTAACAACTCCCTCAATGAGTTAATGAACAATGCAAAGAAGCATTACGCCTCATTATTCTTTTTGCCGCCTTTTAAAAAAGCAACTGTAGCCATAGCCATAATTTGCGCTATAGTTGGCATTTCAAGCATACTGCTTTTTCCGTCGGTAACAGGGGTGTTTCATGGTGTATTACTTGCTGTTGCCCTGTTTTTATTGAGTTTATTTTTTGACTTGGTCGTTAGCAAGGCTGTTTTGAACGACCCTATATTTGTTCTTAGAAGAACCGTAGCTCTTTCGTATTTTGGGTGGTTTCTTTGGTTTTTCTTCATAGGTGTAGGTGTCGTTTTTGGTTTAATTTTCAATGTTGTGTGGTGGGTAAAGTTTTGCCTTTTTGGTTTTGCTGCCCTTTTAACGTTGCGCGCAGTAGTGTTTTTCGCTGCGTCATCGGCAACCACCTTGAGACGCTTGACAGCGGTACTTCTTCAACCTGTTTTTTGTATGCTTTCTTTTGTTGCATTTTGGCTTGATTTCAACGTGACGCCCCTTATTTATGTGCCCTTTATTGTAATAGCACCGGTTGTTGCATGCGCAGCTGCAGGCCTTTTTGTGTACTTGTTGGATCGTATGGGGCAAAAAATGTATGATATCTCTTCTATGACTATCTTCAAAGCCTTCATGCTGAACTGGGTTTCAGCTCTCAACGATCCCTTAGAGGCTTTTTTTGAGAAGCTTGGCAAAGATGAAGATGTTGAAGTTTCGTTCCTTAAATTTGATGCGTCAAAACCCAAAGCAGCCGTAATTGTTCCACTGGTTCATCCTGGGCCCTTCAAAAATATAGGTAGTAGTTTGCTTCCTTCTATGTTGAAACATGCGTATGAGGAGAAATATGGTGGTGATGCTTGTGTGCCTCTTGGGCTTCTTGGGCATGAACTTGACGCTGCGTCTCAAGCGCAGAACCACAAAATAATTAATCATATTTTGGGCGCAGCCGCTTTTTCTTCTACAATTGACAAAGCCACGCAATGTGTAACTGTTTCAGAGGGGTTCGTGACGGCTTTCTGTCAACTTTTCGGCAGGACAGCTTTACTCTCTTTTACCCTTGCTCCAAAAACTACTGAAGACCTGCCTCAAGAACTAGGCAGTATTGTTCGGCAGGAAGCGGAAAAACTGGGGCTTGAAGCCACTATTGTTGTGAATGCTCACAACAGCTTAACCAGTAATGTTAACATTGAGGCATCGTTGGAAACACTAAGAGAGGTGGCTTCTAAATGCTTGCAAAAAGCGGTTTCTATGCCTTTGTGTCCTTTTGAGGTCGGTGCTGCCACGGTTTACCCCTCAGAATTCAATCTCAAAGATGGAATGGGTGAGGGCGGTATAACTGCTTTAGTGGTGAAGGTTGCAGGTCAGAAAACGGCGTACATAGTTATCGATGGGAACAATATGATTTCTGGGTTGCGTGAGAAAATTCTCTGCGTGCTTCGCGAGGTTGGGTTCCAGGAAAGTGAAGTTTTCACAACTGACACTCATGCTGTCAGCGCTGTTGTTCTTGGTCAACGAGGATACCACACCGTCGGTGAAGTTATGGATCAAGAGATATTAGTTAACCACATAAAGGTAGTTGCCCAAAAAGCTGCCAGTGTTGTTGAACCCTGTAGAGCAGGAAGCTTTCGCATTGTGGTTCCCAGAGTGAGGGTGATCGGTGAAGAATGCTTAACCTCTTTAACCGTGCTTGTTGACAAGAGTATTCAGAAGGCAAAGCAACTTGTTGTTCCTATATTTGCCGTTGAAGGGCTGTTTTTAATTTTACTTCTTGCCTTCTTTTAGGGGTTTGAGGAAGCTACTTGAGGGTTCTTTCGGTTTTTTGTGGTTTCCGTTTAAGCTCGCTGCCGCAAACCCGGCATGTTTTTGATTTAACATTTGCAGGGTATTTTTGGTGGCAAGCAGGGCAATAGCAGATCCAGTGAATAAGCCTGCGAATACCAAATGCTGCAAGAGAAGCAAACTTTAAACCCATTTTTGTGGCAACGTTTTGTATTGAGTAGTCATCTGTGACTATGATCGGGTTTTTTCCCGTAGTTTGAAGTTGCAGTGCCAGCGCCAGCAACTGGATATCTGTTTCTGACAAGACAAATGAATCGCCCAGAGAAGTGGCGTAACCTTTGGCTTTAGCTAAAAACTCTGCAGAAGGTAACATAATTTTTAGTTTGCCGCTTTCAACAGCGGTTTTTACCCTCAAAGCAATAAGGGAATTCCGCACTTCGTCCTCTACCATCGGCGTGGTTATGTGTTCTTCTCCGGAAGAAAATGGGTTAAACCCTGCAATGAAAGCAGAAGTATCCACCACTATGAGCCGTTTTCTTTGATGTGGCGCTTGAATTTTTTATCCCGTGCCTTTAAACTGTAGGCGGCTGTGGAGTCGTTTGTAGAAATCGTTTCTGAACCTGATGAAAGTTGTCATGTTATTTGAGCGAAAAATATGTACTTTCGTTTTTTTCGCGGGTACCACCTGACGGTAGTTTCCGTCAACTATCAATAATATGTCTTTAGGCCGTAGTAATTCGATTGTGATTTTCGAGTCAGCAGGAAAAACTAAGGAGCGAAACGTCGTTAAGGAGCAAATGGGCGTTATGACAGTAGCGTCTAAGTCAGGGTCCAATACTGGGCCTCCAGCTGAAAGGGAGTATCCTGTTGAGCCTTTCTGCGTGGAAACTATTAGCCCGTCTGCTTCGCACTTGGCAACTGGGTTGCCGTTTTTACATATCTGCATATAAAGAATTTTTGAAGGTTCCACTCCGGAAACTACGACATCGTTTAGTGCGTCCGCAAGGTCTTCGCCGTCCACGGAAGCGACCAGTTTAGGACATTTTTCAATTGCAAATTTGCCTGTAAGAATTTTGTCCACAGCGGCTATTGCCTCTTCAGGTTCAACTTCGGTTAGGAACCCTCGTACGCCCATGTTCACGGCGAGAATTGGCGGTTCAGGTTTGGGGAGGTTCACGCAGGTGCGTAGTATAGTTCCGTCGCCGCCTATGGTTATGACGAAGTCAGCTTTCATGTCTTTAAGCGGAACTATTTTGGCATCGCCGCTTACATTCACTTTTCCTTCTAGTGTGTTTTCTATGTAAACCTGCAGTTT
>Ga0207433_10008202_pt1 | contig 17117 bp, 15 predicted proteins | sample YelNatPaOPGAMG01_FD_187559 | JGI IMG/M metagenome (GOLD analysis project Ga0207433, IMG submission 187559) | Hot spring thermophilic microbial communities from Obsidian Pool, Yellowstone National Park, USA - OP-RAMG-01 (SPAdes) (version 3) | ecosystem: Environmental > Aquatic > Thermal springs... | reverse complement strand
ACAGGTCTGAAGCAATTAGAGATTTAATAAGAGAAATTCTAATTAAAAAAGAATGGTTTGAAGGAAAAGAAATAGCGGGTGCTATTGTTTTAGTTTATGACCATCATAAGAGAGAACTTGTGAATAAATTACTTTCAATTCAGCATGATTATGGTAACTTAATTGTTGCCACACAGCATATACATCTTAATCACAATAACTGCCTTGAAGTCATAACTGTCCGTGGAAAACCAAAAGAGATAGAGAAACTTGCCTTCACTATAAAATCAACAAAAGGGGTCAAACACACCCAAATTGTTGCAACAACCACAGGAAAAGAAATAATTTAGAAAAATGACACTGTTGCCGAAGGCAAAAGTGTCACCCTGAACGACAGTGAAAGGTCTAAAAACTAAATTCTTTTAAATGAGATCCTTCCTTTCACTCAAGGTGAACTTAATTTCGTCAACAACCTCAAATCTCAAATTAGATTTTTTTCTTAAAAATGAATTCAAGAAGTTGTCTGGCAAATTTTTTTTGCTGAGGTGTTTTATCCCGCAAGATTGACTCTATTTGTTCTGTAAGTTTATATTCTGTCTTTTTGGAAGGAATTTCTGTAAATAATTTTGATATCGGAACATTCAATGCATCAGCAATTTTCTGAATAGTAACCAAACTTGCCCTGTTGTCGCCTCTCTCAATCTGTCCTATAAATGCAACACTTAAATTGGTAAGTTCTGCAAGTCGCTCTTGAGTCATATTCAGACGAAGTCGTTCCTGTCTTATTCTATTTCCAACCAATTTGTATATTTCTTCCATTTTAATTTTCTGTCTAACCTTTTTTATAAAATATAACCATAAATTATTTTAGTCAATATTTATTTCTAATAACAGAAACTATAAATATTATTTTTTATATTGACATATAGTTATTATTATGCTATAATTTTTAAAACTGCACTCTGTTTTAAAAATATTTTTGGTTTCTAAAATGTTTTGTCCATACTGTGGTAGAGAAAATTCCAACATTGTAAAATTTTGTATAAAATGTGGCAGATCACTAAAACAAACTCCAGACAACTATTCAACAGAAAATATAGAAATCGGGCCTACCCTTAAATTAGTTCAAAGATTAAACAACACAAATATTTTAAATGTTGCTATCAAGGAAATACAAAACTGGGCAAACTCAAACAATTTTAAGATATTAAATACCAGTATATCAAACCTTAATTTCTATGTTTTACTTAGTAAAAATTATAAAAGACCATATAAATTCAACTGGGATTTGGTGCTCTATCTTTCATTTTTAGGATTTTTATTATCTGCAACGGGTGTAATAGCCCGACTTGAAAATGAAAAAATTCTATTTTTTTTATTTTTTATATCATCGTTCATTTATATATTTGTATATTTGTTCAAAAAAATTGTTAAATTAAATATCCAACTGGAAATAAACGGAACCATTAAATCTAATAAAGTTGAAATACAAATAAAAAGTAATAAGGACTTTGAAGAACTCAACAATGACATCTCAAATTTGAAAAATATTTTTCAACAGGAATGTCTATGAAAGGATATTTTCTAATGTTTTTACCACATAGTTAACATCCTTCTTTGTGATAAAAAACGGTGGAAGGAATCTTAAAACTTTTTCCTGTGTGCAGTTAATAATTATACCAAGAGGATTTGCATCCGCACATTTTTCAACAATTTCGTTTCCTTTCTCAAAAAGTTCAAGACCTACCATTAAACCAACACCTCTAACCTCTTTTATTTTCTCAGGAAATTTGTTTTTCAAATCTATAAGTTTTTGAATAAAATATTTTCCAAGTTCAGAAATATTTTTCATTAGACCAGGACTATCAATTTGTTTTATTGTTACTATTGCTGATGCACAACTCACAGGATTACCACCAAAAGTAGAACCGTGGTCGCCTTTTTCAAAAACATCAGAATATTTTTCTTTTACTACAGTCACTCCAAGAGGAAGGCCGTTTGCTATACTTTTTGCAAGTGTAAACATATCTGGTTCAATGCCATAGTGTTGATATGCAAAAAGAGAACCTGTTCTTCCCATGCCACACTGAACTTCATCAAAAATCAAAAGAAGTTTATTTTTGTTGCAGAGTTGTCTAAGTTCTTCCAAAAATTTTTTTTCTGCAGGATATACACCACCCTCACCCTGAACTGGCTCTACAATTACTGCTACTGTCTTTTTTGTTATCAACTTTTTTACAGAATCAATATTGTTGAATTTTGCGTATTTGAAACCTGGGGAGAGTGGGGAAAACCCGCGATGGAATTTCGTCTGCCCCGTGGCAGAAAGCGTCGCAAGCGTTCTTCCATGAAAAGAATTTTCAAAAGATATAATCTCAAATTTACCTTTTTTGCTACCATATTTTCTTGCAAGTTTTATTGCACATTCGTTTGCCTCTGCACCTGAATTAGAAAAGAAAACCTTTCCTTTTTTGAAACTTTTTTCAATAATAAGTTTTGCAAGTTCTATCTGTTCTGGGATATAGTAAATATTTGAAACATGAAAATATTTTTTTATCTGTCTTTGAACTGCTTTAATAATCTCTGGATGACAATGTCCAAGATTACAGACACTTAACCCAGAAAAAAAGTCAAGATATTTTTTGCCATTCTTATCCCAGAGATATTTTCCTTTGCCATAGTGAAATACAATTTTCTGTCTTTTATATGTTTGAAGAATATATTTTTTTTCAAGTTCAAAATAGTTCATTTTTGCTCCTTATTTATTGTAACAAATCACATCGCTACATTTTTGTTTTCAAAAAAACTCAAAATTGAATCACCGTATTTTTCCGTGCGAAACAAATTGAATTTGTCTGTCTCAACCTTTTCTTTTATGTGATGCTGAGCAATTATTATTCCTTTTTCCTTCAGAATCCCTGCGTCTGAAATAAGTTCAAGCGTTCTACTTACAATTTTTTCTTTATATGGTGGACCCATAAAAATTATATCAAAAAATTTCTCACCTTTGAAGTCCTTTAACCATTCAAGACCTAAAAGAATATCTCTTTGATAAACTTCTGTCTGATTTTCTATTTTGAATCTCTCAAGATTTTTTTTGAGAATTTTTACTAATTTTTCATCAACTTCAACAAAGATAACAAGATCTGCTCCTCTTGACACTGCTTCTATTCCAACTGAGCCAGTACCTGCATAAAGGTCAAGAAACTTAGCACCAATTATCTTTGGTCTTATAATATCAAAAAGGGATTTTTTTATTCTACTTAATATTGGCCTTAATTCTTTATCTTTTGGAATCCCTTTTATCTCTCTTTTTTTTAGTTTACCTGCAATTATTCTTATTCCCATTTTATTATTTCCTGCAAATCAGCAACTAAATCTTATAAACCCAGCAATGAGGATCTTCTGCAAGATAATCACCAGTCAAAGAATGTGTCATTGCTCTACAGCCAATACAATCTTCAATTTCACAGGTTCCACATCTCCCTTTCAGGTTTTTTTTATATCTTATGTTCCTGAGAACCTCTGAGTTTTTCCAAATATCATCTAATGAAGATTGAAGAAGGTTGCCAACTGGCAAAAAAAATCTTCTACAAGGAAGAACCGTTCCGTCAGGTAAAATAGCCATTCCATCACGGCCTGCTACACACTCTGCACCAAAAAGTTCTATACCATCTGAAAAACTTACATGCAATGCTCTATATTTAATAATCTTTTCCGGAATATATTCTGCCCCGCACTGATAAAAAATTTTCCTATATAATGAATCTAATTCTTCACCTGAAATAACCTGGTCTAATAGTTTTTTGCCCTGCCCCAGTGGAATAAATCTTTCAATTATGAATCCATCAAGAAAATTGTCTTTAATAAAATCAAAAAGAGATTCTGCTTCTTTAAGATTTTTTTTCATTAAAGTAAACATAATAACAACAGGTATTTTGGAATCTCTTAACAAAAAAATATTTTCAAGTGTTTTATCATAGGTGCCTTCCCCTCTTATAGAATCGTTTGTGTCTTTTGTAATCCCATCAAGTGAAACATAAACTTTTTTTATTTTATCAAATTTTTTCAGATCGGAAACATATCTATCAACAAGCGTTCCATTTGTAATTATTCCGAGTTCAGAAACATATTCTGAGTTATTAAGATATTCAAAAATTTCCCAGAGTTCTTTTTTGAGAAGTGGCTCACCACCAGTAAGAACAGCAACAAGTTTTGAGTTCCATTTTTTCATTGTCTCAATTAAATTATCGCATATTAAACGAAGATATGCCCAGTCAAGTTCGCCTTCCTTTGTAAATTTTTCCTGATAGCAATCAATACACCTCAAATTACATCTATCTGTAATGTGCCATTGAATATAGAATTTTTTCAATGTTGTCTCCAATTATTAACTTTATCTAAATTTCATATTATGTAGTTGCTCAATTTATTGAGCATTATATATGATATTTTCTCTTACAAATACATATTTAGCCCGATAAATCGGGCAACTATAAATATCATGGTAAAAGACCAATGTCTGCAACCACAACTTTACCAGTAAATTTCCTGGAATTGTTCTTGAGAAATCCTTTTTTCATAAATCCCATAGTAACTGTCATTTTCGCCTTTATGCAAACCCCAAGTGGAAGACCTGTATCTGCATCTAATCCCGACGGAATATCAACTGCAACGATTGGTCTTTTTGAATTATTCAACATAGAAATTACATCTGCATAAATTCCTCTTATTTCACCTTTTGTGCCTGTGCCAAGAAGTGCATCAACAATTAAGTCAAAATGTTTTAATTTTTTATTAACTTCACCTAAATTCCCAAACGAAACATTAAAACATTCAACTTTTAGATTTTTAACTATTTCAAAATTAGTTTTTGCATCTGCAGATAATTCTTCTGGTTTTTTCAACATAAAAACAGACACTAACTTGTTTTCTCTAAACAAATATCTTGCGGTAACAAAGCCATCTCCAGCGTTATTTCCACCACCGCAAAAAATAGCAATTTTTCTCGCCCTCAGAAATTTTTTAATTATCACACCAGCAACAGACCTGCCTGCATTTTCCATAAGAACAATTGATGGAACACCTATATCTTCTATAGTATGTCTGTCAATTTCTCTCATCTGTTTTACTGAGACAATTTTTGGATTCATTTTAATCTAACCAGCCACCAAGTTTACCCGCTATTTCGGATGGCGAGACAACAACTACATCAGATTTACAAATCAGACAACTACAAAAAGACAAATTTTATCTTACCACACCAATTTTATGTACCTGAGGCAAAATTCTCACATTAAACTTTTGTAAAAATTTATCATCAATAACCCATTTAACAAGATTACTAAACAAACACATCCTCCACATTGGTTGAAAAATTATAGGGAACCTGAATGTTTCACCTACATTTTTCTGAATTAGAATTTCTTTTATAACTTTTTTTGCTTTCTCAATCCACTTCTTATTCTTTATAACAAATTTTAATGACGAGTTATGCCTCTTATGAAAAAATTCTCTCAAAGTTTTGAAGTCAATCTTCCTGTCCAATTTTGGACTTACACTCCAAAATATACGATTACCATAAAATTCAGGTGGAGATATTGCTCCATTTGTTTCAACCGTAATATTGTAACCAGATTTAATCAACTTTTTCAAAAGTTCGCAAAGTTCATTTTTATCTTGAAAAAGTGGCTCACCACCTGTCAAAACAACATTCTTTATTTTTGTTTTTTCTATTCTTTTTATGATATCATTTACTGACATATCTTTGTATTTTCTCCATGGTTCTTTAGCCTGAGGTGTATCACACCACCAGCAATTAAGATTACAGCCATAAAACCTCACAAAAACAGATGGCTGTCCAACAAAAAAACCTTCTCCCTGAATTGAAGCAAATATTTCACTAACTTTCAAAAATCCCCCTCAGAAGTCACACATCAAAAATTATCTGACAACGCCAGATTTCATTAATTTTTTCTATTTTTAGATTGTGGTATGTCGCTGATTTAATCTCAAAATTTAGTTTGTGTCTTGTGACATCAATTTTTTCTCCAAAAACTTCTGCTTTCAAAAAAAATTTTTCTAATGAAAGAACCTTGAAATCCACAAAAAGCATTTTCCTTGCACTAAAAAGAAATATAAGTTCATTCAAAAAATTAACAAGTAATGATTCAAAATCAACACCATCAATCTGAATTTCTATTTTTTCTAATGGTTTGACTTTCTCAAGAAGGTCTTCAACAAGGATTGAAAACATCCCAAAGGGGGCATTTTCAAACAATTCTGGAAGGTTTTTTCCATATACTAAAATTCCTACATCAGCAGTATGTTCAACAACTTCAAATCTTTTCACTCTTGATTGTTATTATTGCCATTTTCCTCTTTTACTATATGAGCAACCCCTGAAAGTTTATCTTGTTCTTCAAGACGAACAAGACGCACTCCCTGAACATTTCTACCTTTTACAAGAATATCATCAACAGCAAGACGAATTGTCATACCACGAATCGTAATTAACATCAATTCATCACCCGGATTTGCTTTTTTTATTCCAACAACAAGACCGTTCCTTTCTGTTGTTTTAATGTTTTTAACTCCTTTACCACCGCGCGACTGTAAACGATATTTTGAAATTTCTGTTCTCTTACCAAAGCCATTTTCAGTAGCAGTAAGCAAAATATCTTTTGAAGTTACTGCCTCCATTCCAATTACTTCATCATCCTTAGCAAGGCGGATTCCTCTTACACCATGAGTTGCCCTGCCCATTGGTCTTATATCTGTCTCTTTAAATCTTATTGCCATACCTTTACGAGTTGCTATAACAACTTCACTTTTTCCATCAGTATGTTTAACATCAATAAGAGTGTCTCCCGGGTTTAATTTAATACCAATTATTCCTGACTTCCGGATATCAGTGTACTCCTCAAGTGATGTTTTTTTAACAAGCCCCTGTTTCGTGCACATCAACAAAAATGATTCTTTTTCTTCTTCAAATGACTTTATAGAAATTGCTGCAGTTATTTTTTCATTTGGACTCATCTGAATGATATTTACTATTGCTTTTCCTTTTGAAATTCTTGAACCCTCAGGAATTTCAAATACCCTTACTGAATAAACTTTTCCTTTGTCAGTAAAAAACAACATATATGCATGAGTGTTTGTTATAAAAAGGTCTTCAACAAAATCTTCTTCACGAGTAGTCATACCTGTAACACCTTTTCCACCGCGACGCTGTGAACGATAAACAGTAAGTGGCATTCTTTTAACATAGCCTGCATGAGAAAGAGTAACAGCAACATCTTCTTCTTGAACAAGGTCTTCTATTTCCATTTCAACTATTTTTGCCTGAATTTTTGTTCTTCGCTCATCTCCATATTTTTCTTTAAGTGTAAGAAGTTCTTCTTTAATTATGTTTGTAACTTTTTTTGGGTCTGCAAGAATTGATTTTAGTTTTTCAATTGTTTTTATGAGTTCAAGATATTCTTCTTCAAGTTTCTTTCTTTCAAGCCCTGTAAGTTGATGAAGTCGCATATCAAGTATTGCCTGTGCTTGAATTTTTGTAAGTCCGAATTCTTCCATAAGTCGCTGTCGTGCATCATCAACATCTTTTGATTCTTTTATAATTTTTACAACTTTATTTAGATTTTCAATTGCAATTTTTAAACCTTCAACAATATGTGCTCTTTGTTCTGCTTTTTCAAGGTCATATCTTGTTCTTCGGATAACAATTTCACGACGATGATCAACATAACACTGAAGCATGTCTTTCATAGAAAGAACCTTGGGCTCACCCTGAACAAGAGCAAGCATAATAACACCAAATGAAACTTCAAGTTGTGTCTTTTTAAACAACTGATTCAAAACTATGTTCGCATTTCCATCTCTTTTTACTTCTATAACAACTCTTATACCATCTCTGTCAGATTCATCTCTTAAATCACCTATATCATCTATTTCTTTGTTCTTTACAAGTTCTGCTATTGTCTCTAAGAGCTGTGCTTTATTCACCTGATATGGAAGTTCACGAACTATTATTGCCTGTCTTCCTCCTTTTATTTCTTCAATTTCTGCCTTTGCTCTTATAACAAATGAACCTCTTCCTGTCTCAAAATAGTCCTTTATTCCTTCTTTTCCACAGATTATTCCTGCTGTAGGAAAATCAGGCCCTTTTATAATTTTCATAAGTTCAGATGTCTCTATTTCAGGATTATCAATATATGCAATAGTTCCATCTACAACTTCAGTTAAATTGTGAGGGGGGATATTTGTTGCCATACCAACTGCAATTCCTGATGAACCATTTATAAGTAAATTAGGAAGTTTAGCAGGCAAAATCAACGGTTCTGTCAATGAGCCATCATAATTAGGAACAAAATCTACTGTATTTTTTTCAATATCTACAAGCATTTCTTCAGAAATCTGAGCAAGGCGAACCTCAGTATATCTCATAGCGGCAGGAGGGTCACCATCAATTGAACCAAAATTGCCCTGACCTTCAACAAGAGGGTATCTAAGTGAAAAATCCTGTGCCATTCTTACCATTGCATCATAGACAGCGACATCTCCGTGTGGATGATATCTACCAAGACAATCTCCAACTACACGGGCAGATTTTTTGTATGGGGTATTGTGCTTTAACCCCATTTCTTTCATTGTATATAAAATTCTTCGGTGAACTGGCTTCAGACCATCGCGAACATCAGGAAGGGCACGGCCAACTATCACACTCATAGCGTAGTCAATATAAGATGTTTTCATTTCATCTTCAATGTTGCGCGACTGAATTCTTTCTCCTGTGGCAAGTTGAACCGCAGATGTTTTAGATTCCTCAGCGGCGGGCGAGGTTATTCCCTTATCTTTATTTTCTTCTGGCTGATTTGATTTATCTTTTCTTGGTCTTCCTCGTGGCATTTAGGTTCCTTTCTATAAAAAAATCAAAATTAAAGTGAGTATATCAGAACGAAACTATCATCACCTGTGGAACATTTTATTTTATCAAACTTAATTATATTTTATTTTGTCGCATAGTAATGCGACCGCTACTATATCGGTTACAACGTATATCTTTTATACATCCAAATTCTTCACTTCAAGTGCGTGGGTTTCAATGAAAAGCCGACGGGGTTCAACCTTATCTCCCATAAGTGTTGTAAATATTCTTTCTGCTTCAACTGCATCTTCTAACTTAACCTGGAGCAACTTCCTGCGTTCAGGATCCATTGTTGTTTCCCAAAGTTGCTCTGGATTCATCTCACCAAGCCCTTTGTATCTTTGAATTGTCACATCCTGCCTTCCTATTTCTTTTATTGTTTCAATAACTGACTTAAAATTGCTGAGTTCAAAAATTTCACCTGCACCATTTATGATTCTATAAAGTGGCTTTTCACCCGGATCTTCATAATTTGTCAAATCAAAACCAATATTTTCAAGTTTTTTTATTATAACTTCCATTCTACCTAGTTCCCAGAGGTCTTTAACATTTCTTCCAAATTCTTCCTCTGTAATCTGATGCTTTTCTAAATAGGAACTTTTAAATTGTTTCCACTCTTTGTCACTGTAAATAAAATTAATACCTTCTTCCGTTTCAATCCTATACAATGGCATCCTTTTATTTTTCTTAAACTCCATAAAATCTTTCCAGAAGACCTTTTTCTTTTTAAGTCGCTTCAGAAGATTGTCAAGTTCAACAAGGTCCTTAAAAAGCGCGTACACCTCTTTATCTTTAAATACCTTTTTGTTGCTAAGTTGCGTTATTGTTGTCTGTGCTGACGCCTGTTCAAGCAAAAATTTTTCCATCTGCTCCTCTGTTTCAATATACATTTCCTTCTTGTTTTTCTTGACTTTATAAAGTGGTGGTTGAGCAATATAAACATATCCCTTCTCAATAAGAGGAAGCATCTGTCTATAAAAAAATGTCAACAAAAGTGTCCTTATGTGTGCACCATCAACATCAGCATCAGTCATAATTATTATTTTATGATACCTGACTTTATTTATGTCAAATTCCTCCTGTCCAACTCCTGCTCCAACAGCAGTGATAATTGTTCTAATTTCATCATTTGAAAGAACTTTTGTCAGACGAGATTTTTCAACATTTATAATTTTACCTTTTATAGGAAGAATCGCCTGAAATGTTCTATCTCTTGCTTGCTTGGCGCTACCTCCTGCACTATCTCCCTCTACTATATAAAGTTCACATTTTGATGGGTCTCTTTCAGAACAGTCAGCAAGTTTTCCAGGAAGCGATGCTGTGTCCAGTGCTCCTTTTCTGCGGGTAAGTTCCCTTGCTTTTCTTGCTGCCTCCCTTGCTTCTGCAGCATTTACAACTTTTTCAACAATTTTGTTTGCTACTGATGGATTCTCTTCAAAAAAAGCACCAAGCGCATCACCAACAATTGACTTTACAATTCCTTCAATATCAGAATTGCCCAATTTTGTTTTTGTCTGACCTTCAAACTGCGGATTTGGTAATTTGACTGAAATTACAGCGGTAAGACCTTCTCTGCAGTCGTCTCCTGTCAAAGTTATATCTTTATTTTTTAGCAGGTCATTCTTCTTAACATAGTCGTTTATTACTCTTGTAAGTGCTGACCTGAACCCAGTTAAGTGTGTTCCACCTTCAACCGTATTTATATTATTTGCAAAAGCGAACATCTGTTCCGAATATCCATCATTATATTGAAGAGCAACATCAAGGGATATATCATCTTTCACTTTTGAAAAATATATTGGCTCTGGATGAAGAACATCTTTATTTGCATTCAAAAATTTCACAAATGCTGATATGCCTCCTTCATAATTAAATGTGTGTTCTTTATCTTCTCTTTCATCAATTATTGTGATTTTTGTCCCAGGATTTAAGAACGCAAGTTCTCTCAGACGGTTTGAAAGAGTATCAAAAGAAAATTCTATTGTCTTAAATATCTCTGCATCGGGTAGAAAAGTAACCTTTGTGCCTGTATCATCTGTGTTCCCTTTTTTCTCTACGGGAGTTATGGGCTTACCGCGGGCATATCTTTGAGCATATATTTTTCCATCCCGATAAACTTCAACTTCCATCCATTCTGACAAAGCGTTTACAACTGAAACACCAACACCGTGAAGCCCGCCACTTACCCTGTATGCCTTTCTATCAAATTTTCCTCCTGCATGAAGAGTTGTCATAACTACTTCAAGTGCAGATTTTCCTTTGAGTTTAGGGTCTTTCACATCTTTTATAGGGTCTACAGGAATGCCTCTTCCATCGTCAAGAACTGTTACCGAATTATCAGGATGAATTATTACATCTATGTTTTTACAAAATCCAGCAAGAACTTCATCTATTGAATTATCAACAACCTCGTACACAAGATGATGAAGACCCATCTGTCCTGTAGAACCAATATACATTGCAGGCCTTCGCCTGACCGCCTCAAGTCCTTCTAAAACCTGAATTTTACTTGCATCGTAAGTTTGTGTCTGCTCTGTCATATTAAACTACCCTTATGTCTTCTATAATTTCTTTTCCATAACAATCGTTAATTCTTCTTAAAATTTCTTTTTTTCTCATCAAAAATTCCTGATGATATACAGAATTTTCTATTTTAACAAGTAATGACTTACCCTTTTTCCCAACCATCTGAACATATTTCCCAAGGTCAGAACCAATCTCATTTTCAAAAATATCATAAAGAGAAAAATCTATTTCATCTAATCCATATTTTTTTAACAATAACTCTACTATTTTATCAGATTTTGTAAAACTATTATTTTTATTCATATTCATTTGTTTGAATTTTGCAGCCAATTATTCTGTAACATTTCAGTCAATAAATTGGCAAATGCATTAAAATTCTTTTTAGCACTACAAGGTCGTGTAACTACAAACCTGATACCGTGTATAGTTCAGAAGAAATCAGGCAACCAAAAAAACTTTCCAACAAGTCCTATCATATCCTCATTGGCATAACCACACAAACATAATCTTCATCTCCTATAACTTTCACAACACAAGCATCTATTGGACCATTAATTTCAAATTCACATTCCTCTTCTGAGACATTTTTCAAAATGTCCATAATATATACTGGATTAAAAGCAATTTCTACCTGTGGACCAGAATACGAAACATCAACATCTACTTCACCACTGCCGATGCCCTGTGTCTGAGCAGAAACCCTTAAAATGTTTTTCCCAAATGAAAATTTTACCGCTCCTCCTTTTTCCTGTGTTAATAAAGAAATCTGTTTAGTTGCACTCAAAAGTTCTTTTATCTTTATTTTTATTTTTTGCTGAAACTTTTTTGGAATTACCTGTTCATAATTTGGAAAAGTTCCATCAATCAACCTTGATATAAGAGTAATTTCATTAATTTTAAATGCTGCCTGATTTTCAGTTATACTTATCTTTACTTCCGAATCTTCTTCAATTGAAAGGATTCTCAACAACTCATTTATTGTTTTTCCAGGGATTATTGCTTTTGATGAACTTTTCACTTCTGTGCAGGGTCTTGTTATATATGCAAGACGCCTGCCATCAGTTGATACAAACTTAATTTTATCTTGCTGAATTATACAATATATTCCTGTTAAAACATATCTCGTCTCGTCTGTAGAAACTGCAAAAAGAACTTTTTTAATCATTTCTTTAATTGTTTTTGTTTCAACACTTATTGCCTTTTCATCAACAAAGTCCGGCAGAACTGGAAATTCCTCTTTTGGAATTCCTGAAAGAGTAAAATGTGACTTTCCTGTTTTTATATCAACTTGATTTTTATCATCCGATTTTATATGTATTTCTTCATCTATTAATTCTCTTATAATTCCTCCAAATTTTTTTGCTGGTATTGTTATACCTCCTTCTGAAATTACACTTCCATCTATATAACATCTCGCAGCAATTTCAAGGTCAGTAGAAACAAGTTTTATTTTAGATGACTTTTTGTTTTCTGTTTCAATAAGAAAATTTGTAAGTATTGGTAATGTTGCTTTACTTGATACAGCTGTTTCAATAATTTGGATACCTTTAAGTAAACTTTCTCTATTACATCTAAGTTCCATAGTAATTTATAACCTCCGTAGTAATAGTTTTGTTAATTTTGTGTAAAAAACTGATATACATAAAAATTATGTTAATTTTTTAATATTTTTTGTATGATATTTCAAGTTAAACTTTAGGTAAATGTAAATAACAAATTATCAACAAAATACCCAAAAAAACAAATTATTAACAGATTTTTTTACTTATCTACAATGAACTAAGAGATAAAATTAATATTTATTCAGAAAGTTACTCAGCAGTTTTTATATCCTGAATTATTTTATTAATATTTGCAGAAAAAAATGGGTCTGTTTTCATCATTGTTTTTATTTTATTGCAAGCATGAATCACTGTAGTATGATCTTTGCCTCCAAATGCTTCACCAATTTCAATAGTTGACTGCTCTGTCAAAATTCTTGCAAGATACATTGCAATTTGCCTCGGAAGAGCAACCTCATCAGTCCTTTTCTTTGAACGCATATCCTTTATATCAACATGATAATATTTTGAAACAACTTTTTGGATTTTTTCAATACTTATTGGTTCCTGCGTTTCTTCTCTTGTTATTATATCACTCAAGATTTCTTTTGCGGTATCAACAGTAAGAGGTGTTCCTGTTAATGATGAGAATGCAACTATTCTTATAAGTGAACCTTCAAGTTTCCTTATGTTTGTTTTAATCTGACTGGCAAGGAAAATTATCACATCGTCAGGAACATAGATTTTTTCTCCTTCTGCCTTTTTTCTGAGTATTGCAATTCTTGTTTCAAGGTCAGGTGGTTTTATGTCTGCAATAACCCCCCATTCAAACCTGCTTAAAAGTCGTTCTTCAATATTTGACAATTCTTTTGGAGCACGGTCGCTTGTTATAACAATTTGCTTTCTTGAGTCATATAAAGTATTGAAGGTATAGAAAAATTCTTCTTGTGAACGCTGTTTATCTGTTAAAAATTGTATGTCATCAATAAGAAGGCAATCCAGATTCCTAAACTTGTTTCTAAAAGATGCAGGTTTATCATATTTAAGAGAATCAATAAATTCGTTTATGAATCTTTCAGAAGTAAGATAAAGAACTTTTGCCTTTGGATTATTTTTAGTAATTTTGTTTCCTATTGCATGCAGAAGATGTGTTTTCCCAAGTCCTACCCCGCCATATATAAAAATTGGGTTGTATTCTTTTCCAGGATTATTTGCTGCTGCAAAACATGCTGCTTTAGCAAACCTGTTTGAGGGACCTTCTACAAATGTATCAAATGAATATTTTGGATTAAATGAACTTTCAATTATTGTAGGAGATTCTATACTTTTCTCAGGTTCTTGTTCTTGATTTTTTTCTTTTAATATTTCATCCAGATTTTGAAGATGTCTGTATTCAATTTCAGCTTTTTCTGATTTTGTAAGTTCACAGATAAGATTCAAAATACTTTTTTCATAGTGATTTTTTAACCACTCCGAGAAGAATTTGTTTGGTGCCTGAATTATAAGTTTGTTTTCTGAAAAATCCACAGGTGTCAGGGGTTTTATCCACAAATCAAACGATTCCTGTGTGAGTTGTTCTTTTATAAATTCAATTATTTTTTCCCAGATTTGTGTATGATTCATAAAATTAACATCTTTTGTGAGTTATCCACATAGTTATTAACAGGTGTGGATAATTAGCAACAGCGAAAGTTTTTACCTATTTTTGCCAGATTTTGTTATTTTGTATTTTTTAATTTTAGTGAGTAATCAGCACTGGGTTTTATTATATAAAATAAGTTCACCAAAGTCAATAGCAAAAGACAGAAACCTTTCAGGAGATATATTCTCTGGCCGTGAATCCGGTGATATTCCTGACTTTATCAGGATTTCTTTTAATTTGCTTTTTTTTATGTTAGATTTTAATGAGAGTATATTCAGTACGGTCTTTCTTCTATTTGAGAATAGCATTTTAACAAGTTTGAAAAAATTATCTGAAACATCAGGAAATTTAATTGGTTTTTTTGGTAAAAATTTTATAACCATTGAATCTACTTCCGGCACAGGGTAAAAACACCCTCTTTTTATCAAAAAAAGTTTTTCTGGGATAGAGTAAAACCAGGCCAGAAGTGTTAAGTGCCCGTAGCTTTTAGTCCCCGGGTCTGATAGAATCCTTTCCCCAACTTCTTTTTGAAAGGTAAAAATAGCGGACTCCCAGTTCCAACACCTGAACATTTTTTCCATTATTGCTGTTGCAGAACAAAAAGGTAGATTTGAAACAAACTTCAAAGATGTTTTGTAGGGTTTTATTTTTAAGAAGTCATTGTTGACTATTTTTAATTTTTTTTCATTTTGGAACTTTTTTCTCAAATATCCACATAAATCTTTATCTATCTCAACTGCAATTACCCTTTTTGCTTTTTTTAATATTAATTCTGTTAATATCCCTTTGCCAGGTCCTATTTCTAAAACTATATCATCTTTTGTAATATTTGCACTATTGACTATTTTTTGTGCAATATTTTTATCAGATAGAAAATTCTGACCAAATTTTTGTCTCATTAAATACACCCTTCCTTTCAGAATGACCCTAGGAGTCATCGGTAAAGTGAGGTTAAAAATTTAATTTATTTTCCTACGCAGAATTTTGAAAAAATTGTATCAAGAATTTCTTCAGTGGTTGTTTCCCCAATCAATTCGCCAAGAGAGTCAAGTGCTGACTTTATATATAAAGCAGAAAATTCTAATGATTCATTGTTAGAAATAGAATTTAAAGCATTAACTAAATTCTCAGATGCTTTTGTCAGTGCCTGCTCCTGACGAGCATTTCCAATGAATTCTGTCTCTATAGTATCAGGTGTGGATAATTCTGAATTAGAGCCAGTTGTCATTTGAACTATTTTATCTTCAAGTTTATCTATGTTTATTTTATAAAGAGCTGAACAGGTTATTGATTCAAAAAAATTATATTTTTTTAGTTTTTCAAAAATTTCTTTTGCGTCATTTTTTTTCAGGTCAATTTTATTTATAACAAGTATTGTTTTTTTGTTTTTTTTTGATAAGTTATCTGCTATTTTTATATCTTCTTCAGTAACTCCAGATGAGATATCCACAATAAAAAGTATTATATCAGATTTTGAAATAGCATTTAGAGTTTTTTCTTCAGAAAGTTTTTGAAGGAAATTTTCATCTTCTGAGGTTTTTGTAAGTCCAATTCCTGCTGTATCCATAATTGTTACCGGAATATCTCTAATACAGAATGTTTCTGAAACAACATCTCTTGTAGTTCCAGGTATATGGCTTACAATTGAACGGTCATCAGAAACTAAAGCATTCAAAAGAGATGACTTTCCTACATTTGGCTTTCCTATTATACAGACCTTGATTCCTTCTTTGTATATATTACCTTTTTTGAGCGCTTTTAATATTTCTTCAATTTTTTCAATATTTGTTTTTAGTATCTCTTCAGTTTCCTTGTTTGATATAAATTTTATGTCTTCTTCTGAATAATCAAGAGATACCTCAATATTTGAGATTAAGTTTATTAGTTCTTTTCTTATTTTTTTAATTTTTTCTGAAAGAACTCCTTTTAGTTGATTTGCAATTATATTGGCGGAATGGCTGGTCTTTGAACGGATAAGGTCACAGACCGCTTCTGCCTGTAATAGGTCAATTCTGCCATTTAAGAAGGCCCGTTCTGTGAATTCACCTGGCCGGGCAAGACGACCTCCATTTTTTATGCACAAATCAAGAATTTTTCTTAGGACAATGGGGCCACCATGGCCTGATATTTCAACAATATCTTCTCTTGTATATGTCTTTGGTGCTTTCATAACAGTTAGAAGTACCTCATCAACGATTTTGTCCTCTTCTTTTATCCAGCCATAATGTACAGTGTGAGTTGAATATTCTGAAGGTTTTTTTCCATCTTTAGAAAAAAAGATTTTATCTGCAATTGAAATTGAATCCGGACCTGAAAGTCGTACAATTCCTATACCACCTTCACCTGAAACAGGGGTTGAAATAGCAACAATTGTATCTTCAATATTATTTTTTATTGCCATAAAAAGATTAAGTGTTTATTGTTTAGATTATAAGATGGTACCTGCCGTAAGAATTTTTTTGATATGTTACTGTTTTGGTTTGATTATCACCCTGCGATT
>Ga0207433_10008190_pt1 | contig 17131 bp, 16 predicted proteins | sample YelNatPaOPGAMG01_FD_187559 | JGI IMG/M metagenome (GOLD analysis project Ga0207433, IMG submission 187559) | Hot spring thermophilic microbial communities from Obsidian Pool, Yellowstone National Park, USA - OP-RAMG-01 (SPAdes) (version 3) | ecosystem: Environmental > Aquatic > Thermal springs... | reverse complement strand
TAAGAAAATCTAAGCTAAGAAGAAGCTCACCATGCTTAATAAGCTTCTCATCAATAGATTTCCAATTCATAATTTAAATAAAGTATAAAGAAAAATTTAAATTAAGCCACAAAGCATTTATTGCTTTATGTTTTTAAATCTATTCTTATACATTAAAAAGAAGAAATTCAATATTATAAATTATTTTTTAACATTATTTTATTTTATGTATTAATAGAATAATTAAGCAAAAATCAATTATTTTAATTCTTTTATTCTTTTTTATGTTTGAAGATTGATTTTTTAAAGGTCTGCAAAATATACATAAAAAGCATTAATGTTAAAAGAAATTTTAAAATAAGCTTAAAATATCAGAAATCTATCCTCTTATTTATCCTCATATATAAATTTCGAAATCTACATTAAACTATATGATTACTCTGTCATAGATTCTACAAAAATTACTGATTTATAAAAAAGATCACATGAGTTATTCATTCTTATAGGAGTTAAAGAATATGATCTAGAAAAACTTGGATTTTTACCCTTCCATAATTAACCTCCATATTTCTTCCTTTAAACGTATAAATTCCTCTTTAAATATCAGATTTCTTTGTCTTGGATAAGGTAAGCTTACATTAATTACTTTTTTTATTGTTGCTGGTCTAGAACTGAAAACTATTACTTTATTCGCTAAATATATTGCTTCTTCTATATCATGTGTAACAAATAAAACTGTCTTTTTTTCATTTTGCCATATTCTACTTAATTCATCTTGCATTTTAGACCTTGTTTGAGCATCTAATGGACCAAATGGTTCATCCATGAGAAGAACGGTTGGATTTATTGCATATGCTCTCGCTAAGTCTACTCTTTTCTTCATACCGCCTGAAAGTTCTTTTGGTAAAGCTTTCTCAAATCCTTTTAATCCCACGAGTGCTATATAATGTTCAACAATTCTTTCCCTCTCTTCTTTTGGAATTCCTTTAGCTATTAAACCTAACTCAATATTTTCTTTAACCGTTAACCATGGAAATACTGCATCTTCTTGGAATACTACTCCTCTGTCTGGTCCTGGACCTGTTACTTCTTTTCCATCACAAAAAACTTTACCCTGAGTTGGCTTAATAAATCCTGCAAGAATATTTAAAAAAGTAGTTTTACCACATCCAGAAGGACCTATAATAGTTACAAATTCATTTTCATAAACTTTCAAATTAATTTCTCTTAATACTTCATTTTTTTTACTTCCAGATGCATATTCATGAGAAATCTCTACTGCTTCTAATTTAGGTTTTCCCTCTAACATTTTTAATTATTATACATCTTAAATTTAATATATAAATCTTTCTTTAGTTTTTATTTCAGAATACTCTAATATATTCTATCTATATAATATTTTTCTAGCAGTTTCTACACCTATCCCAAAATCAAAATTTAACTCCAATTCCTTTAAAGTTTCTTCAAGAGCAGATAAAGTTGGAATAATATAAATAGGGGAAGCATTTAAACCCATATGTCCTATTCTAAATACTTTCCCCTTCAAATGAGGAGATGGTGGAGCACCTGTAATGAAAACATGATGTTTATCTCTCATTATTCTGAGGATTTCTTCTACATTTATATTATTTGGTGTACGTATTACTGTTACTGTATCACTAGCTATACTTTCTTCTGGAAATAATTTAAGACCTATAGCTTTAATTCCAGCTCTTACAGCCTCTCCAACTATTTTGTGTCTTTTAAAAACATTTTCTAATCCTTCTTCAAGAATTATGTTTATTGCCTCATGTAAAGCATAAACTAAATGAGTTGATGGATATTCTGGATAAGGTCGCGGAACAGGTTTTCTTATAAAATTTTGTTTCCATTTAATCAAATTAAGAGAAAATGTATACGGTGGTTCTCTTCTATTTTTCATGTAATCCCATGCTTTCTCACTAATTGAAAGAATAGCTAATCCTATTGGAGCTGATAAACATTTTTGTGAAGCAGCGCAACAAAAATCTATGCCCCATTCATCTGTTTTAATATCTATTGCGCCAAGAGAAGAAATAGCATCCACAAAGTATAGTTTATCATATTTATTTACAATTTTACCGATTTCTTTAATAGGATGTAAAGCACCTGTAGAAGATTCGCTATGGACTACTGTTACCATTTTTATTCTATTATTTTCTTCTAATTTTTCTTTAATTTTCTCAAGGTTTATTGGTTTCCCCCATTCAAATTTTAAATCAATCGGTTTTCCTCTATAAGTTTTAATCATTTCGCTTATCCATTCGGAGAAAAGCCCATCAACAATATTTAAGACCTCATCACCTGGTTCTATAACACTAGCTATAGCTGATTCTAAACTGATACGCCCTGTACCAGGTAAAATAATTACATCGCTATTCTTTGTTTGAAATATTTTTTTTAAAGATTCGCAACATTCATCAAAAATTTTAAAGAATACAGGATCGTAATGAGCAATAGCAGGTCTAACCATAGCTTGTATAACTCTGTTAGATATTTGTGATGGCCCAGGAACCATTAATAATTCATCAAAAAATTCATTCATTTTCATTATTTTCCAATAAATTCTAGCTTAAAAAGGTTTCTATTCTTTATTAAAAAACATATATATGAGCAAAAATAAAAAACTAAATACATGAGGTGTTAATATGGAACAAAGTAATACACAACTAATATGGCCAGGTATCCTACTTTGTATTGCTATAGCAACAATATCATTTATTTCATGGATGATATATAAACCAATAAGCGCTTTGATGTGGGCTTTTGTATATAGTATTATTATTACCAATTTATTTAAATTACCTCAAAGATTTAATGCTGGAATAAATTTCTGTTCCACGGATTTATTAAGAGGGGCAATAGCATCACTTGGCATAGTGACTAGTGCACTAATATGGGTTCAGGTTGGAATAGGAATATTAAACTCCTTAGCAATTGTATTCTTCGGATTTTTTTGTGGAATTTTAATTTGTAAGAAGTTTAATTTATCGAATACTTTATCTACTTTAATAGGAGTAGGTACTTGTATTTGCGGGGCATCAGCAATAGCTGCTACTGGCCCAGCTATTAAAGCTAAAGAAGAAGAAATAGGAATGGCATTAGCTACAATAACCATTTTTGGATTATTAGCAATGTTTATTTATCCTATCCTTTATAGTGCAACATTTGTAGGTGATTTACTATTACATAATCCTAATGTATATGCTATATGGTGTGGCTCTGGAATTCATGAAACTGCACAAGTAATTGCAGCTGCTGGTGCTATTTCACAAAAAACCATAGGAGCAGCTCTTCTTGTTAAATCTATAAGAATCTTTATGATCGGTCCCATGATATTCATAGCCATATATGTACTTAATAAAATGGAATCAAAGAAAATTGATAAGAATGCTTTAAAAACTTATCTTCCAGTTTATGGTATAATTTTCATTATAAATTCAATTTTCTGTGCTATGCTTGATACATTTTCTCCAGAACTATTGAAAATGGGTTTTGATTGGCCTATTATAAAGAATGTTTTATCTACAACAATTTTACCATTTCTATTAGCTACTTCATTTGCTGCAGTAGGCTTAAAAGTTAGATTTAAATCTTTTATGAAAATTGGTTTAAAGGCATTTCTTTCAGGAGCTTTAGTAGCTTTTCTAGCAGGCATATTATCTCTTTTACTAGCCATAATAGTAGCACCACTTGTTCCTATTTAATAATATTCTTAAATAAGAACAAAAACAAAAAATTAAAGATAAACTTTTAAGGTAAAATATTTGTCTCTCTGAATTTTTTAATTAATTCCTCACGTTGTTTATCTGAAAGTGAAAGTAAAGGTCTCCTTACAACATATGTGACAGGTCTGCCAATCAATTTCATGGCTATTTTATTACAGCAATAGGCGGATTAGTAATTGATAACATTATTTCTCGAGTTAAAATTATTTTTTTCATGTAATTTTTTGGCTTCATTTAAATTTCCCTAAGTAATTATTAAAGCTTTATGTCAAGTAATGAAAAATACCAATATTATTACAGTAATAAAGTAGAAAATTTTACTTATAAAGAATTTGTTTAATTATAACAATCCTTCTAAGCAATTTTTTGGACCAGCAAATAAATTTAATGCTTTTAAAATTTTAGCTTTATTTAGAAATTTTTCTACAAAACAAGCTCTTTTTTCTGTTGCTTCAGTATTGTCTAAGTTTCCAATAGGTATTTTATCATAAATTATTGAAAGAGACCTTATTCTATCTGAGATATTATCAAGAATTATTCTTTTAAGTTTACTATAGTCTTTAATATAATTGATTTGGCATCCTGGATTATATTCTTCTATTCTAGGTATAACTATTATTATTTCAGGGTCAACTATAATATCTTTTTCTATAGCATATTTCTCTAAATTTATTTGAATTTTTGTTCCCCAAGGATCATCTAATTCTTTAAATTTAAGATTTAAATCTTTCATTATTTCAGGAAAATCATATAAAAGATTTCCTATTCTAACATTATTTCTCAATGTCCCTTTATAGAAAATTACTTCATTATTTTTTAATTCTAGTGGAACTATTTCAGTTGCAAAAATTTTAAAATTACTTCTAGTTATGGCTGAAAGAAGAAGTGCTGTTTTTCCACTCCCTCTTTCACCTAAAGCAAGTAAAATTTTATTTTCTTTTTCATCATATAAAGCACATGCATGTAAATTAAAAATTCCATACTTATTTTCAAGTAATTTAAGAGTAAAACGAAATAATAAACCAAGGTTTCCAAATAAAGAGAATCTTTTATCATTTATTTTATTTTCAAGGTCTAGCCAGTTTCCAATCGCTACTATTTTATCTTCTCCTATAGAAAATATTGGCTCAATATTTTCATAATTGTAAACATAAAAATAACCATCAAGTTTTGGAGGAGGTTGATAATTTATATTCCTAATTTGAAAATTTGCTTGTAAAGAATGAATTTGCCATCCTTCACCTTTCTCAATAAGAGGATGCTTTATACCTTCAAAATATTCTTCATTATATATTATTGATGAATTATTAGAAACTAATCCTATTTTAGCTTTAACAATTTCTATAGCTCTTGTAAAAAATTTCTCTTCCATATTTTTTATTCAACACCTAATTTGAAACTATTTATAAACTAATTTTAATGTATCTGCTCTTAATCCTTGACGAAGAGCTTCAAGAGGAATTACTTCATTTGGTTGAATATTTCCTAGATTAACATTTGGTCCAAATCTTTTAATAAAGTATACTTGTTGATTTTTATGAGGTGCTTCGAATAAAATATTTCTAACATCTATTCCTTTAATAGCAACTTCAAGTTTCTGCTCTATTATTCCTCCAGATTCATCATAGAAACCTATTCCTTTACCTGCTTCTCTTGATTCTATTATTACTTTAAAAACCCCTAGCTCTAAATCTCTCTTTATTCCTTCAGCTATTTCTTCACCTGTTAAATCTTCTTCCTTCATTTTTTTACCTACTTCAGCTAAAACTTTAAAGCCTTGATTATAAGCTTCCTTAATTATTTTGCTTCTATCTTCATCACTTATTGATATAGTTCCATCTGATACTTCAATAGCTGTAAAACCAAGTTTTTTTGCTTCTGTTAAATAATCGATTAATTTTCCTTGAGCAAAAGCTACTTCTAGAAAAGTTCCTCCTGGCATAACGTCTATCTCATATTCATTGTACAATTTAATTTTCTTCTTCACAATGTTTTCTTGAATTAATCTAGAAGTCCCAAAAGCCAATTTAATAATATCTATGTATTCACTAGCAGTTTGAACCAAATCTTTTGCAGCATTTAAGCCTAATCCAGTATCGATCACCATTGTAATTCCATCACTTCTTGGCTTATTTAATATTCTTCCTTTAAGTGGTATGGATATTATTTTTTCAAATGCTCTCATAAATTATCACCATAATATTTTTAATAAAATATTAAATAAGGTATTTTTAAAGTTTTTAGCTTCTCTAAAGAATATGATTATGGTATAGAAAAAGTTATATAAAACTAGAAATGTCCATTGTCTATCATTAAAGAAAACTTTATAAGCTTAATGAAAAAACTTATATATTCCTACGATAAGTTTAACGAATTGATTAGTATGTTTCATATAGACAAAGGATATAATAAAAAAATTGCAAGAATTGATTTAACAAATGAAAAAATTTCAATCGAAGAAATAGATGATTATATTTATAGAATGTATCTTGGTGGAAGAGGGCTTGGAGCATACTTTCTTTTAAAAGAATTAAAACCTAGAATAGATCCATTCAGCCCAGAAAATAAATTGATTTTTGCTACTGGAATACTTACAGGTGTTCCATTGCCAGGTCTTTCAAAATATAGTGTTATATCAAAATCTCCTTTAACAAATGGATTTGGAGAAGCTGAAGCTGGAGGCTTTTTTGGGCCTGAATTAAAATTTGCAGGATTTGATGCTTTAATAATAGAAGGGAAATCTGAAAAACCTGTTTATTTATGGATTAATGATGGGAAAATTGAAATAAGAGATGCAAATCATTTATGGGGAAAAACAATAAAAGAGGTACAAGAAGAAATACGTAAAGAATTGAATGATAAATTAATTAGAATTGCTTCAATAGGTTTAGCAGGAGAAAATCTTGTAAGATATGCTTGCATAATTAATGAATTAAAATATGTGAATGGAAGGAGTGGATTAGGTGCAGTTATGGGTTCAAAAAAATTAAAAGCAATTGCAGTACGTGGACATGGTAAAATAAAATTTAGTAATGAAGAGAAGATACATGAAATGATTAAATGGTTTTCTAAAAATTGGAAGAATTTTCCAAATGTAGTTGCTAGAAATATTTATGGTACCGCCATTATAGTAAATGCTCTTAATAAAGTTGGAATACTTCCAACAAAGAATTTTCAAGGTGGATATTTTGATAAAGCTGAGAAAATTTCAGGAGAAGAAATGAAAGAAACTATACTTATTAAAACTGAAGGGTGTTACGCATGTCCTATAAGATGTAAAAGAATTGTAAAAGGAAAACCACCGTATGAAACAGATCCAGATTATGGTGGACCTGAATATGAAACAATTGCAGCTTTGGGTTCTTTATGTTGCATTGATGATATTAATGCTATAGCATTAGCAAATCAAATGTGTAATGCATATGGATTAGACACAATAAGCACAGGATGTGTGATTGCTTTTGCAATGGAATGTTATGAAAATGGAATTCTTACAAAGAATGATACAAATGAATTAGATTTAAAATTTGGAAATAAAGAAGCAATGCTTAAATTAATTGAAATGATTGCAAAAAGAGAAGGGATAGGAGATTTATTAGCTGAAGGAGTTATGAGAGCTTCAAAGAAAATAGGGAAAGGATCTGAAAAATTTGCTTTACATGTTAAAGGAAAAGAAGTACCTTTGCATGATCCTCGTGGGAAAACTGGAGTTGGATTAGCATATGCTTTATCTCCTTCTGGAGCAGATCATATGCAAGCAAATCATGATCCAACTTTTGAAAAAGAATCAGAAGATTTTAAGCCTTTAGGAATATTAAAACCAATAAATAGTCTAAGTTTAGGCCCTGAAAAAGTTAGGTTATTTATATATGCTCATTTATGGTGGGGACTTTTTGATTGCTTAGGAATATGCAAATTTCCATTTATCCCTCATCCAGCTGGATTTATAAAAATAAATCAATTAATAGAAATTATTAATGCTGTTACAGGATGGGAAACAAGTTTATGGGAACTTATGAAAGCAAGTGAGAGAGCAATAAATATTGCTAGATGTTTTAATATAAGAGAAGGTTTTACAAATAATGATGATAATCTTCCTGAAAGATTTTTTGAAGAAATAAAATTTGGACCAAGTAAAGGATTCAAAATAAATAAAGAAGAATTCTATAAAGCAATTAAAATATATTATGAAATGATGGGATGGGATAAAAATACTGGAATTCCAACTAAAGCAAAATTAGATGAGCTTGATATAGGATGGGCATATAATGCCATCTTTAAATAGAGCACTTATTTATCCATTTTAGGGAAGCATATTGTGTGGAATGGATTTTTCCCTCCACAAGCAATTCTTAGGAATAAAAAATAAGAAAATAATTCTTAATCCTCAAATTTTAATCCAGGCTCTTGGTGTGGTGCTGGAAAACTTTGGATCGATGCGAAGAATGAAGAGTATTGGTTAACTAGTAGACCTAAAGTAAGTGGAATGCTGAAGGATTTGTACTTAGAGAGAATGAAGAATATGATAGTGGAGAGGCTAGAGATTCAACAATCGATATAATAAAAGCTAGAAAAAGAAGGAAGTGAAATAGTTAATACAACTTTAGCCGTAAGTCGGATAGAAAAATTGGGCTAAATTAGGATTACTAAAGATTAATAATATGAAATAGCCAAAATATTTTTACTAAATGGAAATATATACGCAAGCAGTAATGGTCCATTATTTTTAGGAACAGTAACAACAGAAGTTATTAAGGGTGTTACACTTACAAAAAACTTTGCAGCTTATGTAATAGATTTATAGGAATTTGAATCTTGAAGAAATTATTACAATCAAAATGGAAAATAGAATCAATATATGAACATTCAGAATATCCCATTCATACTTATTCTAACACAGTCTACGATCCTCTTAAGGAAAGATGGATGATATTAATAGAAGCTGTAGATCCTACAATAAGTAAAGAATTAGGATTAAATCTAGAAGTTGATAGGATATTACTTTATGAAAACACAAGCATGTAATCGTTAAAGATGATTAAATGCTACAGATTCATACTTAGTTATTTTTAGACATAGAAAATAAATGTGTCATAGAAAATTTTATTAGTTATAATATCTTTACAATTTTTTAAGAATTTATTGAAAAATAAAGTAGTAAATTAATAAAAATTCAAAAATTTTTAAGAAAAGTTTATATATATTTGATTATTATTATTAATTTGATTAAAATGTCGGAAGAAAAGAAAAAAATTAATAGACGTGAATATATTAAATATGTTGGAGCAGGTGTTGCTGGATTAGCTGTTGGTGGAGCTTTAGGATATCTTACAGCACCAGGAAAAATTGAAAAAATAACAGAAACAACGACGAAAACTGTTGCGGCTGCAACGGTTACTCAAACTGTTACAAAAACTTTTGAAAAAACAGTGACGGTTGCTACTTCTCCAGTAAAGACTTATGTTGGTATAAGTTTAAGAGTCCCTCACATGGCTGGTTGGCTTTCACAAGCACCGGGAATAGCACTTGCTCCTGAATTTGAAAAAGAAACTGGTATTAAAATAATATATGATATGATAGCCCCAGCAGATGTAGCTTCTAAACAATGGCTTGAAGTTTCTAATAGAACTGGAAATTATGATATTGTTACTGTTGGAGTTGATAGAGTCCATCCCAAATTTTTACCATATTGCATAGGATTAAATAAATATATCGAGGAACATTGGGGAAGTATTAAAGAATTTGAAAATAAAGTTTTCTTAGAACCACAAAGATCAGCTTTTTACGAAGGAGAATACCGTGGAATACCAATTCATCTTAATGCTCCATTTGGAGTTTATAGAAAGCAATTATTTGAAGACCCTGAAAATCAAAAGAAATTCGAATCTACATATGGTTATGAATTAAGACCACCTAGAACTATTCAAGAGCTTGAAGATATTGCAACTTTCTTTACCAAACCTCCAATGTATGGGTTAACTGGTAATTTGGGTGGAGCTCCTATTCCAGCTGGCTTTGTGACTTTCTTGGATCGTTTTATGTCAGCTGGTTTTGATGTGTTAGATAAAGACTTTAGACCAACTTTTAAGTATAATGATAAAGCTTATGAAGTTGGAGTTGAAATAGCCCGATGGTTCCAAGATGGTATTTATAAGAAGAAATTTATTAATCCAGATGCAGCAACTTTTAGAGCTGGAACGATGGCTGATTTTTATATTTCAGGAATGGCAGCTATGGCGATTGGATGGTGTGGCGATTTCTTTGGCATAAGATTTCAAGAAAAAGAAGTTGTTAATAAAATTGGCGAGTCTGGAGATTTTATTATACCATCTTTTAGACCAGAGTCGGAGAGCGGAGGATTTGCTTCATGGTGGATGCATGGTATATTAGATACTTGTAAATATCCTGATGCAGCATGGGAATACATTAAATGGGTAGCCTCAGAAAAGTATCAACTTGCTTGTGCTGCGGTACAAGTACCTCCATTCAAAGATTTAGCTGAAAAAGCTAATAAAATGACAAATCCAAATAATCCAAAAATACCTTTATTGCCAAATGCTCTTTATCAAGCTGCTCTTAAAGCTAGGGTATGGTTTTACATAAGAGATGCTAAAACAAATGTGCCTGAATTATGTTATGAACCTTGGGATGAAGGACTAAAATTATGGGGTTCGCTTATGGCTAACCAAATAACACCTGAAGAATTTATTACAAAATGGTCTGAAGTAGCTGAAGCAACACTTGAAAAAGCTGGATATTATAAAAAATAATTTTATGATAAGTGAAAACAATGAAACAAAAAACCTATTACTTCCTTTTTTTTCTTTTTCTATTACCAGTGATCTTATATTTAGCTATTTTTTTTATATACCCCTTAGGTTTACTATTTTACTATAGTTTAACAGAATTTGATTATAAAGCTAAAGTTCGTTATTTCGTTGGATTAAAAAATTTTGTAGAAATATTCCAAGATCCTGAAACATATGGGTATATATTCCGAACTTTTCTTTATACAGGAATTGTAGTTTTTTTAAGCTTTATTTTAGGACTTGCTTATGCTATTTTAGTTTATTCTATTAAATCTAAATTGATAAATACTCTACTTAGAATAATTATAGTTACTCCAATGTTAATTATGCCTGTTGCAGGCGCTACTATATGGCGTTTTTTACTTTCAATGCATTATGGATGGATAAATTTTATACTTGAATTTTTTGGAATTCAACGAGAGAATTGGCTTTTAAGCCCTTATGCTTTTTATTGGGTTATGATTACTGATATTTGGGGTTGGTCCCCGTACATATTTTTAATAATGTATGCAGCACTTCAACAACTTCCTCAAAGTATTTTAGATGCTAGCGAAATAGATGGAGCAACTTCAACTAAAAAATATATGTATGTAATTTTTCCAATATTAAAGCCAGTAATGATTATAGCTTTAACTTTAAAAACTCTCGATACCTACAGAGCCTTCGATTATATATGGGTTATGACCGGAGGAGGGCCTGGACATAGTTCTACAACATTAAATATAATTACTTATATTACAGCAATGCAATATTTAAACTTTGAAAAAAGTTCAGCATATGGTGTATTAACAATGCTATTTCCATTATTCTTAACATTGTCTTTTTTGGTTTATACGAGAGTGAGAAAATTTGAATAAATATTTTAAGAATTTCTCGATATTTATATTTTCAATATTAGTTAGTGTATGGTCTTGGTTTCCTTTAATATGGTTTCTAATGGTTTCTATTACTGGTCCTGGTGGCATTCCAACAAAAATAAGTTTACCTAGCTATATTACTTTTGACCCCTATATTCATGTCATATTTGGGGGATATTCGGGTGGTTATTTCCTTAAGAGTGTTATTCCATCTATTTTAGATTCTTTAATTATTGCTGTTATGTGTAGTTTTCTTACGATAATCATTAGTGTTTTACCTGCATATGCATTTTCAAGATTTAACTTTATGTTGTCAAAAACAATATATAATGGTTTATTAATCGTACGTATGATACCTTTTGTCACATTGGTTGCGCCATATTTCGTAATGTTTAATAATCTTAAACTTATCGATACTTACCATGGTTTAATTTTTGCTATAACTACATTACAAATACCTCCTGCAATATGGATAATGAGAGGTTTCTTTGATTCGATTCCTAAAGAAATAGAAGAGCAGGCTATGATTGATGGAGCTCCGTTAATAAAAAGATTATTCTTAATATTAATCCCATTGATTATGCCAGGTATTTCTGTAGCTGCAAGTTTAACATTCATATTCAGTTATATACATTATATTTTATACAGTATACTTTCCAGAGGGGCGGTTAATCCAATATCCATAAGAATAGTTACTTTCATACAAGAGGGCATAGTCATGTGGAATGAAATGGCTGCAACTACAATACTTTCAATGATTCCTATGTTTTTATTTCTATTGTTTTTAGGTAAATACTTTATAAAAGGCATTACTATGGGTGCAGTTAAAGGCTAAATTATTATTAGATGTTAAAGATATTAAAGAATATTCAAAAAATAATTTATAATTTCATAAAAGATAAAAGATTATACTTTGTGGCTTAATTTTTTTTTATTTAATTCTCTTTTTCCTTTATGGACTGGAATGCTATTGATGAAAAGCTTATTAAACATGTAAGCTCCTTCTTAGCTTAGATTTTCTTAAAGATTATGATTTTGAGCTTAGCATTTTAAAAAATGTAAGATCAGGCATTCATTAAGATTACAAATGGATATATTAAATTTTTAGCTATTATTAGATATTTATTTTCTATGCCTCGTAGACAAATTGAAGGATTTACTAGAATTTTGAATAAGCTTAATTTAAACCATATAAATCTTTAAGGAAAATAAATGGTCCTATTGTTATAGCTATTAATTCAAGTGATGTTAAAGTTCATAAAAGTAATGAATGATTGAAAGGATTCGTGGAAAAAAAGAAGAAATATATATTAAAAATACATTTTTCGCAATGGATGTTAAAGTTGGAGAAGTTATATCATTGAAAGTGACCGTTAATGAAATACATAAAGCATATAGGGATAGGCCATATAATTCATCTAGAGCTTATGATTTTCTTAAGAGAGTGAGGTATTCGAATTAATTAAATACCTTATTATGGCTCTACTAATGCTTTAACTGTTTTATATTGACTTAAAAGATGCAACCCCCTCTCTATATGTTCTAATTTAAATTTATGAGTTATTAGCTCTTTAAATGGAAAAATATCTATATATTTAGAAAGTAAAGTTAAATCTTTATCAAATTGAGTTGGAGGATATCCCATTTGACCTATAATTATAACATCTTTATATACTATCCACCATGGATCAAAATCTGTAGTGCCTACACTAGTAAAATGACCTAATTCTACCACGGTCCCTCCTCTTCTAACAAGTTTTAGTGCTTCTTTAAAAGCATCTGGTACACCTGCACATTCAACAACTACATCAGCACCTCTATTTTCAGTTAGTCTATAGACTTCTTTTATTCTATCTTCAAGTTTAACATCTTCAATATTTATAGTATAATCAACTCCAAATTTTTCTGCTAATTTTAATCTAAAATCTGGAGCACCTATCATTATTATTCTTCCAGCACCGTATACTTTAGCCCTGAAAGCAGCTAATATGCCTATTGGACCAGAACCTTGAATAACCACCGTATCCATTGGTCCAAAACCTTCCTTTGTAAACGAATGTAAGCTTAGTGCTCTATCAATTCCATTGGTCGAAGCAAGGGGTTCTACTAGTACTGCTATTTCTGGTGGTAATATGGAAGGGATTTTGTAAACCCATGATCCAGGAACTATATAAATAAACTCACTCCATCCGCCGAAAAGATGAGGTGGCTCTGCACAACTTGCTAAACCATAAACTAACTTAACATTTTCACATAAAGCTGCAGCTCTATGGGGTAAATGTCTACAGAACCAGCATTTTCCACATCTAACTCCAGGCACAATTGTTATTAAATCACCTATCTCTAATTTTTTAGAGTTGACTACCATTTTGTTAGCACCTTCTCCTACCTCATAAACCTCTCCAACTATTTCATGTCCAAGTATTAATGGATATTTGAGCTCCCAAGGAACCCTGCCACTATAAACGTGCTTATCAGTTCCGCAAATTCCACAATACTTAATCTTAATAATCATACTCTCATTAGATATGTTAGGATAAGGAAATTTTTGAATTTCTAATTTATTTGGTTCTAATAAAACAGCAGCTTTGACGTAAGACATTCTTACTTACTCCATAGGAATATTTGCTTTTTGAATTATATCATATCTTTCTCCAGCAGTTGCCCAAAGAAAATGCATCTCTTCATCAGAATTGTAAACTGGATGATAATACCCAAACGGTATAGTAATTATATCACCCTCTGCAACATTAGTTATAAACTCTTTGTTATTTTCACTTGTATATACTTCGATTCTTCCTTTTCCTTTAAGAAATAAATAAATTTCTTCTTGATCAAAATGATTGTGAGGCGGAAAGGAATAAGCGTAAGGTTGAAATATTGTTAAGCCAAGTATTATTTTAGAGGCTTTTTCTTCTGGTCCTATATAATAATAGACTAAACGTCCTCCTTTTAATCTTTTTAATTTAGTACCAGACTTATCCATTCTTAAATCATTAAACTTAAATAATTTTACTTCATATTTTTTGTTACAAAGAGCAGAAATAGCTACCATTTTTACATATTCTTCACCATTATTTCTAATAATAAATACTTCATTTAGTGGAATATATATTGCATCATATTTTTCTAGTTCATATTCATTATCTTTTATCAATATTGACACACAACCATTCATGCAAAATAATGCTAGTTCTTCCTTAGAAGAAATCAATTCTATTTCTTCTTTAGGCAATAATTTTATTTTACTTAAAGAGAGATATTTAGTTAAGGAAGAAGGAGGAGTAATAATCTTAATATATTCTGTTTTATGATATTCTTCATTCTCTAAATTATATTTTTCCGGTCTCATATTTTTAATACACCAGAATGCTTCTTAATAATTTATTATTTTTGAAGTATTTAAGTTTTTTCAGACTTATAAAAAATTTTAATCAGTTTAAGTCCATCTTAAATATATTTTTATTACTTAATTATAGAGGGGCTTCAGTTATTTTTTATGAAAATCTTTTAAGCACAAAAAATCCATAACTTCTTTTTTAGTAACTATAACAAAAAGCAAATTTATTCGTATCATAAATAGAATGAAGCTTAATAAAAATATGCTTTAAATTCTTTAAAATTTTAAAGTTTGATAATATTTTTTAAAATTGTAATAAAAAATATTTAGCTAAGTTAAGTTAATAGCTTATAATATTCTTATATTTTATATTTGCTATAGGAACCCCTAGAGCAAAGTATTCTTTTGCTGAAAAAAGAAAGATTTGATAAATATTTACAATGCCCTTAGTGCTACTTGCGAAACTTTAACTACAACTATTGCAGGTGCAGCTGTAACAAAAACAGTCACTAATGTAACAACTGAAACTGTAACTACAACAATAGTTCAAGAAGCAACAACATATCTATACGCTTCTATTGGATTGTTAGTTTTGGTTGTTATTTTAATTGCAGCTCTACTATATACTAAAAGGAAAAAATAAACTCCCTCTTTTTTTATTTATATTTTTTGAGAAGTGGGGAGTTTAGAACTTCTTTATTCACTATGTTTTTAGGTTTTTCTCCTCTTAAAGCTGAGATAACATCTTCTACGATCATCTTATCCATTCTTTTTAGAGCATCGATTGTAAATGCTGCAGAATGAGGAGTACATATAACATTATCCATTTTTAAAAGTGGATTATCTTTATCAGGTGGTTCTTTTTCAAAAACATCTAATGCAGCTCCTGCAATCCATTTTTCTTTTAATGCTTTAATTAAAGCTTTTTCATCAATTATTTCACCGCGTGCAGTATTAACTATTATAGCATTTTTCTTCATTATTTTAAATTCTTCTTCACTAATCATATGGCGTGTTTCTGGAGTTAAGGGAACATGTATAGAAACTATATCAGAATTTAATAATAATTCCTTTAAATCTACATATTTAGCATTTAGATTTCTTTCTAATTTTTCATCTTTTATAATGTCATAAAGTAAAATATTCATATTAAAACCTTTAGCGATATGTGCAACTTTTTTACCTATAGCCCCTGTCCCTATTATTCCAATAGTTTTTCCCTCAAGTTCAACTCCTACAAATTTTGTTCCGATCCATTCTCCTGATTTAATAGATAAATTAGCTTCGACTATCTTTTTTAATAAAGATAATATTAATGCAAATGTATGTTCCGCTACAGATGTTGAGTTTGCGTGAGGTGTATAGGTAACTATAATTCCTCTTTTAGTAGCAGCTTCTATATCAATATTATCGTAGCCTACCCCATATCTGGCTATAATAATTAAATTCTTCGCTTGATCCATTATTTCCGCTGTTATTTTTTCTATTCCAAGAATTAATGCATGACATTCCTTAATTTTTTCAATAAGCTCATCTTTTTTTAACGGTTGCTCATTTTTAGTTTTCTCAACTTCAGCTATTTCTTCAAGCAATTTAAAAGCATTTTCACTAAATTTTCCAAAAGCTCTAGAAGTTATAAAAACCTTAAATTTAGACATTTTCATTCACTAAAGCCTAGTTTTTATATAAAATTTTTACTTTAAGAGTTTTATTTAACTTTTATAAATAAAGCTTATATTTTAATTAAATTCCTAATTTTTTATTATGAAGATAATAGATTTAACTTGCCCTCTAGATTTTAAGTATACACCTTTACATCCTATAGTAAAAGATGTAGAAGCTATAAGAAAATATACTCTTAGAAAAGATGGATATAACATAACTCGAATAAAAATTTTTACACATTCTGGCACTCATATAGATGTTCCTTTCCACATGATTGAAAATGGAAAAAAACTAGATGAGATCCCTTTAGAAAATTTTTTTGGCAATGCAATAGTGTTAAATATTCCTAAAGATGAACTGGGTGAAATTACTGCAAAGGATTTAGAAGAAGCTTTAGAAAAAAGCAAATTAAAAATTTATCCTGGAGAAATGGTATTAATTAATACTAATTGGGGGAAATATTATATTGAAGAACCTAAAGATTCGTTATATTTAGCAGAAAAACATCCTGGTTTATTAATCGATGCAGCAGAATGGCTTGTCAATAAAAAAATTAAACTTGTAGGAATAGATGTATTTTCCATTAGACATCCAAAATTAGCACCTAAAATAACTGGCATTAAACCTGAAAGAGTACATACAATTCTTTTAAGTAACGACATACTTATTGTTGAACAATTAGTTAACTTAGATAAAATAGCAAATAAAAAAGTTAAAGCTTGCTTTATTCCATTA